>Ga0079224_100009566_pt1 | contig 13233 bp, 13 predicted proteins | sample Stecom2015_FD_80414 | JGI IMG/M metagenome (GOLD analysis project Ga0079224, IMG submission 80414) | Agricultural soil microbial communities from Utah to study Nitrogen management - Steer compost 2015 | ecosystem: Environmental > Terrestrial > Soil > Agricultural land | place: USA: Utah... | reverse complement strand
ATTCCCATGAACGGAAAAGTAGATTCTCTCAATGTGAGTAATGCTGCCGCCATCTGCATTTACGAAGCAGTCCGACAAAAAATCTAAAATCCTAAATTTTCTTAGAAATCAACAAAAAATCGACGCTCATAAATTCGATTTGCGAAAAAAACTATTGAAAAACCTGATTCAATACCTCCAAAGATTTTGGTTGGCGGAAATCGGAAATATGAAGCTCAAAGTACTTCAAAAGAGTGGAAAGGAGAGATTTTCGTTGGATTTGGTTGAACCGGGATTCAGTTTGACTTTTAAATTCGAGAGAAAATAATTTTTCAAAATTTTGAAGGTCGGAATCCGAAATATAGATTCCGGTTGGAATTTCATTTGAAGACACGCCGTTATTTAGATCGAAATAAAGAAAATCTTTTTCAAAATGAGGATAAAATCCGAGGAATTGAGTTAGGTTCAAAAGAAACCACAAATGGAAATCGGAATAGCCGGATTTTTTTTGGTCTAATTCAAATATCGAATTTTCCAAAAATTCAAATAATGCGCGATTGGATTCTTCTTCTTTCAGGACGCTGTTTAAAATTTCGGTTAAAAATAAAATGATGGTGATTTTTTCCGGCTGAAGATGGATGCTGCTAAAATGTTTGGAAGCATTCATTTCCTTTAAAAAGAAAAGTGATTGGTTGGGTTTTTCATCATAAACCAATTCGACAAAATTGAAAGAAAACAGAAGAGAATTCGTCCGATTTTTTTTGGCATAAACCGATTTTGAAATACAAGAAACAAGTCCGTGGTTCAGGGTAAAAAATTTTACAATTTTCCCTGTATCACCATATTTTATGGCATTTAGGACAATTGCAGGTGTTTTGATGAGCATTTATCGGACGATTGCAATTTTTGTTTGTTTGGTTTCGGATGCATCCTGATTGGACATCAAAACCAAGTAAATTCCCGAAGCAACTAGTTTTCCGTTCATGTTACGCGTGTTCCATTTGGCAACGCCTCCTGAAGCTTTGGTTTTAAACACCAGATTCCCTACTACATCCACAATTCTCACATCGGCTTCATTGGGCAAGCCTTTGATGGTCACATCTCCCGTAAATCCGGGTCTGACAGGATTGGGATACGAATAAACATCTCCAAACGAATCTCCCACTACTACAGCATCGCTTCGGAAGGACACGACTCCTTTATCTGTGGCAAAATAAACCACACCTGTTGTCATTTCTACTTTTATTTTGTTGACGCGGTTGGAGGGCAAAGGAGAATTTTCCGCCGTAAAATGATAAACGGTTTCGGTTCCGTCTTCTGAGAAACAATATACGCCGCCGGTGTCGGTTGAAACCCATTTTTGATTGGCTCCGTCAATCTGAATATCGGTTACTGCGATGTCGGTCAAAACAGCTTCCGGGATACCGTCTTGTTCAATGATGACCGGGTCGGCCTGAAAGGAGCCGGAGGCAATGGCTTGAATCGGGTTGTATAAAACCCTGAGCCCCAACGTTGTTCCAATCCATAAAACACCATCTTGGTCTATGGCTACTCCCAGAATTTCATCGGAAGGTAAATTTCCCGAATTCGGATGGGTGTCTACCGTGTAGAATTCTTGTAAATTGGTCATTTTCAGACCGCTATGAGATCTAGGCAATGGCAGGAAGGCATATCCTTGGTATATCACAGGTTTCCGGTTACTGGCGTCTCCACCTGAGGCCTGAACGTTTATGGATTCCCAGTTTCCCGAAGCGGATTTTCGAAGCACATAAGTATCACCTCCCGGTGCGTCCACATAGGACTGTCCCACCCATAAATTTCCTTCTTCATCCATGGCGCTTCCTCCGATTCGTTCCAATGCAAGCAATCCGGAGTTATCGTGGTTATAATGCTCTACCATCTGTCCACTTTTGAACTTAAACATACCTATGCTGCTGTTGTCTATATAGGAAGATTCATGGTAGGAAGAAACATAGACTTCGGTAGAATCAGAAGGATTTACTTCGATATCGACTATATCTCTACCTCCCAGCATTTCTTCTGAAGTATTATGAATCCAATTCGTTCCGTTAAAGTGATAGAATCCATCTTTGTTTCCTTTGGGAGAATTATAATTGTTCATCCCTCCGGGCGCAATCCAGATCTGGTCTCCCAAAGCTGTTACAGAATAAGAATTGTTGTTATAAGGACCATCCGGTTTGATTTCTTCCAAATTATTTATCAGACCAAACAACCTGGAGCCGCCATAAGTTGTATTTCCGATTTTCAGACCCGTATTGAGGGATTGCGAAAAGGATACCGATTCCAAAACCCCAAAGGTTTCGTTGTAATTTGTAACAGAATTGGCTTGTGTAATGCTTAAAACGGCTCCATTTACACTTAAATCGCGCAAGCCCGGGAAAACACCGAAACTGGTCCAGTTATTTCCATCAAACCGATAGACGCTGTCACCTGAAGCGGCTACTAAATTTCCCTGGAAAACTACGATTTGTTGAAAAGCCGTGGTCGGTAATCCTGCGGGTTGGGTCCATGAGGTGAAATTGGCAATGAATTCATCGAGTGTATGTGAAAAAATTCCCCGATCACTTGCCGCATAAATTACATCGTTCAAAACCACGGATTCCTTTACGCCAAAATATACGCCGGACTGTATAAAATAACAGGTTTCCATGAATTCGAAATCCTCCAGACTGAAGGAAGCCAAACCGAATTCTCCTGAAATGATAGCAGTATTTTGGTCAGGAAAAATGTGATTGACTATTTTGCTTCCGGTATAAGATTGGTGCAGTGGAATTTCAAGTAGATTATGGTTTTCTTCCGCACCTAACATGTCCATTTCTCCGCGTTCATAACCCACCAATAGCAAATCATTTTCAGGACTATAACTAAATGCCGAAACACCCACATCATTGAGTTCGGTTACTTTTGAAATTTTTTCTAATTCTCCGCTATTGAGATCATAGGTAAACAAACCATTTTCCGCACTACAAAAAATGAAGCCGTTTATTTCCCAAATATGCCGTATGTTATTGTATGAAAAATGATCTTCCCAACGATCGACGTTGGTTTGGGTAAAACCAATGAATGGAAGAAGGATAAATGAAAATAACCAAACAAATTTGAGTTGGAACATAAAGGAAGAATCTATTTCAAACCAACGGTTTTTAGTCATGATTTAGTATAATGAACGTTAGAAGTTTTGTTTCACCATGTACTTATCATAAAATGCCTTGATATGCCCCACGGCTTCTTCCGGAGTATCCACCAGACGATAGAGTTCGAAATCCTTTTCGCTGATGTTTCCGGCTGCCAAAACGGTTTCTTTTAACCAATCAATGAGTCCCGACCAGAATTTGGTTCCGACCAGAACGATAGGGAATCTACCTGTTTTTTGGGTTTGAATCAGCGTCAGTGCTTCAAAAAGTTCGTCTAGCGTTCCCAGTCCGCCGGGCAAAACGATAAAACCTTGGGCATATTTCACAAACATCACTTTTCGGGCAAAGAAATAATCGAAATTAATACTGTAATCATGATCTACGTAAGGATTTAATCCGGTTTCAAACGGCAACCTTATTGCCATTCCCACCGATTTTCCTCCGCCTCTCTGTGCCCCTTTGTTGGCAGATTCCATCACACCTGGTCCGCCGCCCGTGATGACGCCAAATCCTTGTTGGGTTAATTGATAGGCGATTTCTTCTGCCATTTTATAATATTCCGAATCGGATTTTGTGCGGGCAGACCCAAAAATAGAAACACAAGGCCCTATTTTGGACATTTTTTCATATCCTTCCACAAATTCTGACATGATTTTAAATAGCGCCCAGGAATCGTTTGATTTTACTTCATTCCAATTTTTGGGTACTAATCTTTCTCTTATTCGGTCATTTTCTTCTTTTTCCGTCATACTTTTCAATTTGATATTTAAATGGGTAATGTAATCAGGTCCCGGTATTTTTCCGTAAACAAAAAACCCTTTACCATCGAGTCAATATCGGGATCTTTTTCAACTTTGGTCATCCGCTCCTTTATTCTTTTCCGGTCTTTAATCTGGTGGTGAAATTCGTAATATCCATAACCCACACAAACGCCATCGTTTACCCATACAAACGAGCTTTCACCCAGCTGTCTCCCCTCCTCAATCAGCAAGATGTTTTTATTTTCCAGTTTAACTTTTTCTAAAAATTCATCCACTCTTTGGTTATAGGTTTCAGGGGTTTCTGCATTCACACAAGCGCCCAAACATTCACCTACCTCATAGCTCAAACAAGGTAGATTCTCAGGAGAAATACCGTTTAGTTTAGGGCATAGCTGAAATTCTTCCGTGATGAGTGAAAGTACTTTTTGTCCCATTTTGAGGTTTAGAATCCGGAAAACGGAATCCTTGCGTTTTTTTTGGTTTTTATCCAACTTCAGAATTTTATATCCGTCCTGATTCTCAACATACATGGAATAAGGAAACTCAAACTTTTTCGGGTCACTTGCCAACTTGGGTTTCAAACGTTTGTTTTCATTGGCCTCCTTTATCCAGGAAATCAATTCGTTGCCTGTTATTTCATATCTGATGCTTGTGAATTCCATTCGAATTCGATTGGCCAGATTGGATTTTCCGGTGAGAATTTTTCGGGTAGCCAAAGCGATATTCAGCGTTCTCGTCAGATAAATAACCTCTTTTTCCTTATTAAAGAAATAAACCAAACCTATTTTATTGGGTAAATCTTCATAATGGGAGGCAAACTTATGGTTGCTTTTCTTGTTTTCTTCTTCCAGTTTTGAAATTTTTTTCAGAGAATCCTGTTCCAATAAAAGTTTAAACAATTCCAGCGTGGCACGCGCATCTCCGGCCGCTCTATGACGGTCTGAGACCGGAATCCCCAGTTCTTTGCTCAATTTTCCCAACGAATAGGAACTAGCTTCTGGAAAAGCATTTTCACTTAAAGGAACTGTGTCTATGGTTTCTCGATAGTAGGCATAACCAAGCTTTTTAAATTCCTGTTTCAACATTCTATAATCAAAATCGACATTGTGTCCCACCAATATGGCTCCTTCTGTAATTTCGATGATGCGTCGGGCGATTTCATGAAACTTAGGGGCCGTTTTTACCATTTTGGGGGTAATCTGTGTCAGCTTTTGAACATAATTATCAATTTTCCGGTCAGGAGAGACCAAAGAAATCAATTGATCCACCACTTTTCGGCCATTGTAGCGATAAATGGCCACTTCTATGATGTCCTCTTCTCCTTTTTTACCTCCGGTGGCTTCAATGTCAAGAACTGCGTACATTTATTTATCTTCTGGATATTTTTCCAAACAGACCTCTGATGATTTGGTTTCCAATCGTGCGAATGAAACTTTTGGTTGTAGAATCACTCAAAATGGTTTCAAGAGTAGATTTTTCTTTTCTCGGTCTTCCGGCTCTTTTTTGTGGTGCTGCATCTTTTTCGGCAGAAATGGATTCGATTTTTTTTGATAGAATTTCAAAAGCGGTTTCCTTATCCAAATCTTCTGCGTATTTACTTACTAAAGGGGATTCGTTTACGATGGACTGAATTTCCTGATCGCTCAGAACATCCATGCGGGAAAGCGGCGCGCGCATATACGTATGCGCCAAAGGAGTAGGAATTCCCTTTTCGTTTAAGGCGGTAATAAATGCCTCGCCTATTCCTAATTGGGTGATGACTTCATCTGCTTTGTAAAAAGTTGAAATCGGATAATTTTCTACTGCTTTTTGAATTTGTTTGCGGTCTTTTGCCGTAAAACCACGTAAAGCATGTTGGATTTTCAGTCCCAATTGACTCAAAACCGCATCGGGAACATCGCCCGGAACTTGTGTGCAGAAATAAATTCCTACCGATTTGGAACGGATCAATTTGACCATCGTTTCGATTTGATCCAGAAGCGCTTTGCTTGCTTCATTAAAAATCAAATGGGCTTCGTCGATGAAAATCACCAACTTCGGTTTGTCCAAATCTCCTGCTTCAGGCAGGGTTTCATAGATCTCTGCAAGCAAACTCAACATGAAAGTAGAGAACAAATTGGGTTTATTTTGAACGTCTGTCAAACGGATGATGCTCACGACGCCTTTTCCGTCTTTTGTGCGCATCAAATCATTCACATCAAAGGAAAGTTCGCCAAAAAATCTGGTGGCACCCTGTTGTTCCAATGCTACGATTTTTCGCAAAATCGTTCCCAAAGAAGCAGGCGAAATGCTGCCGTAATTGGACGTCAATTCTTTTTTTCCTTCATCCGTATCGCTCACATATTGAAGAACTTTTCGCATATCTGCCAAATCGACCAAAGGCAGACCTTTATCATCACAATATTTAAAAATGATGGAAATGATACTGGTCTGGGTATCGTTTAATTCCAATATTTTACTGAACAAAATCGGTCCGAATTCGGAAACCGTAGCCCTTAAGCGAACGCCCTTTTCCTCACTTAGACTCAACAATTCAACGGGTGCTCCGGCTGGTGTGTAATCCAGTCCCAGAAGCAATTGTCTTTCCTGAACTCCTTTGTCCGCTTCGCCAGCTGCAGCTATTCCGCTTAAGTCCCCCTTGATGTCCATCAGCAAAGAAGGAACGCCTTTTAAGGACAATTGTTCGGCCAAAATCTGAAGGGATTTGGTTTTTCCGGTTCCCGTAGCTCCGGCGATCAAACCATGTCTGTTCATGGTTTTCAGCGCGATGGAGATTTCGGCTTCCGGCAATACTTCTCCATTTAGTTTGGCCTTTCCCAACACTATTTTATCGCCTTTATACTGATAATTTTTTTGTATTTCCTGAATAAAAGATTCTTTTGTGGACATGAAAATTCGAGTTGATTCGTTCAAAGATACAATTTTACGGTAATTTGAAATAGCCGACAACCGGATAATGATCGGAGAGTTTTACTTCCTTTATGACTTCATATTTCGTCGCTAAAAATTCGTCCGAATGAAAAATATAATCCAGTCTGAGCGGATATTTAAAATCATGAAAACTGGTGCCGGAAGATTTTCCTACTTCGTAATAAGCATCTTTTAGCCAATGTGTAATCTGTTGATATTCATAAGAGTTAGGCGCAGCATTCAAGTCTCCGGCTAGAATTATGGGATGTTTGGAGTGGGTAATATAAGGCAGCAGTTTTTTGATTTGGTTTTCGTGCTGAAGAAATCCTTTGGTCAATTTATTTTTTAAAATTTTGGAATTGGCCTCTGCCGTTTCTACATCATTTACGGTTTCTGCTACCAATTTTTTGTCGATAAACATGGGCTCCAAATACACATTGATCAGCCGTATGGTGTCTTTTCCCAAATCCAAATCAGCATAAGCAGCGAGACCCACGGTTTTATCTTCGCCTGAAAAAATCTTTTTGAATTCAATGATCGGATATTTGCTAAATATCTGAATGAGAGAATGTTTCTCGTGATAATAATCGGCAAATGCCGAATCTTTCAGGTTGTCAAATTTCTCATTTCGCCAATAAACTTCTTGGAAAACCACCACATCAGCTTTTTCTTTATTGAAAAATTCCACAAAACCGGGTTCGCGTAAATACTGTCCGTTTAAGGAAATAATTTTAAAATCGGGAACGGTTTCAACCGTTTTTCCAAAAAATTGATAGGTTTTGGTCAAAGGAAAATACAGGCCTACGGAAAGCAGCAGAAACAATATCGCATAAGGCGCTCTGCGCCAGAATAGAAAGATAATCAGACCGAAATTGGCCAGAACAATCAACGGATACAAAATGGGTACAAATTCAAAATACGGAAAAGTAGAAGGCGCAATGTGAGGTGCCAAATAAATGCTGTAGGAAAATCCCAAAAACAATAAATGGGAAACGAAAAACACCGGATCCCATCCGCTTAAACGCAGTCCTCTAGCCATTTTTTCCTTGTTTGAAAAGGAAATCTTTTTCCTCTTTGGTTAAACTTTCATAGCCCGATTTTGAAATTTTATCCAAAATTTTATCCACATCTTTTTGCTTCTCTACTTTTTGCGAATTGAATTCGTAATCGTCTCTTGAAGCCTTTCGTCGGTCATTTTTCACCGATTTTTTTTCACGGAAAAACAAAGTACGAACGATTCCGCCCAGAAAATCATTTCCTTTTTCAAATTGTTTCATGTACAAAAACCCAAATGCCGCACCGCCCAAATGCGAAACATGTCCGCCAACATTTTCGCCGGAAAGCATCATCAGCACATCAAAAGCCAGCAATCCATAAGCCACATAGTCAAGCGGGATATTGATGTTGATGAACATGAGCTGGATTTTGGTTTTTGGGATATAAGCCACCAAGGCAAAAAACACAGCATAAACCGCCGCTGAAGCACCTACCAAACCTTGTCCGTAATTGAAAACATAGGAAAATCCCATGAAAAACAGAGCGCCCGAAATCGATCCGAACAAGAAAAAAGTCAGGAAATCCTCCTTTCTGAAATAGCGTAGGAAAAATTGACCAATGAAATAAATCATCAGACAGTTCAGCGCCAGATGAAGCAGTCCTCCATGAAAAAAAGTATAGGTCAGAATACCCCAGGGCTGAGAGAAAAACCCTTCTATTGTTGGTTTCGTGTCAAAATAATGAATGATTTTCCAAACATTGTTTCGGAAAAAGAATAAATCCAATAAAAAGGAAATCACAAAAACACCCACACAGATAAAAATCAGTTTGATGTTGATGTCGCCGTTTTTATAATTGTTTTTTAGTTGTTGAATTAAATCCTTCATATTACCATTCTCTGTGCAATTTTTTCTTCCACGAACGTACAAGAATGAAGCCAATTATCGCTCCTCCGATGTGTGCAAAATGTGCAATCGGATTCCAGGCATAATTCTGAATTGCCATAAAAAATTCGATCGCAATCAATACCGGAATAAAGTATTTGGCTTTTACCGGAATCGGCAGGAAAATCAAAGCCAGTTTTGCGTCCGGATATAAAACCCCAAAAGCAACCAAAATTCCGTAAATGGCTCCCGAAGCACCGACCATGGGTGTTGTATAGTATCTTAAGAGTTCTTCAGCTTGTTTAGGAGCACCTTCCCCGAAGGTAGGGTACATTCCCGGCTGAATTGATTTTTTTGCATTAATTATTTCATTTAGGTTGAAATTCATCCCTTCCACAACCGGTTTTAACTGCTCAATTTGAAGATAATTCGTAAAATTAAACAAGACAAAAGAACCCAATCCTGCGGCGAAATAAAGAATTAGAAATTTCTTTGAACCTAAAGCATGTTCAGCTACCGAGCCAAACATCCATAGTGCAAACATATTGAACAAAATATGGGTTAAACCAGCATGCATGAACATATGTGTGATGATTTGCCAAGGCTTGAAATTGATCGATTCGGGGTAAAAAGCACCCAAAATACTTCCCAAATCTATTCCTCTCGTAGCAAAAACAATCGTAGCCAAAAAGAACAATCCGTTGATAATCAACAAATTCTTTGTAACGGCCGGTATGGGTTGATTGAACATTTTTAATTTAATTTTTTAGTGATTTCTGTTTCTGAAATCTGTACAAAAACAGGTTTTCCGTAAGGTGAAAAATTGGGTTCGTCGAGTTGCAACAATTGCTGTGCCAAATGTCGGGCTTGTTCGGGCAATAAAGGCTGACCTTTTTTGATGGCCGAATTTTTGGCAATAATCTTTGAGATTTCTACTTTGAAATCGACTTTTCCATGCCATTCCAAATCATGTAAAAAATCGGAGAAAACAGAAGGAATTTCCTCTGCATCCACCTCGGTCGGCAAAGCATTCACCATTATGGTATCTTTCTGGAAATCAATATCAAAACCAAAATTTACCAAATCCATTTCAATGTTTTTTAACAATGAAATTTCCGATTCATTGGACGGAATTTCTATGGGAAACAAAAGCCGTTGGCTCAAAGCGTTTTCATTGATGGTTTGAGTCAGCTTTTTAAACAAAACCAATTGATGCGCACGATTTTGATCGATGATCAGCAATTCGCCTTTGTGCTGGGTAACCAAGTATTTATTCATCCATTGAATCACCTGAAAATCATTTATTTCAAGTTCTTCCCGGCTTAAAAGCGTTTCCGGATGTTTGTTTTCAATTTCGAATTCCGAAAAAGATTGGTATAAATTCTGCATCGGTCTGATTTCCTTTTGGGAAGGCCTTGTGTCAAAGGGATTGTAATTTCGGTCCACTTTGATTTCAGGTGTTTTGACCGGTTGATTTTGGGGTTTGCTCGGAATAAAAGCCCAATCGGGATTTTGGTCAAAATCAAGCGAAGGCATGATGTTGAACTGTCCCAAAGCATGTTTTACGGCCGAACGCAAAACGGCATAAATGCTGTATTCGTCCTCAAATTTGATTTCGGTTTTGGTCGGATGGATATTGATATCGATTTTGGTCGGATCGATTTCCAGAAACAGAAAATAAGAAGGCACATACTGGTTGGGCAAAAGATTTTCAAAAGCGTCGGTAATGGCTTTGTGCAAATAATTACTTTTTATAAATCTGTGATTTACAAAGAAATACTGTTCGCCTCTTTGCTTTTTGGCGCTTTCCGGTTTACCTACAAAACCATTGATTTGTACGACGTCTGTCTCTTCCGAAATCGGAACCAATTGCGCATCGGTTTTCCGTCCGAATATTTGGACAATTCGCTGACGCAAATTGCCCGATTTCAGGATATAAACTTCGGCATCATTGTGATAAAACCTGAAGTTGATTTGTTCATGTGCCAATGCGACATGCAAAAACTCTTCCTGGATGTGCCTTAATTCTACTTGATTGGATTTCAGAAAATTACGTCTTGCAGGAACATTGTAAAACAAATTTTTAACCGAAATGGAAGTTCCTTTTTGGGCCGCAGCGGGAATCTGATCCCGAACCGTTCCACCGTCAATTATCAAACGATTTCCCAATTCCTCATCGTCCTTTTTGGTGACAGCATCCACTTGTGCCACAGCTGCGATGGAAGCCAGTGCTTCGCCTCGGAAACCCTTGGTTTGGATGTGAAAAATATCTTCTGTTGTACGGATTTTAGAGGTGGCATGGCGTTCAAAAGCCAGACGTAAATCGGTCACGCTCATTCCCGAACCATTGTCCACGACCTGAATCAGCGTTCTTCCGGCATCTTTTACGATCAAATCAATTTCTGTTGCACCTGCGTCAACCGCATTTTCCATCAATTCCTTTACCACGGAAGCCGGACGCTGTACCACTTCACCGGCAGCAATCTGATTGGCCACATGATCGGGCAAAAGCTGAATTACATCTCCTGTCGAAACCATAAGTTTACAAAGGTAGAATTTTGAAGTTAGAAATCAGAAGTCGGAAGTTAGAAAAGGAGCTTATTTGTTAAAAGTTTTTTAGGGAAAACTTTTGTAAATGTCTTTGCGGTGCAAAATAGTAATAAAAGTGATGGTGTCATTGATAATTTCAACTCCTATACGGTAATCGCCAACACGAATTCGATAAAAATGGGAAAATCCGCTCAACTTTTTTATGTTGGAAATATCTTGAACAGAATTGGCTGTTTCGCACTCATGGATGATGAGTTCTATTTTGGGAAATAAAGATTTATGACTGATTTTTTTCAGGGCTTTGTTGAAACTTTTGTCGAATTCAACATTCATTTTTGCTGAAGAGTTTTAAGGATTGCCGCTTTGGAAACTTTTTTCCCGGTACGCTCTTTAAGCATTAATTCTCCCAGCAAATAATCTTCTTGTTCGGTTTTGGTAAGAATACGACCCGATTCGCCCATTTTTTCTACCAAATCTAAAATGAGTTTAGCGGTTCCGCTGTTTTTTGTATTGATGACAATGGTCTCCATTTCTGGGTTTTTCACAAATGTACAAAGTATTGTTTATTTTTGAAATTCAACAAGGAATTAGATGAAAGCTTACTACTATATCTTACTTTTCAAATCAGCCATCACCACAGCCGTAACGCCGGCTTCGGTTCCTTTGTTTCCGTGTTTTCCTCCTGATCGGTCGATGGATTGCTGTTCGGTATCGTCCGTCAAAACACAGAAAATAACCGGAATATCTTGTTGGACGTTGAGGTCTTTGATGCCTTGTGTGACACCCTGACAAACGTAATCAAAATGAGCGGTTTCGCCGCGGATGACGCTTCCGATGACGATAATCGCATCAAAATCTCCATTTTTGCACAATTGGCTTGCGCCGAAAATCAATTCGAAGCTACCGGGAACTTCAAATGACTGAATATTTTTTTCTTTCGCACCTAAATCAATCAGGGTTTCAATCGCAGCTTTTTGAAGGTTATGCGTGATGTGGTTGTTCCATTGTGAAACAACAATGCCGAAACGAAACGCTTCGGCATTGGGTAATTTATTTTTATCGTAAGCCGACAGGTTTTTATTTTCTGTTGCCACCTGTTGCGTATTTAAGTCTTTCCAGGAATTTCTCTACTTCGCCATTTCCCGCATTTGGATATTTGTCGGCCAATGTTTGGAAGTATTTCTGTGCATCTGCATTTTGTCCCAATTGCATAGCCAACTTACCTGCTTTTGTGTAATACAGGGTTTGAATGACTTCTACATTGGTTCCTTCAGCAGCTTTTACATAGTAAGGAAGCGCTTCTTTTTCTTTTTTGGATTCTACCAAAGCATTTCCGATCATTCCGTTTTTCTGAGCCATCAGGATTTCATCCTCCGTGGTAAATTTTTCCAACATGGAAACGGCGGAAGCATAATCACCTAATTGGTAATAAGCGATTCCGGCTTTATAGCGTGCGATGTTTCCACCTTTTGTGCTACCATATTCTTCTACGATTTGCTCGTATCCCTGAAAACTTCCCGGACTTCCTTTTAATGCCAAAAGAACAGAATCCTGTTTGAAATATTCGTCTGCTTGAACCATTTCGGTAAATGCTTTTTCCGATTTGGGTTCCAAAACGGTTTTCAGATAAACGAAATATCCGATGGCCACAAGCGCCAATGCGCCCAATACACCTATGATGATTTTGGAATGTTTTTCAAAGAAATTTTCCGCTTTGTAAGCGGTTTCATTCAAGCTATCCAAAACTTTTTTCGTTGTATATTCTTGTTTTTTTCTTGCTTTCGCCATGGTTATTTGAATTTCAAGTGTGCAATAATAGGGTTTTTTACAAATTCACCCAAAGATACGGGAGTAAGATAAAAACCCTCAACGGTCTTCTAACTAATTGAGTGTTAAATATGTTGGGTTATTTGAATTTAGAAGAGATATCGGACTGAACGATTAGGGATATTGGTAGGGTTTTCTGTTTGGAATTTACCGCTTCCGTCAATCTTGTGT
>Ga0079224_100009564_pt1 | contig 13235 bp, 9 predicted proteins | sample Stecom2015_FD_80414 | JGI IMG/M metagenome (GOLD analysis project Ga0079224, IMG submission 80414) | Agricultural soil microbial communities from Utah to study Nitrogen management - Steer compost 2015 | ecosystem: Environmental > Terrestrial > Soil > Agricultural land | place: USA: Utah... | reverse complement strand
GGCTGGGCGCGCAGTCGCTCAAGCAACTGGCGGACGACAAGGATGTTGTCATCGGTGTGTTTCACCTGAAGACGCCCTCCGGCGCGGAGGATCACGCGTACGCGGAAGAGGAGTACCGGCGCCTGTCGGAGGTCAGCGACATCGGCGAATTCTATTACCCGGTTCCGACGGGCGACGTCGGGCGCTTCGAGGAAGCGTTGACCGCCCTGACGGAACAACTTACGGCGCAGGTTCGTGCGGCCGCGAGCGGCCGACCGCCCGAGCGACGAGCGGCTACTGCGGCAACAGGTACTGAACTCCAGGCGTTCGAGGAAAAGGTCTCGCGCCTGGGATACGGTCTGCGAATGCGTTACCTGAAGGAGCAGGGCGGCCAAGGCGTGCCGTCGCTGTTCAACGCGTGGATGGTCGACCGGGATTTCGCCGACCCGACCGAGCGGGCGCTGGACGTTCGGGTGCTGCTGACTCGAGACCAGCTGAGCGATCTGCACGAAGTGTTGCGCCAGGTGCTGATCGCAGCCGAGGAGGGTGCGCTCGCGCCGGACGATTTCCTGGAGGACCTGAAAAGCCTCGCCGCCACGATCAGCCGAGACCCCGAGGCCGCTCAAACGGCCACGCGCGCTGTCGGCGGAGAAAGCCTGGCCGATCTCGGCTACATGCGTGAGTATCTCGAGGGACTGCCTTACCGGAGCGAGGTCATGAACCTCGACCTCAGTATCTGGGAACAATGGCCGGCGCAGCGTCAGTTCGAGTTCATCAATCAACTCGACAGCAAAGTTGCGTATTACCGCGCGCTGCACGACAACGTGGACCTGTGGGTGTCGCTCGACGAGGGACCGGTCGATGGCGACTCGGTCTACCCGCTGTTGCTGGAGGCATTGCCCTGAGGTCGGCAGTTTTTTCGCTGCGTAATGTTGTAAAGAGCTATCAATCCGGCGGCGCCGCATTTCGCCTGACGATTCCGCGCCTGGACATCATGCGGGGTGCCAAACTCGCTTTCGTTGGCGAGAGCGGTTCGGGCAAAAGCACGCTGCTCGAACTGCTGGCAATGATCCTCCGTCCGACGGCGAGCGACGCTTTTCGTTTTCAGCCGGCACAGGGCTCCGACAGCTACGATATCGCCGAGGCATGGGATGCGGCCGATCCGGATCTGCTGGCCGGTCTGCGCAGCCGGCATATCGGTTATGTGCTGCAGTACGGGGGGCTCCTTCCATATCTAACCGTGAAGGAAAACATCGAACTTTCGCGGCGATTGCTGCATCTTCCGGCGGAGGGCGCGGCTGAACGCTGGGCGGACAGGCTGAACATAGCCGCGCAGCTCGGCAAGCGACCTGGAGAACTGTCGGTCGGGCAGCGGCAGCGGGTCGCGATCGCACGGGCACTGGCCCACGATCCAACAGTCCTGATTGCCGACGAGCCGACAGCAGCCGTCGATCCGCTCAATGCCGAACGCATCATGGAAGTGATGGTGGGGCTCGTGGACGAAACTGGTGTCACGCTGATCGTTGCAAGTCACGCGCATCGCCTGATGCAAAGTGCCGGACTGCGCATGATCGATCATCGCATCAGCGCCGACAGCGGTAATTCAATGCAGGTCACGGTATCCCATGCCGCAGAATGATTCGCAATCAGAACTGCTCCTGACGCTTGCGTTGCGCGATTTCCTGCACGAGCGCGTGATGTCGGCGTGCTTCGTTCTCGCACTTGCCGCCGCGCTGCTGCCTTTGCTCGTGTTGTTCGGCCTGAAGTTTGGCATCGTCAGCAATCTCCTGGCGCCTTTGAAGGAAGACCCGCGTTACCGGCAGATCCTGCCCACCGGCAGCGGTCATTATGAGCCGCAGTGGTTCGAAGCGATGGCCGAGCGCGCGGACGTCGCCTTCGTTGTACCACGGACGCGCTCGATTGCCGCGACCATGCGATTGCGAGACCCCGGCGCCCCGAGCGGGCGCATCATCAGTGTCGAGCTCATCCCTTCCGCGGAAGACGACCCTGTGCTCCAGGGCCTGGACGCGCCGGCGGGATTCGATCGCATCGTGCTTTCGCTGGATGCGGCGGACAAGCTCGGCGCCAAGGCCGGCACGCGGATCGAAGGCATCGTGTCGCGAACCTGGTCAGGTCAGCAGCAGACCGAGCTTTTGCCGCTGCAGGTCACGGGGGTTGCCTCGGCAGGCGCTTTTGCTCGCGAAGGCATGTTCGTATCACATGATCTTCTCGTCGCCATCGAGGACTTTCGCGACGGTCGCGCTGTGCCGACCCTCGGATGGGAGGGCGGCGACGAACGCGATGCCAGCCGATCTTTTGCGGGGTTTCGGCTTTATGCGCGGGACATCGAAGATGTTGCCGGCCTTCGTACCGGCCTGATGGCGCAAGGCATCGACGTCCGCACCCGAATTGCGGACATCGAACTGGTCGCGGCGATGGACCGAAACCTGAGCATCGTATTCTGGATCATAGCGATCATTGTCGCGGCCGGTTTCGGGCTGTCATTCGGCAGCAGTGTCTGGGCGAACGTTGACCGCAAACGCCGTGAGTTCAGCGTTTTGCGTTTAACCGGGTTTCGCAGTCGCAGCATCGCCTGGTTCCCGGTCGTGCAGGCGACGATGACGGCCGCTTTGGGCTGGTTGATCGCCGCAATCGTTTTCTTCGCGGTTCAGACGGTCCTCAACGCCTTGTTTGCCGAGAACATCGGTGGCGGCGAAGCGGTGTGCCGCCTGCTGCCCGTCCACTTCCTGGTGGCACTGCTGCTAACGGTCGTCGTCGCAGCGATGGCCGCCACCCTTGGTGGCTCACGCCTGGCGCGCCTCGAACCCTCACTGGCATTACGCGACGCCTGATTGGCCGGAGTGCGTAGATCTATTTTGCCCCGTTCACGAGAACTGATGAGAATCGAAACTTCCGGGCGTGGCGCCGCGAACGCATCAGGACCGCATCGTGAATGTGGTGCCGCTCCGGGCGCAACAGAAAATCGCTGCGGCCGTATTTTAAGAAGTTGGTCTTAATGAGGTAACTTTTTCCGAACTTCAGCGAAATCCGGTGGCACGAACTTAAGGGTCGGCATTCTTCCTGGTCAGAAGATAAGCTTGTGCCGCGATCGTTCCTTGCGTGGGTCGAGGCCGTGGAAAACGATCGCCTCTTCGTCAGCAATCCAGGTAAAAGGTTCGTTGGTGTAGGGGTCCACCTTGTCGTTCACTCGCATGCGCGTAGCGGCCTCATCCGCGCCCGTTCCCGCCGCCCTGAGCTCAGCAACCAGAAGGGCTGCCCGCCGCACACCCTCGAGGTCAGACACTCGAACAGCGTAGTCGGAAATTCTCCAGTAGTCGGCCGCCATAAAAAGGTCGCCTGTGATGTTGTAGAGGCGGCTGAACGGACGGTAAACGGATTTCTGCAGGTCGAAGGCAAGCCCTGCGGCTTCCGGGATTTCATCGTAGGGAACATCAAAGGTGTCGGCCAGGTCGAGCATCATACGGGCCTGTCGGTTACTGAGATCCTGCGGCTGCCAGAACGGCTGGAGCAGCATCCACGCCACCCGATCCCAAGTATTGGATGCCAAAGGCACGGGCTGGTCCTCGTTTTCCTTGATGCCCTTGTCGAAGAACATCCACTCTCCCGCGAGGCTACGCCTCATCGAGCGTTCCTCGATTGAAAATTGCTGAAGCCACGACCTTGGGATTGCATCCGCCGCGTTTTCCTGCGGGAGGCGGCGCAATACGAGATTGCCGAGTTTGAAGTGCCGGACGATCGCAGCCGTCGAGATCATCTTGGTGATGAGCGTACCGGAGTTCTCGAGCACCATGCGCCAGTAGAGCAAGTCCCTGTCAAGCGCGGTGCTGGCCGCCGCAGCGTCAGCTTGTGTCGCCGACCTCCACGCGTCCGCAATATGCAGTCGCTGTCCCTCCAGGATCACGCCGTACGCGGGAAGTGGCGCGGCTGTCCCGAGTGCCTTGGCTTCCTTGAACTCCGTCATGTCGATAAGCGAGCGGTAACGGTCGAGAAGCCAGCGCTCGTCGGCCAGCCACTGTTCGACAGCCTGCCCTTCGGAGTCCAGGATCCGGAAACACTCCGCCTCTGACTCCGGGCACGCTGCAATGACCTGAGCCACGGCGTCACTTCTATCCGCCCGGAAGTCGTACTCCTCATTGAGAGGGTCCCCGGACCTGTCGAACTCCGGACCTGCCTGCTCCATCCACTGGTAACGCTCCATCCCGAGCGCCAGAGGATCTGCATCAGGTGCTCCTGCGAATCCCAGGACGAACAGGTACGAGTTCCTGTCGCTGAGGAAGGGAGAGCCGGAATCGTGAACCGTCTTTATTGCGGCGATTTCGGCGCTTGGCGAACGGTCATGCAAATTAGCCAGGACGAGGACTGCATACGCTGCGAGCGCCAATGCCAAAGCGCCGCCGAGAAGCCAGGAAAGTTTTTTCGCCAGTCGCCCGAGCATTGGGAAATGATAGCTTATGCGGCGTTGGGAGTACTGTGATGTCCGGCAAACAGGAGCGTAGATTGCGCGGTACTACGGTGCAACTTTCGACGGTTTGACGTCAACTGCCTGAACCGGGCATCAACCCTTCAGAAGATCAGCGAGCGCGGCTACAGCAACATCCAGCTCCGCTTCCGTGTTGTAGTAATGTGGCGAGAGTCGCAGAATCGAGGCCTGATGCTTCTCGTCCATGTCGATCACGCCATCCTCCCTGCACGAGGCGCTCGTATTCACTCCGAGCGCGCGTAGCTGTTTAACGAGTGCGGACGAGTCGCGTCCGGTAGCCACCGTCACGATAGCGCTCGTTTTGGCTCCTCGATCCATCAATTCCAGGTTTTTGACGGTGGCCAGCCGCTCGCGCAGTGCCCTTGCCAACTTCTGCGTGCGGTGCATCGCCGCCGTACCTGCTTCCAGGGCATGACGTGCAGCTTCGCCGAGACCCAGGACGAGGGCATACGCGAACTCCCAGTTCTCGAAGCGGCGAGCGTTATCGGCCAGTTGAAAGTCACTCGATGCGATCCACTTCGCTCCACGCATGTCGACGTACAGTGGATATGCGCCGCGCTGCAAGGCGCGATCACTAACGTACAGGAATCCGATTCCCCTCGGCCCGCGCAGGAACTTGCGTCCGGTAGCCGCCAGGAAATCGCAACGCAGGGCCTCGACGTCGACCGGCAGTTGCCCTACGACCTGGCACGCATCCACAACGTAGGGCACGCCGGCCGACTCGCAGACGGCGCCGACCCCGTGCGCATCCTGCACCGTTCCGCAGTTCGTCGGCACCCAGGTCAACGCAACGAGTCGACAACGCGGATGATCTGCCAGGTGCGCGACGCTTGCGGGATCGACGCCACCCTCGGGGAGATCCTCGGCGCGCACGATCTCCACGCCGCAACGGCGGGCCAGGGACAGGTACATCAGCTGGTTGGACGGGTAGTCCAGCCTCGTCGTAACAATGCGATCGCCAGGCGCGAAGTCGAAGCTCGACAGGGCTTGCGCAAGCGCCACGGTAGCGTTCTCGACAATCGCCACGTTGCGTGCCGATGCGCCGACCAAAGAACCTAACCGTGTGTAGCAGTCATCGATCCCGCTCTTGGCTTCCGCCTCGGCTTCATAGCCGCCAATCCGCGCTTCGCGCGACAAATGTGCGGTCATGGTGTCAACGACGCTCGCGGGTGGCAGCGCGGCCCCGGCATTGTTCAGGTGCACACGCTCGTGGCAGCCGGGGGTTTGCGCGCGCCAGGTGTCAAGCGTCTGTTGGGGCGTCATCTGCATCTGGGAGTAATTGTAATTCGAATCCGGCGAAACGATGACTCGAATGGGTTTCCGAGCCACCCAGGTTGCGCCGCAGGTGCATATTTTTCCGAACACCGACTTTCGACCGCCAGCCCGGGTCACGGTCTGTTCGCCACCGCACCGAACGCGGCGGAGGACCATGGGAGAATTCCCGTTGAGCTCGCGCGACGGCGTCCGGAGTGGCGCGCGAGAGAGCAAGAAGAGACTGTACAGTGGGGGCCGGCGCGGAGCCGGCAAAGAAAAGTGTGATGCTGCACGAATCTCGGCACCGGGCCGAACTGATCGCGCGGTGCAAGTCGAAGGTCGCTCTCAGATGTGCGCCCCGTGACGTCGCTATGCCGCAGAACGGGGTACCGCTGATCCTCGAACTTCTGATCGATATGCTGCGCGCTGAGTGTCTGAGTCGCTCCTGTTTGAAGCGGGCGGGATAGCTGGGTTGGTAGTGTTCAGCGTCGAGGTGGTGTCGCCTGAGGTGGGGACTGAATCCCCGGTTCCCGTCGCGGGCATACCCGCTTAATATGCCTTCTCGTCCCGAAACCAGATGGTCATTGTTCGCAGGAGGATCTTGAAGTCCAGCAGCAGGGACCAGCGGCCCAGGTACTCCAGGTCGTAGGCGAGGCGTTCCCTCATTTCGTCAACGTTTGCCGTCTGACCGCGACAGCCGTTGATCTGCGCAAGTCCCGTGATACCCGGCGCTACCTTGTGGCGCACCATGTAACCGCGGATCAGCTTCCGGTACTCCTCGTTGTGAGCGACCGCGTGCGGCCGCGGACCGACCACGCTCATGCTGCCCTGCAGCACGTTGATGAGCTGAGGTAGTTCGTCCAGTGAGTAGCGGCGGAGGAATCGTCCCAGGGGCGTCGTACGGTCGTCGTCCCTGGACGCCTGCCGGACGGATGCGCCGTCATCGGAAGTCGTCATGGTCCGGAACTTGTAGACAACGATTTCCTGTCCGTCCAGGCCATAACGCCGCTGCCTGAAGATGACGCTCCCCGGCGTCGTGAGCTTTATGGCGGCCGCAATGATTGCCATGAACGGCAAGGCGAGCAGCAGCATGATGGAAGCCAGAACGACGTCACTCGCGCGCTTGCACAATCCGCGAAGTCCGTGAAACGGAGTTTCGCAAAGCGCGACGACGGGGATGCCGTCCACGTCGGTTGCCATCGATCGCATCAGGTCGAACGAGAGCAGGTCGGGCACGAAATAGAGGGATGCGGTCGTGTCGGTGAGGTCGTCCAGCAATGCCCGCGCGCGCTGCGCGTAGCTTACCGGGATCGCCACGAAGATCGTATCGATGCGCTCGCGCTGGGCGTACTCCCGCAGGTCAGCGAACTTGCCCAGTAGCATGCTTCGGTCCACGTCGCCCAGTCGATCCGGGCTGCGGTCATCGAAATATCCCTTGAGCGTCAAGCCGAGGTTCTGTCGTTCCATGATCGACCGGCCCAATCGCAAACTCGCCTCGTTGACACCTGCAATGACCGCTACCTGCGCTTTCCCGGAGCTGATCACCATTTGCCTGAAAATCTTTCGTAGCAGCACCAGCACCGCAGCCGTGCACGGCGGCGTGATCGTAAACCACGTAAACAGAACGCGGCGTGAGTACTCGTCGGAGACCTTTGTTGCGTAGCCGAGGAAAGCCAGTATTGCCACGACAGCCAGCCAGGACATCGCGGTTCTCCGCACGACGCTCCAACTGGCGGTGAATGCCGTCCAGTCCTCGGCAACCTGCCTGCGCATGACCATGTAGTAAAGAAGCGCGGATGTCACGGCCAGGAATGTGTAGTGATCGCTTACATCGATCTCGTATAGCTTTACACAGAGCATGAGCGCCAGGATGGAAATGACGGGCGGAGCTACCATCTGCAACACGGCGATAGTGCTTGCGGTCGGTCCAAGCCGTAAATAATCACTGTTCATTGTTATGCCCAAAGCATCCACCTGCGGCCCAAAGCTGCAGACACCCGTGCGGCGAACCGCCTGATTTTCAGAGGAGCTTCCGTTCGCCAGAGAAAGTGAGGTCGTCACAAAGGTAGCGTCTTGTGACAAGACGAACTGCTAGCATAGCCGCACGAGAATCGCTCGCGCTACTGTCTCCGGATTGCTACATGCGCTTTGAAGAGGATACTGTCGCGAATCGGTGACAGGTCGACGCGCCGTCGGTTACTGCTGGCTGACCTTGCTGGCAATGCGCTCCAACCGTTCGGCGATCTCGACTTCCGGCAGCCATCGTCCAAGGACCATCACACCGGCACGGCGTTTGACGTTGCCGACGTCCTCGAGCGGATTGGCCTCGAGCAGGATGAGGTCCGCACGTCGTCCAACGGCTACCGTGCCGAATTCCTCGGGCGTGCCGAAGTACGCGGCCGGGTTGCGCGTGCCGGTTACAAGAACCTCGTACGGCGATAGACCGGCCGCAACCATCATCGCCATCTCATGATGGATGGAAAAGCCGGGGACGTTGAAGAACTGCGGAGCATCCGAGCCGAGCGCAATCGGCGCGCCGGCATCGTGCAGCGCTTTCGTCAACTGCCGGCGAATTTCCACCAGCCGCTCGGCTGCCTCCGGCTGGAAGTCCGGTCGCGCGCGAAACTCCGCCTTTGCATCTACCCAGTCGTCCAGGACATCCGGAGGCATGTAACGCATCTCGGGCCGCCGGATCATTTGCCCGGCTTGCTCCGGTGAGGCGAGATGCTCGACGAGACTCAACGTTGGTACGTTCCATGTGCCCGCCGCCAGCGTGCGCTCGACCGCTTCGGGGATACGGTCCGTGTCGGCGATATCGACAACTCCGCTGCCGAAGAAACCGGCTTCCCTGTCCGGCATGTCACGGTAGCCGGGCGCAAGAAACTCTACGTACCGATCGAAATGATCAATGGAAGCCTGGCCGGCCTCCAGCGCCCCGACCAACCCGACTTCCTCCGGAACGTGACCGGCGAAAGGAATACCGACCTCATGCGCCGTTTGCGCCATGCGCTCATAACTTTCCACCGGCATTCCAAAGACCTTTAGCAGGTCATAACCGGCATTCGCCCGCTCGCGCACGGCACGCCCGGCATCCTCGGGAGTGGGGGCATTGTTGCCGCTGATGCCGGGCGCGGCCGCGTAGATGGTGGGACCGATCAACTCGCCGTCCGCCGTCTGGTCCCGAAGCTCGAGGTGCAGTGGACTGCCCGCCATGCCGCGGATGGTAGTGACGCCGTTCGAAACGTACAGGAACAGCACATCCTCAGCCCATCGGCGATCGCCCGATCCGGGAATGTGAGCATGCATCTCGGCGAGTCCGGGCATGAGGTAGCGACCGGCGCCGTCGATCCTCTCGGCGCCTTGCGGCACGTCGACCTCGTCTCCGGGCCCCATCGCGCTGATGCGCCCGTTGCTTGTGACCACCGTATAGCCGGGGAGCACGTGCTCGCGGTCCATCGGGATGACTGTCACGTCGACGAACGCGAACGCCTCCTGCGATTGCGCGGGTGCCGCAGCAGCCGCTTCCACAGTCGGCGGTTCGGCTTCTCCACATGCGGAGATGAGGAGCAGAAGCAAGCTGACGGGAAGCAGCGCGAGAGCCTGCGATGATCGAGCGACAGTGTGCCAGCCGCCTGTTGCGAACGTGCTCGTGCGGGAAAAGCGGCTGCTTCTATCCATCGTCGGCCCCTGGCGTTTCGGACGGGTTTCGCTCGTATATTAGAACAACGGTCGGGGACGTTCAGTCAATATCACACCGCCTTCGCAGGGTTCACCACCCCCCGCTGTCGGCCGCCGCGTCCGCGCCGACCTGTTGCGAATCGACCGCGTGCTGGACCTCGAGTGCATAATGCGCAGTGCTCGAGCTGTTCCCGACGCGGTCCCTGGGAAGGTACTAGCGTCGCCCGCAGGCGATCTTCAGCGATGAAAAATCCTGCGTATAGGCCGGCGCCTCGGATGCGGCACGTCCCACGAGCCCGTTGTGCGAAGCCAGCTCTGCTCCGCCCTCGTCGGAATCCCCAGGCGACGGCGGAAAGCGCATCCAGCGGCCGTAGCGGATGGTTTCGCCTGTCCTCCAGGATGGGCGGACGGACCAGCGATAGTCGCCGCAATTGAGCTCCATCGGCACCGTGTAGCGCGGCTCGGTAATGCTTTCCTCCGCCAGAACAAGATGGTCACGGTCATAGATCTCGACGTCGTACCAGGTAGCCGACTCGTCGAGCGTGTCTGCCTCGAACGGGCTGCCGGTCACGTCGGTGACTTGCATTGCCCACGCGAGTTCGGGTTGCCCTACCTTGCTGACGAAGTGCAGCGGGTTCTTGCGGTCGGCCCGTGCGGTATCCGTGCTTTTGGGCGTAAGTGAACGCGGCAGTTCTATGCGGTTGTAGACGCGGGCCGCGATCTCCTGGCCCAGGTAATGGCGCGCATAGTTGACATAAGTGTGCCAGAGCCTGTTGTTGTCGTCCGTCCAGTTGCGGAGCGAGTCGCTGTCCCGGTAATGCGCGATCGTTCGATAGAGTTGCACGTTATTGTTGATTCGGCGCAGCGAGGCGACGGCTGTTGTGGTGATGGTCGCATCCCCGCCTTGCACGTCGATCGACACGCCATCGAAATTGACGTGCAGCACCGCATCGGAATCCTCGGGAAGCGGCGTTGTGGGTCCGACAATTTTCGAGTTCAGTTCCGGGACACGGCGCAGCCGCGAGTAAACATCCATCGCCAGTCCGTCATCGGTAAGCGGTGTGCTCCCGGCGTCTACAAGCTCCTCCGTAAGGGCATCGCGTAGCTGCTGGACCTCGCGTTGCCACCCTCCCACCAGTCCGCCGATGATCGACCCGGGGATGGCCGTGCCGGGGATGCGCATATCCACCGGCACGGGCCCAACCTGTTTCCTGACCCGGCCGGCCTGGTGGCCGGCGACGACTCCGCCCACGAGTCCATAGGTGTTCTTCTCGTAGCTTCCCGAGACTCCCTGGTCCGCCGGACCCCGCGTCGCAACGACGACGATGGCGTCCACCTGTGCCCGCAACTCTTCTGACATGTCCTCGCTCGGCTCAGGCGGCGGCTTGTTGTGCAGGCTGGACGGTGGCGGCGGCGCACCCGCGAGGCTAACGCCAGCTGTCGCCAGCACCACGCTTGCAATGATGACCGAAAGTCCGATCACGGACAGGTTCGTGCGGGCTCGCATCCCGGTTGGCATCCGATCCACCTCGCCCTTGTTGTTCTTGTTTCCTCATTAATACCAGCAAGGCGGCGCCGGGTAAACGGACACCGGTGTGGACAGAGCAATCATACGGGATGACCGACGAAGGCAGCTTCCCTTCGCATACTATGGCAGGTTCGAAAGCCTGGCCCGGTGGCTCGGTGACAAGCCTGCGCAAGTTGAAGTTTGAGTAGCCAGATTGACGCGCTGTGGTTACTGGGGCAGGGGGTGCTTCAGGACGATGCGTGCCTGATCGACCCAGAGCGGCTCGCGCAGTATGAAACGGGCGGCGCTCAAGACCGGGCCATCGTCGGGTATCGAGTCCGCGGGATATTCGAGGTCGTAGACGTTGACGCTGCGATAGGCTGCGATCTGTCCGCAGTCGGCCGGGGTGAGTGCCAGGTATTTCGGGATTTCACCGGGTTCCGCCGGCAGGCTCGGCTCGCCTTGCCCGGTTGTTCGCCAATGCCCGCGCAGCCCGGCCGATAGCACGAAGCACTGCAACCTGCCGCTCGCCGCGGATTGAAGGATCTCGTCGACTTCCGTCTTAAGGAGGCGCGCCGCCTCTTCCAGCGAGTAATGCGGCTTCGCCTTGCGCTGCTTGCCTTTACCCTCGAAGCGGACGCTTTGCAGTTCCCTGAAACGGCAGGCCTGCGTCGGGGTCATCGTCTCGGACCCGCTGACGGTCTGCACGCGTTCGTACGACCTGGCCTCTCCGATGCGAAGCCGCTTCAGCAAATTATCCAACCTGATCACGAAACCGACCCTTAGGTAGTAAGAACTACAGGCCAGCTTAAGGAACCTACACAAGGAGTCTGTGATCGGCTTCACATCGGTTGGCACATAACCGGCGCTTCTATCACGGTCTGTGACGAGAGAGGCCGGGAGTTGAATGTTGTAGTACGATCTGCTTCTGCCATTCACGGGTCGCGCCAGGCATCAGCGGCGCTTCCGAGGGCAGTAGAACCGGCGTCCACGCCGGCCGTTCGATCCTGGAGATACTTTAAATGAAGCGCACTTCGTCGTTGCGGTTTGTCGTCATTCCCATTTCTACTTGCATCTTTTGGGCATACCCGGCCCTTGCCGATATAACTCTGCAGGAGCAGTTCTCGGTGCGCGGCGAAGGTGTGATGAGCTTCGCCAACATGTCAGGAACGTCCACCATGTCCATATCCAATGACAAGGCGAGTTCGAAGGGCGAAGTGAAAATGGAGTCACGGCTTGCTCGGATGGTGGCCGGCAGGCAGGGAAGCACGGCGGAAATCGTTCGGCTGGACCAGGGAAAGCTGTACCAGCTCGACATGAAGGAACGGCGCTACACCGAGATATCGCTGGCGGAGCAGCGTGCCGAACTCGAAAAGGCTTTGGAGCAGGCACGCGAAACCCAGCAGCAGCAGCCGATGCCGGTGGATGAGTCACAATGCGAGTGGTCGGAGCCGGTCACTGATGTGACACGCGGCGAGCGCGAGTCGATCGCGGGCTTCGACGCAGAGCAACTCAGGATAGCGGCCACCCAGTCCTGCACCGATCCGTCAACCGGTCAGGTCTGCGATTTCTCCATCACCCTCGAGCAGTGGCTGACGCCGGAATTCAGCGACGAGGCCCTGAAGTTCTATCGCTCCTATGCCGAACAGACGGGTTTCGATGCCAGCGGATCCGGCGAGATCACCCAGCGTGCCGAGACCCTGCTGGGCCGGTACCCGGGCCTCTGGGCCGAGATAGCCGAGGCGGCCGGTGGCGTGGACGGGTATCCGGTCAGGAGCCGTTTCGCCCTGGCCATCGGGGGCCCGCAGTGCGAGCAGGGGAAGCAAAACAGTGGCGTTACGGCAGCTGACGTCGGTGAATCGGTCGTCGGGGGCATCGGGGGTCGCGTTGTCGGTTCTCTGCTCAAGCGGCGGAAGAAGGAAGAGCCGGTTGCCACGGTCCAGGATTCCGGGATGATTCAACTGCTGGCCATAAGCAACGAACTCGTTGCGGTTTCGCAGGAGTCGGTTGATCCGGCGGCATTCGAGGTACCGGCCGGATTTACGAGGGCAGCGGAATAACCTCGCTTGCGCTTACTCGGGTGCAGCGAACACCTGTACCCAGTAAACCACGTGCCGGCTGTCCGGGTTGACCGCGCGGGCGACACCGGTCTCGGAGTAGCGCGGGTTCATCAGGTTCGCGCAATGCCCCGGGCTGGCGAGCCAGACGTCGACAACCTCCCCGGCGGTCGTCTGGCCGCCGGCCACGTTCTCTGCGACGGAAGCCCAGGTATATCCTGCTCGAGTGACCCGTTCCGCAGGCACGCTTTCGTCAGCG
>Ga0079224_100009563_pt1 | contig 13236 bp, 16 predicted proteins | sample Stecom2015_FD_80414 | JGI IMG/M metagenome (GOLD analysis project Ga0079224, IMG submission 80414) | Agricultural soil microbial communities from Utah to study Nitrogen management - Steer compost 2015 | ecosystem: Environmental > Terrestrial > Soil > Agricultural land | place: USA: Utah... | reverse complement strand
GAACAGACGTAGCCGTCCGCCGCTTCATAGGCAACGGCGGCGGCGCCTGCGGCCACCGCCTGGTCGATATGCTGACGACCATCATGGCGCAGACCGGGCACGGCCAGAAACAGGTCGCCCGGCTGCACCTTGCGGCTGTCGGTAGTCAGGCCGGTGATGGTCACTGGCTCGCCCTGCCACTGGGGGAACAGCGCGTCAAGCTGGATCATCCGCGGTCCTCCATGCTGTCCGGACCGGGCAGCTCGGCCTGTTGCAGCTCGGCGAGGTTGTCCGGGGCAATATTGAGCAGCCGCAGCGCGTTGGACATCAGCCCACTGAACACCGGCGCCGCCACCAGACCGCCGTAATAGCCGCCCTTGGTGGGTTCGTCGATGACCACGGCAATGGCCAGGCGCGGGTTGCTGCTGGGTGCAAAGCCGGCAAACAACGAACGGTAGGAGTCCTGCTGATAACCCTTGCTGCCGGCAGCGGTCTTGCGTGCCGTTCCACTCTTGCCGGCGACGTGGTAGCCCGGCACCTTGGCGCGGAAGGTGCCGCCAGTGCCCTCGATCACTTCCTGAAGCATGGACTGCATGGTCCGGGCCACGTCCTCGGGGATGACCTGCTGCGCCGATGGCCGTTCGGACAGGCGCAACAGCGACATGGGCGCCTTGCGGCCATCGTTGGCTAGCACCGCGTAGGCCTGGGCCAGCTGCACCGTGGTCACCGACAGGCCGTAGCCATAGGACAATGCCGCGGTTTCGGCCTGACGCCATTCCCGGAAACTCGGCAGATTGCCGACCCGCTCGCCGGGGAAGCCCAGCCCGGTGTACTGACCGAAACCCACCGCCTGCATGGTGCCATGCATGGCCGGGCCGCCCACGTCGAAGGCGATCTTGCTCATGCCGACGTTGCTCGACTTGAGCAGGATGCCGGTCAGGTCCAGTACACCACCGGGGGCGCGGGACACGTCACGGATGGTGTAGCGGCCGATCTTCAGCGTGCCGGGGTAGACGTCGACTTCGTCATCGGGCTTCCAGCGGCCGGTCGCCAGGGCGGCGCTCATGGAGATCGGCTTGACCGTCGAGCCGGGCTCGAACACGTCGATCAGCGCCCGGTTGCGCATCGCATCAGGCTGCAGGTTGGCACGGTTGTTGGGGTTGTAGCTGGGGTGGTTGGCCATCGCCAGCACCTCGCCGGTATGCACGTCGAGCATGACGATGGAGCCGGCACGGGCCTCGAATTCCTGCAGTGCTTCGCGCAGTTCCCGATGGGCCAGATACTGCAGACGCAGGTCGATGGACAGCGCCAGATCGTTGCCGGGACGAGCGTTGCTGACCACCTGCACATCCTTGATCAGCCGCCCGCGGCGGTCCTGCAGCACCTGCCGCTTGCCGGGCACGCCCTCGAGCCAGTGGTTGTAGGACAGCTCAATGCCTTCCTGGCCCTGCTCGTCGACGTTGGTGAACCCGACCAGATGGGCGGCCACCTCGCCAGCAGGATAGAAGCGCCGGTATTCCTCGATGCTGTAGACGCCCGGCACCTTCAGATCCATGATCGCTTCGCCCGCAGCGGGAACCATGCGCCGACGCAGGTAGATGAACTCCTTGTCGGCGTTTGCCTTGAGCCTTTCGCTGAAGGTTTTCAGGTCGGTGCCCAGCAGGGCGGCCAGTTCGGACCAGCGCGACTGCTGATGGATCAGCTGCGACGGATTGGCCCAGATGGTCAGCACCGGGGTGCTCACCGCCAGCGGCTCGCCGTTGCGATCGGTGATCTGCCCGCGGTGGGCGGGAATCGGCACATGGCGCACGCTGCGCTTGTCGCCCTGATTCTTCAGGAAGCCTTCGTCCAGCACATGCAGCTCGACGATTCGCCAGCACACGGCGACGCTGCATACGGCGAGTGCGCCGATGACCAGCCTGAAACGCCAGGGATGAAGACTGCCATTGGAGCGGGGCACCAGGGCCTTGAAGTCGAATTTCTTCATGGCCGCACCAGTATCACTTCATTGGGCTCGGGGACCCGCATGCCCAGCTTCTGGGTGGCGATGCGTTCCACACGGTGGTGCGCTGTCCAGGTGCTCTGCTCCAGGACCAGACGGCCCCATTCGGCCTGAGCCTTCTCCCGCTGATCCATCTCCGCTGCCAGCTGATTCAGCAGCTCACGGCTCCAGTGCGCGCTGTAGGGCACCGCCAGCGCAGTTGCCAGGGTCAGGCCCCAGACCGCCAGCAGCCAACCGCTGCTCGCCGGCAGACCGGAGCGCGGGGCAGTCGATTTTTCGGCTGGGGCTATCATCAGCGTTTCTCCGCCACGCGCAGTACGGCGCTGCGGGCACGGGGATTGGCCGCCACTTCCTCGGCGGACGGCTTGATCGCCTTGCCGATCAGATTCAGGCTCACCTTGATGTCGGCGTCGCGTACCGGCAGATTGCGCGGCAGCGGCGCGCCCCTGGCCTCGCGACGCATGAACTGCTTGACCTGACGGTCTTCGAGGGAATGGAAGCTGATGACCGCCAGCCGGCCACCCGGCGCAAGCACTTCCAGCGCCGCCTGCAGGCCCTCGGCCAGGTCTTCCAGCTCACGGTTGATGAAGATGCGGATCCCCTGGAACGCCCGGGTGGCCGGATGCTTGTGTTTCTCCCAGGAGGGGTTGGCCTGCTTGATCACTTCGGCCAGATCGGCGGTGGTGGCGAACGGCTGTTGCTCACGGCGCAGCACGATGGCGCGGGCCATGCGGCGGGAGAAGCGCTCTTCGCCATACTCCCAGAGCACGGTGGCGATGTCCGCCTCGTCGGCGCTGTTGATCCAGTCGGCAGCGCTCTGACCCACGGCGGGGTTCATGCGCATGTCCAGCGGACCATCGTTGAGAAAGCTGAAGCCGCGCTGGGGGTCGTCCAGCTGCGGCGAGGAGACGCCAAGGTCCAGCAGCACGCCGTCCACCCGGCCGTGCAGGCCGCGCGCGCGCAGCTCCTCCGCCATGTCGGCGAACGAGCGCTGTACAACGACAAAGCGGCCGTCTTCGGCCGCCAGCTGATTCCCGACCCGGATCGCCTCCGGGTCCTTGTCGAAGCCGAGCAGTCGCCCCTCCGCCGACAGCTGGGCCAGAATGGCGCGGCTATGCCCGCCGCGGCCAAAGGTACCGTCTATATATATGCCGTCAGGTCGTACCGCGAGCCCTTCCAGCGCTTCGCTCAGCAGTACACTGACATGTTTCAATTCGGTCTGCTGATTCATAGGCTCAACATCTGCAGTTCCGCCGGCAGCTCGCCAACGCCCTGCTCCTGTTCCAGATAGGCTGCGGTAGTGGCATGCCATGCATCCTCACTCCACAGCTCGAATTTGTTCAGCTGACCTACCAGCATCACCTTCTTGTCCAGCCCCGCGTACTCACGCAGCAGGGGCGGAACGACAAAACGCCCGTTGCCGTCCAGCTCGATCTCGTTGGCGTTACCAATGAGCAGCCGGTTCAGGCGCTTGACCATCGGATGCATGTTGGGCGCGTCGCGCAACTGGGCTTCAACCTCTTCCCAGGCCGCGAGCGTATAGATCCACAGGCAACGATCTCCCAGTGCGGTAGTGGCCACCAGCTGCCCGCCACAGGACTCGAGCAGACGTTCGCGATACCTTGCTGGCATAGCGAGTCGGCCCTTGGCGTCCAGATTGACGGCGCTCGTTCCACGAAACACTTTTTGTTATTCCCCTGATGAGACCGATACTGTGACCACGCAAATCCCAAAAAAGTCCACTTTGCCCCACTTCACACCACTTCGGCACACTATAGAAAGGCGCCCATACAGCGTCAAGTGACCAATTCACAGAAAAGCCTTATATGGCGCGGGTTTAGGGCGTATGGCGGGTAGCGAAGCGCTGCACCTAGACGGAGCGCGGAGAGAAATAAAAAGGAATTACAAGGGGATACTCATGCAACTTAAAGTCAAACATGAGGTGGAAATATTTTTTTCACACGAATGGGCGAGGCGGGAAAAGAAAAAGGAGTTGGCCTGTAAGCCGGGTTCTGTCGAGGACAGCCATTCCTCTGCGACAGCCATCACTGACTGCCTGTAGCAACCTACCCGAACCCAGTGCGGGCCGCACCGAAGGGTTCCTATTTGGTCTTGCTCCGAGTGGGGTTTACCGTGCCACGAACTGTTACCAGTCGCGCGGTGCGCTCTTACCGCACCCTTTCACCCTTACCGGCGCTTGCGCGCTTAGGCGGTCTGCTCTCTGCTGCACTTTCCGTAGGCTCGCGCCTCCCAGGCGTTACCTGGCACTCTGCCCTGTGGAGCCCGGACTTTCCTCCATATCACCGAAGCGATACAGCGACTGTCCGGCCAACTCCTGAGGCAAGGTTAGCCCTGTTCAAGCCCAACGGCAAGCATTGATCGCTCAAGGACGGGCTTTTTCCAGCGCCAGCTGGTACAGCCGGTTCTTCTTCAGGCCGGTGATCCGTGCGGCCAGTGCGGCGGCCTGTTTCACCGGCAGCTCTTCGAGCAATACATCCAGCACCCGCTCGGCCGCCGGGTCCAGCGACTCATCATCAGGCGCGGGCGCACCTTCCACCACCAGCACACACTCGCCCCGCTGCTGATCCGGATCGCTGCGCACCCATTCCACCAGCTCGCCCAGCGGCGCACCTCGAATGGTCTCGAAGGTCTTGGTCAGCTCCCGGGCCAGCACCACCTGACGCCCTGCGCCCAGCAGCTCAAGCATGTCTTCCAGGCATTCGAGCAGACGATGGGGCGCCTCGTAGATCATCCAGGTCCGCTGCTCCGCAGCCAGCGCCTCGATGCGCTGGCGCCGACCATGCCCCTTGGCCGGCAGAAAGCCTTCGAAGCTGAAGCGATCCGACGGCAGACCCGCTGCACTGAGCGCGGCGATGAGGGCGCAGGCGCCGGGCACCGGCACGACGCGCACGCCGGCATCACGGGCCTGGCGCACCAGATGAAAGCCCGGGTCGGATATCAGCGGGGTACCGGCGTCGGAGATCAGCGCCAGGTCATCCCCGGCAAGCAGCCGTTCGACCAGGCGCTGACTCTTGTCCCGCTCGTTGTGATCATGGCAGGCCGTGGTCGGCGTGGTGATACCGAAGTGCTGAAGCAGACGGGCGCTGTGTCGGGTATCTTCGGCAGCGATCAAGGCGGCTGACCGGAGCACGTCCAGCGCCCGGGCACTCATATCCTGCAGATTGCCGATCGGGGTGGCGACGACATAAAGGGTACCGGCAGTGGTGGTCATGATGATTCCTGTTTGAACCGGCTGCTGATTGTACAGGACGTGACTGGTTTCCGGCCAAGCACATGGCGAGCCCGGGTGAGCTTGGTTACACTAGGCGCAAAGCACGCCCCAGCTCAAGGTACCCTGCCCGATGTTCCGCATGATTCGCCTGCCGCTTGCCGGCCTGATCCTCGCTTCGCTGATCGCCGGTTGCTCGTCGACGCCCCGCCAGCTTTCAGAACTGCCCACTGCCACCGATGCCCCGATCGAGGACATCCTGCGCCGCGCCGAACGGCGTGACGGGGCGCAAGCCAACCTGTTGCGACTGCACGCCGCCCAGACTGCCTGGGACCGCAACCAGCCCGAGCAGGTACGCAGCATTCTCGCCATGATCCCGCAGAGCGACCTGCCGCTGGACCAGCAACAGCGCTTCAGCGAGCTGCAGGCTCGCAGCGAACTTGCCATGGGGCAGCCCGGCTCTGCGCTGCGCGCCCTGCGCCATCCCTCCCTGCAGCAGCTGGACGGCCTGTCCCCACAGCGCGAGCTGGACATCCAGCTGCTGCGCGCCGAAACCATGGCCGCCACCGGCGAGCATCTGAACGCCGCCCAGGAGCGGATGTTCATCCATGCCATGCTCCCGGAGGCCCAGCGGGAACAGAACCTCAACGCCATCTGGGAGTCGCTGAACCAGACTCCGACAGATCAGTTGCGCCAGGCCGCCGCCTCGGCCAGCGGCGAGACCGCCGGCTGGCTGGCACTGGCAATCATTCCACGCGAGACCGGCAACCTGGATCTGCAGGTCCACGCCCTGCAGCAGTGGCGCAATCGCTATCCCGACCATCCCGCTGCGAGCTCGCCACCCGAGGCGATCAGCCGGCTGATGGAGCTGCATGCCGAGCGCCCCGAGCATATCGCCCTGCTGCTGCCCTTCGAGGGCAGTCTGGCCGGCGCCGCCGACGCACTGCGCGACGGCTTTCTCGCAGCCCAGTACAACGCTCTGAGCCAGGGCCTGGCGCAGCCTCAGGTCAGCATGTACGACAGCGGCAATTACGCCGACCTGCTGCAGTTCTACCAGCAGGCCCAGGCAGACGGCGTCCAGTGGGTGATCGGCCCGCTGGACCGCCAGCAGGTGGCCCGCCTGGCCGCCCTGCCCGAGCTGCCCCTGCCCACCCTGGCGCTGAATTATGCCGACAGCAATGTCGACGCCCCGGCAGGCCTGTTCCAGTTCGGCCTGGCACCCGAAGACGAAGCCCGGTCCGCTGCCCTGCGCGCCTGGGAAGATGGGTACCGGCAGATGGCGATTCTCGCCAACCGCGAGGACTGGGGTGCACGCGCAGCGCAGGCCTTCGCCCAGCAATGGCAGGAACTCGGCGGCACGCTGGTCGGCCATGAGATCATTGATGAGCCGGCAGCCATCGCCGGGCAGATTGCCGACCTGCTGCGGGTGCAGGACAGCGAGCGGCGCAATCAGCGCATCCAGGAGGTACTCGGCAGCAGCGTGACCGTGCAACCCACACCACGGCCGGAGCTGGAGGCCCTGTTCCTGGCTGCCAACCCGCTGCAGGCCAGGCAGATCAAGCCGACCCTGGTTTTCCAGTATGCGGGCGACCTGCCGGTGTACGCCACCTCCCACGCCTACCGACTGTCCATTCACGGCGAACCGAACCAGGATGTCGACGGGCTGAAGATCGGCGAGATACCCTGGCTGCTGCACAACTCCGACCCGCTCTATGACACCGTGGTCAGCTCATGGCCCGCAGCGGCCGGCCCCATGGGCCGCCTGTATGCAATGGGGGTGGACGCCCAGCGCATCTTCAACCGTCTGCTGCAGATGCAGGAGCAGCCCGAGACACGCATCCAGGGTGCCACCGGCCTGCTGTCGCTGGATCAGGACGGCCGGGTGCGTCGAATCCTGTCCTGGGGCGAGATGATCGACGGGCAACTGCATCCGGCAGCCGGTTCATCCGAGTGGTGAGCGGTCGCCAGACCAGCCGTCAGGTTACCGGCGGCATCGCCGAGCGCCAGGCCGAGCAACTGCTGCTCAACGCCGGGATGCGCCTGATGGCGCGCAATTACCGGTGCAAACAGGGCGAGCTTGATCTGGTCATGCGGGATGCCGATACAGTAGTATTCGTCGAAGTACGCTACAGGCGACGAGACCTGTGGGGCGACGCGTCGGAGACAGTCGACTGGCGCAAGCAGAAACGCTTGATCGCCGCGGCGCACTTCTACCTGCTGACACACCCCCACCTCGCCGACCAGCCCTGTCGCTTTGATGTTGTCGCCGCCGTCGGCGACCCTGCGGATCCCGCCTCCTATCGCTGGATCCGGGAAGCTTTTACTTGCTAGCGAGCCTTCTTTTATGGATATGCAACACCGCATCAGACAGCTGTTCACCGACAGCATAGAAACCAAGACCCGCGCCATGGATGTGCTCGGTCCAAGCATCGAACAGGGCAGCCAGCTGATGGTCGATGCGCTGCTCAGCGAGCGCAAGATCCTCAGTTGCGGCAACGGCGGCTCCGCCGGCGACGCCCAGCACTTCTCGTCCGAACTGCTCAACCGCTTCGAGCGCGAGCGCCCGAGTCTGCCGGCGATCGCGCTGACCACCGACAGCTCCACCATCACCTCGATCGCCAACGACTACAGCTACGAGGAAGTGTTTTCCAAGCAGATCCGCGCGCTGGGGCAGCCCGGCGATGTGCTGCTGGCGATCTCCACCAGCGGCAACTCGGCCAACGTCCTGCAGGCGATACAGGCCGCCCATGACAGGGAAATGCATGTAGTTGCCCTGACCGGCCGCGATGGCGGCGCAATGACCTCGCTGCTGCTGCCCGAGGACGTGGAGATCCGTGTACCGGCCCGCTCCACCGCGCGCATCCAGGAAGTCCACCTGCTGGCCATCCATTGCCTGTGCGACCTGATTGACCGCCAGCTGTTCGGGAGTGAGGAATGACCCGTATCGCTGTCGTCCTGCTCGCACTCGCTCTGGCCGGCTGCAGCAGCGTCCTGACCGCGACGCGGGACACGCCGATGCAGAGCAACTATGGCACCCGCACCCTGGGCAGCAGCATTGACGACCAACTGATCGAAACCCGCGCCTCGGTCAATATCGCCAAGGCGCACCCCGACCTGGAATCCGAGGCCCGCTTCACTGTCGTCAGCTACAACGGCGTGGTGTTGCTGGCAGGCCAGGTACCGCGTGCAGAGTTGATCCAGCTGGCCGGAGACACGGCGAAGCGGGTTCAGCGAGTCAAGGTGGTGCATAACGAGCTGACCGTCGGACCGAAACTGTCGCTGCTGGCCCGCAATAACGACGCGCTGATCACCTCCAGCGCCAAGACCCGCATGCTGGCTGACAGCAATATCCCGGGTCGGCGGATCAAGGTGACCACCGAGGCCGGTGCCGTCTATCTGATGGGGCTGGTGACGCGAGCCGAGGCGGACGCCGCGGTGGCGGCAGTACAGCGGGTAGGCGGGGTTCAGCGGATCGTGAAGCTGTTCGAGTACATCGACTGAGGAGGGGCGGCGCTCCTCCCCTGCTCTCTGTGCTATTTCACTACCTTGAGTGAGGGTCTTCCAGTGGGCTTCGGCGGTTCGTCACCGGGCCCCTGATCCTCCGGCGGCGGGGTTTCGGTATCGATCTCGAAGACCATGCCCTGCCCGTTCTCCCGCGCGTAGATCGCCATGACCGCGCCGACCGGGATCCATACCTGCTGGGCAACGCCACCGAAGCGCCCATTGAAGCAGATACGCTCATTGTCCATGTCAAGGTCGCGGATCGCGGTCGGTGACAGGTTCAGGACGATCTGGCCACCTTCAACAAAACCTTCCGGCACCGCGGTGCCCGGATGGGCAGCGCTGACCAGCAGGTAGGGCGTGCAATCATTGTCCAGAATCCATTCATAGAGCGCCCTGATCAGATAGGGGCGGCTTGAGCTCATCTGCATGGTGCTCGTCTCCTCTGGGTACCGGTCATTGCATGTTGCGCTCGGCGGCCGACAGGCTGCCGATGAAACCTTCCCGGGCAAAGATGCGGTCCATGTAGTCCTGCAGCGGCTTGGCCTGCTTGGGCAGCTCGATGCCCAGATGTGGCAGACGCCACAGGATGGGGGCAAGACAGCAATCCACCAGGCTGTATTCCTCGCTCATGAAGAAAGGCATTTCGGCAAATACCGGCGCCACGCCGGTCAGGCTCTCGCGCAGCTCCTTGCGCGCCTGGGTGATGGCGGCGGCGGTGCTGGCCGGATTGGTCAGTACGTCGACCAGAACGCTCCAGTCGCGCTGGATACGGTACATCAGCAGACGGCTGTTGGCGCGGGCCACCGGGTACACCGGCAGCAGCGGCGGGTGCGGGAAGCGTTCGTCCAGGTATTCCATCATGATGTTGGGCTCGTAGAGCACCAGGTCACGGTCAAGCAGGGTGGGGACCGTATTGTAGGGGTTTACCTCGGCAAGCTCCTGCGGATGATTATCCGGCTCGACATCAATGATATCGACTGTCACACCTTTTTCAGCCAGGACAATGCGCACTCGGTGACAGTACTGGTCGGTCGGATCAGAAAAAAAGGCCATCGAAGAACGCTTGTTGGCGGCAATACTCATATATATCAACCCTCATCTGCAGCGGACTCGGGCGCTAACCGTTATCCCTGCGGCTTGATCGAAAGCGCCCATTATACCCCAGAAACAAGAACGCGCCCGAAAGGGCGCGTTCTTTTGATCAACGGGTACCGCTGTCGATCACTTCACATCCCGCCAGTACTCGCGCTTGAGCAGGTAGGCGAACACGAACAGGAACGCCAGATAGATCAGCACGTAGACACCGATGCGGTGACGGGTTTCCTTGATCGGATCTGCCGAGTAGCTGAGGAAGGCGACCAGGTTGCGCACGGTAGTGTCGTACTCTTCCGCAGTCTGGGTACCGGTACCCTCCACCACGTAGAGCACATCATCCTGCTCTTCCAGCATCGCTTCGCCTGTCAGCGGGTCGCGAACCACCTTGCCATTCTCGTACACCGGAGCCGGGGCGCGGCCCTTGACCTGGCGACCCTGGAGCTCTGCCAGCACATGCGGCATGCCGACATTCTCGAAGACCGTGTTGTTCCAGCCGAAGGGGCGGGAAGGATCTTCATAGAAGGAGCGCATGTAGCTGTACAGCCAGTCCTCTCCGCGAACGCGGGCAACCATGGTCAGGTCCGGCGGCGCAGCGCCGAACCATACCTTGGAGTCCTCGGGACGCATGCCGATCTTCATGTGTTCGCCGTAGAGCGCACCGGTGAACACCATGTTTTCCATCATCAGCTCTTCAGGAATGCCCAGGTCAGTGGCGACCCGCTCGTAACGCTGGTACTGGGCCGAGTGGCAGCCCATGCAGTAGTTGACGAAGGTACGGGCGCCGTCCTGCAGCGCAGCCTTGTCGGAGGTATCGACGTTGGCCTTGTCCAGCTCCACGCTGGGCCCGGCAGCCATGGCAAACCCGGGCAGCAGCGCGAACATCAATGCAATCAGTTGTTTTTTCATCAGCCAGTAACCCTCTCCGGAACCGGTTTGGTCTTCTCCATACGGGTGTAGAAAGGCATCAGGATGAAGAAGGCAAAATACAGAACGGTACAGATCTGAGCCAGCAGTGTACGCCCCGGGGTGGCAGGGATTGCACCCAGCACGCCGAGAATCACGAAGCTCACGCAGAACAGCACCAGCCACAGCTTGCTCATCCAGCCCTTGTAGCGGATGGACTTGACCGGGCTACGGTCGAGCCATGGCAGCACGAACAGCACAGCGATGGCAGCACCCATGGCCAGCACACCCGGCAGAGCCGAGCCGGCAATGGACGGGACCGCACGCAGGATTGCGTAGAACGGTGTGAAGTACCATACCGGAGCAATGTGGTCAGGTGTCTTCAGCGGGTTGGAGATCTCGAAGTTCGGCTTCTCGAGGAAGTAGCCGCCCATCTCGGGGAAGAAGAACACCACGGTGCAGAACACGAACAGGAACACCACCACGCCGAGGATATCCTTGACGGTGTAGTACGGATGGAACGGGATGCCGTCCAGCGGAACGCCGTTTTCATCCTTCAGGTTCTTGATCTCGATACCGTCGGGGTTGTTGGAACCCACTTCGTGCAGGGCAATGATGTGCAGCACAACCAGGCCCAGCAGAACGATCGGCACTGCCACCACGTGCAGGGCGAAGAAGCGGTTCAGGGTGATACCGGAGATCAGGTAGTCACCACGCACCCACTGCACCAGGTCATCACCGATGACCGGAATGGCACCGAACAGGGAGATGATCACCTGGGCACCCCAGTAGGACATCTGCCCCCAGGGCAGTACGTAGCCCATGAAGGCTTCGGCCATCAGCGCCAGGTAGATCAGCATGCCGAAGGTCCACACCAGCTCGCGCGGCTTGCGGTAGGAGCCGTACATGATGCCGCGCAGCATGTGCAGATAGACCACGACGAAGAACGCGGAGGCGCCGGTGGAGTGCATGTAGCGCAGCAGCCAGCCGTACTCCACATCACGCATGATGTATTCGACGGAAGCGAAGGCGCCGGCGCCGGACGGCTCGTAGCTCATGGTCAGCCAGATACCGGTGACGATCTGGTTGACCAGCACCAGCAGGGCGAGGGAACCGAAGAAATAGAAGAAGTTGAAGTTCTTCGGAGCGTAGTACTTGCTCAGGTGGTCTTCCCATACCTGAGTGACGGCCATACGCTCGTTGACCCAGTTGAGTAACTTGCTCATCAGGCAGTCTCCTCCTGATCGACCCCGATGACAATCACGTCGTCGGACTCGTAGCTGTGCGGGGGAACCGGCAGGTTCAGGGGCGCCGGGTTGTTGCGGAATACGCGACCGGACATGTCATAGTGCGAACCGTGACAGGGGCAGAAGTAGCCGCCCTTCCAGTCTGCGCCCATGTCCACCGCACCCACCTGGGGCTTGAACAGCGGCGAGCAGCCGAGGTGGGTGCAGATCCCCAGCACGACCAGCAGTTCGGGCCTGATGGAGCGGTTTCTGCCAGTAATATAGTCGGGCTGGTCCGCGGACTTGGAATCAGGATCGGCGAGTATGCTATCCATTTCCTCCAGCAGGGCCAGTGCCTCCGGCGTCCGGCGTGAGATGAATACCGGCTGACCACGCCACTCAGCAACAATCTGCTGACCCGGCTCGATCTTGCTGACATTCACCTTAACCGGCGCACCTGCCGCCTTGGCTCTTGCGCTTGGGAACCATGACCCCACAAAGGGCACAGCCACCCCCACTACTCCAGCGGCACCCACCACACTCGTGGCTGCCACCAGGAAGCGACGCCGGCCGTTATTTACGCCGTCATTACTCATCCAGTCGTCTCCCATCAGCTAATCAGACCTTTGCAAAAGGCCTTTTCAAGTTTTGAACTGCCTGCACAAAATGAAACAGATGGTAATGAAAAACCCCTATCATGACAAGGCGATCTCCATTATCCGGGAACCCGGGGAGTTTACCTGAAACCGGCTATTTCAGGGGCTCGGGAGCCCTTCCCGACTACGCGACACCTTGTCGCAGATACAAAAACGCCCGGTATCCAGAAGGAACCGGGCGCTCTTGAAAAGCGTAAGCCGAAGGCTCAGCGCTTGGAGTATTGCGGACGCTTACGCGCTTTGCGCAGACCCACTTTCTTACGCTCGACTTCACGGGCATCGCGAGTAACGAAGCCGGCCTTGCGCAGCTCGCCGCGCAGAGTCTCGTCGTATTCCATCAGGGCGCGGGTGATGCCGTGGCGGATGGCACCGGCCTGACCGGAAATACCACCACCTTCGACAGTCACGTAGACGTCGAACTTCTCGGTGGTCTCGGTCAGTTCCAGCGGCTGACGCACGATCATGCGAGCAGTTTCGCGACCGAAGAACACATCGAGGCTGCGGTTGTTGATGGAAATGTTGCCAGTACCCGGACGCAGGAACACCCGAGCGGTGGCGGTTTTACGACGGCCAGTACCGTAGTTTTGTGTCACCGACATAGTGAGCTCCTGTTAGATCTTGAGTTCTTGGGGTTGCTGGGCT
>Ga0079224_100009562_pt1 | contig 13236 bp, 12 predicted proteins | sample Stecom2015_FD_80414 | JGI IMG/M metagenome (GOLD analysis project Ga0079224, IMG submission 80414) | Agricultural soil microbial communities from Utah to study Nitrogen management - Steer compost 2015 | ecosystem: Environmental > Terrestrial > Soil > Agricultural land | place: USA: Utah... | reverse complement strand
TTCGAGCTGAACACGATGAACGTGTCGCGGCTCACCGCGAGGATGGCGGGGATCGAGTCGACGGCGAAGATGACGTCGCTCGTCTCGATGACCACCAGCACGGCGAACAGCGGGGTCGCGAGCCGCCTGCCGTCGACCTTCGTGAACATCGACTGGCCGTGGTACTCGCTGGTCGACCGGACGACGCGGCGCACGACCTTGAGCACGGGGTTGTTCTCGGGGTGGATCTCCTCGTCGTCGTGGCGCAGCAGGCGGAGCGCCGTGAGGATGAGGAAGCCGCCGAACACGAACAGCATCCACTCGAAGCGCTCGAGCAGGCCGACGCCCAGGAAGATGAAGATGAAGCGCAGGACCAGGGCGCCGAACACGCCCCAGAACAGCACCCGGAACTGGAACTCCCTCGGCACGGCGAAGAAGCTCATGATGAGCGCCCACACGAAGACGTTGTCGACGGAGAGGCTCTTCTCGATCAGGTAGCCGGAGATGTACTCGCCGGCGGCCTGCCCGCCCCAGGCCCACGCGACGACGCCGGTGAAGGCGACCCCGAGCGAGATCCAGACGGCGGACTCGATCGCCGCCTCCTTGGTGCTGATCACGTGGGCGGTGCGGTGGACCAGCAGCAGGTCGACGACGAGCAGCGCCACGACCACGCCGAGGAACACCGCCCACACCCAGGGGTCGACGTTCAGCTCGGCGAACTGGTCCCGGCGGGACGAGTCCGACGCGATGGTGCCCAGCGGGGCGATGGGGGCGAGCATGGTGGGGGGCGTTCCTCTCGAGGTCCCGGCGGGACCCGCGGAACGCTAGCGCCGCGCCGTGGCCTTCCCGCGTCGCTTCGGGCGCCGCGCCTCGGCCGCCTGCCCGGCCCGGATCACCGCCTGGGCGGCGGCGAGGCGGGCGATCGGCACCCGGAACGGCGAGCAGGACACGTAGTCGAGCCCCACCGAGTGGAAGAAGTCGATCGACGCCGGGTCGCCGCCGTGCTCGCCGCACACCCCGAGCTTCAGCTTCGGGTTGGCCGAGCGGCCCCGCTCCGCGGCCAGGGCCACGAGCTCGCCCACCCCGAGGCGGTCGATCGTCTCAAACGGGTCGTCGCGCAGCAGCCCGGCCTCGAGGTAGGCGGGGATGAGGCGCGCCTCGACGTCGTCGCGGCTGAACCCGAACACCATCTGGGTGAGGTCGTTGGTGCCGAAGGAGAAGAAGTCGGCCTCCTCGGCGAGCGCCGCGGCGTGGACGGCGGCCCGCGGGGTCTCCACCATCGTGCCGATCGTGATCGTCATGCCCGTGCGGTCCGCGCCCAGCTCCTCCTCGAGGGCCTCCTCGACCCAGCTGCGGGCCAGGCGCAGCTCCTCCCGGCTGACCGTGAGCGGGATCATGATCTCGATGACCGGCGAGTCGCCGGCCGCCACCCGCTCCCGGGCGGCGTCGACGAGCGCCCGCACCTGCATGGCGTAGAGCCCCGGCTTCATCACGCCGAGGCGCACGCCGCGGGTCCCCATCATCGGGTTGTGCTCCTCCCACGACTCGGCCGCGGCGAGGAGCGCGGCGTCCTCCTTGGAGAGCCCCGACTTGGCCTTGCGGAGCCGCAGCTCCTCCACCGACGGGAGGAACTCGTGCAGCGGCGGGTCGAGCAGCCGGATCGTGACCGGCCGGCCGCCGGCCGCCTCGAGGATGGCGAGGAAGTCCTCCTTCTGGGCCCGGCGGAGCCGCTCGAGGGCCCGCTGCTCGCGGCGCGGGGTGTCAGCCAGGATCATCTCCCGCACCACCGGGAGGCGGTCCTCAGCCAGGAACATGTGCTCGGTGCGGCACAGCCCGATGCCCTCGGCACCGAGCTCCACCGCCCGGGCGACGTCGTCACCGGTGTCGGCGTTGGCCCGCACCCCGAGCTTGCCCCGGCGGATCCGGTCGGCCCAGGCCATGATCGTCTGGAAGTCCTCGGACAGCTCGGGCACCTCGAGGGGCACCGCGCCGAGGACGACCTCACCGGTGGAGCCGTCGATCGAGATCGTGTCGCCCTCCTCCACCCGCACGTCGCCCACGGTGAAGTGCCCGTCGCCGATGTGGATGGCCTCGGCGCCGACCACGGCGGGGATCCCCCAGCCGCGGGCGACGACGGCGGCGTGGCTCACGAGGCCGCCGCGCGCGGTGAGCACGCCCTTGGCCACCTGCATGCCGTGGATGTCCTCGGGAGAGGTCTCGACCCGCACCAGGATGACGTCGTCGCCGGCGGCGGCCAGCTCCACGGCCGTGTCGGCGTCGAGGCACACCTTGCCCACGCCGGCGCCGGGCGACGCGGCGAGCCCGGTGGTGAGCACGGTGCGGCTCCCGGCGGCGAAGTGCGGGTGGAGCAGCTGGTCGAGGTGGTCGGCGGTGACCCGCATGACCGCCTCGCGCTGGCTGATCTTCCAGCCCCGCTGCTTCGTCATCTCGACGGCCATCCGCAGCGCCGCCTCGCCGGTGCGCTTGCCCACCCGCGTCTGGAGCATCCAGAGCTTGTCCTGCTCGATGGTGAACTCCGTGTCGCACATGTCCCGGTAGTGCCGCTCGAGCTTGGCGAAGATCTTCATCAGCTCGGGGTAGATCTTCGGGAAGTGGCGCTTCAGCGCGTCGAGGTCCTCGGTCTGGCGGATGCCGGCCACGACGTCCTCGCCCTGCGCGTTGAGCAGGAAGTCGCCGTAGGGCTTGGCCTCCCCGGTGGCCGCGTTGCGGGTGAAGCCCACCCCGGTGCCGGAGCGGTCGTCGCGGTTGCCGAACACCATCGCCTGCACGTTCACGGCGGTGCCGAGGTCGTCGGGGATGTGCTCGCGCCGCCGGTAGGCGACGGCCCGGGCCCCGCCCCAGCTGCGGAACACGGCCTCGATGGCGCCCCGCAGCTGCACCTGCGGGTCCTGGGGGAACGGCTCGCCGGTGGTCTGCTCGACGAGGTCCTGGTAGCGCTCGCACAGCCGCCAGAGCGTGCGGGGCGACAGCTCGGCGTCGGTGTCCACCCGGTCGAGCTTCTTCGCCCCCTCGAGGAGGTGGTCGAGCTCCTCGCCGTCCACGCCGAGCACGATCCGGGCGTACATCGCGATGAAGCGCCGGTAGGAGTCGTAGGCGAAGCGCTCGTCGTCGGTCTGGGCGGCGAGGCCGGCCACGGAGCGGTCGTTGAGCCCGAGGTTGAGGACGGTGTCCATCATCCCCGGCATCGAGAACTTGGCGCCCGAGCGGACGCTCACGAGGAGCGGGTCGTCGGGGTCGCCGAGGGTCTTGCCCATCTCCCGCTCGACCGTGCGCAGCGCCCGGGCCACCTCGTCGTCGAGCCCGTCGGGCCAGCCTCGCTCCAGGTAGATGCGGCACGCCTCGGTGGTGATCGTGAACCCCGGTGGCACCGGCAGGCCGAGCACCGAGGTCATCTCGGCCAGGTTCGCCCCCTTGCCCCCGAGCAGGTCCTTCAGCTCCATCGGCGGGCGACGGTGCTTGTGGTCGAACGCGTAGACGAGCGCCATGGGGGGAGGCTAGGACGCCTCGGCGATCGGTGTCGGGGGCCCGTGGCCCCCGGTCGCCGGGACCATCGGCCCGCCGTGACCACGCCGCGTGCTCGCCCGGGCCCGGACGCGCAACGGCCGCCAGCTCCACGGGAGGGATGGCTGGCGGCCGTCGCTGTGACGAGGGCTGGGCGGGCGGGAACAGCCCTCGCTGGGGACAGCCTCGCACACAACGCCGAGGACCACAACATCCTCTTTGCGACTGGGCAGATCGACCAGCCGTCCCCCCGGTCGAGGGGGGATCAGGTCAGCCGGGAGCGCAGTTCGCTGAGCAGATCGTCGATCGGGACCCGCACCTGCTCCATCGTGTCTCGGTCACGCACGGTGACAGCGCGGTCCTCCAGCGTGTCGAAGTCGACGGTCACGCAGAGTGGCGTGCCGATCTCGTCCTGCCGGCGGTAGCGGCGCCCGATGGCCTGGGTCTCGTCGTAGTCGCACATGAGGTGCGGGGCGAGGAGGTCGAACACCTCGCGCGCCACCGTGGACAGCTCCTCCTTCTTGGAGAGCGGCAGCACGGCGACCTTGTAGGGGGCGAGGCGGTGGTGGAGGCGCAGCACGGTGCGGGTCTCCCCGTCCTTCAGCTCCTCCTCGTCGTAGGCGGCCATGAGGAACGCCATCATCGTGCGGGTGGCGCCGGCCGCCGGCTCGATCACGTGGGGCACGTAGCGCTCCCCGGTGGCCTGGTCGAAGTACTCGAGCTTCTCCCCGGAGTGCTTGGCGTGCTGGGTGAGGTCGTAGTCGCCCCGGTTGGCGATGCCCTCCAGCTCGTCCCAGCCCCACGGGAAGAGGTACTCCACGTCGGCGGTGCCCCGGGAGTAGTGGGACAGCTCGTCGGGCTCGTGGTCCCGCAGCCGCAGCCGGTCGGCCGGGATGCCGTGCTCCACGTACCAGTCGAACCGGGCCCGGCACCAGTACTCGTACCACTGGTCGGCCTCGGCCGGCGGCACGAAGAACTCGAGCTCCATCTGCTCGAACTCGCGGGTGCGGAACACGAAGTTCCCCGGCGTGATCTCGTTGCGGAACGACTTGCCGATCTGGGCGATGCCGAACGGCGGCTTCTTCCGCGAGGTCTCGAGCACGTTGCGGAAGTTCACGAACATGCCCTGGGCGGTCTCGGGCCGAAGGTAGACGACGGCGCCGGCGCCCTCCACCGGACCGGCGTGCGTCTTGAACATGAGGTTGAACTGGCGGGGCTCGGTGAACGACCCCTTGGCACCGCAGCTCGGGCAGGTGTCGGGGTCCTCGAGCTTGTCGAGCCGGAACCGCTCCTTGCACTGCTTGCAGTCGACGAGCGGGTCGGTGAAGTTCGCCAGGTGGCCCGACGCCTCCCACACCGCGGGCGGGCTCAGGATCGACGCGTCGATGCCCACCACGTCGCGGCGCATCTGCACGACCGAGCGCCACCAGGCGTCCTTGACGTTGCGCAGCAGGAGGACGCCGAGCGGCCCGTAGTCGTAGGTGGAGCGGAAGCCGCCGTAGATCTCGGCGGACGGGAAGACGAAGCCGCGCCGCTTGGAGAGGTTGACGATCTTGTCGAAGAGGGTCGGGTCGGGTTGCGGCGTGGCGGACATGACGGCAGAGGCTACCGGTCGCCCTCTCAGCGGCTCACGTCCGCGCCCGCTGGCCGGTGACGATCGGGACGCAGTGGTAGAAACCCTCCGATGGCCGTCCCGTACCCCGCTGCTCCCGCGCCCGCCGTGCCCGTCCCCGGGGGTGACCCCACCGCCGTGTTCGGGCGCCGGATCGCCGCCTTCCTGATCGACGTGCTCCTCCTCGCGGTGCCGGCGCTGTTCCTCCTCGGCTCGAGCTTCGAGTACCTCGAGGAGGACCGGCTGACCGTCAGCGGCAGCGAGTTCTGCGACCGGTACCTGGACGAGCTCGACGGCTTCTGCATCGACCTCACCGACGTGAACGACCGCGTCTACTTCACCGACGGCGTGGACGTGGGGGCCACGGCGCTGCTCTGGGGCGGGAACCTGCTCGTCATCGTGGTCCTCCAGGGCCTCGCCGGGTGGACGCCGGGCAAGCTCGTGATGGGGCTGCGCACGGTCAAGGAGGACGGCTCGGTCCCCGGGATCGGCAAGGCGTTCGTCCGCTGGATCCTCATGATCGTGGACGGTCAGCCCTGCGGGCTCCCGCTCGTCGGGTTCATCACGGGGCTCACGAGCACCGGGCACCGCCGCGTCGGCGACATGGCAGCCAAGACCTACGTGGTGCGGGCCAGCGCGGCCGGCGCGCCGATCGTGCTGCCCGGGCAGGCCCCGCCGGCGTCGCCGCCCTACAGCGACGCCTGGTCGCAGCCCGCCCCGCCGGTCGGTGCGTCGTGGGGGCCACCGCCCACCTCCAGCCCCTCCAGCTGGGACCAGCCGGTGGCCCCGGCCCCGATCGACCAGGACCAGGGGTGGGCCAGCCCCGGCGGGGACCGGCCGGAGGCGCCGTCGGCCAGCCCGCCGCCCACCGACGGTCCGCAGTGGGACCCGGCTCGCAACACCTACATCCAGTGGGACGCCGCGCAGGGCAAGTGGGTCCAGTGGGACGAGACCGCCCAGCGCTGGGACGTGATCCCCGGTCAGTAGCCGCCCGCACCGGATGGAGCGCAAGCCCGACGTCGATCCTGACCGCTTCTTCGCGCTCGACCTCCGGGTGGGGCGCGTCGTCGCCGTCGACCCGTTCCCCGAGGCCCGCAAGCCGGCCTGGAAGCTGACCGTCGACTTCGGCCCGGACGTCGGGACGCTGCGCACGAGCGCGCAGGTGACGAGCTACGCGGCCGGCGAGCTCCTCGACCGGCTCGTCGTGGGCGCGATCAACCTCGGGACCAAGCGCATCGCCGGGTTCGTCAGCGAGTTCCTGGTCCTCGGCTCGATCGCCGCGGACGGGCGGGTCCGGCTCCTGCAGCCCGAGCCGGGGGCCGAGCCCGGGGACCCGGTGGCATGACCCGGCGGGCGCTGGCTGCCGGGCTGGCCGCCGCCGTGCTGGCGGTGGCGGCCTGCGGGGACGACGACGCCGGCCCGGATCCCACGAGGCCCACCACGACCACCACCCACGGCACCACCTCGTCGACCACCGGGCCCACCAGCTCGGAGACCACAGCGGCCCCCGAGCCCACCGACGCCCCCACCTCCACCTCCGAGGCGGCCGCGGGCCAGCCGGGCTGCCCGGACTCGGCGCCGGTGCCGGCCGGGGCCACGGCCGTGGTGGAGGAGCTCGGCGACGTGGACGGCGACGGGCGCGCCGACGTGCTGCGCAGCTACCTGGCCGGGGACCGGTGGACCCTCCAGGTGGAGCTGGCCGCCGGCGGCTCCGCCGCGGTGGCCCTCGACGTCTTCGACACGGCCGGCGTGGGCCTGGTCGGCGGGGCCGACGTGGACGGCGACGGGCGCGACGAGGTGTGGGCCCAGGTCGGGTCCGGCGCGTCGACGGCGATCCTCGGGCTGGCCACGCTGGAGGGCTGCGAGCTGGTGCAGGTGCGGACCGACTTCGGCGCCCCCGCCGAGCTGCCCGTGGGCGGCAGCGTCGGCGCGGCGGCCGGGCTGGAGTGCCGCGCGGGCGACGGCGGCGCCGACCTGACCGTGTTCAGCGTCGTGTACGTCGACGAGGACCGCTACGAGGTCACCGCCGTCGACCACGTCCTCGACGGCGCCACCCTCCGCCCGACGGGCACGACCACCAGCCAGGTCGCCGTCGACACCGCGCGCTTCGCCCGGGCCACGACCTTCACCTGCGACGACCTGATGCTGTAGCCGGCCCCGCCCCTCCGGGCCGAGGCCGGCTACAGGAACGCGACCGAGCGGAGGCGACGCTCGAGGTGGTGCTCGAGGGCGCGGGTGGCGTGCTGGTCGACCTCGTGGGTGGCCGGTGACGGCGGCTCGTTGAGGGCGGCGCCGAGGCGGCCGCCGAGGATGTCCTGGACGAGGCGCAGCGCCTCCGGCGAGATCGCCGGCCCGGCTCGGTGGGCGACGCAGCGGGTGCCGCCGGCGTCGACGTCGAGGGCCACGAGCCCGTCGGTGGCACCGCACTCGATGCACTGGTCGACGATCGGGCGGAACCCCTCGAGGGCCAGCACCTTGAGGAAGAACCCGGGGACGACGAGCGGGCCGCTGTGGCCGGCGAGGGCCCGCAGCGCGCCGAGGAGCATCTGGTAGAGCGCCGGGTTGGCCTCCCCCTCCAGCGACAGCTGGTCGGCCGCCTCGAGCATGGACGCGGCTCGGGTGAGCCGGTCGAGGTCGTCGCGGATGGCCCGGAAGTGGTCGATCGTGTCGGCCTGGGTGACGATGTCGAGGTCGCCGCGGCCCTCGTAGAAGAGCAGCTCGAGGTGGGTGGTGGGCTCGAGCCGAGCGCCGAAGCGGCTCTTGGTCTTGCGGACGCCCTTCGCCACGGCCCGGACCTTGCCGTGGCCGCGGGTGAGGACGCTGACGATCCGGTCGGCCTCACCGAGCTTGTGGGTTCGCAGCACGATCCCCTGGTCTCGGTACAGGCCCATGAGCGGGAGGCTATTCGTCGACGCCGCCGAAGCGGCGCTCCCTCCGCTGGAACTCTCGGACCGCGTCGAAGAGGTGCTCGCGCCGGAAGTCCGGCCAGAGCGTCTCGGTGAAGATCAGCTCGCTGTAGGCGAGCTCCCACAGCAGGAAGTTGGAGATGCGGTGCTCGCCCGAGGTGCGCACGACGAGGTCGGGGTCGGGCATGTCGGGGGCGTAGAGGTGCCGCCGGATCGACTTCTCGGTGATCTTGTCGGCGGGGGTGCCGGCGGCGACGAGCTTGCGGACCGCGTCCACGATCTCGGCGCGGCCGCCGTAGTTGAACGCGAAGGTGAGGGTCATGCGCCGGTTGCCCGCGGTCATCACCTCGGTCTCGTCGATGTGGCGCTGCACCCGCCTGGGGACCCGCCAGTCCCGCCGACCGATGAAGCGGACCCGCACGCCCTTGCCGTGGAGCTCGTCGCGGCGGGTGAGCAGCAGCCGCTCGTTGAACCCCATGAGGAAGCGGACCTCCTCGACGGGCCGCTTCCAGTTCTCGGTGGAGAAGGCGTAGACGGTGGACCACTCGATCCCCAGCTCGAGCGCCCCCTCGACGGTGTCGAACAGCGCCTCCTCGCCGGCGGCGTGCCCCTCGGTGCGCTTCAGGCCCCGGCGGGTGGCCCACCGGCCGTTCCCGTCCATCACGCACGCCACGTGGGCCGGGACGCGGGACAGGTCGATGTCGGACGGCGGCACGGGCAAGAACCTACAGGGACGCCCCGGGCCGACCGGAAGCCGCGGGCTCGTCGCCCGAGCCGGCGGGTAGGGCTGGAGCCGTGTTCGACCTCGAGCGGTGGCGGGCCCGGTTCCGGTGGCTGGACGCGGCCCTGCGCGTCAACGAGCGGTTCGCCGCGGTGGGCGGCGGCCCGCTGGCCGCGTCGATCGGGCTGGCCGGGTTCCTGTCGCTGTTCCCGCTGCTGCTGGTGGCCATCGCCGTGGTGGGGTTCCTCTCGTCGGGGCGGGCCGACTTCGCCGACGACGTGGTCGCCTCGCTCGACCTCGACGGCCGCACCGCCGAGGTGGTGCGCGACGTGCTGGCGGCCGCCGAGGGGTCGCGGCGCACCGCGTCGATCGTCGGTGTGCTCGGCCTGCTCTGGAGCGGGCTCGGGGTGGTCGGCTCGCTCCAGCAGGCCTGCAACGCGGTGTGGCAGACCGTGGGCCGCGGGCTCGTCGACCGCGCCGTGGCGCTGGCCTGGCTGGTCGGCGCGGGGCTGCTGTTCGTGGCCACCACCGCCCTCGGACCCTTGGCCGGCATGGTGCCGGGCCCGGCCGTGATCCCGGTGGTGGCCGGGGGCCTCGTCATCAGCACGGTCCTGTTCACCTGGACCTACACGTTCCTCGGCAACCAGTCGGTCCCGGCTCGGGCCCACCTCCCCGGGGCGGCGCTCGTCGCCGTCGGGGTGGAGGTCCTGAAGCTGATCGGTGGCGTGTGGGTGCCGCGGGCGGTGGCGTCGTCGTCGGCGCTCTACGGCTCGCTCGGCGTGGTCTTCGCGGTGCTGGCGTGGCTGCTGCTCTACGCCCGGCTGTTCGTGTACGGGGCCGTGGTGAACGTGCTGCGCTGGGAGGCCGAGGCGGGCACGGTCACCGTCGACGTGCAGGTGCCGCGCATGGCCGGCGGGGTGCCGGTGGAGGCCAACCGGGGCGGCGCCGTGGTGGAGCGACCCCCGGCGTCGGCGGGCGACGGCTGACCCGCCGGGTCAGCGGTAGCGAGGGCGCAGCGAGGTGCCGACCACCTCGCCCTTGCGCAACACGGTGACCGGTCCGTCCTCGGACACCACGACCACCGTGGCCAGCGGGTCGTCGTAGCTGTACCGGCGGCTCGAGGTGTGGCGCATCCCCTGGAGGCCGTCGACGACGCGCTCCGCCTCGGGGCTGGGCACGAGCCGCACCCCGAGCTGGCGGAGCGTGCCGGCGGGGTCGAACACCGCGGCCCCGTCGACCTGGGCGAGGGCGTGGCGCAGCGGGGCCAGGCTCATCGGCCGGGTGATGTCGAGCGGCGGCGGCAGCGGCAGCCGGGCCTCGATGGCGGGGCCGATGTCGGTGTCGGGGCGCAGCACGAGGATCGCGCCGATGCCGTCGGCGCCGAGGTCGTGCACCGCGAACTCGAGCAGGGCCCGCAGCACCTCGGGGGCGGCGCCCTCGCCGCAGGAGCCGACGAGGTCGATCCATGACTCGATGTCGGGCTCGTGGTGCCAGTCGAAGCGCTCCCACCGCCACACGCCGCCGCGGTCGGCCACCCGGACGGTGCCGTTCTCGTGGCGCTGGACGACCGTGGCGTCGAAGGCCCGGACGAGCACGCTGAGGTCCCGCTCGGAGCCGGCCGGGCGGTCGAACACCACCCAGGAGCTGCGCCCCTCGGGGCGGCGGACGAGCCACGACGAGCGCCCGTCGGCGAAGCGGCGGGCCCAGTCGAGCGGCTGGGCCTCCAGGGGCCGCTCGAGGACCTCGAGGTCGGCGACGCGGGCCCACTCCTTGGGCGGGTTGCGGGGATCGATGATCGATCCCATCCGGGCCACCCGCCGCTCGTGCACCGGCGGGTGGATCGCGTGCCGAACCTCGTCGAGGAGCATCCCCCGGCACACCTCGTCGTCGCGGAACTCATAGCCGGCCTCGGTCAGGTCCTCGGCCAGCCGCCGCAGCCTCGTCGCCCGCCGCGAGTCCTCCGGTCGTCGCGACTCCTCTCCCATGGCACAGCAGGTTACGGAACCGACCGCCCGCCGACGCGCCCTTGCGCGCGAGGTGTTGTCCCATCGTGTGCCAACATCCCGGGTCGTGGAGCGAGGAGGGGACCGATGGCCGACCTGCTGGAGCTGAGCGCTCGCATCATCGACACGGGCGTGGCCGACGAGCCGGTCAACCGCGTCACCCAGAAGCTGTCCGAGGTGAGCGACGACCTGGCGGTGATCGAGTCGTTCTCGCACGTGGTGCTGCTGCGCACCGCCGGCGGGGTCGTCGCCTTCGACACGAGCGGCGCCCACACCGGCGCGGCGTGCGTGGAGAGCCTGCGGGCCTGGACCGACGAGCCCGTCACCCACCTCGTCTACACGCACGGCCACGTCGACCACGTGGGCGGCAGCGGCGCGTTCGTGGCCGACGCGGCGCGCCGGGGCCACCCCCGCCCCCAGGTCGTCGCTCACGAGGCGGTGCCGGAGCGCTTCGAGCGGTACCGGCTGACCGACGGCTGGAACCTGGCCATCAACGCCCGCCAGTTCGGGTGGATCCCCCGTTCCGCGGGGCTCGGCATCGGCGGCATGCAGCGCTTCCTGCCCGACGACGTCGCCGAGCCGGAGGTGACCTACCGCGACGTGCTCCCCCTCGACGCCGGCGGCACGCCGATCGAGCTGCGCCACGCCCGCGGCGAGACCGACGACCACACGTGGGCCTGGCTGCCCGAGCAGCGGGCCATCTGCGCCGGCGACTTCCTGATCTGGCACTTCCCCAACGCCGGCAACCCGCAGAAGGTGCAGCGCTACCCCGACGAGTGGGCGGTGGCGCTGCGGGAGATGGCGGCCCTCGAGCCCGAGCTGCTGCTCCCCGCCCACGGCCTGCCCATCGCCGGGCGCGAGCGCATCGCCGGGGTGCTCGACGAGGTGGCCTCGGCGCTCGAGCACCTCGTGCAGGGCGTACTCGAGCTCATGAACCAGGGCGCCCGCCTCGACGAGGTGGTGCACACCGTCACCGTGCCCGAGACCGTGCTGGCCCGCCCCTTCCTGCGCCCCTACTACGACGAGCCGGAGTTCGTGGTCCGCAACGTGTGGCGTCGCTTCGGCGGCTGGTGGGACGGCGACCCCTCGACGCTGAAGCCGGCGCCCGCCGCGTCCCTGGCCGCCGAGCTGGCCCAGCTGGCGGGCGGGCCGATGGCGCTCGCCGAGCGGGGCCGCGAGCTCGTCGACACCGACCCGCGGCTGGCCTGCCACCTCGTCGAGCTGGCCGGCCTCGCCGCTCCGCAGGACCGCGACGTCCACGCCATCCGGGCCGAGGTCTACGAGCGGCGCCGCACCGGCGAGGTGTCGCTCATGGCCCAGGGGATCTTCGCGTCCGCGGTCCGCGAGAGCCAGGAGATCGCACCGCCCGAGGGGGCCTGAGCCCCGACCTCGGGGGCTCGGTGCCCCGGGGGGGGTTTCCTCTGGTGGTCTCGGGGTAGTGGAGGGAGAGCCTTCCCCCTACACCGAGGAGAGCACCATGGGCATCGGCATCGGACTGGTCCTGCTCGCCGCAGGCGCCATCATGGCCTTCGCCGTCGAGGTCGAATCGACCAACGGCTTCAACATCAACACGATCGGGATCATCCTGATGATCGTCGGCGCCATCGGGGTCATCGCCTCCATGGCCATCTGGGGCGGCCGCGGCACCCCGGTCGGGCGGCGTCGGGTCTACGAAGAGGACATCTGATCCGAACCAGGGCTCGCCCCTGACCCCGCTGGCTTCCTGTCACCGGCCACCGGCCGGCACCAGCACCCCGCGAAGCGCCCGTCCCCACCCGGGGAGGGGCGCTTGGTCGCGCCACGGGCCGAGCGCGGCGCCCGGTGGCCCACCCCTGGGGTGGGCGTGGCCTACGGTCGCAGCCGACGCACCGACGGGAGGGCGGGGGCATGGGACGCTTCATCGGACGCAGGCCGGACGAGACGGCGCGCCTGGCGCGCCGGGTGGCCGGGCACCTCGAGCCGGGCGAGGAGGTGATCGCCGCCGTGCTCCTGCAGCGCCCCGGGACGCTGTCCGCCGAGGTGAAGGGCGCCACCTCGGGTGCCGTCACCGGCGCCATCGGCGGCACGGCCTACGGTCCCGGGCGCGAGGACGCCGAGGACCGGGCCGACCGGGCCGGCTGGGTCGCGCAGTGCGAGGCCCTCGGGGTCGATCGTGCGCTGGCCGAGCGCACGATCCACTCGGCGCTCGTGCTCACCACGGCCAGGGTGCTCGTCGTGCGGCGGTCGTCGCTGACCCGCCGCCTGGGCGAGCCGATCGGGGCGTGGCCGGTCACCGAGGCGCACGTCGACGTGCCCCGCGGCGAGCAGACCCTCACGCTCCGGGTCGGCGACGCGCCGCTGCGCTTCGAGCTCCCCCAGGCGCACCGGTTCCTCCCCGACGTCTACCGCGAGCTGCCCGCGCTCGTGGCCCGGGCGCGCGCGCAGGCCACCGGCTCCTAGGCCGCGCCCCGAGCGCCGCTCGACCGACGGGGACGACCGCCTCGGCCAGCCGGC
>Ga0079224_100009561_pt1 | contig 13237 bp, 14 predicted proteins | sample Stecom2015_FD_80414 | JGI IMG/M metagenome (GOLD analysis project Ga0079224, IMG submission 80414) | Agricultural soil microbial communities from Utah to study Nitrogen management - Steer compost 2015 | ecosystem: Environmental > Terrestrial > Soil > Agricultural land | place: USA: Utah... | reverse complement strand
ACTGCCAGAGGCACTAAAGTGGTGTTTGAATAATGGCTGAGCATAACGACCTTGGCAAACAGGGAGAAGAGCTTGCAGCCGACTTTTTACGGAAAAACGGCTATGATATACTGGAAACCAACTGGGTATATCAAAAGGCCGAAATCGATATTATTGCCCGTAAAGCCGATACCCTGGCTGTTGTGGAAGTAAAAACAAGATCGAGCCTTGATTTTGGGCTTCCGCAGGATTTTGTGACCCCAAAAAAGATAAAATTACTGGTAAAAGCTGTAGATGAATATGTTACGGTTAACGACCTTGATGTAGAGATACGTTTTGATATAATATCGATTTATAACAAAAATGGAGATTTTGTTATAGAACATATAGTTGATGCTTTTTTTTATTTTTAGTTGTTAAATATTTAACAATTATTTTTATTTTTTATATTTGTTACGGGAAAAGACTTTACGTAACAACCATTTAAGCTATGAAAACTATTTCTTCTGTAGTGGAACACTACATCAAGACCAAGCCCTTTTTATTAAGTGCTTTGTCACAAGGGATTATTAACCTTACTTCCCTTGCAAGAACCATGATGCCGGAACTTGAACAGGAGATAGGGAAAGATGTAAAACAGGGAGCCGTTGTAATGTCCCTTAAACGACTTTCTGAAGACCTTGATTTCAGGGTGAATCACAAAATTGTAAAAGTGCTGCGATCTATTGGCGAGATTACGGTAAGATCATCTCTGACTGATTATACTTTTGCTATTTCCGACACGATTTTAAACAAACAGGCCGATTTGATTTCTAATATCAATTCGTTCCCTGAGGTTTTCTATACTTCTTCAAGAGGTGTAAACGAAACTAATATCGTGGTAAGTTCATCCATCAATCACATCGTCGAGAAACTTTTTGTCGACGAAAAACAAATTGAACGTACCGATAACCTGGCCTCTATTACTGTAAAACTTCCAAAGGATAATATTTCTACTCCGGGGGTTTATTACTACATTTTCCAGAGACTGGCGTGGGAGGGTATTATCATTAACGAGGTAATTTCAACTTCTTATGAGTTTACCATACTGGTAAGCGAGCAGGAGGTAGATGTTGCCTTTAAGGTTATTAAAGACCTAAAGAATCTAAGCTAATCAAAGTAAAAACGATTATTGCAAAATATTACTTTCAATAAACCCTTTCTTTTTTAGAAGGGGTTTATTGTTTTATTGAAAAATTAGATATACTTTTGTAGAGTGATTAGTCGGTCAGGATAAAAATGGATAAACAGGAAATCATATTAACTACAGCTTTAAGGCTTTTTGTGCAAAACGGGTTCCATGCAACCCCTACCAGCAAAATAGCTAAGGAGGCCGGTGTGGCGAATGGTACGCTGTTTCATTATTATAAGACCAAAGAAGATCTTATCGTTTCGCTTTACCTCTATATAAAATCGAAGATGGGGGCTTATATAGAAGAGTATGTTAAGCCCGATACTGATGCTAAAACCTATTTTAGGGGTCAGTTTAAAGCAGTAGTAGAATGGTCAATGGAAAACAGGGATGAGTTTTATTACACTCAGTTGTTTACCAATTCGCCGTTTGCAGCATTATTGTCGCCCGAAGAGGTAAAGAAGTCATTAAAAAAGAGTTGCGACCAAATACAGGAGGCTATTGATGCCGGAGTGATAAAAGCGCGTGATGTCGACTTTATCTACACTATTATGGGGAGTCATATTTTTGGTCTATACACTTATCTGATTAAAAATAATTTCAGCAAAGCAAAACAACAACAGATAATACAGGAGAGCCTAGATATGCTTTGGGGTATGTTGGCGTAAAAAAATTTGAATATAAATTAGAGTGAGTAGTCAATCTATATAATGAGAAGAATTAAAAAAATAATTAAAAGAATATTTATGTCAATACTAATTGTCATAGCGTTGCTGGTAGTGGCAACAGCTATTTTTATGCAGCAGCCACAGTTTGGTAAACAGCCGGCAGGGGCAAGGCTGGAAAGGATTAAACAGTCACCCAATTATAGGGACGGGAAATTCCAGAATCTTAGCCATACACCTGATTTGGCCGAAGGTACCAGCTATTACACTGTATTTAAGGAATTTTTCTTTGGGAAAAAAGAACGTAATAAACCAAAGGACAGCATCCCTACCAAGAAAGAAGACCTGTTGCATTTAGATCCTGATGAAAATGTACTGGTGTGGTTTGGGCATTCGTCCTATTTTATGCAGGCAGACGGTAAGACCATTTTGGTAGATCCTGTATTTAGCGGAAGTGTATCACCGGTTAGTTTTACCAATAAGGCATACCCTGGGAGTGATGCCTATACGGTAGATGACCTGCCCGAAATAGATGTGCTTTTTATAAGTCATGATCATTGGGATCATTTAGATTATGAAACCATTTTACAACTGAAACCTAAAGTGAAAAAAGTGGTAACGGGATTAGGTACGGCACAGCATCTTGAATACTGGGGGTATGATACTGCCATTATTGAGGAAAAGGATTGGGGTGAGCATGTGGATTTAGGCGACGGATTTGCGGTAGATGTTACTCCGGCGAGACATTTTTCGGGTAGAGGCTTTGGCAGGAATAAGGCACTTTGGGTGTCGTTTGTATTTAAAACGCCAACCATGAAACTGTTTTTGGGAGGTGATTCGGGATACGACTATTTCTTTAAGGAGATAGGTGATAAGTATGGGCCTTTTGATCTTGCCATATTGGAATGCGGGCAATACAACGAATACTGGAAATACATACACATGATGCCCGAGCAGGTAGCACAGGCAGCAATCGATTTGAAGACTGAAAGGTTAATGCCGGTACATTGGTCAAAATTCTCGCTGGCGCTGCATGCCTGGGACGAATCTATTAAAACGGTAACCGAAGCTGCAGCAGAAAAGAACCTGCCGTTACTAACACCAATGATTGGTGAAAAGGTAAATATTATAGGGGAACCTGTTAAAGAAGAATGGTGGAATACTATAGAGTAATAAAAAAGCACTGATACAATCAGTGCTTTTTTATTTTATTCAAAAACCATATCAAGAAGCTCCTTGGCTTTCTTCACTGATTTTACATTATCAAAAGTAATAAGTAGTCGCAGTCCGTTTTTGGTTTGTTTTTCCTTCATACGGATAAGCGACGGATTTTTTTGTACAAACTGAAGTACCTTATGGAAATTGCCCGACTGGTAAAAGGCCGATTGTTGATCTGACACGAAGTAACCAAGCATTTTACCCTGTTTAAGTACCAGTTTTTCAATACCCATTTTTGTAGCGACCCATTTAATACGCATACTTGTAAGCAGTGCCTCGGCCTGCTTTGGCAATGCCCCGAAACGGTCAATTAACTTCTGTTCAAAAGCTACCAGTTCTTCCTCATTTTTAATATTACCCAGTTCGTTATAAAGGTTAAGCCTTTCGGTAATGTTATTTACATACTCGTCAGGGAACAGCAGTTCGAAGTCGGTATCAATCTGTATGTCTTTTACATATTCTTTTTCGGTAGTACCTTCCACTTCCTCATACAGGTCCTTAAACTCATTTTCCTTAAGTTCCTCTATGGCTTCGTTCATAATTTTTTGGTAGGTTTCAAAACCTATTTCGTTTATGAATCCGCTTTGCTCACCACCCAGTAGGTCTCCCGCGCCACGAATCTCAAGGTCTTTCATGGCAATGTTAAACCCACTGCCTAAATCGCTAAACTGTTCCAGTGCCTGTATACGCTTACGGGCATCTTCAGTCATAGCAGAATAAGGAGGCGTGATAAAGTAGCAAAATGCCTTTTTATTACTTCGCCCTACACGCCCGCGCATTTGGTGCAGATCGGAAAGCCCGAAGTTATTCGCATTGTTTATAAAAATGGTATTGGCATTAGGTACGTCAAGTCCGCTCTCAATAATGGTAGTAGCTACCAGTACATCAAAATCACCATCCATAAAGGCAAGCATAAGCTCTTCCAGTTTTTTACCTTCCATTTGGCCATGGCCTACACCTACTTTGGCTCCCGGTACAAGACGTTGTATCATTCCGGCAACCTCCTTAATATTCTCAATACGGTTGTTTATAAAGTATACCTGTCCGCCACGCTGTATCTCATACGAAATAGCATCACGTATAATTTCCTCATTAAAACCTACCACCTGTGTTTCTATAGGGTAACGGTTAGGAGGGGGCGTAGTGATTACAGATAAGTCCCTTGCTGCCATCAGTGAGAACTGAAGCGTTCTTGGAATAGGGGTAGCTGTTAGGGTTAGGGTATCTACGTTTTGGGCAATAGTTTTAAGTTTGTCCTTAACATTAACACCAAATTTCTGTTCCTCATCCACGATTAAAAGCCCAAGGTTTTTAAACACCACATTTTTATTGGTAAGCTGATGCGTTCCTATAATAATGTCCAGTTTGCCGTCGGCAAGGTCTTTAAGCGTTTCGCTTTTTTGTTTTGCTGTACGGAAGCGGTTAATGTAGTTTATGGAAACAGGCATGTCCTTTAAACGTTCGCGAAATGTTTTATAATGCTGAAAAGCCAGTATGGTAGTAGGTACCAGTATGGCAACCTGCTTACCGTTGTCTACCGCCTTAAAAGCTGCACGTATGGCAACCTCTGTTTTACCAAAGCCCACATCACCACACACAAGGCGGTCCATTGGGCGTTCACTTTCCATATCGGCTTTTACATCTCGGGTTGCGGTAATCTGATCGGGAGTGTCCTCATAAATGAAAGATGATTCCAGTTCGGCCTGCAGGTAACTGTCGGGAGCATATTGGAAACCTTTTTCCAGTCTGCGCTTTGCATACAGTTGTATAAGATTAAAGGCAATATGCTTAACCCTGGCTTTGGTTTTTTGTTTAAGGGTTTTCCATGCGCTCGATCCCAGTTTGTAAATTTTGGGAGGTGTACCGTCTTTTCCGTTGTACTTGGATATTTTGTGCAGCGAGTGGATGCTTACATATACTATGTCGTTATCGGCATATACCAGCTTGATGGCTTCCTGTGTTTTACCCTCTACCTGTATTTTTTGTAATCCGCCAAACTTACCAATACCGTGGTCAATATGGGTAACATAATCACCTACTGATAATGAGTTAAGCTCTTTAAGCGTGATGGTTTGTTTTTTGGAATACCCGTTCTTGATATTGAACTTGTGGTAACGTTCAAATATCTGATGATCGGTATAACAAACCAGTTGGTTTTCCTCGTCTATAAACCCTTCGTAAATAGGGAATACAATGGTTTTATATTGCTTACGGATATCTTCATGATTTGCTTCGTCAAGGCTTTCAAAAATATCATGAAAACGTTTGGCCTGCGATTCGCTCGAGCAAAACAGGTAGTTTTTATATCCGTTAGTATGATTGTCGTTAAGGTTGTTAAGCAGTAAGTCAAACTGTTTGTTAAACGACGGCTGTGGCTGAATATAAAACTCAAAGGTTTTTTGGGTTTTAAATATTGGCTTAGAGCCCATCTCGGCAACCGTAAAATCCAAAGCCTTTTTTATGAACGACTGCTGGTTAAGGAAAAGTTCTTCGGGTGAAGCATGCTTAATATCCTTACTTAGTTTCCCGAAGGCATCTCCGGCCTTGTTGAACAGGTTGTCCAACTGACTTAAAAGCCCTTCGGTATTTTGTATAAAGAGTACGGTTTTTTCGTTTATGTAGTCTAAAAAGCTCTCACGGCTTTCCTGCATAAACTTGTTTTCCATGTTAGGGATAACCGTTATTTTTTTCTGTTTTTCTAGAGACAGCTGTGTTTCCACATCAAAAGTACGTATACTGTCTACCTCATTACCAAAGAATTCTATACGGTATGGATTATCGTTTGAAAACGAGAACACATCCACAATACCACCGCGAACGGAAAACTCCCCGGGTTCAGTCACAAAATCAACACGACGGAAATCATACTCAAACAATACCTCATTTATAAAATCGATAGATACCTGATCGCCCACAGCCACCTTAAGGGTATTCTTATCTAAGTCCTTACGGGTAACTACCTTTTCAAAAAGTGCTTCGGGGTACGAAACAATAACAGCCGGTTTTTTACGTGAGTTGATTCGGTTAAGTACCTCGGCCCTTAGCAGTACATTGGCATTATCAGTTTCTTCTATCTGGTATGGCCTGCGATAGGAACCCGGGTAAAACAACACATCATCTGTACCTATAAGCTGTTCCAGATCGTTAAGGTAATAGGCAGCCTCTTCCTTATCTTTAAGTATAAGCAGGAACGGAAGCTGGGTTTGCCTGAATAATGGGGCCATAACAAATGACAGGGATGAACCCACAAGCCCTTTTATATGCAGTTTGTTTTCACGCTGCTGCAGGCTTTCGCTAATTTGTTTTACTTTGGCCGACTGGCTGTATTTTTCTAAAATTTCCGGTTTCAATTTTCTGATTTCGGTTTTAGGTCTCTTTTAATGGGAGATACGGGTTTTAAAAACTGTGGGTTTTGAGGTTTTATCTGTAATTTTTGTTTGGCGTCTTTTCCGTCGGGTATCATATCCGGATTTGCCATACGAATGGTATCTAAAGCTTTAAGTAAATCTTCTTCGCCTTTCTCTTTCGGGATTTCACTTAGTTTTACCAGTTCATCCAGCTGATTTTGCAGAGAGACGGTCTCTTTAGTAATCTCACTAATGGCACTAATAATTTTATCCTTTTGCACCATATCAAGATTAATATAAGTGTAAAGGGTTCTTATTTTGGTTACCACTACCATAATACGGCTTCTTACCTGTGGCTTGTCAAAAAATGCAGGTATGTTCTTGTTTAAGTCATCGGCTTTTTCGGCTATGGTTTTTACCTTATTTCGGTATGCGGTTAGCGAACCTGTAGGTTTATCGGCAAGTTCACTTTTAAAACTGTGCCACTCGTTCCAGCCTTCCAGTTTGGCTTTTACACGTGGTGTTACTTTTGGGACATCAAACTTCCAGTTTTCACTTATAACCTTTAAAATGGCTTCACTCTGTTCTTTAGCCCTTAGTGCTTCGGCTTCCCTTATTTTTTCGTCGTCTTTACAGGACAATACTAGGGAAGTAAAGCAAAATAATATAATGAGTTTTAAATACTTCATAGCGTTTTTATTGCAAAGCAAATTTACAAATGTTAGGCCAATATGCCTGCGTGCGCATAAAATAATTAGTATGAAATAAAAACAGGCTTCGTTTTAAGGATATGGCAATAAGGTTAATAGGTAAATCACAATCTTTAAAAAAATTGTTTTATATAGCAGGTAAATAAATGGATTTGATAATGCTAAAACGTTATCTTTGCAGCCACTAAACTTAAAATTATGGGTGCTATTCTAATTATTGGAGCCTGTGGGCAAATTGGGACAGAATTAACCAAAAAGCTAAGAAGTATTTACGGTACAGATAATGTAATCGCTTCAGATGTAAGAAAAACAGATCCTGAGTTTGTTGAATCAGGGCCGTTTGAAGTAGTAAATGCCTTGGATTTTAATCAGATTGAAGAGGTTATTGAGAAATACAATGTGACTGATGTTTACCTGATGGCTGCACTACTATCGGCTACTGCCGAGAAAAACCCTGCCTTTGCATGGGATTTGAACATGAACTCTCTTTTTCACGTGCTTAACTTAGCCAAAGCCGGGAAAATCCAAAAAATATTCTGGCCTTCAAGTATTGCTGTGTTCGGGCCTACAACGCCTAAACAAAATACACCACAGTATACTGTAATGGAGCCTTCTACCGTATATGGTATCTCTAAACAATCAGGTGAAAGGTGGTGCGAGTACTACCACAACCTGTATGGTGTGGATGTGAGAAGCATCCGTTACCCGGGTCTTATAAGCTGGTCCACATTACCTGGTGGCGGTACTACCGATTATGCGGTTGATATTTACCACAAGGCACTGGAAAACGGCACATACAACTGTTTTCTTAGTGAGGAAACAAGATTGCCAATGATGTATATGGATGATGCCATTCGTGCTACTGTAGAGATTATGCAGGCACCGGCAGAGGATATCAAAATACGATCTTCATACAACCTTTCGGCAATGGATTTCACCCCGAAAGAGATTACAGAATCAATTAAGAAACACATGCCGGATTTCACCATCTCTTATGAGCCTGATTTCCGCCAGAAGATAGCTGACAGTTGGCCGCAAAGTATTGACGACAGCAGAGCAAGACAGGACTGGAACTGGAAACATGAGTTTGACCTTAATGCCATGACAACAGATATGTTAGAGCATTTAAGTGCCAAAGCAGAATAATAAAAGAAGCCCCAATAATTCGGGGCTTTTTTGTTTTTATGAATTTATAATTCACGTAAAAATTTATAGTACATTAGATTACTAAAAATTTTAATAAGTATGAGTAAGAATTATAAAATTGTAAAAAGTGTAGTATTGTATATCTCGATTACATTTTTTTTACTTTTAATTGTGTTTACAGTTGACGTAATAAATGAAGTACCTGAGTGGATTTGGTTTGATATTGATTTTAATGATTCTAAAGTAGCGAATTATGCTACGCTTATAAGTGGATTACTTTCATTTTTAGCAATACTATTTGTAATTTTTGGGATTGCAGAACAGAGAGAACAAGTTGAAAAGGAAATAGAGGATAAAAATCAAGAGATTATTAGAGACTATAAAAATCGTTTACAATTATTAAAAAGTCTTCTTGTTAATATAACTAATATAATAGTTGAGCAAGGTAAACGGATGGAAGTCTATTATAAATTAGAGATGGAACATCCAACACAGCCTAATATAACACATTTTAGTGCGAACAAGAGTTTTAATAGGATACTTGAAATGGATTATTTCATGAATTATCAATCAATTCAATATTTTTTTCAAAAGGATAAAGACTGGGAAAAGATGTTTCTTAATTTAAATAGTAATGTGGATTTTTATTCTGAATCTCTATTGGAACATAGAGTAAAATATCAAAATCATATAGAGGATAAGGTAAAGAGACACAGGGAAATAAATGATTTATGCATGTTGTTTTTAGATAATAGCGTAAAGATAATTGAGAGGTATCGTGTTGATTATGGTGTTTCAGATTATTTAAATGAAAAATGGGCAAATATTTACAATGAATTTATACCAGCTTATTATCAATTTATAGAAGAATCTCAATCAAGGCAAGAGGCAACTGATTTTAGAGTTCTTTCAGATAGTTTTTTCTTAGAATTTTTAAAAGAAGCAATGACATTGAGAAATGAAATTGGTTTTGATGATTATGGTAGTGAACAATAAGTTAGCTTAGCTTCAAAAATTAGAAAAAAAATTTATGAGGTAGAAATGTATTCTGTTCAATATGCAAATAATATTAAATATTATTACGAAAACTATTTTGATGAAAACTGTGATAGCTTAAAGAATTTTAAAGGAATCTCTGAAAAAATTCAAAGTAAATTAAATGAAATTACTTTAGATAATTGAAAGTTACTTTTTTCCTTTCAGCTCCTGGATATAAGTATCTTCATATTTTGCCTTTAAAGGGATAACTTCACTGGTAACTTCGTTAGGTATGGTCATGGAAAGTACATAGTGTTTTATTTTCCATTCGCCTCCCTGTTTTTCCAGTACGCCCGATCCGCGGCAGCCTTTCATCCAGGTGTCAAGCAGTTCATCAAACCAAGCAGTTTTACCATTTTTACTGAAATAAATATTTCGTTCAAGAGCTTTAAAGTCCCAGGCACGTCCTTTGTCAAAGTAAGGTTTAGAAAAAGCGGCAAAGGCTTTTTTGTCCCAGTTTTCGGTAGCATCGGTACCTATGTATATGCCATCGTCGGCTATCTTGTCAAAGTATCCGTTATAGTCAGCTTTAGCAGCTGCAGCATGCCAGTCGTTTAGTAATTGGTTAATAACAGCTTTTTCCTTTTTAGGGTTTATAGTGGTATGTTTGGGTATAAGTAGTGTTGTTCCTATGGATAATACAGAAAGCAACAGAAATAATTTTTTCATAAATACGTTTTAAGTAAAAATAGTAAATTCTTAAAGCACACCTTAATGAAACATCTAATCCTTACATTTTTTCTTTTCTTTTCAGTCTTTTCCTTAGCTCAGGAAAGAGATCCGTCTCAGATATTATTTCTCTTGAAAAAATAGTTTATAAAGGGCAAATTCTTGATAAGAAAGACATAAAAGAAAGTATTCATATTGTTGTCAAAAATGATGATATTATTGTAGACGGGTTAAAAGTTGGAGATCATGAAAATGACCTCAAAACAAAGTTCCCTTTGTCTACATCACATAAAAGTATATGGAGCAGTAACTATAAGGATCATTTGGATACCTACGTACTATTATGTGGTTGAATTAGCAGGAAGTAATGTAGAGTATGTAGTTTTTTATATTGAAGGCATGAAAATTATATCAATAGAAATTGATGTCCAAGCTCATCATTAATTAAAACCCTAATATCAGTTTGGCAATGGTAAAGTAAATAAGGATACCGCAAATATCGTTACTAGTGGTAATAAACGGACCCGTTGCCAAAGCAGGGTCAATACCTACTCTATTAAGGAAAATAGGTATAAAGGTGCCTATAAGTGAAGCAATGATAATAACCGAAACCAACGATACACTTACCGTTAGTCCAAGTTCGTAGCTAACACCTAAAATGATATGGCTCCCGGCAATAAGGATAATAGCCAGTAACGAACCGTTTAAAAGGCTTAAAAGGATTTCTTTAATAAGTCTTCTCCACAATGATCCGCTAATACTGTTGTTTGCTAAACCCTGTACAATAATCGCAGAAGATTGTACACCAACATTACCTGCCATCGCAGCAATAAGCGGGGTGAAAAAGAAAAGTTCCTTATGGTTGTCCATAGCACCGCTAAAAGTGTTTAGCAGTCTTACACTAATAAAACCTCCCAAAAGGGCTAAAACAAGCCATGGCAGTCTCGCGCGGGTAAGTTCGATTATGCTGTCATCAGCCTCTACGTCTTGCGAGATACCTGCTGCCAGCTGATAATCCTTGTCGGCCTCTTCCTTAATAACGTCTACGATGTCATCAATGGTAATACGGCCCACGAGCCTGCCAAGCTCATCTATAACCGGAATAGCTTCCAGGTCATATTTTTGCATTATACGTGCTACCTCCACATCTGGGGTATCCACTTTTACAAAATCCACTTTAGGGATATATACTTCTCTAATAGGGGTTTTGGTAGAGGTGGTAAGCAGGTCTTTAAGCGATAATCGCCCTTTTAGCCTGTTCTCATCGTCTACCACATAAATGGAGTGTACACGCTGTACATTTACAGCCTGTTCCCTCATTTCCTTAACACAGGTAAGTACGTTCCAGTTTTCATTAACCTTTACAAGCTCCTTACCCATCAAACCACCGGCACTGTCTTCATCATAGCGCAAAAGGTCAACAATGTCTTTTGCGTGCTCTACGTCTACAAGTTCAGAGATTACCTCTTCCTTACGGTCCTGAGGCAGTTCGGCAATAATATCGGCAGCGTCATCGGTACTAAGTTCGTCAAGCTCTTCGGCAATTTCTTTTGACGAAAGCTCACGAAGGATTTTCTCCCTTACTTCCTCATCAATTTCCAGAAGTATCTCGGCCGTCTTTTCGCTGTCAAGTATGTGGAAAATATAAATAGCGCCGGAGTCGTCCAGCTCGCCCATAATTTCGTCGATATCAGCATAGTGAATATCCTCAAGGAGATCCTGTAATTCCTTTTCACTGTTTTCACTTATTAATTGCTCTATCTGAGCAATAAAATCTCTGCTGATTTTAAACTCCATTAGCCGCTATTTTTTTTGTTAGTTCAATAAAGTCCTCCATAGACAGTTGCTCCGGACGAAGGCCAAAGATACTATCTTCCTTTAAATTATCAGAAAGATTGAATGTTTTTAAACTGTTACGAAGTGTTTTTCTGCGCTGGTTAAAGGCGGTTTTCACTACATTAAAAAACAATTTCTCGTTTACAGGCAGTTTATAATTTTCCTTTCTCTTTAAACGCAGTACCCCTGATTTTACCTTTGGAGGTGGGCTAAATACGTTTTCAGATACGGTGAACAGGTATTCGGCCTCATAAAAAGCCTGTGTTAGCACCGATAGGATTCCGTAGGTCTTGCTGCCCTTTTTCTCACAAACACGCTCGGCAACCTCCTTTTGGAACATCCCTGCAAACTCAGGAATACGGTCGCGCATTTCAAGTGCACGGAAAACAATTTGAGACGAAATGTTATACGGGAAATTCCCTATTATGGCAAAAGGTTCATCGCCAAAAACCTTGGTAATGTCATACCTTAAAAAATCTTCAGATATGATTTTGCCATGTAGCTTAAAGTAATGTGTGTTAAGATATTCAACCGATTCATTATCAATCTCAATAACATAAGTCTCTATGGGTTTTTCCAAAAGATATTTGGTAAGTACCCCCATACCGGGACCTATTTCCAGTATTTTTTTATACCCTTCCAATGTTAGGGCATCGGCTATGTTCTTAGCAATATTTTCGTCTGTAAGGAAATGCTGCCCAAGGTGTTTTTTGGCTCTAACTTTATCCATCTTCATTTATATATGAGCCTGCAAGCTGTACAGGCTACAGGCAGCGGGTTGTTTATTAACGTTTAAACTCGTGCAGTAATTCAAGTTCGGTTCTAAAGGCAAGCATTTTGTCGCCAAAAAGCCTCATGCCTTCTTCCCTAAACTTAGGTGCATCTTCCTGATAGTATCTTTCCAGCATTTCTTTACTCTCTGTAAAGTACTGTATGGAGTAGGTAGTACCACCCATTTCCTCAACAATCATTACCCTTACCATTTTAGCTTCGGTAAACTTTCCGGTAGCCAGTATTTCAGGAATGTGCTTGTCCTTCATCCAGTTAACCCACTGGTCGTGAACAGAGTCGTCTATATTTATTGTTACGTTGTATATTATCATGAAATGTAAGTTTGGTGATTTATTATTCCCGTTATTAGGGATAATCAATGCAAAGGTACAATTATTAACTAACTATTTGCATCACCGCGAAGGAGCCTGTATTGTTTACGGGCCTCAACAAAGTGAATACTGTCTTCGTGATTAAAAATGACCTTTTCATACAAAGGCATTGCCTTTTCGGGGTCTTCCAATATTTTGTTGTATATATCTGCCGAATAGAACAGGGCTTCGTCAATATAAATCCCTTCGGCATAATTGTCTATTATCTGTTTGTAGTACTGCAGGGCAAGGTCATACTGTTTTAAATCTTCATACATACGGCCTATACGTAAAAGGGTAACATCCTGTATACTTT
>Ga0079224_100009560_pt1 | contig 13237 bp, 13 predicted proteins | sample Stecom2015_FD_80414 | JGI IMG/M metagenome (GOLD analysis project Ga0079224, IMG submission 80414) | Agricultural soil microbial communities from Utah to study Nitrogen management - Steer compost 2015 | ecosystem: Environmental > Terrestrial > Soil > Agricultural land | place: USA: Utah... | reverse complement strand
TTTTAAACCTTTGTCCTGTTCTTGAAAACCAAGAATGACATTTGGCCAGATGTCCATTTCTATTACTTAAAATTAATTAGTTATGGACGAAATATTAGAACGTCTTAAAATTATCGAAGCACACGTTTTAGACAGAAACATTATTGTAAAAAACGTATTGAGCTTTAACGAAGCCTGTAAATTTTTGGAATTGTCACAATCCCATTTATACAAGCTTACGAGTACCGGAACCATTCCGCATTACAAACCGAATGGTAAGAAGATCTATTTCAACAGAGCAGAATTAGAACAATGGTTATTGAGTAACCGTGTTGATTCACAAGATGAAATCGAACAGCAAGCTGCCGATTACTTAATTAAGAAAGGAGCGGTGAAGTTATGACTGAAATAATCGATTTACTCTTGGCGCTCTCACAAGAAATAAAGGACTTAAAAGCACGTATCGAGTTGTTACGACATTCGAGAGCAGAAGTATTAAAAGATACGTGGATAGACAACCAAGATGTATTGCAGACCTTACACATCAGTAAGCGAACCTTACAGACCTTTAGAGATAACGGAACACTGCCTTATAGCAAAGTAAAGGGTAAGTTTTATTACAAGGTGTCCGATGTAGAGCAATTGCTTCAGGATAACTACTACAACCATAATTTCAAGCAAGATGGAAGTAAGTAGAGAGGCAATTTTAGACAAAACACATTACGGCATAAAGATTTATGCCTACGTGTTAAGACGGTATTATCCTGAAACAACAGTCCTTTCTGTAAAAGGAAGGGACTGCGGGATAACCCGAAACCCTTTTAATGGCGGTAAAGAAACCTTACGGATTCATATTGATGGTGTAATAGCAACACATCGAGACACAGAGCTGAAGACCTTTAGCGGTGATGTATTCGATTTTGCACAATATCATTTTAGAATAACCGATGAAGAAGAATTGTTGCTCAAGATTAACAAAGAGTTGCATCTCAAATTAGAAGTCAAGGGAAAAAGCGAATTAGATTGGCTGAATGGTCCAGACGATACTTGGTATGCTTACTGTAGCTTTTTCAAAGCACCAGTTCGTAATGTGTTTCCTGCGGAAACTATGCGATTACATCAAGTATTTGCATTAATCACAAGTGATAAATACAAAAAAATTACTGAAGATTTAAGAGCAATAACCGATGTAAAGGAAGCACGTAAATTCAAAGCTAATCGCTTTGATTACGTCACCTTTTCAGGAACGTTTGAAAAGCGAAACGATAACAATTTGTTAGAGCATTCCAATCTATTAACTATTGATTTCGACCATTTGGATAATCTTCAAGAGTTAAAAGCACAATTACTGAACGATGAATACTTTGAAACCGAAATGCTATTCACATCACCATCTGGTGATGGACTAAAATGGATTATCAGGATAGATGTTTCAGAAGTAAAACATTCGGAGTATTTCACGGCAGTAGCCAATTATATTAAGCATACATATAACATTGAGGTTGACCAGTCAGGTAAAGACGTTTCCAGAGCGTGTTTTTTACCATACGACCCAACAGCCTTTTTACATAAAAGACACCAAGCATTATGACTAAAATATTTAACCCAAAAGAATGGTTGGAAGTTCCAGAAACACAACCGCAACTAACAAGCAACAACGCAACAACTAATGTTGTTGCTGTTGCTGAAAACGAAATTGAAACCTATATTTCAGCAATTGAGCAATCGGGTATAGACATCACAGGAAATTATGCCACTTGGAGAGATTTAGGATTTGCTTTAGCTGAAGAATATGGAGAAACAGGGAGAGACTATTTTCACAGAATAAGCAAAAACTATGTAGGTTATGATTCAAAAGAATGTGACGAACAATTCAATAAATGCCTAAATGCAAAAGGTCACGGCATTAGCATTGAAACGTTTTACCATTATGTGCATCAGGCAGGTGTAAAACCAATGAAGCAACAACACAACAACGAGGTTGCAACAAATGTTGCAACTGTTGTTGATGCACCAGAACAAGCAATGCCAACAATACCGGATGAGGTATTTAATACCTTACCGCAGTTTTTACAACAAGTTGTAAACCCTGCGAGTAGTCAAGAGGAAAAGGACATTTTGTTATTAGGAGCTTTAACGGCTTTTAGTGCCTGTTTTCCTAAACTCTTTGGTATCTACGACCAACGTAAAGTGTTTGCCAATTTATATCTTTTTGTAACTGCACCTGCATCTGCAGGTAAAGGCAGACTCAACCAAATTAAAAATTTGGTAGATCCTGTTCATAAATTAAAACGTGAGCAAGCCAAAGTATTAAAGCAGCAATTTAATACAGAAATGGCAACCTATAATATGAACAAGGGTAAAGATGAAAACTTGGAGAAACCCGGTAAACCGCCTGAAAGAATGTTGTTTATACCTGCCAACAATAGTGTTACTGGTGTATATCAATTAATTTCTGATAATGAAGGTAAAGGACTAATCTTTGAAACCGAAGGCGATACATTAGCACAAGCATTTAAAAGTGATTACGGTAATTATAGCGATGGTTTTCGGAAAGCGTTTCATCACGAAACCATTAGTTATTATCGAAGAACCGACAGAGAGTATGTAGATATCGAAAAACCCTGTTTGTCAACAGTATTGTCAGGAACACCCAAGCAAGTAGCAACCTTAATCCCGAATGCCGAAAATGGTTTGTTTAGTCGTTTTATGTTCTACTATATGAATATAAAACCCACTTGGAAAAATGTATTTTCAAGCAATAACAATGTTGGGTTAGATGATTACTATTCACAATTAGGCAATGAGTTTTTAGGCCTATATAAAACACTAAAGAATAACCCGGAGATTGGAATACGTTTATCCAAAACTCAACAACAGCAATTCAATACGTTTTTTGAATCCTTACAGACCAAATACATCAACTTACAACCCGAAGAGTATATTGCAACCATTAGACGATTAGGCTTAATTGCATTTCGGCTAATGATGCTATTCACAGCATTTCGCATTATGGATGATGGTGATGTTAACCAAGTAAAAGAATGTGAGGATGTCGATTTTCAAAATGCGCTAACTATCATTTCTGTTTTAGTAAAGCACAGTAGTAAGGTGTTTAACGATTTACCTATTGAACAAAAAGCGGTAAAGCGCCTAAATCGTAAAGAGGGCTTTTTAGAAAGCCTACCCAAGCAATTCAATAGGCAGGAATATTTAGATTTAGCAACCAAACAAAACATCCCACATAAAACAGCAGAAGGCTACATCACCAAGTTTGTAGAAGTAGGCTTAATTCACAGAGAAAAGCACAATAACTATCTTGTAATTGAAACCAACTAAAAATTTATTAAATTTGCATATCGCGAATCGCGAATTACAAATATACAAGTAATGAAAAAACATAGCGGAATGCGCCCTCACGACATAGTTATATTATTGAAAATTATAGCCAAAGGAAAGGAACAATGGTATATGAAAGATATAGCTAATGAACTTTATATAAGTCAAAGTGAAGTAAGCGAGTCATTAAACAGAAGTATGATGGCAGGTTTAATCGCAAGTAATAAGAAAAGAGTACTAATGTCAGCAGTTCAAGAATTTATATTTTTTGGCCTCAAGTATGTGTATCCTCAAAAGCCTGGAGCAATGGTAAGAGGTATCGTTACGGCTCATAGTGCTATGCCTTTGGTAAATAAGATTCAAAGTAACCAAAATTTTGTTTGGCCATATAGTGAAGGGAGTCAAAGAGGTTTTTCTGTTGAACCATTACATCCAAATGTTCCAAAGGCTTGTTTAAAGGATGTAAAACTTTATGAATTATTAGCTTTATTAGATGCTATACGTTTAGGTAATGTAAGAGAACAGAAAATGGCTATGGATGAATTAAAAGAGAGACTTAATTAGTATGAAAAATACAATCATAAATAGAAAAGTTATCCAAAAGGTTGCTAAAGCTTTAGGAGACCTCAATAGTCAAGTAATTTATGTAGGAGGAGCAACAGTAAGTCTATACATAAATGACCCAGCAGCAGATGATGTACGTCCTACAAAAGATATTGATATCAGTATAAAAGTAGCTTCCGTAGCTCATTTAGAAGAAATAAGGGAAGAACTATCTAAAAGAGGTTTTAAACAAACTGCCGATTTAGATGTTATATGTCGATTTAAATTTGATGATGTTTTAGTTGATGTTATGGCAACGAAACCTGTAGGTTGGGCACCAGCTAATCCTTGGTTTGAAGACGGCTTTGATAACCTACAACAAGTAGATATTGATGGTTTAACCATTCAAATAATGCCATTGAATTATTTTTTAGCAAGTAAATTTACAGCACATTTAGATCGTGGTGGTTCCGATCCTCGTTTTAGTCACGATTTGGAAGATATAACCTATATTTTAGACAATCGTACAGATTGGCACGAGATAGTGTGTGACGAAAAAGGAGAAGTAAAAACATTTCTTTTGGAACAGTTAAAATCTATAAAAAATAGTCCAAAGCTTCAAGAGGCTATGCTTGCAAATCTTTTTTATGAGACCCAAGAAGAAAGGTTTCAAATGATAATGGAAAAAATAGATTTTTGCTTGAAACCTTAATTCATTTACATAAGAATTTCAAGGATTTCAAGGATTTAAGAAAGTTTTTGCATTTTTGTCAGCCTAAAACCTGACAACCAATAGAATAAAGTTAGGCTATATCCTTACGTTATTAAAATTCTATAAAGTTATATGTCCTATAAATACCTTAAATTCAATGCTGTAATTACATCAGCAGACGAATTTTGGTCGTAGGTCTTTTGAGAATACTGCTTTAACAAAAACCTGAAAAAGACCACCGAACCAACTGTACGAACACGGTTAAGGAAACGAGGATTTTAAATCCTCATTTCTTTGCATAACATTTAGTTTCCTTTAAATCCTCAACTTCCTCATTATCTGTTAATAACTGTTTATATCTTTTTCTTACTTTTTATTTTCTTTTTCTTACATTAGACAGATATTGACAAGTCAAAATCTCTCTAAAATGGCATTTGGTAATTATATAAGGAAATTAAGGGAAGAGAAACAGCTATTACTTCGTGAAGTAGCTTCTCAAATGAATATCGATACAGCATTATTAAGTAAAATTGAACGTAGTACGCGTATTGCCCGAAAGGAACAAGTAGAGGATTTAGCAAAGGCTTTAGGTGTAAATAAAAATGAATTACTAAAGCTGTGGATGGCAGATAAAATTGTTAAAATGATTAAGGATGAATCCAACAGTACGGAAATCCTCAAAAAGGCACAAGAAGAAATTAAGAACTTAACCAACAAAAAACAGTAGCTATTAAATGGCATTATTTCAAACATCAGTATTAAAAACATATTTGGCCCAACAAGACACAGCTATTATAGAACGTGCCTATAAAAAATACACCAAGTATTTTCATAATGCTACCATTCAGGAGAATATTAAAAACTCTAAAGAAGAACAATACCAGGCAAAGTTTCTGGATGAGTTGTTTGTAAACGTCTTGGATTATACCTTAAATCCAAAACCTGATTTTAATATTACTACCGAATTTAAAAACCAAAAAGGAGCAGGTAAGGCAGATGGTGCCATTTTAAAGGAAGCAAAAGCCATTGGTGTTATTGAACTTAAGGGAACCAATACCAAGGATTTAGAAAGCATTCGTAAACAGGCGTTCGATTATAAAGCCAACCAAAAAGGCTGTGTCTATGTCATCACATCCAATTTTGAGAAGTTAAGGTTTTACATTAATGATGCTACCGAGTTTTTAGAGTTCAACCTGTTTCAGTTAGCACCAGAAGAATTTGCTTTAATGTATTTATGCTTACAAAAAGACAACATTCTTAACCAGTTACCGCTAACCATTAAAGAAGCCTCTTTAGTTGAGGAAGACAAGATTACCAAGCAGTTTTATAACGACTATTCTGTTTTTAAGCGCGAACTCTTTAGAGACTTGGTAAAACGAAATGCCAAACTTATTAAGCAAAATGCCGTCACTTCGAGTGATTCACAAAGTGAATCGTATCGAGAAGTAGACGAACTAAAAGCACTCGAAAAAAACGTCAAACTATCTCTATTCAAAAAATCACAGAAACTCATAGACCGTTTCCTGTTCATTTTCTTTGCCGAAGATAGAGACCTCTTACCACCAAATTCAACCATCCAAATTCTGGACAAGTGGAAAGCCGATATCGATTTTGGTGACGAACGTCCATTATACGGATTGTTCAAACAATACTTTCACTTTCTCGACCAAGGCAGAAAAGGCACAACCTCAAGAGCCGAAATCTATGCCTACAATGGCGGTTTATTTAAACCGGATACCATTCTCGATACTTTAGAAATTGATGATGAGTTGTTATATAAACACACATACAAACTCGCTAAATACGATTTTAGCAGTCAGGTAGATGTTAACATTTTAGGGCACATCTTTGAAAACTCACTTAACGAGATTGAAAGCGTGAATGCCGAAATTGAAGGTGGCGAGTTCGATAAGCAAAAAAGCAAACGCAAAAAGGATGGTGTTTTCTACACACCTAAATACATTACCAAATACATTGTAGAAAATACGGTGGGTAAATTGTGCCAAGAGAAAAAAGAAGCATTGGGCTTTAAAGAAGAAGCCTATTTTGAGGTAAAGAAAGGCACACACCAAAACACCAAAAAGCAGTTGTTAGAGGTGCTGGACAGCTACCGTGAGTGGTTACTGCAAATCACTATTTGCGACCCAGCTTGTGGCTCTGGAGCATTTCTAAATCAAGCATTGGATTTCCTCATTAAAGAACACCGCTATATCGATGAACTTAAAGCAAAAGTACTGGGTGGTGGCTTAATATTAAGCGATATAGAAAACACCATTTTAGAAAACAATATTTATGGGGTGGACCTCAACGAAGAATCGGTGGAGATTGCCAAACTATCCCTTTGGTTACGTACCGCACAACCACGCCGTAAGTTAAGCGATTTAAGCTCTAACATTAAATGTGGCAACTCATTAATAGATAGCAAAACCGTAGCGGGCGATAAAGCCTTTAACTGGCAGGAACAATTCCCTAAAATTTTCAACCCTACTGTCATTGCGAGCGAAGCGCGGCAATCTCATAATGCAAAAAACGGTTTTGATGCAGTGATTGGGAATCCACCTTATGTAGTGTATATAAAATCTGTTTTTGGGGAAAATACACTGTCTTATGTGAATAATCGATTTAGTTATGCTGAATACAATCCTAATACATATGCACTCTTTACAGATTTAGCAATTAATCATTTGATAAAAGAGAATGGTTATTTGGGATTCATTATTCCAAATAGTTGGTTAGATGGCCAGTATTTTTCAAAAATGAGAAGGAATGTTTACATAAATCAAGTTGAAGAGATTGTGTATTTAAAGGATTCTGCATTTGATGAGGTTGTAGAAACGGTTGTGTTACATGTAAGAAAGCATTCCGCTAAACAAGAGAAAATAAAACTCACGAAGAATATACTGAAAGAAGATTTTGAACTAAAAGATTTTGATTCTTCCAAATTCATTCAAGGGTATAATCCATTTATTACTACTAACAACCCTTTATTAGAAAAATTAGAAGGGAACTACAGTAAAATAAAAGAGCATGCAATTGTGTATCGTGGTTTGGAAACACGAAACAATAAAGTTTGGCTAACGGAGAAAAAAGAATCTGAAAACCACTTACCAATACTTTTAGGGAGAGATGTTAACCGATATTTTATTGATTATTCTGGAAGCTATGTGAATTTTATTCAAAAAGAGATGAAGAGTAATGCTAATCTTGATATGTATTTAAGGGAGAAAATATTAATGCGTAGAACAGGTTCTTCAATCATAGCCACAAAAGATGTTCATAATATGATGGTATTAAAGAACTCTTATTTAATAATACCTGATAGTGTAGAAAAAATAGATTCTTTACTTGCGCAATTAAATTCAAAACTTTTAGCATTTTATCATAAATCCAAAACAAGCGCAGAGAATAAAGCTTTTGCGCAATTTAAAGGTGTTTATGTTTTGGAATTTCCATTTTGTTATAATGAAAAATTTGATTTTTCGGTGTTAGTAAATAAGGTAATTCTTTTAAATACTGATTTATTTAAAATGAAAGAATCCTTTTTAAAATACATAACAAGTAAATACTCTATCACTAAAGTAACAAGAACATTTGAGCATTGGCACGAGTTAGACTTTGCAGAGTTTATTAAAGAACTCAACAAAGCCATTAAAAAAGTAGGAGGCACACCACTTACCAAAAAAGAGGAGTTTGAGTGGCTCGAACTCTTTGAGGACAACAAGAAAAAAGCGCAAGAGCTACAAGCTCAAATCACCCAAACAGAAAAAACAATAGACACAATGGTCTATGATTTATATGGCTTAACCGAGGAAGAACGAGAGATTGTAGAAAATAGTTAGGTATGAAAGAAAATAAAGAGGAGATTGTAAAATTTACATCCAAACAGCTTGAAGGTTGGGAAGAGTATCGTAATGCGCTTTATATTCAAAAGTCCAAAAGTGACGATTTATTTGAAAAGGCCATTACGTTTATTGCATCTGGTGCTTTGGGGCTGACGTTGACTTTTCACGATAAAATTGTACCCGTTGAAAACTCAATTTATGTAATCATTATTGCAATAGGGTGGGCATTACTTGTTGCTACTCTTTTTATCAACTTAATAAGCCATTATCAATCCAGTAAATCAACGGATAATTCAATTGATGAGATTGATGGTATTATGGATTATGAAATTGCTTACTCAACCTTTCAAAACAATTTAAGAAACAGGAACAGACGTATTGATAATCTCAATAAAGCATCAATAATTCTTTTAGGTGTAGGTCTGTTATTAATTATAATTTACGTATCAATAAACATTCATTATGGCAAAGAAAAGCAACTCGACACCAAGGTCGAAACCTCAAAACAGGCAACAACCAAAGACAAACAATCAGAGTCAAAAAGGACAATCGATTCCACGTCCTACATCTCAATTAAACAACAACCCTAAAAAAAAGTAAAATGGCAAACAAAGACAATTCATCCAAGCAAAAAACAGTAAAAATTGATTTAGGAAACACTATTAAAAGACCTTCAAACAATTTAAAACCAATCTCAAATAACGATAAAAAGAAATAAAATGTCAGATAATAAGCAACCCAAAAACAATACTCCAAACATTGGTAAAAATACACAATGGGATAGTCAATTCCCCGATCCAAGTGCAGGCTCAACATTACCAAAACCACCTACATCTTTGAAACCAAAAGACAATAAACCTAAAAAGTAATTTGCTTGCTTATGTCGTCCCTTCAGCTGTACAAGAAAATTATAAAATGGGCATTTTGGGCTACCATAGCACTTATTGTATTTCTAACAGCCCAAGCCATTTATGAAACCGATAACTGGAAGTTTTTCGATATAGATTTCAACACACGGGATCATATCATTTCAGCTTATGGAGCACTCATAGGTGGCGTGTTGGCGTTTTTATCTATCCTCTTTGTGTTGTATCAAGTCTACGAACAAAGAGAGCAAATTCTTATTGAAAAACAAGAAGTAGCAGAAGAAAAGGTTCAGGATTTAAGAGACCGTTTGTTATTATTAATAAACTACTTAACAACCCTAAATAAAGATATAGTTGCTCATGGTAATAGAATGGAAGTGTTCTATAAGGCAGAACAAGATCATCCGGCAGCAATGAATACCATTTATTTTAATGTTAATAAAAATTTTGAGAGGGTTATTGAAATGGATGTACTATCCAATTTCAAGGCATTTCAGCACTTTTTTGGTAACACTTCAGAAGACTGGCAAAAGCTCTTTATTAACCTATATGAATTAGCAGAATTTTATAATGAAGCTTTCAAAGATTTAAAAAAGAAGTATGAATCACACATCAACGATAAGGTAAAAACAATGAAAGGCATAGCTGTAGATATGCACAACATGTTAAATGCTATTGCAAGATTAGTAGATGATTATAGAGATAAATATGGTCAAGAAGATTATTTAAAACATTCTTGGTCACATTTGGTAAATGAATATACACCAGCGCATTATGCATATTTGGAGGAAGTAAAGGAAAAAGGAGATGTGCCTGACTTTAGGTATATAGCTGACAACCTTTTATTCCCGTTCATCAAAACGGCAATGGATATTAGAAGCAATGAAGGATATGATGATATGGGAAGTAGAGACATTATAGAAGAGGCGTCAACAATAAGAAAAAAAATATGGGAGGTAGAGGAGTATAGCACACAATATGCTGGAGATATTGAAAAGCAATACAATAATTATTTCTGTCCTGATAACGAGAGCTTAATGGAGCTTATTGAGATTAAATCAAAAATCGAATCTAAAATTTAACAAATCTAATTTTATATGTAAATACAAAAACACCTCAATATCTATGCAAGAACACTTAAAAACCAACATACTCAATTTTAAATGGCCAAGTAGTACGCCTACCATATACTTATCATTGGAGGATATAGAAGAAAGCCATCCAATTCATTGGTCAAAGTTTTCAAAGCAGATTAAAGAGGCGTTTCCTGATACAGATTTATCTAAAGTAGAACATATTTATACCACGTTTACTCAAGAAATACCCAATGCACCAAGCATTAAAATAGACTTGACAAAAGGTAAAGAACTACGCATTTACAAGCAATTCCTTAAACACCAATTGAAAACCTATTTTTTAGAAAAGGGCTATATCGTAGTCAAAAACTTTGTGCGTGATGTACAAGTGTGGATACCCTCAAAAAACGGTAATACAGCAGATTATAATTTATACTATAAATTCTCGTTTAAAATTCTATTTACTACACTCACAGACTTACCTGAACTTGTAGTATCGTATGATGGCACTTCAAAAGTGCTAACAAAGTCAGTTCAGGATATTGAGGAAACAGAGTTAATTAAAAGATGTGTCTACGGTCAAAAAACGTTTAATTACCAAATGGACCTCGATACAGAGGACAAAGAAGACTTTTACAACAGTATAGATTTTAGTCAAGCCTTTCCAATATTTAATTTACAATTGGCAAGAGCTATAAGCATCCCAATTGAAGAACCAGAGCGACTAAAAAACAAATATCAAAAGTATGTAACACTCATTTCCAATTTTGCAGAAAAGTATTTGTTTACAGAAGACTTCAAAGCCTTATTCCCATTTAAACAAAATGCTTTTATAGATGTTCCTGGCAACCGTATTAATCATATAAATCCTAACTTGGGCTTATTGGAGTTTGGTAAAGACCAATATGGCAATAAGAAAACCCATTTAGTGCCTAAAAAGGCTATGAATATCTTAAGTCCTTATCGCAGACCAAACAATCAAAACATTAAGTTTTTCTTTATTTACCATACATCACATAAAGAAGCTATTAAGTCATTTTATGGTAATTTGAAAAATGGTGTTGATGTAACAGACACAAGGAAGAAATACTTCCACGGTATTGAGTCGTATGTAAATATTAAAGTAGCAACATCTAAAGAACACTTTATCGAGTTTACCAATGAAAACGACCCGATTCCAGAAATAGTTGAAAAGTTAGAAAGCCTAACCTTCGACCACGATAATATAAAATACGCAGCATTTTATTTAAGCCCATTCGATAAGTTCACACCAGATCCTGACGACCGCGAAATTTACATCCGTATTAAAGAACTGTTTTTAAACGAAGGCATAGTTACCCAAGTGGTAGATTATGAAAAAATGGTCATCAATATTGAAAATCAATACAACTTCCAATTCTCATTACAAAACATGGCTTTGGCTATCCATGCCAAATTAGGTGGAGCACCTTGGAAGCTGGCAGTAACCGATAAAAAAGAATTGGTAATTGGTGTAGGAGCATTTACCAATCAAGGCGAAAACAGAAGGTATATAGCAAGTGCATTTAGTTTTCAAAATAATGGATTGTTTAGAAATTTTGAATACTTCAACCAAAACGAAACAGAGTTATTGGCAGGGAGTATTTTAAAAGCTATTAGGGATTTTACGTCTGTAGCAGAAGCAGATAAGGTAGTGATTCATTTTTACAAGGAAATGAAATATGAAGAGTTAAAACCCATAATAGAAGGGATGCACAAACTAAAATTGGGAGTGCCTTTATACATACTAAACATCAACAAAACAGAATCTGAAGACATCATTGCTTACGATTTAAATTGGGATAACAAACTAATGCCGGTTAGTGGTACATACATTCGCATTGCCGAAAACCAATTCTTATTGTTCAACAATGCACGTTATCCAAGCGACCGTTTTTATTCAGATACCGATGGTTATCCATTCCCAATAAAGATAAAAATAAGCAGTCCAGATGAAGATGCGTTTGAAGATGTTGAGGTGATTGAAGAATTGTTAACCCAAGTATATCAGTTCAGCAGATTGTATTGGAAATCTTTACGCCAACAAAATGTACCAATTACAATCAAATATCCTGAAATGGTAGCGCAAATAGCACCTCGTTTTAATAATGGCATCCCTGAAGATGCTAAAGATAAATTATGGTTTTTGTAATAGGTTATGGAAGAGATTAAGACTTATACACAAGAATTAGTAACTAAAGCTAAAAAGTACTTATTAAAAGAGTATAAATTAGAAGCTTTAAATCTTTCGGATTTCCAAGCTATTAATTTCTATTTAATAGATGAAGCAGTAAACAAAGAAAGTAACTTATTTATAGAGTCGTTTGATAAAGAGTTACCAGCACTATCACAGTTTCCGGCTGTGCTTTCAGTTGCTATTTCCCTATTCTTCAAAAACTTCTGTGATGATGTAACGTCTTTTAAACCTGGTGTAATATTACAACATCCTTCAGGAGAGCGTTATGTATATGTAGGTTACAATGGAAAACACCATACAGTTAAAAATAGAGCGTCAATTAAATACCCAAGTTCGAAACAATTAAGTAAGTATGCTATTGTTGAGGCCAAATTGTCAAATAGAAAAGTAAAAACTCGTCTAACGGCCTATAGAAAACTTTACGATTTAGTATTTGATATAAAAAACGTGCCTTCACAATTTAAGTATAAGTCTGCGATAATAATGTCTAAAAAAGAGTTTGATGAGGAAATTAAATCTCAAAAATATATGGACTTGGACATTAAAAAAGCCATACCAATGAGATGGATTTCAAGAAAAGGAACAGAAAGTTGGAATCATATACCTATTGAGCCAATGATATATTGTGTTCCTGATTTTGAAACATTGGAAGAATATATACTGGA
>Ga0079224_100009559_pt1 | contig 13237 bp, 13 predicted proteins | sample Stecom2015_FD_80414 | JGI IMG/M metagenome (GOLD analysis project Ga0079224, IMG submission 80414) | Agricultural soil microbial communities from Utah to study Nitrogen management - Steer compost 2015 | ecosystem: Environmental > Terrestrial > Soil > Agricultural land | place: USA: Utah... | reverse complement strand
GGCCAGCGGCGTGGGGCCGGTCGTCGCGTTCAGGTTCACCGTCGACGCGCCCTCGGCAGCACTTGCGCTCGTCGTCGTGTTCGACTGCAGCGTGCCGCGCGGCGCTGGCCTGGCCATGTGCCACAGGCTCACCGTTTCGTCGGCATCGGTGACCCGATTCCAAAACGCCTCGATCTGTGCCCGGTCGGCGTAGTTGTTGTCCGGGTACGTGAGCGTAGCGACCCACAAGGCGCCGACGTACTCGACGGTCTTGCGGCGCCTGGTCAACGGGTTGCGTCGCTGCGCGATATTGCGCTGCAGGCCGAGCGAGAACTCCTCGAGCAGGAAGGCCGACGTCGACGGGTAGCTGATCGTCATGCCAGCGCCCTGCGCTTCTGATCGGCCATCGTCGCAACCGCGACGTTACGCATCATCACCGCGAGCCGCGCTTCCTGCGAGCGGCTCATCTCGCCGTTCACGGTGATCTGCGGTGCGACCGTGATCGACGGCGCTTTGCTGGGTCCCTTGTTCTCGGCCGCCGTCATCACGCGCTCGCCGCGATGCAGGCGCGCCAGGTATCCGTCGTAGGGAACGTAATCGAGCCCTGTGGCGTGGCTCTTGAACATGCCGGCGAATGCCGTCGATGCGTACTGCGCAAGCGGTTCCGTGATGCTCTTGCGGATGAACACGCGCAGGATGTCCTGCTCGATTCCCTTGAGTACGTCCGAGAATCGCTTGCCTTCGACGATCGCGTCCTCGAGGGCTGACTGGAATGTGAGGCCAAGATCACGCGCCGCGTCAGTCGCTTTCTCCGTCTCGGCCGTCGCCTCGGAACCAATACCTTTGATGGCCGCGATCTGTTCAGGCGTGAAGAACCCATCCGGCAACGCCCGCACAACCTGGTCGACGTGCTCGATGTGGCGGATGAACTCCCGCAGCGGGTCGATCGCGTCGAGCCATGCCTCGGCCTGCTCTTTGGCAAGCCCCTGCGTGTCCTCTCCGGCTGTCTCGGTGACCTTCGTCAGGATCTGCAGTTGTTGCGTGTAACTTTCGAGACTGATCTCCCCGCTGAAGTAGCGGTCGTCCAGGATCGCGAGCTTGCGCGCGTAGTCGTCGGCAGCCTCGGTCAGGCGCATCACCGCGGCATAGGCATCGACCCACTTCTTCTGATCGTCGGTCAATGCGGCCTGCGTGAGTCGCGCGGCAGTCGCCGACTGGCCGAATCGCGGTTCCTGCGGCGCCGTGCCGCTCGGCCGCTGACCCATGAGTGCAGTGCTGAATCCTGCCGGGTGCGCCAGCGTCTGCCGTCGCTGCACCCTGCTCTGGACTGCAAGCAACTTGTCCAGCTCGGCCCGCAGCTCCTTGACGTCGTTCGAGATCCACCCCGTCCACTTGCCGGATTCGGCATCCTTCAGTCGGCGCCGAACGTCGGCGATCTTCTCCTCGAGCGTCCCGAATCCAGTGATATTCGCAGCAATGTCCAGAGCATTGCCGAACGAGAGGCCGGCGGCCTTCGCATCGAGAAACCGTTGCGCGATCTCGGTGAGCTGCGGAATCAAACCCTGCAGCAGCTCGATCTTCAGGCCCTGCGCTGCCTGGCCTAGCCGAGTAAGGTTGTCGTTGAACTCCTCGGCGGCCTTCGCAGCCTTCTCGTCGAACACGACACCGAGCGCGCGCGCCTCCTCGGCCAGGTCTGCCAACCCCTGCCGGCCGAGATTCAGGAGCGGGATCAGCCTCGCGCCTGAGCGACCGAAGATCTCGACCGCGAACGCCGTCTTGGTCGCCCCGTCCTCGAACTGGCTGAACCGCTCGGCAACGTCTTTCAGCACAGCCTCGGACGACCGCAGCGTTCCGTCGGCATTTTTGACCTTGACGCCTAGCGCACTGAATACCTGCGCCGCCTCTTTCGAGCCCTGTGCGACGTCGCCCATCCGCGACACCAGCCGGGTAAGGCCTGTGGCCAGCTCCTCCGTCGAGACGTCCGACAGCTTCGCGGCGTAATCCAACTCGGTCAGGCTCTGCACGCCGACGCCGACCTGCTGCGCCATCTTGCCGAACTGGTCCTGCAGGTCGGCGACCGACTTGACCACTGCAGCGATGCCGGCCACCGACAGGCCGCCGGCGAGCCCGGACAGGAACCCGCCACCGAATCGGCTCAGAAGCGAGCTGGCAGAGCGGGACGCCTTGCCCAGCGCGCCGAACTCTGCCGCGATCTTCTTGAGCGTCGCGCTTGCGCGATCCTCGGCGCTGACGACGAATTTGGATGTCGGCTGGGCCATTATCGCGCCTCACGCACCTGGCGCACGAACTCGGCCTCGATCACGCGCAGGTCGTCGATCAGGTCGAGATGCGCCGCGACAGGAATGCGCAGCGCCCGCAGGATGACCGGCAGCGCCTCGAGCCTGAAGCCGACCACGCCGCTGAATCCGACGTTCAACTGAGATGTCATCCGAACCGCCACTTGCAACGCGCTCCAGTTGTCCGGCCACACCTCGAGGCCGGGGTCCGGCGGCAGTTCGATCCGCAGCCCTGCGGCGGCTGCATTGCGTCGGATCGCTGCGTCGTCCCGGCCGCCGGAGACGAGACGCTTCGCGATCTCGATCAGTTTTTTCTGCGCGCCCCCCGCAACTCGTCGAAGTACGCCGCGAGAATCCGGTCGGCCGCGCTGGCATAGTTCTGGTGCATCGCCGCCAGCGCGTCCGGCGAGAACTCGACATCGACGCCACGCCAGCCGACCACAATCTCGCGCAACGACTCCAGCGGATCGCGCTCGGACAGCGACTCCGCGAATCGCACCGCATCGTCGCGGCTCTTGTGGCGGCACTCGATCTCGACCATCTGCGCGTCATCCCCGGGCCGGTGTATTTCCACCCGCGCCCAGAATGTCGGATTCGGCTGCAGCTTGAACATCAGAGCGCCACGATCTTGATGTCGTCGTTACCGGACGACGGCGGCGACTCGAAGGCCACGTCGGACGTCCAGACGCCCTCCAGGTTCACCGGCGTCATGCCGAGCATCCGCGCCGTCGGGAACCAGAACAGGACCTTGCCGCCGGCCGCCGTCCCGTGCGTCAGGCCCAGCGCCTGCGCCGTGTTCCCGGTCACGTAACCCTGTACGGTGATTTCCTGTGCGGCGGTCAGGTCCAGCGTCTTGAGCGTTCCCGATACGCTGCGATCGGCGATGACCGCTTCCTTCGCGCCGATCAGCTCGAGCCGCGACATGACGTTGCCCATGTCAAACTCGACGCCGCCGGAGACGTAGGTCGTGCCGCCAGAGATGGCGCCGGTCGTGTACGTGCCGCCGACGACCAGGTCGGCCGTGTTCGCGTCGGAGACGAGGAGCGGCGTCTTCCAGGCCGTGAGCGTCGGCGACGGGTTCGTCGACGTGCTCGGCGTGGCATAGGGCGCCAGGAACTCGAAATTGAGCTGCGGAATCCCGCCGACGTTCACGGCGCCATTGAGGTTGCCGATGCTGCCGATGAACTGGTACTCGAGGCCGTCGGCGTACATGTAGAGCGACACGCCCTTCAGGCTCGTCGATGCCGGCGAATACTCGACCCTGGCGCCGGTCGACACCGTCTCGGTGAACCCGCAGCCCTGCAGCAGAGCTCCCCAGGCGGGCGCCGTGCCGGCCGTGCCGGAGCTGGCCGCCTCGACGGAGAACCCGAGCCGCATCCAGGTCGATCCGACCAGTGCGTCCGGCGCACCGTAGTAGCCGCGGATGACGTTGCGCGGCACGCGCTCGGCGTCGACCGGCGTGAGGCTCACCTCGCCCACCGGCAGCATCGCGTTTGATGCGGCCGTCGGCGAGGCGGACGTGCCCTTCGTCGTCTCGACCTTTGCGAGCAAAACGACGTTCCTGAACTTGCGAGCGAATGCCATGATCCTGACCCCTTACGATTCGAGACTGCCTTCGGTAGTGCGGAACTTGTAGGAGTAGCCCTTCGTCACCGCCACCACGTTTTGCGCGGCACCCTCGCGCGTCCTGGTCGTTTCCAACTCGTCGAACTCGAAGGCCTTGCCGCCAAGCGTCGGGTCGGCCATCAACCGGCCGAACGACTCGATGACTACCGCGTCGATGCCGGCGTAACTCGTGCCGAGCGCCATCACGCGCACCTCGATGTCGCGCATCTTGTGGCCGATCACAGCGCGCACCGGCGCGCCCTCGTCCCCGGTGTCGACCACGATCGCCGGCCATTTGTCCGACGCAAGCGCGTCGTTCAGGTCGCGAAACACGCGCGCCGTCGGCACCGACGTCATCGTCGGCATGCCGAGCGCCGTGACCACCGCGGCGGCAATGGATTCGGCCTTCGTCGTCATGCCGATTCCAGCGTGGCGCGCACCAGCTCGCCGTCGTCGAGCTTTTCGACCATGCGCACCGAATAGCTTGCGCCGCTCACCGTAACCGTCGACCCGCGCGCGAGCCCGGCGGTTCGTTGCGCGACGAACGCCGGCGCATCCATGACGACCGCACCGGCCAGGCCAATCGTCGACGGATTGTCGAAGTACCCCTGTACCGTCGAGGTCGACGTGCCGGTGACGACGGTGGCCGCGACGGACAGGTCGCCGAAGAAGGCGTCGAGGTTCTCGGTGAAGCTCATGCCGCGGCCTTTTGCTGTTCGGCCAGCCACGACAGGTAGTCGCCGACGACCTGGTCGACCTGTTCAGGCTTGATCGACGCCTGGCACGCCGCCGCCTTGCTGTCGCGATCCATCGTGCAGAAGTCCATCGTCGTGTGGATGCGGTGGCAGGGATAGCAGTCCAGTCCGTCGACCGCGATCGTGACCGTCTCCGTCCAGTCGCGGGTCAGGTTCTCCTGCGTGCTGTGCGACAGCAGGACGATCTTGAGCATCGGCTCGAACGAAACAGCGTTCACGATCGCCGACTCGGTGCCGATCACCACGTCCGCGAGTTGCGCGAAGGCGAGCGCCTCGCGGATCGGCCAGCCACGCTCGACCATGTGAATCCGATCGGACGGCTCGCCGGCCGGCTTGAACGGCGCATCGCCGAGCACCACGACATGCGCGCCGCGCGCGGCGATCATCTCAGCAGCCCGGGCCCAGTGCGGCCACCACTTGAATTGACCAGAGCCGGCAGGGTTCAGCACGACGACAGGCCCGGCCATCTCGGCCCGGCGCGCCTCGGCCTGCTGCCGCTCCTCAACCGTCGGCCAAAACCGCACCCGCTGCGCCGCGTCCACGCCGCACCATCCATGCACGGCCTGCAGGTAGTTCTCGTTCATCACCCGGCGGCGCACTTCGTCCGACCAGTAGAACTCGAAGTCCTTCGCGGTCGGCAGCAGGCGCGTCTCGACCGATCCGACCAGGTTGATGAATCTGTCGTACTTGCCCTGTTCGTGCAGCCAGAACTGCACCAGGTTCAGGCCCTCGAACAGGTAGTCCGGCATCTTGATGATGCGATCGACGTTCGGGTCGTGGCGCAGCACGATCTCGCCGGCGTCCTGCGTGTAGACCGTGATGTGGTAGCCCTGCGACTTCAGGTGCGGCAGGACAGAGGACAGCCACAGCGCATCACCGAACGCGCCCAGGCGCACGAGCGCGAGTGTTTTCGTAGGCCTGGGGTCTTTCCAGCGTTCGTGCCACAGTCCGTCGCCGCGCTTGCGATAGACCTGCAGGAACGAGTATTCGTCCGCGTCGGCGCGCGTCTCGTTCACGACCAGGTCCCAGTGACCGATGTCGCGCATCGCCGCCACGATGTCCTCGGGCGCAAAGTCGTGCTTGTGGTCGTGGTTCGACCCCGGCTGGCCCATCCTCGGATAGTGGTCGCGGTGCGGCAGGTACAGCACCAGGTAGCCGCCGATCTTGACCAGGCGCCACCACTCCGTGAGCGCCGCGTGGTAGTCCTCGATGTGCTCGAGCGTGTGCGAGCTGAACGCGCAGTCGAACGAGCCGTCGGCGAACAGGCTCAGGTCTTGCGCGTCCGCGCCAACATCCGGCCGAATCGTCGCGCCGAACAGGGCGTTGTCTTTGCAGTTGTCCACGCCGAGGAACGAGCCGAATACCTTCGACTCGCCGCACCCGATGTCGATCCCTCGCCCGCAGGCGTATGGGACGACATCCCAGCGCACCTTGCCGGCCTCGTTACCCTCGGGATTCTCCGCACGCCAGACCATCAGTCGTTTCCCCTAACGACGCCCTGTCGGGAATCCAGTGGCAGGCAGCAGGGAGCACTGCCGTTCGGCCGATCGAGCCTAGCCACTGGATAGCCACTCGGACTCGCGATCAGTTCGCGTAGTCCTTCGCGACCGCGAAGCTGGCCACGCGGCGGATCGCGACGTCGACGTCCTGCAGCGCGACGACCCGCACCGTGCCGGTGTTCGACGCGGTGTAGGGGTCGACCAGCAGATCGAGGCCGCCCCACTGGCCGATCATCACGTCCTGCCAGTTGCCGAAGATCGCGGCCGAGCGGCCCGTCGTCGTGCCCTTCGTCAGGTTGTTCGGCAGCTGGTTCGTCACGAACGTCCTGTAGCCGTTCACCGTGTTGTCGGACTCCCAGACGAAGCCGGCGACCGCGCTCGTGCTCTTGACGATCGTCTTGAGCTTGCCGCGGGTCTTGGAGTTGAAGAAGTAGGCGAGCGCGCCCTGGTCGGCGTTGCCGGCGGCGACCAGCGACTCCAGCTCGACGATCGATGCCCAGGTCGGGTCGCCCCCCTGCGCGCCGATCGTGCTGGTGCCGACGGACGTCGACGCCAGGATGCCGGACGGTTCCGAGCCGGTGCCTGCGCCGTTGATCGCGGCGCGGTCGATCTCGGTCGCCACCTGGCCGTACAGGTCGTTCCTGACCATCGCCTCGACGTCGATCGAGGACTGCAGCATCAGCTTGCGCGAGAAGTCGACCCACGCGCCGACCGTTTTCGGCGACATCGTCACCTGGCCGAACACGATCGCACCTTCCGTCGGCGCCGTGCCTTCCGCCACCCAGTAGGCGGTCGCGCCGGCCGTCTTGGTCGGGATCGCGATCGCGCCCTGCAGGCCAGACATCACCGTCGCGCCGGCGGCGGTCACGAACGACCGATTGCGCAGGATGTCGATGAACGACCCGCCCAGCATGTCGGTGCCGACCGTGTAGCCGCCCATCGTGCTCGTCGCCACGATCAGGTCGCGATTTGCGTGGTACAGCACATCCATCGGGATCGTGGCGCCGGCACCGGAGCGCAGGCTGCGGTTTTGCGACTTGAGCGCCGCCTCGCTCGCCTCGAACTCGAACGCCGCCGCTTCCTGCGCCGCGCGGTCGCCAGGCGCGGCCAGCGCGCGGATCAGGCGCACGACAGAGAACCGCGAACGCTCGCGCGCCGTCATGCCGACGTCGCCGGCCGTCTCCGAGCCCTTCGTGCCGATCCGCTCGAGCAGCATCGACTGGAATTCGCCCAGATCCTTGCGGCCGCTGCGCAGGTACTCCTGCGCAACCTTGTCGCCGCCGAGCTTCGCGTACTGCTCGCCGAGCTTGATGATGTCGGCGACGTGATCGGCGGCCGGCGTGGTGTTTTCGGTCGTCATGGCGACTCCTGTCGTGTGCGCAGGCTCTGCCTGCCGTTGCGATTCGGGTTCCGGCGCGGCCGGCGCTTCCTGGGATTCGGGGACCTCGACCAGCGTGTCCGCCGCGTCTTTCGCGTCGCGGCCCACGCCGACGGTGTGATCGGCCGGCACGCCGACGATCGAGGCCTCCATCGGCGTCCACTTCGTCACGCGAAACGTGTCCGGCTGGCCATCCTTGCCGGTTTCGATCAGGCGCATCTTCTCGACCGTGTAGCCGACAGACATCTCGCGGTGACCCTCGCGGACGATCGTGCGCACTTCCTGGGCGGCAGGCGTCGAGTAGAAGCGCAGGTCGCCACGCAGTCGCCTGTCGTCGACCCGCAGGTTCTCGACCCGTCCGATCACCGTGCCGCGCGTCTGGCCGTCATGGCCCCACAGCAGCGGCAGGCCGTCCGACGCGCGCGACAGGTTGATCGCCGCGTCCGAGTGCTCGAGGATCTCGGTGCCGAACCAGCGGCCGTATGGTTCCTCGCTCGAGATCGAGGCGCGAAAGACCTCGCTCTCCCCTTCACCATCGCGCTCGACGATGAGCGAGCGCGATAGCTTGCCGATTTGCTTGCGCTTTTCCATGCCTCGCATGGTGCGCAAGCGTGGCGGACATTTTCAGGGGGAAGATGTCACTCTTTCGTCATCCGTCACCGGCGGCGGCGCGGCGGCCAGCTCGATCCCCAGCGACTGCGCGAGCGCGGCCTCGGCCTGCAGTTGCGCCCACACTTCGTCGAGGTCGCCGCCCTGCTCGTCGATCACCTGGCGCCGGCTCTTGAGCTTCGCCTCGATGGCGGCGATGTTCGCCTGCGTATCCTTGAGCGGGTCGACCCATGCCCAGCGGCGGCCCTGCCAGCGATGCGAAGCGAACTTGTCGACCTTCGTCGCAGGCAGCGGCGTGCCACCGGCGAACCCGATCGCGCCGGCCAGGAGCCCCGCGCGCAGCCACCCCTCGTACACCGGCGACATGAACGCCTCGATCATCCAGTTCTGCCACTGCATCCACGCATCGCGCTCCTCGAGGACCCCGGCGCGGATCGACGAGTAGTTGACCCCCTCCAGGTCGCTCGCGAGCGAGTTGTACGACACGCCGAGGCCCGACGCGATCCCTCGCAGCGACGCCTTGACGAAGGCGCCATAGACGTCGGACGGATAGCGCGAGTCGTATGGACGAAAGTCCACGCCGGCCGGCAGCGTGTCGTATTGTCCCGGCACGCTCGTCGTGACCTGGTTGCCGTCGTCTGCAACGCCGTCGAGCCGCGGCGCGTCGCCAGTCTGGCTCACGAAGAAGCCGAGCGTCTCCGCGCCCTTGCGCGCCGCTACCATCGCAGCCAGGTCGAACTTTCCGAGCATCTCCAGGCGAAGCATCGCCGTGTGCATCGCCGGCACGCCGCGCCGCTGCTCCGGCCTGCTCGTGCGAAAAACGTGCAGGATGTCGGTCGCCGGAACCCGCTCCGTGTCGCCAGTCCTGTATTGTCCCGACGCGGTGCCAGGATGCGTGCGGTGCAGGTGATAGGCAACCGGCCTGCCATAGCGGTCCAGCTCGACGCCCATGACGATCCTGCCGCCATTGGCGAGCGTCACGTTATAGCCGATCGGTAGCCGGTCGATGTCCAGTACCTGCAGCGCGAATTGCCACGGGTTTTGCGCCTCCGCGCCGCGGATCATGCGCACCAGGCACTCCCCGTCACGCGCGACCGTCGTCGCGACGATGCGCTGCACGTCGACGAACGACAACTGGCCGGACACCTCGCAGGCGCCGCGCCGGCCCCAGTCCGCGAACGACTGCTCGATGAGCGTGTTCGCCAGTACGTCGAGCCGTGCGCCATCGTGCGCGGTCACCTGCAGCGAGAACCCGGTCGGGCCGACGACGTTGACCTCGACCTGCTGCAGGAACTTGCGTGCGAAGTCGTTGTTGTTCGCGAGCTGCCGGCTGCGGCCGCGCAACCGTTCGAGTGCCGCGGCGATGTCGACGTCGACCGCGCTCGATGCGCTCGAAAAGCCGAACGTCAGGTCGTCGACCTTCGCGGCCTCGAACGACCGGATTCGCGGCACCCGAACGGCGCGGTCGTCGCGGCCGAGCCACTTGCGGAATCTGTCGGTGATTTTCATCGCACGAACCTCGTATAGACCTTCCTGCCTGACGACTCGCCGGCAGCCAGGCGCGCAGCCACCGCCTCGTCGGCGACGACGCGCTCCCAGTACCGGATCTGCTCGACGATCTCGGCCGAGCTGCGGAACTTCATCCGCCGGCCGGCAATCTCGTACTCGGCAACGTGGCCCTGCCCGGCCTCGGCGTAGGACTTGAGCGCGGACTTGAGCGACTCGAGGGCCTTTTGTGCGTCCGATCGGACGTCGTAGCTCGTGGCCTCGCCCGGGTCGGCCAGAATCTCGACCTCGCCGATGTGGACCGTCTTGCGTTCGCCCGACTTCGTCACCAGTGCGAACGCCGAATAGTTGCCGGCGGCCCAGGTCGCGGTCGTCGCGGATGCCACCTCGACGGCGAATTCGATGTTGTCGTCGGTCGCTGACGCGCTGATCTCGATTGCGGACCCGGATGATCTCGGGATCAGCCGCAGCGTCATGGCCCAGCCATCTGCCGGCGTGTACGTGTTTCCGTCAGAGTCGGTCACGCCGATGTCGAAGTCGAGCGCATCGCCGGCGATGAGTTTGTCCTTCAGCATGTCAGTCCCCTGTGATGCGACGCGGCCCGATTCTCCGGCCAGCAAAGTAGACGCTCCTGCCGCCAATGCGGCCGGATGAAAAATAGACGTGCCGACCGCCCAATCGCCCGGCAGAAAATACGGTTCTCCTGTCTCCAATCCTGCGTGTATGCGCAATCGCAGTCGCCAGCACGACGAGCGACGAGAGTGCGGCAGAGTCCTCGCCGATCTCGACCGCCGCAAGCGCACCGCTGACGCGGATCGACCCGGACAGCGCCGCGGTGTCGCCCTGGGCCTCGAGCAGATCGAACGCGCCAATGACGCGCACCGCGCCAGAAAGCACCGCCGTGTCCGATCCTGCCTCGCTCGCCGCCAGCTCGCCGCTGATCCCGGCAGGCTCGGTGCCCAGAATCGCCGCGACGTCCGCGCCAGATTCGGTCGCGTCCAGAGTGCCGACGATCAGCACGTCGCCTGCGAACGCCGCCTGGTCGGCGACAGACTCGGACGCCGACACGCTCCCGGTCACCGGCACGTTGCCGGAGAACTCCGCAACGTCTGCGCCGCTTTCCGTTGCCGCCAGCGACCCGGTGACGATAGAGCCGCTGCTGATGCTCGCCGTGTCCGCGCCGGTTTCGACCGCCGCCAGCGCGCCTTGCACCAGCACAGTGCCGGCCAGCGCCGCTACGTCGGCTCCTGATTCCTCTGCGGCCAGCGCACCCGAGATCGCCGCCCACGAGACGGCACCGGACAGGCTCGCAGTATCGGAGCCCGTCTCCGTCGCATCAAGCGCGCCGGATACCGGCACAGTGCCGGCGATTGACGCGGTATCGGCGCCGGATTCCGCAACCGCGAGCTCGCCCGAAACGAGAACATCGCCGGCCAGCGCCGCGGTATCCGACCCGCTCTCGTTCGCCGCCAGCGCACCCGATACGAACACCTGGCCGGCAATCGACGCCGTGTCGATTCCTGTCTCCGTGACCGCAAGCGCACCACTGACCAGTACGTCGCCGGCGATAGCCGCTACGTCTGCGCCGGTCTCGCTGACTGCCAGCGCGCCGCTGACCAGAACGTCACCGGCGAATGCGGCCGTGTCGCTTCCTGTCTCCGTGACCGCAAGCGAGCCATCGACCAGTACGTCGCCGGCAAATGCGGCAACGTCCGAGCCTGTCTCCGTCGCCGCCAGACTGCCCGTTGCAGTCTGTACCGCCGTTCCGGCGAACGCTGCTGTATCAGCGCCAGATTCAGTCGCTGCAAGCGAACCGTCTATCAGTACGTCGCCGGCAATTGCGGCCGTGTCAGCACCGCTCTCCGTTGCTGCCAGCGTGCCGGTAGAACCGCCCGCCGCAGCCCCGACCACCAGTACCGGAGCACCCCACCCTACCGGCGGGCCATCCTCGATCGTCGGCGATCCGCCAACAGTCCAGTCGCGGCCGTTGCCCGAAAAGTCCTTCGCAGCGAGCGCTGCGGTGTTGCCGATCATCGGCAACCACAGGTTTAGACTCGTCACTCTCGCAGGAACGTAACGATACATCTCCTGTAGTAGCTGCGCGTCGGTCAGTACCGCGTCGTAGATTTTCCAGTTTGCCGCAGCGAAATTGCCGAGAGTCGCCGCTTGCGTGCCGTTGAAAATCAGCACCGTAGGCGTGAACGACGACCCCTGTGCCGTGTGCGTCGTCAGCGCCGTATCGCCGACAGTTGCATATCTCAGTGATGCGGAGGATGCTTCTGTGCCGTTGCACGAGATTGCCGCAAAGTACCACTGATCAGTCGTGATCGTGCTTGAGTAACCGTCCGCTCCGTTATCCGACTGAATCGACAATCGGACGTTTGCGCCGTCTCCGACTGTCAGCAGCAGATAATTGCCGCCTGCGTCCGCTAACGCGAAAACCGTATTCCATGTGGAACCACCGGCACCACGACGCCTGACCCAACCGCACGCCGTAAAGTTTGTCGACGATGGGAGGTTTGCAGTCCGTTGGAATGACTCGGTAGTGGCGTCGAATCGAACAGCCACGGATTACGCCTCGCGCAATTCGACCGCTAGTACCTGGATGTCTCCCGCTGCGCTGTCCGCAGAAACGTCCCGGTTCAGCCGCAGCCGGCAGTAGTCGCCAGCCGCAATACTGTCCGCATTCGTGAGCGTCACCGAGAACTGATCGATGTACCCGGCAGTTCCGGGAACCGTCGCGGCGCTCGCAGTGTTCACCGTCGCAAACGACGACCCAGCGTCAGTGTCCGTCGCGTCGCCGTCGCTGATCGCCTCTAGCGCCACTTCAAAGCAAGCGGTTCCACTCGTGGCGCTCGCCGCACGATAGGTTATGACGCAGGTCAGCGCACCAGACAACCCCTGCGGCGCGACGAACGTCCAGTAGCACGTTTCGTCCGTCGTCGTGTCGAATGCGAGATAGGGCCGCGCCTGGCCGTCGATGGCGAGCGCGGGGAAGTTCGCAGAGGGGAACTCCGCTGCGGTCGGCGTGAACGTGAATCGAGTCGTTGCCATCTCACGCTCCCACGTTGAATCTGGCGCGCAGGATCAACGCGAAAATCCGCGCCTTCTGCCGTGCCGTCAACTGCCCGCGCTGAGGCTGCGGGATCGCTGCATTAACCGTCGCCGCGTTCGCGTCGAACCAGTCGTCGAGCGCGTTGAACACCGCGAGAAGGTCGTTTTTCGTCACGCTGCACGACTCCCACTCGCGGATCATCTCACGCATCGACTCGGCCCAAATCTCCCGGCGCTGCTCGGTTGTTAGTGCTGCCATGTCATGCCACCTTCAAAACGTGGTACACCGGACGGCCACCCGATGCAGCACCCGATTGAGCCAGAATGATCCGTCGACCGACCGGATCGTAGACAGCCCCCGCGACTGCACGATCAGCGTGCCGGCATCCTCGCGCCAACTGATCGACGCCACGCCTTCCTCGCCGCCGAAGGCTTCCAGCGGCTGATGCCGGCCGAGCCGGAACGCGCCGAGATAGGTCAGGTCCGCAGGCATGAGCCGGCCGGTCGGCGCTGGACTCGGCGCAGGAGCCGGGGCCGGGCTCGGTGCGGGTACTG
>Ga0079224_100009558_pt1 | contig 13237 bp, 14 predicted proteins | sample Stecom2015_FD_80414 | JGI IMG/M metagenome (GOLD analysis project Ga0079224, IMG submission 80414) | Agricultural soil microbial communities from Utah to study Nitrogen management - Steer compost 2015 | ecosystem: Environmental > Terrestrial > Soil > Agricultural land | place: USA: Utah... | reverse complement strand
TTCACATTAAAGAACGATGCTTTATTTACTAGAAAGTACTTTGACAAATTAACTGAAATTGTTAAGAAAAATCATGGTAAAGCATTACTTTACTTAAAGAATGAAGCTGGTGTATTATCAGGTTCTATTGCAAAAGCAGTTGAAGGTTTTGTTCTTGAAGAAGGTACATTATTAATTCTTGTACCAGGTAACTATGAAGATGCAACCAATGCTTTAGGCGCAATTAGAAAAGTGATTGCTAAAGACTTAAACATGGTTGATGAAAACCTAGATAATGTTTTATGGGTATATGACTTCCCATTACTTGAATACAATGCAGAAGAAGAAAGATTCTATGCAAGACACCATCCATTTACATCGCCTAAGAATGTAGATGATTTAAAGAATAATCCAAAAGAAGCACTTGCTAAAGCATATGACTTAGTTTGGAATGGTTATGAAGTTGGTGGTGGGTCAATTAGAATTTATCGTCAAGATGTACAATCATTAATGTTTGAAACATTAGGATTCTCTGAACAAGAAATTATTAATAAATTTGGATTCTTTGTGGATGCATTAAAATATGGTACACCTCCACATGGTGGTATCGCATTTGGTCTAGATAGACTTGTTATGCTTGCAACACATACAGATAATATTAAAGATGTAATCGCATTCCCTAGAACTCAATCAGCACGTGACTTAATGATGCAATCACCTGCTCCGATTGAAGAAAAACAATGGAATGACTTAAATTTAAAGGTGAAATAATGAAAAAAATCGTCGTAGCTGGTGGATGTTTTTGGGGAGTAGAGGCTTATTTTAAGCAAATTGATGGTGTTGTTGACACTACAGTAGGCTATGCAAATGGCAATAAAGAAAACCCTTCATATCAAGAAGTATGTAATGGTATTGCAACCCATGCAGAAGCTGTTTTAATTGCATACGATGAAGGAAAAACAACACTTGAAAAAATATTGAAACACTTCTTCCACATTATTGATCCAACATCTTTAAACCGCCAAGGTCATGATGTTGGTATCCAATACCGTTCTGGTATTTATTATGAAGATGAAATAGCTAAACAAACTGCTTTAGAAATGATAGATGCAATGCGTCCTTTATATAAAAAGCCAATTGTTGTAAGTGTTGAACCACTTAAAAACTTTTACAATGCAGAAAATTATCACCAGGATTATTTAGATAAGAATCCTGGTGGTTACTGCCATGTTGATTTAACAAACATTTTAAAGGTGGATTAAAGTTTATGAAGAGGGATAATTACATTTCTTGGGATACTTATTTTATGGGAGTTGCAAAACTCTCAAGTCTACGTTCTAAAGACCCAGCAACTCAAGTCGGTGCTTGTATTGTTAATCACGATAGAAGAATCATTGGGATTGGATATAATGGTCTACCAAAAGGCATGAGTGACGATGAGTTTTCTTGGGATAAAGAAGGGGATTATGTTAAAACAAAATATCCTTATGTTGTACATGCAGAAGCAAATGCAATATTAAATGCGACAACTAATCTAAAAGATTCAACGATCTACGTCACGCTTTTCCCATGCAATGAATGTATGAAATTAATCGTACAATCAGGAATTAAAGAAATTGTCTATGTGTCAAACAAAGACCAAGGAAAAGACTTTAATCAAGCATCTGTCTTAATGATGGAAAAAGCTGGAATTAAAGCACGCCAAATATCAATGGAGCAAATAATTCTTGAAAAAGATTCAGTTTAAAACAGTCTTTCATACTGTTATCTTTGCATATCTATATTTGATGATTGCTCTTTTGGTCCCGACTAATTATGCAGTACTTACACCGTATAAGACAAGAGAAGCATCAACGATGATACAAATTGAAGGTCGTGATTTGTCACCTAATTTTCATACTGTATCAGTTGTTAGTATGGAAAGAATTACTGGTTTTCAACGTATGATATATCAGATGGTTGATCAGTTTGAAGTGTATCAAATGAGTTATTACGATCAGCAAACTAACTTTTTAGAAGATTTAGAACGTGGTCGAATTCAAAAAAGAGCTGCTTTTGAGCAGTCTTTAATTTCTGGTTATAGTCTCGCAAGTTTAGTTGATCCAACGATTTCAATTGACTATGAATTTGTTGGAATGATTGTTGATTATCGACTTCAAAAGCATAATATACTTCATATAGGTGATATTGTTATTGATGTTAATCATCAAGGCTTTGATGCTTATGAAGAAATGGGACTCTATTTTTTAGATCAAGTTGGAGAAACGACAGTTACTGTTAATCGAAAAGGTAATATCTTTGATATCACACTGGATATTGAGACAACGGATGTTTTCCAATTCTATCCAAAATATGAAATTATTGATACCTATCCAAAGTATACATTACCAGGTGAGTATGTGTTATCTAGTGGACCATCTGGTGGAGCAATGTATACTTTATCCATTTATTTTGCACTTTTAGGTAATGTTAATATGAATGAAGTGATTGTTGGTACTGGAACAATCAGATACAATCATTCAGTTGGTTTAATTGGTGGTTTACGACAAAAGGTATACACTGCAATTAAAGAAGGACATAATCACTTTATTTTACCTTTTAATCAGTATGATGAAGTAAAAGATTTAGGACATTTGATTAATTTGTATCCAGTTAAAACTATTGATGATGCAATTGAGGTAGTTTATGAAATCTTTAGCTAGTTTTTTTAAGAATTATCAAAATGAAAGATTGTCTTTTGAAAAAGAATTTAAATTAAGTCATAGGTTATGGATTGGATTATTGACTTTAATTATCATGATTCCGATACTATTACCAATCATTTTGATTCTATCTACTTTCTTTGTATTTGTTGACTATCTTTTACTTGTATCACTTATATTAGTATTCATTTTATCCTTAGCAAGTTATTTATATTTTTATTTATTTTATATTGTTTGTGGACTTCAAAAAAATGAAGTTAAAGCGTACCCTAGAAAACATATTATTTTATTTGAAGGTACCTTATCTGCAATATTTGTTCTTACTTTTGGAATAATTATTGTTTTTATCATAATAGGAATGGTGTAGCCCATGTTAATTTCTTATTTAATTATTTTTGTTTTGATCATACTGGATTTAGTTCTCAAACTGATTTTTTCAAATATTTTTCAAGTTGGACAAATAAGTGAAGTGATACCAAACGTATTAAGATTTGGATACATTCAAAACACTGGTGCATCTTTTGGAATGTTAGAAGGTGAACAATTTCTATTTCTAATTATTACCATTATTGCACTGATATTTTTTGGTTACTTATTCAGTCAATCAAATTTAAAAACTAAAAGATTTTATACCATTGGAGTTATATTCTTAATTGCTGGAACGCTAGGCAATGCAATTGATCGAATGGTTTATGGCTATGTTATTGATTATATTCAAATTCCATTTCTACCATTTGTTGGAAATACCTACTTTAATTTAGCTGATACACTTTTAGTGTTTGGTGTAGCCATGTTAGCAATTGAGATTTTGATTTTAGATACATTAAGAAACAAGAAAAAGAAAGAAGGAAATAACGATGATAAAGTTTAAGATAGAAAATGAGGCTAATCTTCGTTTAGATCACTTCTTAGTTGAAAAGCTTGAACAAAACAGAAGTTTTATCACCAAAATGATTAAAGAAGAGAAGATTTTAGTTAATGGGAAAAGTGTTAAACCTGGATATAGTTTAAAATCAGGTGATATTGTTGATTGTTTAGAATCTGAACCTAAAGATTTAGACCTAACACCAGAAAACTTAAATCTAGATATTGTTTATGAAGATAATGATATACTTGTTGTTAACAAACCAAAAGGACTCGTTGTACATCCTGCAAAATCTCATCAAGACACAACGTTAGTTCATGGACTTTTATATCAAATGGAAAATTTATCCACTATAAATGGTGTTTTTAGACCTGGGATTATTCATCGAATCGATAAGGATACATCCGGATTATTGATGGTAGCAAAAACCGATACTGCACATCAAATATTAGCTAAAGATCTTGCAAATCACGATATTAAAAGAAGTTATATTTGCTTAGTTCACGGTACTTTTGAAGAAACCAATGGTACGATTGATGCACCAATTGGTAGACACCCAAAGATACGAATTAAAAATGCAGTAGTAAAAGATGGTAAGCATGCGGTTACGCATTTTAAAGTATTAAGAACTTTTAAAGAGTACTCTCTTTTACAATGTGACTTAGAAACAGGTAGAACACATCAAATTAGAGTTCACCTTTCATTTATCAATCATCCAATTGTGGGTGACCCACTTTATGGTTTCAAAAGCGATTTAGAAAAAGTAGATGATGGTCAAATGTTACACGCATATAAGTTAACATTTACACATCCAATAACAAAAAAAGCAATGACTTTTGAAGTGCCATTGCCTGAGTCTTTCAATAATTATTTAGAAACCTTAAGATAAGTTCATTTTAGTAATGTTTTTATAATTCATCTTTGCTATTTTAGATAACGTTTGTAAACCATGCTTTGAATAAATTTCTTTGATTTGTTCATCAACTTCCTTACCAGCACCAAGTTTTAAAGAGATATCTAATTCTTTAGATAATTGATGCATTTTAGCTAAAAATGCATATCTTGCAATAATACTTGCTGCTGCAACTGATAAGTGAACACTTTCAGCTTTAGTATGGAATTCAATGTCTCTATAGATAAGTTTTTCTTCCTTTAGATAATTGAAGTAGTGGTTTGGCATACAGAATTGGTCTAAAATAACAGGGATTGTAGCATTAACTTTCGAAGTTGTCTTAATTATCATGTGGTTATGCAGTAATGCTTTAATCTTATTTAAGTTGTAACCTTTTGAATATGTTTGATTATATTTTTCCGGAGATAGAATAATTAACGAGTGAGTCAGTTTTTTCGCAATGATTGGTCCTAAACGGATGATATCTTTATTCTTAATTGTTTTAGAGTCACGAATATTTAGACTTTCTAAAAATTCAAGATCATCTTCTGTAGTATAACAACTACATACAACAATTGGGCCAAAGACATCACCAGTACCAACTTCATCAGAACCGATAGCAGCATAATTTTTAATGCCAAGTACTGATTTAATTGTACCTAGTTCGGCGTTGATTTCTTCTCCTTGTATGAGTACTTTACCGGTGGTAAAAGCACTTATTCTAACATCGTTATGGTTAGCGACAAAACTTAAATAAGGTTGATTAACCTTTTGTAAATAATTATGATAAAATTGTTTGAGTTCATCTATTTGCTCACTAGATAAACTTAATGTGTTGCTTTTCAAGATATTAATCTCCCTTACATAATTCTATTATAACATTAAATGAGCACAAAGGCGGTGATTGTGGTGTCGTTCTCAAAATCAACTTTAGAGATGCATATCATTTTACAAAATGTGTCAAACTATACGTATTCTAACTCACTTAAACAAACTGTGCTAGCATTAGAACCTAGTACAGACTTTAATCATGTCTTAGGTATGTTAGAAGAAACTGATCAAATGTTACAAATGGTTCACCAATATGGTAAATTACCATTCTTTGAAAATTATGACATTTATAATGTCATTCAAAAACTAAGAGTAGGTAGTCAATTATCAATTGATGAGTTTGTAGCATTAAGAAAACTTGTTTCAATGGAGTTTTCATTTAACAGATATCAACAACAATTTTCAACTAAGTTCATGGTGATTAAGAATAAAATCAATGAATTAGTCCTACATGATATTGCATTAAAACATATGAATGCAATTTTTGATGATCAAGGCTTAATTTACGACCATGCGTCAGTTAAACTAAATGAAATTAGACGTCAAATTAAAGTTAAAAAACAATTGCTTGATAAACTTTTAGGTCAAGTATTAGTTAAGTATTCAGAATATTTAAATGAAAGTTTAATTGTTAAAAGAAATGATCGTTATGTAATTCCTGTCAAAGACGCTTATAAAAATAAGATTAAAGGCGTTATTCATGATATTTCTGCATCTAAACAAACTGTTTATATCGAACCTGATGATATCAGACAAGTTACACAAGACTTAGAATTCTTATCTAAAGGTGAAGTAGCAGAAATTGATAACATATTAAGGGATTTAACTAAAAAGATAGAACCATTCTATGAGACATTAAATGCCAATCTTGAAATCATAACTGAACTTGATTTGATTCAAGCTAAAGCACAATATGCAATGTCAATTAATGGTATTAAACCACATTTAAATCATGTAGGTAATATCATTCTAAAAGAATGTCGTCATCCGTTATTAGATAAAGATATCGTCGTTCCAATTGATGTTAGACTCACTAAAGAACAACCAATTCTACTTATTACTGGTCCGAATACAGGCGGTAAGACAGTCGCATTAAAAACAGTTGGTCTATTTACATTAATGACTCAAACAGGGCTTTTAATCCCTGCTAGAGAGGGTAGTGAAGTTGCAGTCTTCAATCATATCTTTGCAGACATAGGTGATGAGCAATCAATCCAACAATCTTTATCTACATTCTCATCACATTTAACTAAAATTAAAGTGATGTTTGACCAAATGGGAGGTCAGTCTTTAATTTTACTCGATGAACTAGGTTCTGGTACAGATCCGATTGAAGGGGTTTCACTAGCGATTGCTATTATTGATGAAATCAGAAAAAATAAACAAAATCGAATGATTGTCACAACCCATTACAGTGAATTAAAACTTTATGCATTTGAACAAGATGACATTTTAAATGCTTCGGTTGCTTTCGACCAAGAAAGTCTAAAACCTTTATATAAGTTACAACTTGGAATTGCTGGTAGTTCTCATGCTTTAAAGATTGCTAGAAGATTAGGACTTAAAAAAGTAGTCATCGAACATGCTGAATCACTCGTTGAAGGTAGAAAAACAAATCTAGCTAAGTCTATTGATAAGTTAACATCAGAACAGCAAGCAGTTGAAAATCTTCGTAATGAATTAAAACTTAAGGAACTGGAATTAAATAAGCAAATTCAAAGCTATAAAGATAAAGCAGCATATCTTGAACGCGAAAAAGATGTTATGCTTGATCAAATCAAACAAAAAGAATTAAAGAAATATGAAAAATTAAAACAAGAAGCATTAGAATTAATTGAAGAGCTATCTAAAAAAGAGCATTTAAATAAGCCGGATCAAGCTCATTTTAAGGGTAAACTAAACCGAAAAGAGGAAACTAAAACAAAATTAGTTCAAGAGGAACTTTCGGTAGGAGATTATGTTTATATTGAACCTTATCAAACAGAAGGTGAGATTATAAGTATTAAAAAAGATAAATTCTTAGTTGCTTTTGGACAGTTTGAACTTGAGTTTACTGCAAGTAACTTAAGAAAAACTGATAAACCTAAGGTATCAACTAAAAACCTTAAACCAAAGAAAATCGTTTCAGTTTCTGCCTCAAGTAAAAATAATGCATCTGAGCTTGATTTAAGAGGTGTAAGATTTGAGGAAGTTGCTCATTTAATTGAAAAAGCTGTAGATGATGCACTACTTTCAAATATTTCATCAATTCGTATAATTCATGGCTTTGGAACAGGAGCTGTCAGAAAAGCAGTTTATGACTATATTAAGCAGTCAAGTTACATAAAATCCCATAGATACGGGGGCCAAGGAGAGGGATTAAACGGAGTTACAATCATAACCCTTTGAGTTGATGCCATTTCCTTTGCTTATTTTACTAGCAAGGGTTATAATAGTTTTGAAGATTAATGGAGGAGGCATTTATATGCAACAATATAAAGGTGAAGACCTACAAGCATTAGTGAATAAAAATGGTTTAGTACTAGTTGATTTCTTCGCAACTTGGTGCGGTCCATGTAATATGCTGATGCCTGTTGTTGAACAATTAAGCCAAGAATTACCTGATACTAAATTTATCAAAGTAGACATCGATGAATATCGTAAAGAAGCTATTGAAAGTGGTATTAGAGCAGTTCCAACACTTGTTTTATTCAAAGATGGTAAAGAAGTGGCAAGAGCTTCTGGTTACCAACCAAAGGAAAAACTTGTTAGCTGGTTAGAAGAACACAAATAAAATAAAAAAAGGCTTGAATAAAGCCTTTTTTTATGTGTTATAATAAGCATGTAGGTAATCGTTATGGATGGAATTTTATTAATTAATAAAAGGGCTGGTTTAACTAGCCATGATGTTGTTTATAAAGTTAAGAGAAAACTAAAATTGAGTAAAGTAGGGCATACAGGTACATTAGATCCTTTTGCTACTGGCTTACTCATTTTACTTATAGGTAATGCAACTAAGTTAGCATTTTTATTTGATAATTTAGATAAGACTTATGAAGGAACGGTTGTATTTGGTAGAAAGTATGATACAGACGACATTACAGGTGAAGTCATTGCAGAATCGAATAATCTACCAACTCTTGATCAAATAACAACTAAAATTAATGAATTTATGCCTGGTTATAATCAATTACCCCCACAGTATTCAGCAATTAAGAAAAATGGACAAACTGCTTATCAAGTAGCAAGAAGTGGTAAGTCGATTGAACTTGATAAAAGAAGAGTTGAAATTTATGCATTTGATATTTTAAATTTCGATGGTTCATTATCGTTTAAATCTCATGTTTCAAAAGGTACATATATCAGAAGCATTGCAAGAGACTTAGGTGAAGAATTAAATTCTTACGGTGCATTAAGCATGCTTCATCGAACGATGATTGGTTCATATAATGTATCTAATGCTAAAACGATTGATGATGTTGAAATTTCAGATTTAATTCCTGACTATAAATTATTTGAGAGCGTTAGATCAGTTATTTTAAATGATTTTGTGGTTAAATTAGTAAAAAATGGGGCATATCTTGATTCTCGCCACTTAAATGGAGACGATCCTGTTTTAATTAAAGATAAAAATGAGAATCTAGTAGCATACTATGTGAAAGAAAAAGAAGTATATGTTCCAAAATATTTCTTTAGAGGTTGCAATGATGAAAGTTTATAATACGACTTATGACAAAATTGAAAACAAGGAACCAATTACGTTAGCAATTGGGAATTTTGATGGTTTTCATATTGGACATCAGAACATTGTTAGTAAAACAAAAGGATATAGTGATACCAAAAGTGCTGTAATGACTTTTACACCACATCCAGTATCTGTGATTACTAAAACAAATTTACCAACATTAATGGATAATCATGATAAAACAGAGTTTTTAGCATCATCTGCAGTGGATCATTTCTTTATTGTGCATTTTACAACAGAATTCTCACGATTATCAGCTGCCGATTTTATTCATTTTTTAAAGCGTATAAATGTTAAAAGAATCGTTGTTGGACGAGACTTCAAGTTTGGTTATCGTGGCCTTGGAACAGTTCATAATCTAGAAAAGTACTTTGAGGTTGATTTAGTTCAAGATTTACTTTATAAAAATATTAGAGTCTCATCAACATACATCAAATCGCTTTTAGATCAAGGTAACATTCGCTTAATAAAGACTTTATTAGGTAGAAGTTATCAAATTCATGGTGAAGTTGTTCATGGTGATAAAGTAGGTTCGCTCATCGGATATCCAACAGCAAATGTCGATTACAAAAACTATTATGTGCCAAAAGTGGGTATTTATGTTGTTCGAGTTAAGATTGGTGATAAGACTTATTTAGGTTGTGCTAACTTAGGGCATAATCCAACATTGAATTACTCAACAACTAAACGATTAGAAGTCTTTATTATAGATTTTAAAGGTGATTTATATAACCAAGAAATTACAGTAAGTTTTGAATATTATTTACGTGATGAAATCAAATTTGAAACAGTTGATGAACTGTTAAAACAAATTGATAAAGATGTTAAAGAAACAATTAAATTAGCAAGTAAACTGTAATAAATTATGCTAAAATAAAAGTATTGGAGGTAGCTAAATATGAAACTAGTCTTAGCAGTCGTATCAAATGAAGATGCTGGTAAAGTCCAAAAAGCTTTAATCAATGATAATTTCTTCTCAACTCAATTAGCAACTAAAGGTGGATTCTTGAGAGAAGGTAACCGAACTTTCTTAATAGGTGTTAACGATGAAAAGGTTCCAGAAGTACTAGATATCATCGAAAAGCATTCAAAACGCAGAAATAAGATCGTTCCAAATGCAATCGTGAACGAATTTGGTTCATTTTCAGCACACCTTCCAATCGAGGTTTCTGTGGGTGGAGCAACAGTTTTTATCTTAAATGTTGACCAATTTATCAAAGTTTAACTACTTTTTTCGACATTTATCGATAATTAAATGAAAATTTTCATTACTATATTGCAATTTGTTTTCGATTATGGTATTATTACTCACGGTCGATAGCGAGGACAGCGTTAGCCAAGCACTGCACTTCAGCTATACGAGACATAGGAGGACAATATGGCATTATCAAAAGATAACAAAAAAGCATTAGTAGAAAAATTTGCTAGATTTGCTGGAGACACTGGTTCACCAGAAGTACAAATCGCAATTTTAACTCATGAAATCAATGAGCTAAACGAACATCTACAAGTACATACTCATGACTTCCATTCAAAACGTGGTTTATTCATGAAGATTGGTCGTAGAAGAAATCTACTTAAGTATTTAAAAAATACAGATGCTAATCGTTACGCTGCATTGATCAGTGAACTTGGATTAAGACGCTAAAAAACTCTTCGGAGTTTTTTTTTCGTTTATAAATACTTTTTTAGTTTCTTTAATTATGTTATTGAGACTTTTATTAAAATAAATGCTATAATATACAAGGCTATGAAATATAGAAAATTAATATAAAATGAAGGAGATTTTATATGTCAAAACAAACATTTGAGACAACGTTAGCTGGCAAACCGCTACGTGTCGAAATCGGTGAAGTTGCTAAGCAAGCACACGGATCCGTAATGGTTTACTACGGTGACACAGTTGTTTTATCAACAGTTGTTGGTAAAGAAACATCTGCAGAAACTGACTTTTTCCCATTGATGGTTATCTATCAAGAAAAATTATATGCAGCAGGTAAGATTCCTGGTGGATTCTTAAGAAGAGAAGGACGTCCTTCTGAACATGAAACATTAGTATCACGTTTAATCGATAGACCTATTAGACCTTTATTTGATGAAGGATACAGAAACGAAGTACAAATTGTAAACACAGTTTTATCATCTGACCCAGATGTTCCAAGCGAAGTTGCAGCAATGTTAGGTTCATCTATTGCACTTGAAATTTCTCCAATTCCATTCCTTGGACCAATCGCAGGTGTAAATGTTGGTCGTATTAATGGTGAATATGTCTTAAACCCAACACCAGCACAAATGGAATTATCAGATATTGATTTAACATTAGCTGGTACTAAAGTTGCTATTAACATGGTAGAAGCTGGTGCTAAACAAGTATCAGAAGAAGCAATGTTAGGTGCATTAATGTTTGGTCATGATGCAATCAAAGTATTATGTGATTTCCAAGCAGAGATTAAAGCAGCAGTTGGACAAGAAAAATTAGTTCCAGAATTAAATAAAATTGATGAAAACATTGATAAGTTAGTAAGAGCATATGCAGAAGCTGATTTAATCAAAGCAGTATCAATTGTTGAAAAAGCTGAACGTTATGCAAAAATTGATGAAATTAAAGAAAATACTTTAGAACATTTCGCACAAACAACTTTCTGGAAAGAAGTTGAAGGTGTCAAAGTTTTAGATGAAAAAGAACAAACTAAATTCTTAAAACAAGTTGGCAGAGTAGTTGATGAAATCGTAAGATTAGAAGTCCGTAGATTAATCACTGTTGATAAAGTACGTCCTGATGGTCGTAAAGTTGATGAAATTCGTCCTTTATCAAGCCGTGTAGACATCTTACCAAGAACCCATGGTTCAGCATTATTTACTCGCGGTCAAACGCAAGCATTAGGTGTTGTAACACTTGGTTCATTAGGTGAAAACCAAATTATTGATGGCTTAGAAGAAGCTGAAGTATCAAAACGCTTCATGTTACATTACAACTTCCCTCCATTCTCAGTTGGTGAAACTGGTCGTTATGGTGCACCTGGTCGTCGTGAAATTGGTCACGGTGCTTTAGGTGAAAGAGCATTATTACAAGTATTACCTTCTGAAGAAGAATTCCCATATTCAATCCGTGTTGTTTCTGAAATATTAGAATCAAACGGTTCCTCATCACAAGCAACTATTTGTGTTGGTTCAATGGCATTAATGGCTGCAGGTGTTCCAATTAAAGCTCCAGTTGCAGGTATTGCAATGGGATTAATCAAAGAAGGCGATCACTATACAATCCTTTCTGACATTCAAGGTATGGAAGACCATGAAGGTGATATGGACTTTAAAGTAGCTGGTACAAAAGATGGTATCACTGCACTTCAAATGGACATTAAGATTTCAGGTATTACAAGAGAAATCTTTGAAGAAGCACTTGCTCAAGCTAAACTTGGTAGACTTCATATCTTAGAACATATGTCAACAACAATTTCAGAAGTTAGACCTGAATTATCAGTTTACGCTCCAAAAGTTAAGATGATTCGTATCAATCCTGAAAAGATTCGTGATGTTATCGGTTCAGGTGGTAAGATCATTACTCAAATCATCGAAGATCATAACAATGTTAAAATTGATATTGAACAAGATGGTAGAGTATTCATTATGCACTCAGACTCTTCATGGATTAATAAAGCAGCATCATACATTGAAAATTTAGTAAGAGAAGCTAAAGTCGGAGAAATCTACGAAGCTAAAGTAACTCGTCTTTTAATGGATAAAGATGGTAAGAAGATTCAAGGTGTATTTGCTGAAATCTTCCCTGGTACTGAAGGATTAGTACATATCTCTAAATGGGCTAAAGACCGTACAGAATCACTTGAAGGACAAGTTAAAGTTGGTGACCAAATCATCGTTAAAGTTATCAAAATTGATGAAAAAGGTCGCGTTGACTTATCTAGAAAAGACGCATTAGAATAATTTGACATTTTAACTTATTAAGATTAAAATTAATACGATTTCAAATTGGGAAGGTGACTGAGCAGGGTTTAGCCCTGTTAGGAAAGTCCATGCTAGCACAGACCCTAGTGGTTTGTAGTGTTTGCGCCAAAGGAACAAATAACTTTGGGTATGAGTAATCATAACGGCGAATTCAATTTCTAAGGGTAACTATGAATGCGAGTTCTTAACGTGCCACAGAGACGAGTTTATTAGGAAACTAATAAAATGAAACGCGGTAAACCCCTCAAGCTAGCAACCCAAATTTGGTAGGGGCATGAGAT
>Ga0079224_100009556_pt1 | contig 13238 bp, 10 predicted proteins | sample Stecom2015_FD_80414 | JGI IMG/M metagenome (GOLD analysis project Ga0079224, IMG submission 80414) | Agricultural soil microbial communities from Utah to study Nitrogen management - Steer compost 2015 | ecosystem: Environmental > Terrestrial > Soil > Agricultural land | place: USA: Utah... | reverse complement strand
GCCCCTTCGCCGCACCCGAGCGGGGCGCGCCCGCCGGAGCTGCCCAAGGCGCTGGTGCCCAAGCACGTCGCGATCGTCATGGACGGGAACGGCCGCTGGGCCAAGCAGCGCGGCCTGCCCCGCACCGAGGGGCACAAGGCGGGCGAGGGCTCGCTGTTCGACGTCATCGAGGGCGCCCTGGAGATGGGCATCCCCAACCTCTCGGCCTACGCCTTCTCCACCGAGAACTGGAAGCGCTCCCCGGAGGAGGTCCGCTTCCTGATGGGCTTCAACCGGGACGTGATCCGGCGCCGCCGCGACGAGCTGCACGCGATGGGCGTCCGGGTGCGCTGGTCCGGGCGGCGCGGCCGGCTGTGGAAGAGCGTCATCTCCGAGCTGCAGGAGGCCGAGGAGATGACCAAGGACAACACCGCGCTCACCCTGCAGTTCTGCGTCAACTACGGGGGCCGCGCGGAGATCGCCGACGCCGCCGCCCGGCTGGCCCAGGACGTCGCCCAGGGCCGGATCGACCCGTCCAAGGTGAACGAGGACGCGCTCTCCTCCCGGCTGTACGCCTCCGACATCCCCGACGTCGACCTGTTCGTCCGCTCCTCCGGCGAGCAGCGGTTCTCCAACTTCCTGCTCTGGCAGTCGGCCTACGCCGAGTTCGTCTTCCTGGACACCCTCTGGCCCGACTTCGACCGCCGGCACCTCTGGCACGCCTGCGAGATCTACGCCTCCCGGGACCGCCGCTACGGCGGAGCCGCGCCCAACCCGGTCCCGGTCGACCCGGCCGCCGGCGCGGAGGCCGCCCCCGCAGCGCAGAAGGGGCAGGCATGACCGGCATCGACCTGGACCGGAGCGCGCTCACCTATGTCGCGATCGGCGACAGCTTCACCGAGGGCGTCGGCGACCCGGGCCCGGACGGGCGGTTCCGCGGCTGGGCGGACCGGTTCGCCGAGCACCTCGCCGCGCACATCCCGGAGGTGCGCTACGCCAACCTGGCGGTGCGCGGCAAGCTCATCCGCCAGATCATCACCGACCAGCTGCCGCGGGCCCTGGAGCTCCGGCCGGACCTGGTCACGCTGTGCGCCGGCGGCAACGACCTGCTCCGCCCCGGCGCCGACCCGGAACTGCTGGCCCGGATCCTGGAGCAGGCGGTCCGCCGACTGCGTGCGCAGGGCTCCGAGGTGGTGCTGTTCACCGGGGTGAACATCGCCGGCGGCTACATGCGCGCCCGGATCGGCCTGTTCGCCCGGTTCTACCTGGACATCCGGTCGATCGCCGACCGGTACGGCTGCCACCTGGTCGACCAGTGGTCGATGGCGGCGCTGACCGACCCCCGCGCCTGGGACACCGACCGCCTGCACATGTCCCCGGAGGGCCACCGCCGCCTCGCCCTCAAGGTCTGCCGGGTGCTGGGCGTGCCCGCCGACGGCGACCCGGACGCGCCCTGGCCCCCGCTCCCGCCCTCCACCCCGGGCCAGACCCGCCGGGAGAACCTGCGGTGGGCCCGGGAGTACCTGGTGCCGTGGATCGGCCGCCGGCTGACCGGCCGCTCCTCCGGGGACGGCGTCACCGCCAAGCGGCCCGACCCGGCCCCGGTCTCCCCGGCCGCCGGGGAGTGAACCGGGGCCGTCACGCTTCTCCGGCGCGCTCCCCGGGCGCCGGCCGGAAGCGCACCGGAGGACCGTGACGGCCGTTACAAAAGGCCGCAGGGCCGTAACCTACTGTCGCGTAACCAGGGGTTCGAGGGGCATCATCGATACCCATGAGCGGCATCGACACTGGGCAGGACATCTTCTCCTACGTCGCTCTCGGCGACAGCTTCACCGAGGGCATGGACGATCCCTATCCGGACAGCGGGCAGACGCCGCACGGCCGCTACCGCGGCTGGGCCGACCGGCTCGCCGAGCACCTCGCCGCGCACATCCCGGAGGTGCGCTACGCCAACCTGGCGGTGCGCGGCAAGCTCATCGGCCAGATCGTCCGGGACCAGCTGCCGCGCGCGGTGGAGCTCCGGCCGGACCTGGTCACCATCTGCGCGGGCGGCAACGACATCATCCGCCCCGGCACCGACCCGGACCAGGTCGCCGAGGTGTTCGAGGGCGCCGTCGGGCGGCTCCGCGCCACCGGGGCCTCCGTGGTGGTCTTCACCGGCTTCGACACCGGGTTCCAGCCGGTCATGCGGCACCTGCGGGGCAAGGTCGCCACCTACAACATGCACGTGCGGGCGGTCGCGGACCGCTACGACTGCACCGTGGTCGACCTGTGGTCGATGAAGATGCTCCACGACCAGCGGGCGTGGAGCTGGGACCGGCTGCACCTGTCGCAGGAGGGCCACCGCCGCCTCGGCCTGCGCGTCGCGGAGATCCTCGGCCTGCAGGTCGAGCCGGGCTGGGACGCCCCCTGGCCGGACGAGCCGCCGAAGGACTGGCGCTCGGCCCGCCAGGAGGACCTGCACTGGGCGCGCGAGTTCCTGGTGCCGTGGATCGGCCGCCGGCTGACCGGCCGCTCCTCCGGCGACGGCCTGGAGCCCAAGCGCCCCCGGCTGGAGCCGCTGCGCTGAGCCCCGGGTGAGCGGCGGAAGAGACGGCGGAGCCCGCCCGGTCGCCGACCGGGCGGGCTCCGCCGCATCCGTCCCGGGACCGACGGCGCCCCGGGAGGCGGATCACTTCCGCTTCGCGGCCCCCTCCGGGCCGGCGGACCGGGCCGCCGCGCACTCCGCGCAGGTACCGAAGACCTCCACGGTGTGCGTGACCCCGGTGAAGCCGTGCTGGGCGCCGATGTTCTCCGCCCACTTCTCCACCGCGGGCCCCTCCACCTCCACGGCCTTGCCGCAGCCGCGGCAGACCAGGTGGTGGTGGTGGCTCTCGGATGCGCAGGCGCGGTAGACCGCCTCGCCGTCGTCAGTGCGCAGCACGTCGACCTCACCGGAGTCGTGCAGGTTCTGCAGCGCCCGGTAGACGGTGGTCAGCCCGATCTTGGATCCCTCGGCGCGCAGGTCCGCATAGAGGTCCTGAGCGCTGCGGAATCCGGTGCTGTGGTTGAGGGCCTGCTTGACTGCCTCTCGTCGTGTACTCACGTGGATACGCTCCCCGGCTCGTCCTGGGGCATCGTACCGACCGCGGCGCCCGTTCCGCCCGCGGGGGCGGTGTGCTCCTCGGCGGCGCGCCCGCCCCGGGAGCGCACCAGCCGCCCGGCGACCACGGCGACCGCGAACACCGCCAGGGTGAGCAGCACGATCGCCGCGCCGGGGGCCACGTCGGCGTAGAAGGCGGTGCTCAGCCCGCCCACCGCGGACAGCACCCCGATCGCCACCGCGAGCGCGGCGGTCACCCGGAAGCTCCGGGTGAGCTGCTGGGCGGCGACCACCGGGACCACCATCAGGGCGCTCACCATGAGCACGCCCACCACCCGCATCGAGATGACCACGGTGACCGCGGCGGTGATCGAGACCAGCAGGCTCAGGAAGCGCACCGGCAGGCCGGCGGCGCGGGCGGTGTCCTCGTCCATGCAGAGCACGAACAGCTCCCGGCCGAAGTAGGCGATCAGGGCGACGACGAGCACCGCCAGCCCGATCACCACCGCGATGTCCTCCTCGCTGACGCTGCTCACCGAGCCGAACAGGAACGCGGTCAGGGTGGCGTTGTTGGCGCCCGGAGCCAGGCCGATGAGCAGCACGCCGCCGGCGATGCCGCCGTAGAACAGCAGGGCCAGCGCCACGTCGCCGCCGGTGCGGGCGCGCACCCGGACCAGCTCGATGGCGGCGGCGCCCAGCGCGGACACGATCAGCGCGGTGAGCACCGGGGAGGTGCCGGTGAGGAAGCCCAGCGCCACGCCGGTGAGCGCCACGTGGCCGATCCCGTCGCCGAGCAGCGCCAGCCGCCGCTGCACCAGGAAGGTCCCGATGACCGGGGCGACCAGGCCGACCAGGGCGGCCGCGATCAGCGCCCGCCGCATGAAGTCGTAGGAGAGCATCTCAGTCACGGCGGGGCACCTCGGCGCCGGTGACCGCGGGCAGGGCGACGCCGCCGGCGGGACCGGCGCCGTCCTCGTGCGGGTGGACGTGGTCGTGGCCGGGGCGGGCGCAGTCCCCGGTGGGGCGGGGCGCCGCCCCGTCGTGCGCGATCTCCCCGTGCGAGAGCACCACGGCCCGCTCGATGAGCGTCTCCAGCGGGCCGGTCTCGTGCAGCACCAGGACCACGGTGGCGCCGCTCTCCCGCAGCCGGGCGATGGTGGAGGCCAGCGCCAGCTGGTTCTCCGCGTCGACCCCGGCCATCGGCTCGTCCATCAGGAAGGTGTCCGGGCGGCCGGCCAGCGCGCGGGCGATCAGCACCCGCTGCTGCTGGCCGCCGGAGAGCTCGTGCACCGCGGCGCGGGCGCGGCCGGCGAGCCCGACGGCCTCCAGCGCCTCCTGCACGGCGGCGCGCTCGCCCCTGGTCGCCCGGTGCAGCCGCCGCCGCGTCGAGACCTGGCCGGAGGCGACGACCTCGCGCACCGTGGCCGGCACGCCGCCGCCGACGAAGAGCCGCTGCGGGACGTAGCCGATCCGGCCCCAGTCGCGGAACCGGCGCAGCGGGGTGCCGTGCACCTGGACCGCGCCGGCGGTGAGCGGGGTGACGCCGAGCATGGCCCGCATCAGGGTGGACTTGCCCGAGCCGTTGGCGCCGAGGATGGCGAGGGTCTGCCCGCGCGGCACGGTGAGGTCCACGCCGCGCAGGACCGGGTCGCGGTCGTAGGCGACGACGGCCCCCTCCACCCGGAAGGCGGGGGGCGCGGACGCGGGGTCCCCGGCGGCCGCCCCGCGCGCGGTGGTGGTTTCAGAGGTCACCGGCCAAGTATGCCGAAAATGAAAATGATTGTCAAAAAGTGCCCGGTGCCGCACGGGCACCGCCCTCCAAGGCGATCATCTTGACGCCGCGGGCCATCAGGGCGCTCTGACGCCCCCGCAACGTCAAGACCATCGAGGTCGGGGGCGAGGCGGAGCGGGGTCAGACCGCGCCGCTCTGCAGCACCCCGAAGACCAGCAGCACGCCGATCACCACCACCCGCATCGCGCGCTCCCCGGTGCGCAGTGACGGCCAGGCCAGGAACGCCAGCCAGGAGAAGAAGAGCGCCAGCAGGGCGAGCAGCAGCGCGCCGAGCGGGCCGGAGAGCAGCAGCCCGGCGAGGAACACCCCGGCCATGCAGGTCGGCAGGATCCACCGCGGCGCCTGGTGCAGCCAGACGAGCGGAACGGCGCTGCGCCGCTCGATCTCCCGGCGCAGCCGGCCCGCGCCCGGGGTGTAGAACGCATCACCCTGCGGGAGCGGCCGGGAGCCCCGGCCTTCCCGGCCGCCGCGCCGATCCCTGTCGTCGCCCTTGGCCACCACGCGGTTCCTCCGCCCGATCGCTGTCGCTCGGTCCCCTGGAGGCAGCCTATTACCGCGGGGCCGGTGCGGCCTCCCCTCCCGCCCCCCTTCCGGCCGGGGCGGGACGGCCGCCGGGCGACCCACGGCCCGCCACCGCGGAGGCAGCGCACCGCCGGCCGCGACCCCGCCCCCCGCAGCCGGAGGCAGAGCGGCCGGCGCACGGCCCGCCGCAGCCCTCACCCCCTGCGACACCGCGGGGAGACACCGCGCCGCGGGCGGGGCGGAGAGGCGGTGCGGGGGAGAGAAGGCGAACGGGGCCGGAGTGCCGGTTCCGGAGCCCCGGCGGGCCGGGCGTTCCCGGCGCCGGACCGGGTGCGGTGTGCGTGAGCAGCCGAGAGTTCTCGCTAGGATCCTGGGATAGGGAGAAAGGCGGGCCCGCGGTCCGCGGGCGACGGCCCGCCGGGATCGGGCGCGTACTGCGACCGCGTTCTTACCGGCCGTTTAGGCCCGGCGTCCTAGGGTTGCCGCCCATCCGGCGGCCCCGTGCGCTCCGGCCGCCCTGTCTGTGCCCCCGCTCCGCAGCGATGAATACCGGGAGACTGTTTTTCCGTGCCGAAGCTCAGCGTCATCGTCGCCTTCGACGTCACAGAGCCGCACCTGCGCCACTGCCTGGACTCCTTGGCGGGACAGGACGCAGGGGGCCGCGGCGTCGAGATCGTGCTCGTCCCCGTGGCCGCCGGGCAGGCCGCGGAGCAGGAGACCGGCCGGCCCGGCGGGAAGGACGCCGCGGCTGACGCCGGCGACCAGGACGATGCGGTCGACAACGGCTCCGCCGACGAGGAGGAGCCCGAGGCCGCCGAGCCGGAGGAGGGCACCGAGGCGGAGGCCGACGGCGGCGCGGACAGCGAGGCGGTCGGCACCGCCCGCGCCGAGGGCCTGATCACCGCCCGGGAGTTCACCGCCGACCCGCCGGCCGGGGTCTCCGCCGTGCTGCTGGACGAGCCGGCCGCCGGCCGCGCGGCCGCCCGGGAGGCCGGCGCCGCCGCCTCCGCCGGCGAGTACCTGATGTTCCTCGACGGGGGCGACGCCGTCTCCTCCTACGCGCTGGAGTACCTGGCCGGCCGGCTGGAGGAGTCCGGCTCGGAGGTGGCCACCGGCAACGTCTACCGCTTCAACGACCTGGGCGCCCGGCAGTCCTCGGCGCACCGCAAGATCTTCGGCAAGGCGCGCACCGGCGTCGACGTGCACGCCACCTCCTCGCTTCTCGGCGACCGGCTGTTCGGCAACAAGCTGTGGCGCCGCTCGTTCTGGGAGGGCACCGCCCCCCTCGGCCTGGGTGAGGAGGACGAGGACCTCGAAGCGGCCCGCCGGATGATCGCGGCGCGCACCGTCGACGTGCTGCCCGCGCCGGTCCTGCTCCGCCGGGACCCCGAGCAGGCGTCCGGCCTGAGCGGCACCGAGCGGATCGACGCCCGGCTGCGCGCCCTCACCGCCCTGGCCGCCTCGCTCGACCCCGCCGACCGCGACCTGTGGGACTCCCGCGCGCTCCGCAGCGACATCCGGTCCATCCTGCTGGCCCTGGACGACGCCGACGACGAGGGGCGCGAGCGCTTCCTCGACCTGGCCAACGCCTACCTGGACACCGTCTCGCGCGCGGTCCTGGACCGGCTCGCCCCGCTGCACCGGCTCAACTACTTCCTGGTCCGCAAGCGGCAGACCGAGCGGCTGCTGGAGGTCGTCACCTTCCAGAAGAGCGTCGAGCTGAAGAAGGCGCCGGTGGTCCGCCGCGGGCTGCAGTACTTCATCCGCTACCCGTTCTTCGAGGACCCCGCGGCCGGGGTGCCGCGCGAGGTCTACCGGCTGCGCAACGAGCTCAAGGTGCGGCAGAAGACCGAGCGGGTGGAGTGGCGCGACGGCCGGCTGGTGGTCGGCGGCCGGGTGGGCATCCTCGGCCTGCGCGCCGGCCGGCGCTGGCAGCAGCAGGTGGTGGCGTTCGCGGTCAACTCCGACAGCGGGCGCCGGCTGCCGGTCCCGGTCAAGGTGCTGCGCGCCGCCGAGTACCGGCTGCCCGACGTGCCCGACGCGGCCCGGCACGACTACGGGGGCTTCGAGATCGCCGTCGACCCGGCCCGGCTGCGGCTCTCCGGGGAGTGGCGGGCCACCGAGTGGAAGCTGGAGCTGGTGGTGGTCAACCGCGGCCTGGTGCGCCGCCGGATCATCGCCAACCCGGTGGCCGGCGCCGCCCAGCGGCCGCCCTACCGGCGGGTCGAGGGCGACGTGTGGGTGCGCCCGCAGTGGAACCGCGACGGCCACCTGGCGCTGGTGGTCGCACCGGTGCGCGCCCGGATCACCGGGCACCGGCTGGACACCGGGGCCGCCGGCCCCGAGCTGGAGCTGAGCGGCGAGTTCGTCACGCCGCCCGCGGCCAGCGCGCGCACCCTGCGGCTGTGCCGGACGCCGGGCACCGCCGCGCTGGAGTATCCGGTCCTTCCCGGCGACGCCGGTTTCACCGTCCGCATCCCCGCGGCGGACCTGCTGTCCGCCGCCGTCGACGAGGGCCCCGGCCTGCTCCGCCAGGAGCACTGGCGGGCATCGCTGGTCGCGCCGGACGGCTCCGAGCTCCCGCTGGTGCTCCCGGACGAGGTGGACACCGGCCCGCACCCGGTGGGCGACGGGCAGCGGGAGCTGGCGGTGCAGCGCACCAACACCGGCCACCTGCGGCTCCGGGCCGGCTGGGCGCACCCGGTGGTGCACGGCGCCGAATGGCGCGACGAGGAGCTGGTGCTCCGCGGCCACTACGCGGCGGGCTCCCCGATGCAGCTGGTCTTCAAGGCGCGCGGCCGGGACGAGGAGCACCGGGTGGCGCTGGAGCGGGACGGCGCGGAGTTCACCGCCTCGTTCGCGCCCTCGGCGATCGCCACCCTGTCCGGGACGCTGCCCCTGCCGGCCGGCTCCTACCAGCTGTGGGGCCGGGTCGAACCGACCGACGGCGGCACCCGCGACGTCGGCGCCGAGCTCGACCCGGGGTTCGTGCGCAGCCTCCCGCTGCGAATGGAGACCGCCGAGCGCGAGTACTCCTTCGGCGACTCCGGGTTCGACACCCCGGTGCTGCGGGTCGGCAGCGACCTGCGCCCGGAGGAGCGCGGCTCGTTCGCGCAGCGCACGCTGCGCGAGACGGTCTACCCGGCGCTGCGAGAGGAGCCGGTGGCCGAGGGCGTGCTGTTCGACAGCTACACCGGGCGGCAGTTCTCCGACAGCCCGCACAGCATCTACGCCGAGCTGCGCCGGCGCGGCGGCGAGTGGGCCGATTACCCGATGTCCTGGCTGGTCAAGGACGGCCAGGTGAACCTGCCCGCGGACCTGTCCGCGGTCCGGCACAACGGGCGCGGGTTCTACGAGGCGCTGGCGCGCTCCCGCTACCTGGTCACCAACTCCCGCCAGCCCGCCTGGTTCGCCCGCCGCCCGGACCAGGTGGTGGTGCAGACCTGGCACGGATCGATGCTGAAGCGGATCGGCTTCGACATCGAGAACATCCGCGGCAAGTCCCGGGACTACCACGAGAAGCTGGCCTGGGAGACCAAGCAGTGGGACTACCTGGTCTCGCCCAGCCCGTGGGCGACGCCGATCCTGCGCCGGGCGTTCCGCTTCGACGGGGAGATCCTGGAGACCGGCTACCCGCGCAACGACATCTTCTTCTCCCCGGACCGGGAGGCCGTCGCCGAGCGCACCCGGCGGACGCTGGGGCTGCCCGAGGGCAAGAAGGTGGTGCTCTACGCGCCGACCTGGCGGGACGACAAGTACTACACGCGCGGCAAGCACAAGCTCGACCTCCACCTGGACCTGCAGCGCATGTACGACAAGCTCGGCGACGACCACGTGCTGCTGGTCCGCCGGCACCCGCGCGTGGTGGACAGCGTGCCCATCGTCGGCCGCGACTTCGTCTACGACGTGTCGCTCTACCCGGAGATCATGGAGCTCTTCCTGATCACCGACGTGCTGATCACCGACTACTCGTCGATGATGTTCGACTTCGCCAACACCGGCCGCCCGATGCTCTTCTTCACCTACGACATCGAGAGCTACCGGGACAACCTGCGCGGGTTCTACTTCGACTTCGAGGAGACCGCCCCCGGCCCGCTGCTGCTGGAGTCCGACGACGTCATCGGCGCGCTGCAGGACATCGGAGAGGTGGCCGAGGCGCACGCCGACCGGTACCGGGCCTTCACCGAGCAGTTCTGCCCGCTGGACGACGGCAACGCCGCCGCCCGGGTGGTCGACCGGGTGTTCGGCGCGGAGTAGCGCGGAGCGGCGCAGCGAGGCCGGCCCGGCCGCGGACCCCGCAGGGACCCGCGGCCGGGCCGGCGGTGCGCCGGGCCGCCGCGCGGCCTCAGGCGCTGGCGGCCGGCACCTCGCGGGCGGCGCGCATCACCGGCACGATCTTCTCCGCGGAGTTGATCCTGCGCACGTCCTCCGGCGGCACGGTGCCGCCGCCCATCGAGACCCGCGGGTTGCGGTGCCGGTAGGGCGAGGGGACCGTGTCCATCCCGGAGAAGTGCAGGTCCCGCACGCCGGTGCGGGAGAGGATCTCGGCCGCGTTCTCGGCGCGCACCCCGCCGCCGGGCATCACCGCGATCCGCCCCTCGGCGCGCCGCACCAGCTCGGCGATGAGCGGCGCCCCCTCGGCCGCGGTGCCCTCCTGCCCCGAGGTGAGCACCCGGTCCACGCCGAGCTCGATGAGCTCGTCCAGCACGGCGAACGGGTCGGCGGCCACGTCGAAGGCGCGGTGGAAGGTGACCGACAGCCCCTCGGCGGCCTCCAGCAGGCGCTGCACCACCGGCCGGTCCACCCGGCCGTCCGGGGTGAGCGCGCCGATCACCACCCCGTCCACCCCGGCCCGGGCCAGCACCCGGACGTCGTACTCCATGGCGGCGGCCTCGTAGCGGTCGAAGACGAAGTCGCCGCCGCGCGGCCGGATGATCGGGAACACCCCGATGTGCGCGGTGGCCTCCATGACCGACTTGACGGTGCCCAGGCTGGGCGTGAGGCCGCCGTCGACCAGGGCGCTGACCAGCTCCACCCGGTCCGCGCCGGCGCGCTCCGCGGTGATCGCGCCGGCCGCGCCCTCGACGACGATCTCGAACCGGACTCTCTCCGACATGGGCGGGGCCCCCACTCCTGCTCGGTTCTGCCGGGACCGGAAACGGCCCCGATGCGGTCTAGACCAGTAGACCACGCGGCCGGGCCGCGGCGCCCGAACCCGGCCCGCGCGTCCCGCTTCCGGGCGGTGCGACAATGGTGCGGTGATCGTCATCACCCGCCACACCGTCGACCCCGCCGACGCCGAGGACTTCACCGCCCGCGCCGCGGAGGCGCTGCGGGTGCTCGGCGCGCGCCCCGGCTTCCTCTCCTCCCGGGTGGGGAGGGCCGCCGACGACCCGGGGCTGTGGACCGTGGTGACCGAGTGGGAGGGCGCCGGCTACTACCGCCGGGCGCTGAGCGACTTCGAGGTCAAGATGGCCGCGGTCCCGCTGCTCGCCACGGCCGTCGACGAGCCCACCGCCTACGAGATCGTGTCGGTCCCCACGCCCGGGCGCGGCTAAAACGGTCGCACGGGCCCCCTGGCAGGCGTATCGTCGTTGGGGCACCCGGGGCCGGTCGGAGGCCCCCGCGGGCTGCGGGGACGCGGCCTGCGCCCGGTGCCGCTCGGGCCCCTGGGTGGGCCCGTTCGTTGTTCAACGACCGAGAATCGCCGAAGAGCGATCCGCCGACCGCCAGCCGGATGGAGAGTCTGAGAGAGATGGCCGCTAAATCGGAGGCAATGGACAAGCTCGTCAATCTCGCCAAGCGACGGGGCCTGGTGTACCCGTCCAGCGAGATCTACGGCGGCCTGCGCGCTTCTTGGGACTACGGCCCGCTGGGCGTGGAGCTGAAGCAGAACATCAAGCGGCAGTGGTGGCGCGCGATGGTCCAGGAGCGCGAGGACATCGTCGGCCTGGACTCCAGCGTCATCCTCGCCCGCGAGGTCTGGGAGGCCTCCGGCCACGTGCAGGCCTTCGTGGACCCGCTGACCGAGTGCCAGTCCTGCCACAAGCGGTTCCGCGCCGACCACCTGATCGAGGCCTACGAGGAGAAGCACGGCAAGGAGCCCGCCGGCGGCCTGGCCGACCTGGCCTGCCCCAACTGCGGCGCCAAGCACTCCTTCACCGAGCCGAAGATGTTCAACGGCCTGCTCCGCACCCACCTGGGCCCGGTGCAGGACGAGGCCGGCCTGGCCTTCCTGCGCCCGGAGACGGCGCAGGGCATCTTCATCAACTACCTGAACGTGCAGCAGAGCGCGCGCCGGAAGATCCCGTTCGGCATCGGCCAGATCGGCAAGTCGTTCCGGAACGAGATCACCCCGGGCAACTTCATCTTCCGGACCCGCGAGTTCGAGCAGATGGAGATGGAGTTCTTCGTCAAGCCAGGCGAGGACGAGAAGTGGCACCAGTACTGGATCGACACCCGGATGAGCTGGTACCTCGACCTCGGTGTGGACAAGGACAACCTGCGGCTGTACGAGCACCCGCAGGAGAAGCTCTCGCACTACTCCAAGCGGACCGTGGACATCGAGTACCGGTTCAACTTCCAGGGCGCCGAGTGGGGCGAGCTGGAGGGCGTCGCCAACCGGACCGACTACGACCTGCGCACGCACTCCGAGAAGTCCGGCACCGACCTGTCCTTCTTCGACCAGGAGAACAGCGAGCGGTACATCCCCTACGTGATCGAGCCGGCGGCCGGCGTGGACCGCGCGATGCTGATGTTCATGCTGGACGCGTTCCGCGAGGGCGAGGCGCCCAACGCCAAGGGCAAGATGGAGAAGCGGGCGCTGATGAAGCTGGACCCGCGGCTGGCCCCGGTCAAGGCGGCGGTGCTGCCGCTGTCCCGCAACGCCGACCTGTCGCCCAAGGCGCGCGACCTGGCCGCGCGGCTGCGCAAGCGGTGGAACGTGGAGTTCGACGACGCGGGCGCGATCGGCCGCCGCTACCGCCGCCAGGACGAGATCGGCACGCCGTTCTGCGTCACCGTCGACTTCGACAGCCTGGAGGACGAGGCGGTCACCGTGCGCGAGCGGGACACCATGGCCCAGGAGCGGGTCTCCCTGGACCGGGTGGAGACCTACCTGATCGAGCGGCTGCCCGGCTGCTGATCCGGGCCCCGCGCGCGGGGCCCGCGCATGGGGGAGGCGGCCGGACCCGGGGGGATTGGTCTCCGGCCGCCTCCGCGGTTCGCTCTTCCGGCGCACACGCTCGGAAGAACTGGTTCTAAAGCTAACCCGCCCGGCCCCGCCTGGTAAGGGGGGCGGGGCGAGGTGTCCGGCCGCGTAAGCGAATCGTGACTCCCGGGCGGACGCCTGCAGAGAACTCCGCGCCGGTTTCGGAAGGGCCCCGGTGGAACCCGTTCAGGTTCCGCCGGGGCCCTCTGCGCGTCGGCCGCCGGTGCTCAGCCCTGGCCGTAGACCACCATGGACACCGCGATGTAGTGGCAGACGTAGGCCGCCACGGTCAGCGAGTGGAAGACCTCGTGGAAGCCGAACCAGCGCGGTGCGGGGTCCGGCCGCTTCAGGCCGTAGACCACCGCGCCGGCGCTGTACAGCAGGCCGCCGGCCAGCACCAGGATCCAGGCCGCCGGGTGCACCCCGGAGACCAGCTGCGGGATGAACAGCACCGCCACCCAGCCGATGGCCAGGTACAGCGCGGTGGACAGCCAGCGCGGCGCGTTCAGCCAGAACATCTTGAACAGCACCCCGGCCAGGGCGCCGCCCCAGATGAGCGCGGTCATCGCGGTGCGCAGCCCGCCGTCCAGCACCAGGATCACGAACGGCGTGTAGGTGCCGGCGATGATCAGGTAGATGTTGGCGTGGTCGAG
>Ga0079224_100009553_pt1 | contig 13240 bp, 13 predicted proteins | sample Stecom2015_FD_80414 | JGI IMG/M metagenome (GOLD analysis project Ga0079224, IMG submission 80414) | Agricultural soil microbial communities from Utah to study Nitrogen management - Steer compost 2015 | ecosystem: Environmental > Terrestrial > Soil > Agricultural land | place: USA: Utah... | reverse complement strand
CGCCACGATGGACGAACGCTAGGGAGTCATCCGATGCAAAGAACCTCTCGACGCTCGGCGCACCGCGCCTCGGCGCTCGTGCTCGCCACCGCGGGCGCGCTCCTCGCGCTCGGTGCGGAGACCGCTTCCGCGCAGGACATCGCGCGGGGCACGATCGAGCGCATCAAAGTTCACTCGCCTTCCCTCGAAGGGAATCTCCAGGGCAACAGCGCCGAACGCGACGTGCTCGTCTACCTGCCCCCGAGCTACGGCGAGGACGAGAGCCGGCGCTATCCGGTCGTGTATCAGCTGCACGGATGGCTGCCGGGTGCCGAGCAGTGGGCCGGCATGATTCGGCTGCAGGAGAGCACCGATCAGGCGATCGCCTCCGGCATCGCGCGCGAGATGATCGTCGTCGTGCCCGATTCGCAGTCGATCTTCGGCGGCGCAATGTACTCGACGTCCGTCACGAGCGGCGACTTCGAAAGCTTCATCGCTCACGATCTGGTCGCGGAGATCGATCGGCGCTACCGCACGATCCCGGAGCGCCGCAGCCGAGGCCTGTCGGGTCACTCGATGGGAGGCTACGGCACGCTGCGGATCGCGATGAAGCACCCCGAGCTCTACTCGAGCTTCTACGCGATGAGCTCGTGCTGCGTCGCGCCGTTCGGCGCCGAGGGACCGGCGATGGAGCAGGCGGCCGCGATCGAGACCGTCGAGCAAGGCAAGGAGGCGCAAATCTTCGCGCGCGTGCAGCTCACGCAAGCGGCCGCGTGGTCGCCGAATCCGCAGAAGCCGCCGCTCTATTTCGACTTCCCGCTCGAGAACGGCAAGGTCGACGAGCTCGCGCTCGCGAAATGGAACGCGAACGTCCCGCTCGTCATGATCGACCAGTACATCCCGAGCCTGAAGCAGTTCGACGCGATCGCGCTCGATATCGGCCTGCAGGATGGTCTGCTCGAGCAGAATCGCCGGCTCTCGGAGGTGCTCGCAGCGTACGGCATCGAGCACTCGTTCGAGACCTACGAGGGCGACCATACGAATCGGGTCGCCGAGCGCTACGGACAGCACGTGCTGCCGTTCTTCTCGCGCGTGCTCGACTTCGAGTAACGCGCGTTACCGGCAGCGGCTCGGCCCATGAGCCGCTGCCGCCGCGCTACGCCGCTCACCGAGCGGCGTACCGACCGATCTCCCGCGCGCTCGTCCGCGGGCTCAGCAGCAGTGGCAGCGCGACGGACCGTGCCCTTCGGCCAGCACTCGCCCGTCGGCGTCGACGATCGTGAGTCGGAGGCTCCGTCCGTCCTCGAGGCGCAGCGTGCAGTCGGACGGCACGAGCGCCCGCCCGTCCTCGAAGCGGACCCTTCCCTCGATTCTGTGCAGCCCGGGGACGGGCATTCCGGATGGCGTGAAGGCCTGGAATCGCTTGACGTCGTAGCGCACGCCGGTGAGCACGCGGTCGCCGACCGCGATCTCGCCCACCCCGACGCACTCCTCGACCAGTCTCAGTGCACCATCGCTCGCGGCCATCGTTCCTCCGCCCGATCGATCGCGCCGGAATGATAGCAGTCACCCTTCGGCGCCGCTCCCGATCCTCAGGCACGCGCGATCAGCCGCTCCTCGGTCACGATCACGTCCATCGGGATATCGTGCGGCTGCGGGTGGATCGTCTCGACGCGGCCGAGCTCGTAGCCGACGCCGATCGCGAACGGACGGGGCGACAGGCTCGCGAGCGTACGATCGTAATAGCCGCCTCCGTAACCGAGCCTGTAGCACGCGGGGTCCCAGCCTACGAGCGGAACCAGCAGCACGTCCGGCCGCACAGGATCGCGGACGGCCGGGATCGGGATGCCCCAAACGCTCTGCCGCGTAAGCCGGGTGTCCGCCGCGTAGCGGTGAAACTCGACGGGTGCGCCCTTCTCGACGACGACGGGCAATGCGCAGGTGAACCCGCGCTCGAGCAGCGAACGCATGAACGGCCGGAGATCCGGCTCGCCGCGAATCGGCCAGTAAAAGCCGACGCAGCGCGGACTGGCGAAGACGTCGAGCGCACCGGCACGTGCGGTGATCGCGTCGCCCGCACGCTGCCTCGTCGCGAGCGGCAACGCGCGTCGCTCGTCGATCAGCCGAGCGCGCTCGGCTTTCCGCCAGCGTCTGACGTCTTCCCAGTTACGCATCCGCGAATTAGATCACACGCGCGCGGAGCCTTCGATCTTCGTATGCCGTAAGTGTCTGTTTGACTTTAAATCTAACCCCGCGCGTGACTTGGGACTTCTTTGCAGAGAGTGTCGACCTTCAGGGATATACTGACATCGGTTCGAAGGTTCTCCCCCTGTTTGGAATCTTCAAACCTCCCCTGAGAGCCCGGCCTCGCGGTCGGGCTCTTCTTTTTCCGCCGGGGACCCACCGCAGCGATTCTGTAGTATCGTGCACCTTTGAAGCACCGAGTATTCGCGGATGATCGTCAGATACGTCACGGCGGCGATCGGCGGAAGCCTGATAACGGTTGCCATGCTGCTCGGCATGAACGAGGTCGCGCAAAAGTTCAAGGAGCGCGACCCGACGCGCTATTTCAGCGTCGTCGACTTCGTTGCGCTGCCGCAGGACCGGCGCCCCGTCCGCCCGCCGCCGCCCGCGATGCCGCCCGAACGGCCGCAGATCGACGTGCGTACGCCGGGAAGCTCGCCGCTGCCTCTGCAGATGCCGACCATCGATGACGATCGGGTCGCCCCGCCTCCGCTGATTCCGGAGCCGGACCCGGAGCGCGCAGGCACCGAGCCCGTCCGGAACCCTTGATCTATGGACGTCCGACACGATACGGCCGCCGGCCGCTTCTTCGTCGAAATCGACGGCTCGACCGCGTATCTGGACTACGTCCCGGTGGACGAGCGAACGCTCGACCTGCGCAGCACTTTCGTCCCCGAAGCGCTGCGCGGCCGCGGGATCGCAGCGCGGATCGTGCGGTTTGCGCTCGACTATGCGCGCGAGCACGGATTGCGCGTGATCCCTACGTGCAGCTATGTGGCATCGACGATACGCCGTGAGCCCGCATTTGCCGATCTCGTCGCCGATTGACGACTTGTGGATAACTCGGTGGAAAAGCGCACCGTCGTGCGGCCGGTCTTGACATCGCTTCCAATTCCTGCAACCCGCGTCACACTTCGCATTTGCGGATATTTCAGAGGTTTACGCCAACTAATTCATACGAATTAGTCAATTGCCGACTCAATCCGCCATCACGTTGAGCGGCTGTCCGCTTGTGGAAAGCCGTTTCGACGGGCGTCAGAACGCGGATCGACCGTCGGCGATCTCCGTCTCCGCGCCGATCGCATCGCCGAGCTCGATGCCCGCGGCGCGGAGCTGATCGATCAACCCGCCGAGGCGGCCGGCGTAGCGGCGCCATCGGCCGATATACCGTCCGTGCAGCGGCTCGCGCACCTGCACGGCGCTCGCGGTCGCGACCGGCGCGGAGCTTCGATGGAAGTCGAGGCAGGCCTCCTCCCACTCGAGGCCGACGTGCTCGAGCAGTCGCCGGATCTCTTCTCGCGGCGCGGCGACGAGCGCCTCGTACTCGACCTCGTAAAACCGCGCTCCGAGGACCCGGCGCCAGTGCCGCATGAGCCGGTCGAAGCAGACGTAGTAGCGGCCGATGTCCGCGAGATCGTACGCGTAGCGGTAGTACGGGAAGCCTGTCGCGAACAGTCGTCTGTAGCTCGCGACGCAGGTATCGAGCGGGTTGCGGCGCACGCAGACGATCCTCGCGCCGGGCAGCGCCGCACAAATGAACGCCGCGTAGAAAAAGTTGAGCGGCATCTTGTCGACGAAACGCGGCGCGTCTCCGACGATCTCCCGCATGCCTTCGACGTACGCGCGGCCGATCTGCCGAAGATCGACCGACACGGACGCGCCGATCGTCTCGGCGTCGAGCACGCGCGGCGATGCGGTTCCCGTTGCGCGCTTCAGCGCGATACCGAAGCTCATCGATTCGCCGACCGACGCAACGCGCGAGTGGCTCGCGAGGATACGTTCGACGAGCGTCGTCCCGGTGCGCGGCATACCGACGACGAAGATCGGCGCATCGTCGTGATACCCCGTTCCCTCGGTGCGCACGAACTGCTCGTCGCAGACGGCTTCGACGCGCTCGAAGAGCGCGCGGTCCGCGTCGAAGTCGTACCCGACCGCGGCCCGCTTGCGGCGCTTGCCGGCTTCGAGCTCGGCGAACGCGCCGTCGTAGTCGCCGAGCGCCTCGAGCTCCGTCGCGATCGCATGGCGCAGGTGCAGCTCGCCGTCGACGTCGTGCAGAGCCTCGGGGAGCAGCGCGCGCAACCGCTCGACGCGCGTCCGGTCGGGCCGGGCCGAGCGCAGCTCCGCGAGCACGCTGTACGCCCTGAAGAAACGCGGCTCGATGCGGACCGCCCGCTCGAACGCGGCTTCGGCGCCGGCGAAATCGCCGAGGATGCGCAGCGACGTCCCGAGGTTGTACTGGAAATCCGCCCGAGCGGGCGCGAGCGCCGTCGCGCGTCGGAAGGCCTCCGCGGCCCGCTCGTGAAGGCCGGCCCGCGCGAGCACGACGCCGACGGTGTCGAACGTCAGCGCGTCGCGCGGCCCGAGCGCGAGCGCGCGCTCGGCGGCCGCGCGGGCCGCCCGCTCGCGCTGCAGCATCGAGAGACAGCGCGCGTGTTGCGCGTGATAGTCGGCGCGGCCCGGTGCCAGCGCGAGCGCGCGCTCGATCGCGTCGACGGCGGCAGCGAAGCGCCCCGTGCCGGCGGCGGCGATGCCGAGCAGGAAATGCGCGTCGGCGTAGCGAGGCTCTCGCCGGAGCATCTCCTCGCATGCCCGGCGCACGCCCGCGAAATCGTTCGAGCGCAGGCTGCGCTCGGCCTGAAGCTGCAGGTGCGCGAGATTTTTCGGCGGCTCGATGGCGGCTCCGCCCTCAGGTTCAGCTAATCTCCGAGACTGTAGCGGAATTCTATGCCGAACGTGCGCGGCTGGAGGACATCGCGGAAATAGCGCCGCACCGCCATGCCGTTGACATCGCGGATCCGCAGCGGACTCTCGCGCACGCCCGTTTCCGCGAACTTGTCGAACAGGTTGTCCGCGTAAAGCATCGCGGTCCAGCGATCCTTGCCGATACTCACCGAGGCGTTGTGGAGCGTATACCCGCCGAGCACCTCGCCGCCGTTACGCTGCCCGACCTTCGTGAGCACGTTGCTCGTGAACGTGAGCCCGTAGTCGATGTCGAGCCGTACGCCGCCGGGCAGCACTCGGTAGTAGTTCGCATAGAAGCTGCCCTGATGCTCCGGCGTGCCCGCGAGCCGGTCCCCGGCGAACGCGTCCTCGCCATCGACGATGCCGGGCGCCGATGACGTGAGCTTCGCGTCCGAATACGCGTACGTCGCGCTGAACGACCACGGCCCGTCAGTGCGCGCGTTCGCGGAGAGCTCGAGACCTCTCGACCGCGCGGTGCCCCCGTTGACGAAGATCGGATTGCCGCCGTATTTCGTCCGGCTCATCGTCTGGATGTCGTTCCAGTCGATGTAGTACACCGCCGCGCTCATGCGCACGCGCCCGTCCGCGAGCGTGCTGTGGACGCCGAGCTCGTAGTTCTTGGTTCGATCGGGCTTGATCAGGATCTCGTCCGGCAGCGCGCAGACCTGCTGCACGTCGCCGGTCTGGGAACCGTCGCACTCCTCGATCGAGTTCACTCCGCCGAGACGGTAGCCTTCGCTGATCGTCAGATACGCGAGCGACGTCTCGCCGATGTCGTACGCGAGGCTCACCTTGCCCAGGAAGCCGTCGTCGCCCGCTCTGTTGACCTGCGGCGTTCCGAAGTCCTCCAGGAACGGCATGTCCCTGCTGATCGACTGCCGCGTCTCGTAGTCGAAGAAACGTCCGCCGAACGTCGCCGCCCAGCGGTCCGCGAAGCGATACGTGACCTCGCCGAAGACCGCCTGCTCCTCGAGCCGGATGCTCGTGAGCTGCCGATATTCGAGATCGCCGGTCGGGAACGATACGCCGCGGAACGCAGGATACCCCGGCGTGAACTCCTCGCTGATCGCGTCTCGCGCGTAGTCGTTGTAGAAGATGCCGCCGATCCAGCTCCATCGGCCGTCGCCGGTGGAAACGAGCCGGATCTCCTGGTTCGTGCGCTCGTCCGCGGAGCGTTCGCGCGTGTAGGCCGCGAACAGCGGGAACTCCTCGTAGCCCCATGGCTGGTCGAGCAGGAAGTCCGTCTGATCCCGCTGGCCGAGCTGGTCGTAGTCCGAGAAGCCCGTGGCCGAAACGAGCTCGGCGAAACCGAGGTCCGCGACGACCTCGATGCTGAAAAGCCTGTTCCGTTGATCGTTCGGCTCGACGAAGCGATGCGCCGCCTCGTACCGTCCGGTGCCGAACGAGTGGCGGTGGTTGACCGAGCGGCCGCCTGCCTCCTGATCCTGGAAGTAGTAATTGAAGGTCGCCTGCACGCGCTCGGACGGCGCGAACAGCAGCGCGACGCGCCCGGTCAGCGTCTGCTCCCAGTTCACGTCCCGCTCACGGCGGAGGTTCGCCGCGACATCGAGCGGATCGTCGAGATTCGGCTGCGGGTTCGACACGCCCGGCACGCGCACGAGGTAGGGGTAGTCGATGTAGCCCGGATCGTCGAGCCATGCGAGCGACGTGCGTAACGCGAGTTTGTCCTCGACGAGCGGCGCATTCACCGTGAACGTCCCTTCGAACCCGGTGCCGTCGCTGTGCGAGATGCCGAACACGTCGCCCCCGAGGTTCAGCGAAAAGCGGTCGAGCTCGGGCGCGCGCGGGATGTAGCGCACCGCACCGCCGAGCGTACCGGCGCCGTAGAGCGTCCCTTGCGGCCCGATCAGCACCTCGACGCGCTCGATGTCGTGAAGCTTCAGGTCGAGGTAGAGCGGAATCTCGCCGACATAAGTCTGCACGCTGTCGCCGGACGAGTTTTCGAGGAACTCGCTCGCGTTCAGCGACGCGACGTTCAACCCGCGCACGACCATCAGGTTCGACGCCCGGCCGCCCTGGTCCACGACGGTGAGCCCCGGCACCCAGCGGCCGAGCTCCGCGAGGTCGTTGATCCGACGCCGCTCGAGCGTTTCGCCGCTCAAGGCCGTGAGGTTGAACGGCAGGTCCTGAAGCGGGGTCTCGCGCCGCGACGCGGTCACGATGACCTCCTCGTACGGACCCTGCGAATCGGCGGATGCAACGCCGCAGACGGCGCCGAAGACGGCGGCGATGGCGGCCGTCAGCGGCTTGATTCCGACGTCGAATCTCGGGGCGATGGCATCGGTATTCATGGCTCGACCTGTCGTGTCGAAGGTCACGTTTCTCTCGGGCCCCGGCTGTGTAGCACACGTGCGAGCGGCGCAACAATCGACCGCTTCACGTTCGCTCGCGTCCCGCGCCACGCTGTGACGCGGTCGACATCGTAATCAGGACGAAACGCGATCACAGTCCCGATTCGGCGCCGGGCGCAGCCTTCCCGGTTCCGTTGCGCGGGAAGGCGACGCGCGGACGCCACAAGTGTCGGCGACCCGGTAAACTTCCCGCCTTTCTCGGCAAAACGAGCAGAAACTTGAAAGACGCGCTTCACAGTCGGCTCTGCCCATCGGGGTCAGAGCCCTTGGACTCGATCTATGGGCTCTGACCCCGCACGCCCTCGTGCGGAGCCTGCGGGCTTGGCGCGGCGGCTCGCCGCGCTCGTCTACGACCTGATGCTGCTCGGCGCTCTGCTCTTCATGTTCACGCTGGCCGTCTTCGTCATGCGCGGCGGCCGCGCCGTCGCGCCAGGGACCCTATGGTTTCAGCTCTGCCTCGCGGCGATCATCGTGCTGTTCTTCACATGGTTCTGGGTGCACGGCGGGCAGACGCTCGGCATGAAGGCGTGGAGGCTTCGCGTCGTCGGCCGGGACGGCGGGCCGGTCGGATGGCGGGCGGCCCTCGCTCGCTTCGCCGCCGGCGTGCTCGCCGCCCTGCCCGCCGGGCTCGGCCTCTGGTGGGCGGCGTTCGACCGCGACCGGCGGGCGTGGCACGACCGGCTCTCCGGCACGCGACTCGTTCACGAGCCGCGCGGCGTCAGCGCAGCCGAAGGAACGAGATCGCCGTGATCACGAGCAGCACGCCGCCCGGCGCCCACGCGACGATCAGCGGATCGATATCGAAAACCTCTCCGCTGCTCTGCATCATCTGCGTCGCGACGTAGTAACCCAAGCCGATCACGAGCCCGACGAGCAGCCGCGCCCCCTTTCCCGCCGAACGCAGGCCGCCGAAGACGAACGGCAACGCGAGCACCGTCATCAGCACGACCGAGACCATGTTCGCGATACGCGCCCAGTACGCGATCCGGTAAGTGCTCGAGTCGAGATCGTTCTCGTCGAGATACGCGATGTAGCGGCGCAGCGCCGGCGTATCGAGCAGATCCTCGCGCACGACCGACAACGCGAGGAGATCCGCGCTGAGATTCGTGCGCTCGCGCGCCATACGCTCGTGAGCGACCTCGACGCCGCCGTCGCCGAGAAACCGCGTCGCCGCATAGTTCGTCAGGAGCCATTCGCCTTCGCCGCCCGGCTCGGCGAAGTCCGCCCTCGCGATGAGCTCGAGCCTGAAGTCGCGGTCGAGGTCGAACATATACACGCCGCCGAAGCCGAACTCGCCCTGTCCCCGGCGAAGGTTCCAGATCCGATCGCCGCTCTTGAGCCATGTCGATTGGCCCGCCTCGATCAGATCCTGATGCAGCGCTCGCATGCGCATCTCGCGGGCGTACGCGCCGAGCGACGGCGCGAGGGACTCGCCGAGCAGCACCATCACGACCAGCAGCGCGAACCCCGCGACCGACACCGCGCCGAGGAGCTGCATGTTCGACACGCCGCTCGCACGCATCACGATGAGCTCACGGTGCACGGCCATGTTACCGAGGCTGAGCAGAGCGCCGATCAACGCGGCCGGCGGCAGGATCTCGAAGACGGTCCGCGGCAGCCGCAGCGCGACGTAGGTCAGCGCCTCGCGAAAGCCGTAGTCGTTCGTGCCGACGTCGTCGAGCTGACCGACGAGCTCGACGAAGCTCGTCACGGCGACGAGGACGGAGACCGTGAGACCGACCCCCTTCAGGACCTCGAGCGCGATGTACCGCGTGAGGCGCCGCATCACCCCGCCTCCCCGGCGACGAGCCCGGGCGACGGCTCGTGCCCGGCAACCCTCGGCGCGGATGCGAACCACCCGGATTCCTTCGCGAGGAGCACGAGCCCGACCAGTGCGGCCACGGCGTGCACCCACCAGAGGCCGATCCATTCCGGGACGAGCCCGCGCTCGAGCCATACGCGAGCGATCGACAACGTGTTCGCGTAGATGATGTAGATCAAGAGGCCGACGCCGATCCGCGAGTATCTCCCCTCCCGCGGCGACGACCGGCTGCTGAGCGGGACGGCGAGCAGCGCCAGCACGAGCAGCGAAAGCGGCGACGAGATGCGCCACTGGAGCTCCGCCGCATCGGCCGGGTCGTCGGACGCGAGCAGCGCCTCCGTCGGCCGCGTCTCGATCGGCGGAACGTACTCGTCGTCCGCCTCGATCCGCACCGGGATCCCGTGCTCTCCGAACTCGAGGATCCGAAAGATCGGGCTGCCGGGCACGCCCTCGTAACGCGTCCCGTCGTACAGGACGAACGACAGGAGCCCCGTCGCCGGGTCCTGCACACGCTTACCCCAATCCGCGACGACGGCGACGACCCGGTCGCCGACGTGCTGCTGGGCGAACACCCCGATCAGCCGGTCGCCGTCGACCTCGCGCGTATAGACGACGGTGTCTCCCGAGTCCGGGCTCGCGAACTTGCCGGGCTCGATCGCGGAGACGGACAGCGCCTCCTGCGCATCGAGCTTGATCTGCTCGATCCGGCGGCTCGCGGCAGGCGTCTCGACCAGCGCGAGCCAGCTCATCACGCCCGCGAGCACCAGCGTCAGGAGGCCGATCGGGCGCAGCAGGCGCGCGGGCCCGATGCCGCAGGCGGCGAGCGCGGCCATCTCGGAATCGCGGCTCAACCTCGCGAGCGCGAGCATGATGCCGAGGAATAGCCCGATCGGCGCGAGCAACGTTACGTAGCTCAACGATGTGAGCCCGAGGATCGGAAAGACCGCCTCGCGGGGTAGAGAGCCCGCCGCCGCGTCGCCCAAGACCTCGGCGAACTGGTTGCTCAGCAGGATCAGGAACAGCACGCCGAGCACGAGCGCGAGCGCCCCGACGCACTCGCGCAAGACATACCGGCTGACGAGGCTCACGCGGCTTTCCGTTTCCAGTCGCTTCGAAGGATCGAGTACACTAGCCGTCACCGTGGACGCGGGCAACAACACAGATAACAGGCGCCCGCCTTCCGTGCACGCTCTCGAGCACCGACGAACCCCAGTAAATTCCAGATCATTTGAGGAGCGATGAATGGAGTTTCCCGTCAGGACCGGGACGGTTGCGGGCCAGCGCACGGCCTGCGCAATCCTGCCGATCTTCGATGAGCCGCTCCGCGGCGCCGCGAAGGATGCGGACGACGCGTCCGGCGGGCTGATCAGGAAGCTCGTCCGGTCGGGCGATGCATCGAGCAAGCTCGGTTCGACGCTCCTCGTCCCGAATGCCGGCGGCACCATCGGCCGGTGGCTGCTCGTCGGCTGCGGCAAGTCGGCGGAGTTCGACGCGAAGAAGCTCACGAAGGCGCTCGCGGCTGCAGTCGGCGCACTCAAGGACAAGGGCATCAAGGACGCGATCAGCTACCTCACGTGGCAACGGCCGCCGTCGCTCGACGCGTACTACGCGGCGCGGCTGACCGTCGAGACCGTCCGCGGCGCGACGTACCGCTTCGACGAATTGAAGAGCGACGAGCGGAACGACAAGCCTCGACTCACCCGCTTCGGCCTCGGCGTCGCGGATCCGGCCGACGTGCGCGAGACGCGGCGGGGCACGGCGCACGGCGTCGCGATCGCGAACGGCATGGACCTCGCGCGCGACCTCGGCAACCGCCCGCCGAACGTCTGCACGCCGTCGCATCTCGCCGAGACGGCGAAGTCCCTCGCCGAGCGGTACGCGAAGCTCGGCGTCGAGATCCTGAACGAGCGGCAGATCGACAAGCTCGGCATGGGGGCGCTCCTGTCCGTGACCCGCGGCGCCGAGGAGCCGCCCCGGCTCATCGTGCTGCGCTACGACGGCGGCGCGAAGACGGAGAAGCCCGTCGTGCTCTGCGGCAAGGGCATCACGTTCGACACGGGCGGGATCTCGCTGAAGCCGCCCGCGAAGATGGACGAGATGAAATTCGACATGTGCGGCGCCGCGGGCGTGCTCGGCACGCTCGCCGCGATCGCCGAGCTCGACGTGCCGCTCAACGTCATCGGCATCATTCCGGCGGCCGAGAACATGCCGAGCGGGCGCGCGACCCGTCCCGGCGACATCGTGAAGAGCCTGTCCGGCAAGACGATCGAGATCCTGAACACCGACGCCGAAGGCCGGTTGATCCTGTGCGACGCGATCACGTACGCAAAGCGCTTCGAGCCCAAGTACCTGATCGACGTCGCGACGCTGACCGGAGCGTGCGTCGTCGCGCTCGGCCACCTGCACAGCGGGCTCTTCTCGAACGACGAGGCGCTCGCGGGCGCGCTCCTCGCCGCGTCGGCCCGCTCGCTCGACACCGCGTGGCGCCTGCCCGTCGACGACGACTACGCGGAATCGCTGAAGAGCAACTTCGCCGACGTCGCGAACTCGGGCAGCCGCGACGGCGGCGCGAGCGTCGCCGCAGCGTTCCTCGCGAAGTTCGTCGACGGCACGCCGTGGGCGCACCTCGATATCGCGGGCGTCGCATGGCGAGGGGATTCGAACAAGGGGGCGACCGGCCGTCCGGTGCCGCTCCTCGTCGACTTCCTGCTGCACGCCGGGAACGGATGACCGAGATCGACTTCTACATCCTCGACGCATCCGGGCCGGACGCGGCGCTCGTCTTCGCGTGCCGGCTCGCGGAGAAGGCCTTCGACGCGGGCCAGCACGTGCTGATCAGGCCGCCGTCCCGCGCCGACGCCCGGCGGCTCGACGAGCTGCTCTGGACGTACTCGCAGGGCAGCTTCGTGCCGCACACGCTGGCGAGCGTCGCCGCCCCGGCGCCGCTCGAGCCCGTGCTGATCGACGACGGGCCGGGTCCGCGCGGCGACCGCTGGGACCTCCTGATCAACCTCGGTGCCGACGTGCCCGACTACTTCAGCCGCTATGCGCGGCTCGCCGAGGTCGTCGACGGCGACGCCGAGCGGCGCGCGCAGGGCCGCGAGCGCTATCGTTACTACAGGGATCGCGGATACGCGCTGAAGACGACGAAGATCCGAGCGTGACGCAGAAGCCGCCGGAACCGAGCATCCCCGTGCTGACCGACGTCGTCTACGGTCTCGACGACGACGAATCGCCCGCCTACCCCTCCGAGACCGAAGCGCTGATCGCCGAGCTCCAGACGCGCCTCGCCGCGGAAACGTTTGCGCTCGCCGAGGAGCTGATGCGGGGCGCATTCGCCGAGCTCGAGGCACACCTGTTCGAGCAGATCTCGGGACGGCTGCGCGAGCGGCTGCCCGATCTGATCGACTCGATCCTGCGCGAGCACCTTGCCGGCGGCGACGACGAGCCGCCGGGCTAGCGCGCCGCAGCTGGTATCCTTTCCTGCACCGAGTGCCACGGAGGCACGGAGGAACGGAAGTTGAGCAAGGGATACCGCCCCGCCGAAGTCGAGATCGAGTCGAACCACTACGCCCGCTGGGAGCGGGCGGGCTATTTCGCTCCGTCCGGACGGGGCGAGCCGTACTGCATCGTGATCCCGCCGCCGAACGTGACCGGCACGTTGCACATGGGGCATGCGTTCCAGCACACGATCATGGACGCGCTGACCCGCTGGCATCGGATGCTCGGCCGGAACGTGCTGTGGCAGCCCGGCACCGACCACGCCGGCATCGCGACGCAGATGGTCGTCGAGCGTCTGCTGAACGCGGAGGGCACGTCGCGGCGCGAGATCGGCCGCGAGCGCTTCATCGAGCGGGTCTGGCAATGGAAGGAGCGCTCGGGCGGCACGATCTCGAAGCAGATGCGCCGGCTCGGCGCGTCCGTCGACTGGTCACGCGACCGGTTCACGATGGACGAGGGCCTGTCCCGGGCCGTTATCGAGGTCTTCGTGCGCCTCTACGACGAGGGCCTGATCTACCGCGGCAAGCGCCTCGTGAACTGGGACCCCGTGCTGCACACGGCGCTTTCGGATCTCGAGGTG
>Ga0079224_100009552_pt1 | contig 13240 bp, 13 predicted proteins | sample Stecom2015_FD_80414 | JGI IMG/M metagenome (GOLD analysis project Ga0079224, IMG submission 80414) | Agricultural soil microbial communities from Utah to study Nitrogen management - Steer compost 2015 | ecosystem: Environmental > Terrestrial > Soil > Agricultural land | place: USA: Utah... | reverse complement strand
TTTTGAGTGATATCTCCACCCAAAGTCTGAAAACCAAGTTTTTCGTAAAATTCCTTTGATTTATGAATATCTTTTACATGTAAACTTACAGAAAAAGCACCAAGTTTCATATCTTCTCCTCCTTTTGGTCTAATTTTACTATAATGGAGTACATAAAAAATCACAATACAACAGGATAGGAAGTTGTAGCTAGTAGAAATAACCGTTTCATTTTTGAGATAATAAGTGTAAATACGAATACATGTTAATTGAAAAGGTGATGAAAATGACATTTGAGGAAATCATGCAAAGGCTGGAAGAACTGGGTTCTGAGCAGACGAAGAAAATATATCAAAATCACGGGGTAAGAGAACCTTATTTTGGGGTAAAAATAGGGGATTTAAAGAAACTCGTTAAGTTTGTAAAAAAGGATCAAGAATTAGCCCAGAAATTATACAATTCTCGTAATCATGATGCTATGTATTTAGCGGGACTTTCAATTAATCCAAAGCTCATTTCTAAAGACACGTTACAAGATTGGGCGAAAAAAGCATACTGGTATATGGCAGCAGAATATACAGTTGCGCAAGTTGCAGCCGAGAGCAATTATGCACTAGTGTTGGCGAGAGAGTGGATGAAATCAGAGGAAGAAATGATTGCGGTATGTGGATGGAGTACTTATTCAAACTATCTATCCATTACCCCTGATGAAAAATTGGACTTAGTAGAAATAAGAGAGCTTTTGAATCAGGTGAAACATACAATCCATGATGAGAGAAATCGGGTTCGCTATGTCATGAATAGCTTTGTATTGTCGGTAGGGACTTATGTGACAGAACTAAATGACGAAGCAAAGCAAGTCGCAGAACATATTGGAAAGGTGCATGTTGATGTAGGAAATACAGCATGTAAGGTTCCTCTTGCGTCTGACTATATTAAGAAAGTTGAAGCGAAAAATAGAGTAGGGATGAAGCGGAAAACGTGTATTTGTTAATTAGTCTAGTCCAAACAAGTTGAAAGGTGAAATGATTGGAAAAATCAAGAACGATAGAATCAGTTAATCAATATATTGAAAATTTACCTAGGATATTCAAGCCATTACAGTTGATTTAAGAAAAAACATTCTAGAGACGTCTTTCGAACTTAGTTGAGGAATATAAATGGTCCATGCCAAATTATTCATTTAATGGATTAGTATGCTATTTACAGGCTTCAAAAAAACATGTAAATCTTGGCTTCCATAAAGGTGTTGAACTCCAAGAGAAGGACACAGATCAACTACTACAAGGTTCTGGTAAAGGTATGAGACATATTCGAATCAAGAAAATGGAGGAAATAAATCCAGATGTTTTCTCATCAATGATTAAGGAAGCAATGGCATTAAACGAGCTATAAGTGTATAAAAAGTTGAGTTATTCATAGGAATGGGTGATACTATATGGACTTTGAAGTGATTATCGTTGGGGCTGGCTCGATGGGAATGGCTGCTGGCTATTTCTTGGCAAAACAAGGAAAACGAGTATTATTAATCGATTCACATGATCCTCCACATACAGAAGGTTCGCATCATGGAGAGTCGAGAATTATTCGACATGCATATGGAGAAGGTGAGAGTTACGTAGAAATGGCGTTACGAGCACAAGTATTGTGGAATGAGCTTCAAGAACTGACAAACGAAGAAATCTTTATCAAGACAGGGGTTATCAATGTTGGTCTACCTGATTCAATGTTTATTCAAAACGTGATGAAGAGTGCTGAAACCTATTCGTTAAAAATAGAAATGCTAACAGCTTCCGAAATCAATAAAAGATGGGAAGGATTTCGTGTACCAGAAGGTTATATTGGATGTTTTGAACGAGATTCAGGAGTGTTAATGAGTGAAAATTGTATTCGTGCATATAAATCAGAGGCGAAGAAACACGGGGCCATTTTAAAGCCTTATTCACCTGTCACGTCGATCTCCATTTTTGACAATCATGTAGAGGTGATGACAGGTAAAAATAGCTATACTGCCGAATCACTCATATTCACACCAGGAGCGGGCACTAGAAAGCTTCTTCCGTTAATCGGGTTGGAATTGCCGTTACAGGAGGTACGAAAAACGTTCTCCTGGTTTAATACAGATGAGGATCTCTATCATTCTGCCACTTTTCCGGCCTTTGCATTTGAGTTACCAACTGAAACATACTACGGATTTCCGAGTATGAAAGAAGCAGGTGTCAAAATTGGACGACATGATGGTGGCCAACCAAGAGATATGAATCAACCGATTGCTGAATTTGGAACCTTTGATGAGGATTCAAAGGAAGTAAGTCAATTTGCCGAGCGCTTTATACATAAAGTTGGAAAGCACAAGTTGGGAAAAGTATGTACATATACAAACACTCCTGATGAAGATTTCATAATTGATAAACACCCTGATCATGATCATGTCGTTCTTGCATGTGGCTTCTCAGGGCATGGATTTAAATTTAGTAGTGTTGTAGGGGAAATTTTAAGTGAGTTGGTAACGGGAGATCGTCAAACGAAATTTGATATAAGTCCATTTTCGATTAAGCGGTTTATGTAAAAAAGCGGGCAGTCCTAAGGGGGCTGCCTTTCACCTTTAAATTGGAACATTTCTCTGTTTTTATTTTTTGAAAATTTAAGCAATAAGATTGACAGTGCTTTACTTCTTTTATTAGTATTATGTTATATAAACGGTAGTTATTAAAACGTAATAATAAGGGGAGTGAATCGATTGAAGCTTAGGGCAAAAAGAAGTGAACTTGTGGAGGTAGCAAAGGGGAATATACCTGCGGATTTATATATTAAAGGTGGGACCGTAATCAATGTGTACTCCGGTGAGTTTTTGAAGATGAATGTTGCGGTCTATAAGGACAGCATTGCTTATGTAGGTGAAAGTGAAGCAATGGTAGGTGAACATACGAAGGTCATTCATGCTGAAGGAAAGTATGTATCCCCAGGATTTATTGAGGCACATTCTCACCCCTGGGTTATCTATAATCCAGTAAGTATTACAAGCAAGGTGTTACCACTTGGCACAACTACTTCTGTTAATGATAATTTATTTTTCTATTTACATATGGGAGCGAGAGGCTTCAAAGACATGGTTCATGACTTAAAATCAATGCCAGGTAACTTTCTTTGGCTTGTTAGACTTGTTTCCCAAGCCGACTATCCTGGGGAACGGCGTTGGTACAATCACGAAGATATTCAGGAATTACTGGCATTGGAGGAAGTAGTAGGTTCAGCAGAAGTAACACGATGGCCTCTTCTTTACAATGGAGATCCATTTTTACTTGAAACAATGGACTTTGTAAAAGAAATCGGTAAGATATCAGACGGACATACATCTGGTTGTTCCTATGAAAAATTAAATGCAATCGTGGCATCTGGTGTAACAGCCTGTCATGAAGCAATCACGGCAAATGAAGCACTTGACCGCCTTCGTTTGGGGATGTGGACGACGCTACGAAACAGTTCGCTCCGACCAGACCTCAAAGAAGTGATAAAACTAATTACAGAAAAAAAGGCGAATACGAGTAGAATTATACTAACAACAGATGGTCCACATCCAGGATTTATTGAAAGGGAAGGATTTGTCGATGGACTTGTCCGTCAAGCGGTTGAACTTGGTGTACCAGTAATGGATGCCATTCAAATGGTTACAATCAATGCTGCTACGTATCTTCGTCTTGAAGATTATATTGGAGGAATTGCTCCAGGAAGAAAGGCAGACATCCTTTTGTTACCTGACTTGGTAGATTTCCGCCCTAATTTAGTCGTTGCGAGCGGGGAAATCGTCGCTGAAAACGGCCAATTGCTGGCAAATATGCCTGAAATCAATTGGAGGAAGTATGTTGTTCGTGAAGCATTTGAATTTCCAAAATCGGATTTAGAAAACCTAGAACTCTATCAATATCCACACACAGATGAAAAGACACCATTACCCGTTTCCTATTTTAAAAGTAATGTAATAACTGCAAGAAAGGATACCATGATTCCTGCAGTTAATGGGTTTGCAGACCTATCAGGTCAAGAAGGGCTGATGTATTCAGCATTGATTGATCGCCGGGGCAATTGGGTTAGCAAAGCCATTTTAGAAAGATTTGCTGTTACACTTGATGGAATGGCGTCTACGTACAATACAACGACAGAATTACTAACAGTCGGAAGAAATCCTCAATCAATGGCTAAAGCAGCTACACGCGTACATGAAATGGGCGGAGGGATCGTCATTGTTGATGGAGATGATATGATTCTCGAAATTCCACTACCATTTACTGGAATGATGACGACGAGTTCCTCGTTTGATAAAGCGGTCGAATATCATGATCAATTGCTTAAAACCTTACAAGAACGAGGTTTTCCATTTCATGATATTCTCTACACATTATTATTTTTAACCTGTGACTTCTTACCAGGGTTACGGTTGGTGCCTTATGGGTTGTATGAGGTGAAGAAGGATGAAATTTTATTGAAGGCAGAAGGATTTGGGAAAGAAGTAACTCATTAATAGAATAAGAACCTACGAGCACGATTTATCGCGTGTTTCGTAGGTTTTTGTATGTATTTTGGTATAGCTCTTTTCTTAGTTATTCGGAAATTCCTTAGTCAAAAATTTCAACAATGCCCTCATTGCAAAAGATTGATATCTGTCTTTTTTTGTAATAACTAAAAGCTCCCACATCGGTGGCTTTTCGAGTGGAATCATGTTAATGAATGATTGATCCATTTTAGAATAAATGGATTTCGGTAAGAGAGTCACTCCAAGTTGGGCAATCACTAGTTCTGCGATCAAATCCCATTGTGAACTTAGATGAGCAATCTCTGGCATAAACCCAGCATTCTGACAATGTTGAATGATTAAATGATGTAACGCGAATTCTTGATTAAAGAGAATAAATGATTCATGTTCTAATTGTTCAAGTTTAACAGATTTCTCATTTGAAAATGGATGAGTCGGATGAGTAAAAAGCATAAATTCTTCTTTGATAAAAGGCTGGACCTCAAATTTACTGTAGTCTGTTGGATGGACGACAATCCCTACGTCAACTTGCCCTTCATCCACTAAATTTTCAATCCGTTTGGCTCCAAGTTCAATTAATTCTAATGAGACTTGCGCATGTTCCCTACCAAATTTTTGCGCGATGGTTGGAAAGAAAAGGGTTCCAATTAAGGGGGGTATTCCAATTTTTATTTTTCCAGTTGGAAGGTTCATTAAATCATCTAATAAAGTATGAAGTTCATTTGTTGCACCTAGTATTTTAAGTGCTTGTTTATAGACAAGTTCGCCCGCATCGGTTAATTTTAACTTTCGTGTCGATCGTTCAAACAATTCGACGTTGAGATCTGTTTCTAGCTTTTTTATGGATTTACTTAAGGTAGGTTGAGAAATATAGGTGTTAATGGCTGCCTTTGTAAAACTCCTGTAGTGTACAACTTCTAGAAAATAGCGTAAATCTTTTAACTCCATTGAACTCTCCTTTTATTCCATTCTATAATAATGTTTATTCTTATTATTCATTTTACGGATAAATGAGCTTGTTGTAAAATTTTAGTAAGAAGATAGTGAAAATTCAGATGAAGATGGGGACAAGGTGTTTCGATAAACGTTTTTTGGAGGGAAATCAAATGAAAACAATCTTTACAAGCTTTGAAGAAGCTGTAAGCGGTATCAAAGATGGAATGACCTTGATGGTGGGGGGATTCGGGCTCGTAGGAATTCCGGAAAACTTGATCATCGGTCTGCGTCAGTCGAATGTAAAAGACTTAACGGTGATATCGAATAATTGTGGTGTAGATGATTGGGGACTTGGACTTTTGTTGCAAAATAAACAAATCAAAAAAATGATTTCCTCTTATGTGGGAGAAAATAAGGAATTTGAAAGACAGGTCTTAAGTGGGGAATTAGAGGTGCAGCTTGTTCCACAAGGTTCATTAGCAGAGAAAATAAGAGCTGGTGGAGCGGGGATTCCTGCCTTTTACACGCCAGCTGGGGTAGGAACACCAATTGCTAAAGGACGTGAAACGAGGGAGTTTAATGGTAAAGAATATTTACTTGAAGAAGGATTGACAGCTGATTTTAGTTTGGTTAAAGCATGGAAAGCGGATAAAATGGGGAATTTAGTCTATCGAAAAACGGCACAAAACTTCAATCCGATTATGGCTGCTGCTGGAAAATATACAATTGCAGAGGTAGAGGAAATCGTTGAGGTGGGGGAACTCGACCCTAACGCCATTCACACGCCGAGTATTTATGTTCAAGGTCTTATTGTCGGAAAGCATGAAAAACGAATCGAACGTTTAACTGTCAAAAATTAAAGGGGGGAGTATGATGTCTACGAATCTGAGAGTAAAAATTGCACAAAGGGCTGAGAAGGAAATTCTGGACGGACATTACGTGAATTTAGGAATTGGTATGCCTACGATGGTAGCGAACTATATTTCCGAAAATAAACGTGTTGTTTTACAATCGGAAAATGGATTATTGGGAATAGGACCATATCCTTCAAAGGAAGAGGTTGACCCAGATCTGATTAATGCTGGAAAAGAAACGGTTACAGCAAGAGCTGGTGCTAGCTTTTTTAGTAGCGCTGAATCCTTTGCGATGATTCGGGGCGGTCATATTGACATTGCCATTTTAGGTGGTATGGAAGTGGCTGAAAATGGGGATTTAGCCAATTGGATGATCCCTGGAAAGATGATTAAAGGCATGGGCGGCGCAATGGATTTGGTGCATGGTGCAAAAAAGACCATTGTTATCATGGAGCATGTAAATAAGCAAGGCCAGCCCAAAATATTAAAAACGTGTAGTTTACCACTCACAGGACAAAACGTGGTGGACCGTATTATCACAGATCGAGCTGTAGTTGATGTAACAGAGACTGGTTTGAAATTAGTCGAGGTTGCAAAGGGATATAGTGTTCAAGATGTGGTTGAATCTACTGAAGCCGAATTGATTGTTTCCGATGATCTAAAGCTTGAATCCTATTAAATCTAACTGGATACTGAATGGACTTTTTATCCTCAAAACAATGAAATCTATGTGTTTTGGGGTTTTTATGACTCTTTAGGTAATCGATGCAACAAATCATTGGAGAGATTATTTTTATTTGAGATAATCAAAACCTGTGAAATTTTACTCATGGTAAAATTTCACAGGCTAATTCATGTCAATGAGGCTACGTAAACTAAATAAACATTCCAGCAATTGATGCGCTTAATAAGGATGCAAGCATCCCAGCAGCTACTGCTCGTAATCCCATTCTTGCAATATCGGAACGTCGAGTTGGCGCGAGACTACCTAATCCACCAAGCAAAATAGCCATAGAACTAAAATTTGCGAATCCACATAATGCAAAACTAACCACTATGACTGTTTTAGCGGAGAGTTGGTCAATTTGTGGTGCAAAAGATGAATAAGCAACAAATTCATTTAAGACAAGTTTTTGACCAATGAAACTTCCAGCTGTGATCGCCTCTGACCACGGTACACCTACAGCAAATGCTATTGGTGAAAAAATGATTCCCAAAATACTTTCAAGACTTAATGCGTTATATCCAAAAATGCCTCCAAGACCACTTAAGATTCCATTTATTAAAGCAATTAGGGCAATGAAAGCTAGTAGCATTGCGCCAACATTTAACGCAAGTTGTAAGCCATCACTCGCTCCTCGTGCTGCTGCATCTATCACATTGACGGAATCAGAGTCTTTTTCCATTTTATATTCTTTAATATGAGTATCCTCAGTTTCGGGTAGGATAATCTTTGCTAAAATAAGTCCAGCTGGCGCAGCCATAAAGCTTGCAGCTAAAAGGTATTCTAAGGGTACACCTAATAAGGCATAACCTACAAGCACTGATCCCGCAACAGAAGCAAGACCGCCTGTCATGACGGCAAACAGTTCCGAGTTCGTCATTTTTTCTAAATACGGACGGATGACGAGAGGTGCTTCTGTTTGGCCAACAAAGATATTAGCTGCAGCAGACATTGATTCAGTAATGGAAGTTCCTAATAGCTTTGATAGGCCTCCTCCAATAATTTTAATAAACCATTGCATAACCCCAAGATAATATAAAACGGAGATCAATGATGAAAAGAAAATGATAATGGTTAAAACGTGAAATGCAAAAATAACACCAAATTCATCTGAATTAGACAGGGAGCCAAATAGAAATGAGATACCTTCATTAGCGAAATTAACAATATCCTGCACTCTCATTGTAAGCCAATTAAGTCCAGCTCTTCCTGCCTCCCATTTTAAAACAATAAAGGCAAAGCTCAATTGAATTAGTAATCCCAGTAGGATTGTACGTGGGTTTATTTTACGACGATTGTTTGAAAATAGAAAGCCTATCCCAAGAACAACCAATATTCCGAATATCCCCCAAATGATGTTCATAAAATCACCTCTAGAGGTAGATTTATCATATTTAGACAAGAATATACGAAAAAAAGTTTGTAATAGGACAGGCTTAATCTTTAGTGAATGACTGCTTCTTCATTATATGGTTGGTCAAAGCCTGCATATCCAGGTATGGACCATATTCCGATTTCTGCTCGTTTTGCTTCTTCCATTGCAGAGATATATTCATCAAGGTATTTTTGATCTTCGTAAATATAACGAACGGTGAGTAGGCCTTCTTTTAGCATCATTTCTTGGATGCTCTCTCCATTTGGTAGAAATGCGTAGACAAGTAAACGATCATATCTATCGCGGCTATTGCCTTTGCCTAATTCGAGAACAATTTCCTTGCCTTCAATTAGATTATTTAAATAATCACGGGCTTCTTCGGCATATGGCATCGGTCCACCTTTTATTTCACTAGAGTCCACGAGTAAAAATCGCAGCGACTCTTTTTTTCCGTTAACAATAGCTCTACATGTATCTCCGTCATAACATGTTTCAATTTGAGCTGATACAACTTTATCTTCATTAACTTTGTCAGGTAATTTTGTTAGGACGTCCGATACATTTTCAATTTCTTCAGCGATTTCTATGACATTATTAACTGAATCACTTATGTCTTTTAGCTCCTGAGAATCAACACTTTCGCCTATTTGTCCAGCCTTTTCTGTTAGTTTTTGAAAATCTTTTAGATTATTAGAATTTGCACAAGCTGATAGACATGTTATACATAACAATAGGATTGATGTTTTTACTATACTTTTCATGTTATCTCCCTTTACAACCTTTACTATGTTACTAATTAATCATATGAAAAATCCCGATAAATTCAAGTATTGAGTTGAAAAAGAATCTCCCGAGAATAATTGGAAGATATATGAAAAATACATATTTCAATTCACGATCAAAATGGTAAAATATTCTACATGTACAATAGGCAAGGATTGAGTTCTTTGACAACATTGGAGGAAAATGATGATTGAAATAATGGATAAGTTACAAGTCTTTTTACCAGTTAAAGCAATTGCGAAAAAGTCTGAGTTTGATGATGGAGGCTATGAGATAGTTGATGCAAGAACGAATGTGGAAATTGGAGGTTATTCCATTAACGAAAATGGAGAACTTATTGGATTTTCATTATTTGAAGAACCATCTGCAGGCAAACTTGCGAAGGAAGAAATCGCAGCGATTGCGCAAAAATTTGTGGACACCTTCTATCCGGGTCAAACGGAATATGAGCTTTCTGGAATCCTTGATTTGGATAATCCCTACATGATTACTTATGAAAAACGAGATCAGAAATACGGAATCTTTATCCATAGTACTGGACTTACAGTATCTGTATCGACATCCGGACAAATTACGAGTTTTTATTGTGATGAGGAAGATTACGAGATTCGTTATTCTGATATTGTTGTTTCAGAAAAAGAGGCTTTAGAGAAATATATTGAGGCACTTGATTTTGAGTTGAACATTCAAAAGTTTGATCGTGATGTTTACGAGAATGGTGATAATCAATACCATCTTGCCTACAGTGTGATCGAGCATACGATGGAGATTCCTGTTGATGGCTCTGAAATCTCGAGTATACGAGAAGGGTTTGAATTGGATTCACCGATTGAAAAAATCGAGGTTCCTAATGATAGCATATATGAGTTAATCGGTATAACCAATGCATATCAGCTCTTAGGCAAACAAGTTAAAGAGGGTTACCGAGTGGAAATATGGTCTATGCATGATGAGGTAGAAGAGTATACATTCGACATGGATGAAATTGATGATCATGTTATCAAGCTTTGTTTTGATGAAAAATCGAATAGGCTTCTTCAGGTCGTAAGTGGTGAGGAATCTGCAAATGAAGGAGTAAAAGTCGAGTTAGCAAGTGCGAAGGAACGGGCATTGGAAATGATGTTTACGTTATTTCCTGATACACATGAAATGTATCGATTAGAGGTATTTGAAGACGAGAATGGAGAATTTGATGAGGAGATGGAAGACACAGAGGAAGAGGATTTCGGAGACGAGGAATTCACTAATGATATATGTGACGAGGATGAACTCGAGGATGATTGGAGCGAGGAGTTAATAGAACATGAAGATACCTATACCTTTTATTTTCATCTCCACCATAATGGGGTCCGAGTAGATGGGCATGTATCATTTATTTCTGTAGGGAAGTATACTGAGAAAATCAAGCATGTTCAATTGGATATTCCAGATGAGGCCCTCTATAAAAAGCTACCAACATCACCCGTGATCTCGAGAACGGAAGCGAAGGAAATTTATAAAAAACATCTGAAAATGGAACGTATGTTCATCCGAGAGTATAATGATGATGGAAAGTCTATATATACACTCGCATATGTCCCAGATTTTCCTACTACCGTTGGCCATGTACGTGCAATTGACGCGGTTACTGGAAAAGCAATGTATGTAGACGTAGGAGATGCGACATTCTTTAATTAATGAAAATGGTTAGAAAACATCGCATTATTCCTAGCCTCTGACGAAGCAAGTTTCATTAACGGTACAGTTATAACAGGAGATGCTGGGTGGACGGCCTATTAGATAAGAAAAAAAGCTTGGGTGTGACGTTCCCCCAAGCTTTTTTCTTATTTATTTGTTCATCCTGCCACGATGAAAATACTAGACTCCATGAACATGTAAGTAAGCCTTAAAAGTTTTTCCATCGGATCGACCCTTCTCCAGTGTGAGGGTGACCTTTCGTTTGGATTTTAAAGTATTCATGTTCTAATTCGCACAGTGATAGTTCAAAGAGATGTTTTCCATTTTTTTTATAATGATTGGACTCAATCAACTTCCGAATCATTTCATTTTTGCGTTTTTCAACCGTTTCTTTTAATAAGGCCATAATAATACCTCTCCTTTCGTAATTGGCAAATGATAAACCATAGATAAGATAAGAAGAGGTTTTTTTTATTTGATCTTAACCTCACTTATCTTTCAAGCATGTTAGCTTGCAGGATTTAGCACAGTATTCTAAGAATCTGTTGCTGAGGTTTCACAGGGCCAGTCCCTCCACCTCTCTTGATAAGTTTATAATTTACTTATAGTATAATCATATTATTCCGATATGTCTACTTTAATTTGTGTTTTTTTCAATTAAATGTAAAATCATTGTAACAATTTTGATTGTCCTATTGGATTGCAATGAAAAAATACCAATGATTATACCGTAGGGGAGTCTCAAAGAATAAAGAAGAGACAAGTCTCTCGAAACCGAATTGGTTTGACGGACTTGTCTCTTTTTCACTTACTTAATCTTTAGTTGATTTCCAGATCTTAGTTTTCTCCGACAACTGTGAATCTTGAGTTGATATGTTTTGGGTTTTCGATTTCGTCAACGACTGCAATAGCGAAGTCGGCGTAACTGATATAGCTTTCACCCTTTGAGTTCACAAGTAGGTTATCCCCTCCAGCCACATAACTCCCAGTTCTATTTCCTTCTGGATCGAAAACAGCGGAAGGACTGATGAATGTCCATGTGATATCAGATGTTTCTTGTAATTCTTTAAAGTTTCGTGCTTGACCTTTTGCTGTCGGCTTAACGAAATCTGGAAATTCTGGCGTATCGATAAGTTGAACGGTTTTTGCCTCATCCACATAAAGACTACCTGCGCCACCAACCACGATGATTCTTGTATTTGTTCCTTTCACCGCTTCAATTAAGGCGTGGCCCGCATCAACATGTGCTTGTTCTTCTCCAAGGGGGGCACCAAAAGCATTTACCACAACATCGAGATACTCAATATCGGTTGTTTTTAAATCTAAAATATTTTTTTCAATTACTGCCACTTGTTTGTTTTGTATTTTAGAAGCATCACGAACAATTGCTGTAACGTCATGTCCTCTTTCAAGAGCTTCTTTCAATATCAGACTTCCTGCTTTCCCACTTGCACCAATGATTCCAACTTTCATGATAGATAACCTCCGATATGATTTAACTTGTAATTTATCTTGTTACATGTAATGATTATAGTTACAGGTTATGTTAAATGTCAACACTTTTACCTTTTAAGGTATAATAGGGAATGTACAAATATGTATCGAATGAAAGAAGGGGGACAAACAATGTCCATCAGTAGTCGATTTTCTGTTGGAATTCATATTCTATCCCTTATTCACATGAATGATGAAGGCGAGAGTTCTTCAAGCTTTCTAGCCTCAAGCGTGAACACGAATCCAGTGGTGATTAGAAAAATAATGGGAATGTTAAAAAAAGCGAACCTTATTGAGGTAAATCCAGGTGTTGCGGGTGCAAAGCTAGTAAAGAGCCCATCAGAAATTACGATGTTAGATGTTTATAAAGCAGTCGATGTCGTACGTGCTGGTGAGCTTTTTAGTGTGCATGACAATCCAAATCCATCTTGTCTTGTTGGAAAAAATATTCAAAATGCCATAGAACCTCTATTTGCACAAGCACAATTTGCAATGGAAAAAGTTCTAGCAAACGTAACTCTAGAGGATATCATAGATGGAATGAATCTTAATGGGACGTAAAGGTAGGGTATCAAGAGAAAGTGGTTCATGTTGATACTATATAAAAAACTGGACTTCCATTATTTTGGAAGTCCAGAAAATGTACTCCGCCATGATGTGTAAGCACACTTCTTGGTTTTTATTTGAATGTAAAGGGCATAAAAAAATACTAAAGTTCAATCTTCATATCTGCTTGGTTATACTCCATTATCTCTACTTTCTCCATTATTTTTATATTCTGCGGTACATCATTTATGAGTTGTTCATAACTGCTTTGCAACTCTTTTTCAATCAACACACCCGATTTATCTATTTTTAAGTCTAGTTTGAAATTTTTGTAGGTGATA
>Ga0079224_100009551_pt1 | contig 13240 bp, 11 predicted proteins | sample Stecom2015_FD_80414 | JGI IMG/M metagenome (GOLD analysis project Ga0079224, IMG submission 80414) | Agricultural soil microbial communities from Utah to study Nitrogen management - Steer compost 2015 | ecosystem: Environmental > Terrestrial > Soil > Agricultural land | place: USA: Utah... | reverse complement strand
GCGATGCCGAGCGTGCTCACCGCATAGGCGAAGATGCTCGACAGCGCGACGACGATCATGATCACGCCCGAGATCTCGGCCGAATCGACGAGCGATTCGAAGATCTCCTTCACGCCCATCGTCCGGTAGACGACGACGCCGACGAACAGGCCGTAGAACACGGCGACCACCGCCGCTTCGGTGGGCGTGAACCACCCCATGCGCATGCCGCCGAGGATCAGCACCGGAGCGAACAGGCCCCAGGACGCCTCGCGCAGTGCGCGCAGCAGCGGCGGGCGCTCGATGTGCGCTTCGTTCGTGCCGAAGCCGTGCCGGCGCGCAAGCCAGATCGCCGGCAGGATCAGTGCGCAGCCGGCGAGCAGGCCGGGCACGAGGCCGGCGGCGAACAACGCCGGTACCGACGCACCGGGCACCATCACCGAGTAGACGATGAACGCGATCGACGGCGGGATCAGGATGTCGGTGGCTGCCGCGGCGCCGATCACGCTCGCCGAGTACGCCGGCGGATAGCCGGCGCGCGCCATCGACGCGAGCATGACGCCGCCGACGGCGGCGGCGCTCGCCGGGCCCGAGCCGGAGATGCCACCGAGGAACATCGCGACGCCGATCGCCACCATCGGCAGCATGCCGGGGCCGCGGCCGACGAGCGCGAGCGCGAACTGCACGAGCCGCTGCGCGACGCCGGAGCGCTCGAAGACCGAGCCGACCAGCACGAACATCGGCAGCGCGAGCAGCGGGTATTTCGCGATGCCCGCGTAGAAGTTGTTGGGGATCGACAGCCAGCCGAGGTTCGCGGCACCGATCGCGAGCGAGCCGGAGAGCATCAGGCCGACGCCGATCGGCACGCCGGCCAGCGTGAGCACGACGAAGAGCACGAAGATCGCGACGTCGATCATCGTGGCAGGCGTCCGGCCGTCAGCCCGTCGCGCCCGGCGTGCGCAGCAGTCGCACGAAGCGCTGCAGCGAGCGTGCCGCGATCAGCAGCGCGAGCACCGGCAGCCAGACCGTGTACCACCATTGCGGCACGCCGATGCCGGGCGAGGTGACCTCGTAGCGCCAATCGTCCCACAGCAGCCGCAGCGACAGGCCGAACAGCACGAGGAACGCACCGGTGGAGGCGAGCTCGGCGAACAGCGCGAGCGCGCGCCGTCGAGCCGGCGAGCCCGAATCGGCGAGGAACTCGATGCGGATGTGTCGGTTGCGCGCGGCGGCGCCGGCGGCGGCCACGAGCGTGAGCACGACCATCAGCGAGACCGAGATCTCCTCGGTCCACGCGAAGGACTCGTTCGTGAAATAGCGCGCGACGACGTTGGCGAAGGTGATCACGCCGAGGGCGGCCATCGCGGCCGCGCCGATCCAGTCTTCCGGCAGACGGTGCGCGAAGGGCGCGATGCGGGGATCGGGCGCGCCGGCGGCGGCGCGATCGTGCGGGTCGGTCATCGACGAGGCAAGAGAAAGGGCCGTCCGGCGGCGGTGCGGATCCGCCCCGGGCGGCCCCGGTCGAAGGCGGCGCGGCCGCTCAGGCGGACTTGCTGCGCGAGGCCACGGCCGCTTCAGCGCGCCGGACGAGATCGGGACCGATCTGCTTGGTCCATTTCTCGTAGACCGGGCGGACCGCCTGCTCGAAGGCCTTCGATTCGTCTTCGGAGAGCCGGGTGACCTTCACGCCGAGCCCCTCGACCTCCCGGACGAGCGACTGGTCGTCCTTCGTGAGGCCCTTGCGTGCGAGCGCGATCTCCTGCTTGCCGGCCTCGAGCGCGGCGGCACGGACGATCTCGCGATCCTCGGGCGTCCACGCGTTCCAGACGTCGCGGTTCACGACGAAGATCAGCGGATCGGCGACGTAGTCCCACATCGTCACGAACTTCTGGCCGAGCGTGTGCAGCTTGGCCGCCGTGAAGATGTGCAGCGGGTTCTCCTGGCCCTCGACGGCTCCGGAGGCGAGCGCCGGCTGCGCGTCGGCCCAGCTCATCTGGGTGGGGTTCGCGCCGAGTGCGGTGAAGGTGTCGTTGAAGATCGGCGAGCCGACGACGCGGAACTTCAGCCCCTTCATGTCGGCCGGCGAACGGATCTCGTGCTTGGAGTTCGTCAGCTCGCGGAAGCCGTTCTCGCCCCACGCGAGCGGTACGACGCCGGCCTTCTCGACGAGCGCCAGGATCTGCTTGCCGACCTCGCCCTGCGTCATCGCGTCGATGCCCGCGTGGTCGCGCGCGAGGAAGGGCAGCGAGAACAGGTTCAGCTGCCGGATCTGCGGCGACCAGTTGATCGTCGACCCGACGGCGAGATCGATGACGCCCTGGCGGATCGCCGAGAACTCGCGCGTCTGGTCGCCGTTGACCAGCGACACGTTCGGGTACAGCTTCATGTTGATCCGGCCCTGCGTGCGCTCGCGCACGAGGTCGATCCAAATCTGTGCACCCTGGCCCCAGGGGAAGGCGGTTCCGACGACGGTCGACACCCGGTACTCGGGGCGGTAGTTCTGCGCGTACGCGCGGGTGACGACGAACGGAGCGGCCAGGACGGCCGAACCGGCTGCGCCGGCTTTGAGCAGGAAACGTCGATCCATCGGGAGCTTCTCCGGTTTCGAAACAGGTCTGCGGAGCCGGGCGTTTCGGCACGCACGGGCGGCCGTGCCACGAAGGCGCGGGGCCGCCATTCTAAACCCGCCCCGCCGGCGTTTCAGCCCTCCGCCGGCGGGTTTCCGTCCTCGGCGGGCAGGTATTGCACCGAGAGCACGCCGTCGATGCGCTCGATCGCCGCGATCGCCTCGCGCGAGACCGGGCTATCGACGTCGACGATCGTGTACGCCATGTCGCCGCGCGACTTGTTCAGCATGTTGTTGATGTTCAGATCGGCGTGCGCCATCGCGGTGGAGATCTGGCCGAGCATGTTCGGCACGTTCGCGTTCGCGATGGCGACGCGAAACGCCGATTCGCGCGGCGCGTAGGTGTCGGGGAAGTTCACCGAATTGCGCACGTTGCCGTTCTCGAGGAAATCGCGCAGCTGGTCGGCCACCATGCGCGCGCAGTTCTCCTCGGCCTCGCGCGTGGACGCGCCCAGGTGCGGCAGCGCGATCGCGCGCGCATGGGCGTTCACCGCGGCGCTGGGGAAGTCGCAGACGTAGCGGTGCAGCCGGCCTTCGTCGAGCGCGGCGAGCACCGCCGGCTCGTCGACGACGCCGTCCCGCGAGAAGTTCAGCAGCACCGTGCCCATCTGCGCCTGGCGCAGGCTCTCGCCGTTGATCAGGCCGCGTGTGGCCGCCAGCAGCGGCACGTGCAGCGTGACGAAGCGCGCCGCGCGCAGCGCCTCGCCGACCGAATGCGCCTTGCGCACCTGCGCCGGCAGGCTCCAGGCGGCGTCCACGGTGATCTCGGGGTCGTACCCGATGACGTCCATGCCGAGTCCGATCGCCGCGTCGGCGACCAGGCAGCCGATGCGCCCCAGGCCGATCACGGCGAGCGTCTGGCCGGCGAGCTCGAAGCCGGAGAAGGCCTTCTTGCGCTGCTCGACGAGTGACTCGATGTCGCCGCAGTCCGGGTCGATCGACGCGACGAAACGCAGCGCCTCGGGCACGTTGCGCGCCGCGAGCAGCAGGCCGGCGAGCACCAGCTCCTTGACGGCGTTCGCGTTGGCGCCCGGCGCGTTGAACACGGGCACGCCGCGCGCGCTCATCTGTGCCACCGGGATGTTGTTCGTTCCGGCGCCGGCGCGCGCGATCGCGCGCACCGAGCGGGGGATCGTCGTCGCGTGCAGGTCGGCCGAGCGCAGCAGGATCGCGTCGGGCGCGTCGACGTCGGGTCCGACGAGATAGCGGGGCGAGGGCAGGCGCGACAGCCCGCTCTCGGAAATCTGGTTCAGCACCCGCACACGGAACGGCTCGCGCATCTCGTTCTCCTGGTCTCAGCCGTGACGCTTCTCGAACTCCCGCATCCAGTCGACGAGGGCGCGAACCCCCTCGATCGGCATCGCGTTGTAGATCGACGCACGCATTCCGCCGACCGAGCGGTGGCCCTTGAGCTGCAACAGGCCGCGCTCCTTCGCGCCCTTCAGGAACGGCTCGTCGAGCGCCGGATCGGGCAGCCGGAACGGGACGTTCATCCGCGAGCGGTCGGAGCGGTCGACCGGGTTCGTGTAGAACGCGGTCGAATCGAGGTAGTCGTAGAGCAGGCGCGCCTTCTCGATGTTGCGCGCCTCGATCGCCGGCACCCCGCCCTGGCGCTTGAGCCACTGGAAGACGAGCCCGGCGATGTACACCGCCCAGGTCGGCGGCGTGTTCAGCATCGAATCGGCCTCGGCGTGCACGCGGTAGTCGAGCATCGTCGGGACGTCGGCGCGTGCGCGCCCGAGCAGGTCCTTGCGCACGATCACGATGGTCAGCCCCGCCGGGCCGATGTTCTTCTGCGCGCCGCCGTAGAGCAGCGCATGCCGGGCCACGTCGACCGGGCGCGACAGGAAGTTCGACGAGATGTCGGCCACCAGCGGCACGTCGCCGACCTCGGGCGTGAAGGAGAACTCGACGCCGCCGATCGTCTCGTTCGCGCAGTAGTGCAGGTACGCCGCGTCCGGCGAGCGCTTCCAGGTCGCCTGCGGCGGGACGTAGGTGAACTGACGGTCTTCCGAGGACGCGACGACGTTCACCTCGCCGAAGCGACGCGCTTCCTTGATCGCCTTCTTCGACCACTCGCCGGTATGCACATAGTCGGCGCGGCTGCGCTCGCCGAGCAGGTTCAGCGGGACCATCGCGAACTGCAGCGTCGCGCCGCCCTGCAGGAACAGCACGGCGTGCGAGTCGGGGATTCCCATCAGCTCGCGCAGGTCGCGCTCGGCCTGCGCGTGGATGCTCATGTATTCCTTGCCGCGATGGCTCATCTCCATCACGGACTGGCCGCTGCCTTGCCAATCGAGCATCTCTTCGGCGGCCTGCGCGAGGACTTCCTCGGGAAGGACGGCGGGCCCCGCGCTGAAGTTGAACACCTTTCGCATTGCTTTCCCCGGGTGGCGAAAGGCGGATTCTAGCGCTTCGTTTTCGCGGTATCGTCGGGGCATGAATTCGCGATCCCCGACGGATGATGTCGAAGGGGGCGTGTCGATCGACGCGCTGCGCGCGCTGCTGCAGGCGAAGACGCGCCGCCCGGTCGAACGGGTCGAGACGCACATCTCGTGGGTGCTGCTCGACGGCGAGCACGCCTGGAAGCTGAAGAAGCCGGTGACGCTGGGCTTTCTCGATTTCGCGCGGCTCGACACGCGCCGCGCCTGCTGCGAGGCCGAGCTGCGGCTGAACCGGCGCCTCGCGCCGGAGCTCTATCTCGACGTCGTGGCGCTGCGCGGCGAGCGCGACGCGCCCCGTTTCGACGGCGACGGGGCGCCGATCGAATACGCGGTGCGCATGCGGCAGTTCGCGCCCGGGGCGCTGTTCTCGGAACGGTTGGCGGACGGAACGCTCGACGCCGAGACGGTCGAACGCTTCGGGGCGCGCCTGGCCGCCTTTCATCGCGAAGCCGCGTCCGCTGGGCTGGGCGACGCCTGGGGCGGCACCGAGCGGGTGTGCAGCGACACCGCACGGGCGCTCGACGGCATCGCCGCCGCCGCGCCGTCGTCGTCGCCGTGGGTCGCAGCGGTGCGCGCGCGCTTCGAGGCGCACGAGCGGCGGCTGCGGCCGGTGTTCGACGCGCGCAAGCGGCAAGGGTGGGTGCGCGAGGGGCACGGCGACCTGCACCTGGCCAACGTCGTCGTGCTCGATGCGCAGGTCACGGCCTTCGACTGCATCGAGTTCGACCCCGGCCTGCGCTGGATCGACGTGCAGAACGACGCGGGCTTCCTTGCGATGGATCTGCTCGCCCACGAACGGGCCGACCTCGCATTCGCGTTCCTCGACGCCTGGCTCGGCGAGCTCGGCGACTACGGCGGACTCGCGGTGCTGCGCTACTACCTGGCATACCGTGCGGTGGTGCGCGAGCTCGTCGCGTCGATCCGCCGCGCGCAGCGCGCCGAATCGACGGAGCCTTCGCGCTACGCACGACTCGCGACGCGGCTGCTCGATACGCAGGAACCACGGCTGCTGATCACCCATGGCGTGTCCGGATCGGGCAAGAGCTTTCTCGCGCGCGAGCTGCTCGGCCGCGCGGGGGCGATCCGCATCCGGTCCGATCTGGAGCGCAAGCGGCTGCACGGGCTCGACCCGCATTCGCGTTCGCATTCGGCGCTCGACGAGGGGCTCTACGGCGCCGACGCCTCGCAGCGCACCTACGCGCGCCTGCTCGAGCTGGCGGCGATCTCGCTCGACGCCGGCTGGCCGACGATCGTCGACGCGACCTTCCTGCGTGCCGCCGATCGCGCGCCCTTTCGGCGGCTCGCGGCCGAGCGCGGGGTGCCGTTCTCGATCCTCGCCTGCCGTGCCGACGAGCCGGTGCTGCGCGCGCGCATCGAGGCCCGGCTTGCGCGCGGAGTCGACCCTTCCGACGCCGACCTGCGCGTGCTCGAGCGGCAACTCGCGCGCCGCGACGCCTTGCACGACGACGAGCGGGCGAGCGCGATCGTCGTCGACACCTCGCAGGGCGCGCTCGACGTCGACGACATCGCCGTCGCGTGGCGCAACGCGCGGCCCGTGCCGCGCGGTGCCGCCCCGTTCTAGCGATCGTGCCCGCACCTGGCGAGCTCGGCCCGTATGCTCCACAGGTCGATTCCGCGCCGGTGTCCGTGTGCGCGGGCGCAGGCGGATCCGTTCACGCCCCGGCGCGCCGAGAATCGTTCATGCGGGCGCCTGCCAGTGCAGCGCGCCCCGATCGAGCGCGAGCCGGGCGAAGGTGTCGCCCGGCGGATCGGCGATCGTGGAGGCGAGCCAGGCCAGGGCCGCTTCGTCGGGCGCGCCGAGCCGGAAGCGGCGCAGCTGCAGCGGGACGATGCGCAGCGCGAGACAGTGCCGGGTCGCGGCGTCGAAGTCGGCCAGGTACAGGCAGCCGAGGTCGGAGCGCCATGTGCCGCGGGGCTCGATCCCTTCGTAGTCGTTGACGAGGTCGCCGCAACCGTGCAGGACGAGCTTGCCGCGATGGATCTGCACTGGCAGCGGATGATGCGACGAGTGCCCGTGGATCGCGTCGACCGCGCCTGAATCGAGCAGGCGCTGCGCGAATGCGCGCTGCTTCGCGGGTACCTCGTGCACCCAGTTGGCGCCCCAGTGAATCGATGCGACGACGAGGTCGTCGTCGCGCCGCAGCGCCGCGATGCGGCGGCAGAGCCGATCGGCCGCTTGCGCGCTGCAGTCGGGCAGCCAGGCGACGCCGGCGCGCCTGGCCCGCGCGGCCTGCTCGGGCGGGACGCCGCTGTCGCGGATCGCGCACGCGAAGACGAGGACCCGGCCTTCGGGAACGTCGAGCTCGGCCGGCGCCCATGCCTCGTTCTCGTCGAGGCCCGCGCCCGCGGTGCGCACGCCGGCGCCCGCGAGCGTCGCCAGCGTCTGCCGCAATCCGTCCTCGCCCCAATCGAGCACGTGATTGTTCGCCAGCACGCAGCAGTCGGGCCGCAGCGCGAGCAGGCAGTCGACGTTGGCCGGGTGCATCCGGTAGTGGATCGCCTTGCCCGGATACGGCCGGTCGGAATCGGTGATCGAGGTCTCCAGGTTGACGATGCGCAGGTGCGGCGCGAGGCGGTCCAGCTGTGCGAGCGCCTCGCCCCAGACGTAGTCGGGGGCGAGCGGCGTCGGAATCGGCCCGTTGGCCCGCTCGGCCAGCCGGAGATAGTCGCGTGCGTCGCGCACCCACGGCTCGTACAGCTCGGGCGACGACGGATGCGCGAGCGCCTGGTCGATGCCGCGGCCGAGCATGACGTCGCCGGCGAGCAGCAGCCGCCATCGGCCCTTCGGCGGCGCGGCTGCGTTCATCCCTTGATGCAGACCAGCGGCTTGAGCCAGGCGATCCGGCGCGCCAGGCCGGCGCGATCGGCCGCCTCGACGACCGCTTCCACGTCCTTGTAGGCGCCCGGCGCCTCTTCGGCCACGCCGCGCGACGATGGACTGCGCACGAGGATGCCGCGCTCGGCGAGTTCGTCGACGACCTGGCGGCCCCGCCAGCGTCGCACCGCCTGTTGCCGGCTCATCGCCCGGCCGGCGCCGTGGCAGGCCGACGCGAACGCACGCGCCTCGGCACCCGCCGCGCCGGCGAGCACGAAGGAGCCCGCGCCCATCGATCCGCCGATGAGCACCGGCTGGCCGTGTTCGCGCAGCGGCTCGGGCAGGTCGGGATGGCCCGGCCCGAACGCGCGCGTCGCGCCCTTGCGGTGCACGTACAGCGTGCGCGGCGCGCCGTCGACGGTGTGCACTTCCCGCTTGCAGGTGTTGTGCGAGACGTCGTAGAGCAGCGGCAGGCGCGCTGCCGGCAGGATCTCGGCGAACGCTTCGCGCACCAGGTGCGTGAGGATCTGGCGGTTCGCGAGCGCGCAGTTGATCGCGGCGCGCATCGCGCCCAGGTACGCGCGGCCGAGCTCGGAGTCGAGCGGGGCGCACGCGAGCTCGCGGTCGGGCAGCTCGATCCCGAAGCCGGGCGCCGCCGTCGCCATCCTGCGCAGGAACTCGCTGCCGATCTGGTGGCCGAGGCCGCGCGATCCGCAGTGGATCATCACGACGACGTCGTCCTCCTCCAGCCCCCAGTCGCGCGCGACGATCCGGTCGTAGACGCGTGCGACGCGCTGCACCTCGAGGTAATGGTTGCCGCTGCCGAGCGTGCCCATCTCGTCGCGCTGTCGCTCCTTCGCCTTCGCCGAGACCTTCGCCGGGTCGGCATCCGCCATCCGGCCGCGCTCCTCGATGCGCTCCAGGTCGGCCGGCTCGCCCCAGCCCTGTTCGACCGCCCATTGCGCGCCGCCGGCGAGCATCGCGTCCATCTCCTTCGGCGTGAGCGAGATCGCGCCGACGCTGCCCAGCCCGGCCGGGATCCGCTCGAACAGCAGGTCGGCCAGCGGCGCCTGCACGGCGCGAACGTCCTCGCTGCGAAGTCCGGTGTACAGGCAGCGCACTCCGCACGAGATGTCGAAGCCGACGCCGCCCGCCGACACCACGCCGCCCTGTGCGGGATCGAAGGCGGCCACCCCGCCGATGGGAAAGCCGTAGCCCCAGTGGGCATCGGGCATCGCGTACGATGCCTGCACGATGCCGGGCAGCGTCGCGACGTTGCTCGCCTGCTCGAGCACCTTGTCATCCATCTCGCGCAACAGCGCCTCGCTCGCGAAGAAGACGGCGGGCACGCGCATCGCGCCCCGTGCCGGCGCTTCCCATTCGAACTCGCCGCGGCGCACCAGTTTTCCGATGTCCATTGCCTCTCCGTGACGTTCGACCTCAGACGTCGACGACCGTTTGCGCGAGCCAGCGCCCGTCGGGCAGCTGCGCGACGCGCAGCGTCGTATAGGTGGCGGCCTTGATCTCCGCGGCGGGAGCGTGGCGCTTCGGCGAGGTCGCCTCGCCCCAGGCGCGAGCCGCGAGCCGCATCCCGTCGCTGCCGGCTGCGTCGATGCGTACCTCGAAACGGCCGAACAGCATCCGGCGCACGGCCATCTCGTAGACGATCGCGTTCAGCCATTCGGCGAACAGCAGCTCGGCGTCGGGCGCTTCGCAGGCGATCTCGACCGGCCGTTCGCAGCGCACCGACGCGGGATCGGTGACGACCGCGGTGAGGGCGAGGCCCGCCTGCTCGAAGGCGCGGGCCATCGACGAGCCGATGCCGCGCACGCCGACGTCGGCGTCGTGCTCGTAGTGCTCCCAGCGGTCTTCCATGAATCGGTCCGTCCACTCCGGGTAAAGGTCGTCCGGACGATCCTACTGCGGGCGCGAGGCGAATCGCAGGGACCCCGCCGCACGCCGCTGCGACTTGGCGGGGCGCGCCATTGGCGGCACGATGGCGGAATGGACGATCCGCGATCCGCAGCGCCGAGCGGCGTGCGCTTCGATGTCTGCAACGGCGACGCCGACGGACTGTGCTCGGTGGTGCAGCTCCGGCTGCACGAGCCGGGCGCCGCGACGCTCGTCACGGGCCTGAAGCGCGACATCGCGCTGCTCGAACGGGTCGATGCGGGCGCCGGCGACGAAGTGCTCGTCTGCGATCTGTCGATGCAGCGCAATCGGGACGCGCTGCTGCGCCTGCTCGAGCGCGGTGCGCGCGTGCGCTATTTCGACCATCACGCGGTGGCCGACATCCCGCGCCATCCGCGGCTCGACGCGCGCATCGACCTGTCGGCGGGCACCTGCACCTGCGCGATCGTCGACCGCTTTCTGGACGGCGCGTTCCGCGCATGGGCGGCGGTGGGCGCATATGGCGACAACCTGCGGGCACTCGGCGATCGTCTCGCCGGCGAGGCCGGCGTCGCGCCGCGCGATCGCGAACGATTGCGCGAGCTCGGCGAAGCGATCAACTACAACGCCTACGGCGAATGCGAGTCGGACGTGCGCATCGCGCCCGCCCGGCTGTACGAGAAGCTCGTGCGTCACCGCCATCCGCTGCATTTCGCCGATGCCGAGCCGATCGCCGCGGAGCTGGTCGAGGCGCGCGCCGCCGATCTCGCACAGGCGCTGCAGGTGACGCCGTACTGGAGCGGCGAGGCGGGCAGCGTGCTGATCCTGCCCGATGCGCCGTGGAGTCGGCGCGTGATCGGTAGCGCGGCCAACGAGTGGGCGCAGTCCGAGCCGTCGCGCGCCTGGGCCGTGCTGCGCGATCGCGGCGACGGAACGCTGGTGGCGAGCGTGCGCGCGCCCCTGGCTGCTCCTTCGGGCGCGGGCGCACTGTGCGCGCGCTTCGGCGGCAGCGGGCGCAAGGCGGCGGCGGGCATCGATCGGCTGGCCGCCGACGACCTGGATCGATTCGTCCGCGAGTTCGCGTCGATGCGATGGGGTGGGGCGTCGACGGGCGCCGACGGCGCGTCGGAGAATGCGCCGTGATGCTCTTCTGCCTCGAAGCTGGCGAGAGCGCGCTCGCGCGCGAGCTGTCGGCCGCGCTCGGCGTGCCGATCTCTCCGCACGAGGAGCGCCGTTTCGTCGACGGCGAATGCAAGCTGCGTCCGCTCGTCGAGGTTGCCGGCGCCGATTGCTGCGTGCTGCTCGGCCTACACGGCGGGCCGGTCGACAGCCCGCACGACAAGCTGTGGCGACTGCTCGCCTTCGTCGCAACCCTGCGCGACCACGGCGCGGCGAGCGTGACCGCACTCGTGCCGTATCTCGCCTACGCGAGGAAGGATCGGCGCACGAAGCCGTACGACCCGATCGGCTTGCGCTACGTGGCGCAGCTGTTCGAGGCCGTCGGCACCGATCGACTCGTCGTGCTCGAGGCGCACAACGTCGCGGCGCTGCAGAACGCGTTCCGCGTGCCGACGCTGCATCTCGACGCGTACCCGGCCTTCGACGGGCTCGCGCTCGAGCGCGGTGCGCAGGGCCCGCTCGCGGTCGCATCGCCCGATCCGGGCGGCGTGAAGCGCGCGCAGCTGTGGTGCGAGGCGCTGCAGGCGCGGCTCGGCGTCGCGGTGGGCTTCGCGATGGTCGACAAGCGGCGCAGCGCCGGCGTCGTCACTTCGGCCGGCCTGGTCGCCGGCCACGTGGCCGGCGCGACGGTTCTGCTGTTCGACGATCTCGTCGCGAGCGGCGAGACGATGCGGCGCGCGGCACGCGCGCTGCGCGAGGCAGGCGCGGCCTCGGTGATCGCCTGCGCGGCGCACGGGTTGTTCATCGAACCGGCCGCCGAGGTGCTGCGCGACGATGCGATCGAAGCAGTGTGGGTGAGCGACAGCGTGCCGCCGTTTCGGGTGGCGCAGGACGATCCGTTGCGGGCGAAGATGCGGATCGTTTCGTGCGCGCCGCTGTTCGCGCGCGCGCTCCGATGAGGCGTGCCGGCGGCGAGCGCCCCCGCTCTCCGGGCGGCTACGCCCCAGCCCTCCGGGCGGCTACGTTTTCCCGGCGTCGAGCGTGTCGAGCGCGTCCAGTGCAGCGGCCATCCGGCGCAGGTAGCGCTGCGCCTGCGGCAGCCAGCGCTGGGGCGTGCGAGGTGCGTCGTCGAGCAGGTGCGCGGCGGCGAGTCGGGCGCGCAGCGCGGCGCGGTTGGCCGTGTACAGCGCGACGAGCGGTGGCGGCGCGGGCGCGTCGAGCGCTTCGCCCACCTTCTCGAGAAGGCGCGGTCCGATCCATTCCGCGCCGGCCACGGCGCATTCGAGGCCGAGGAACGCGAGTTCGTCGATGGGATCGACCTGGCGCAGCTCCTCGTCGAACTCCAGGCAGTCGATGACGATCGGTCGATCGAGTAGGCAGACGTGCTCGGGGCGCAGGTCGCCGTGGCCCTCGACGACGTGCCCTTCTTCCACCCGCCTGCGCAGCGCGTCGTCGTGCGCGTCGAGCGCCGTCGACAGACGGTCGAGGGGGCGCGCGGCCCCGAGCGATGCGAATCCGGGCATCGACAGCACGCGCACGGTGACGTCGTGCTCGCGCCGCAGGCGGGCGAGCCAGCCGGCGGCGCTCATCGTCGTGCGCGGCGCGCGCCGGTAGAACGCCGCCAGCGTAGCCGCCAGTGCGTCGACGTCCGCGGGGTCGACCCGGCCTTCGGCGATCCGCACGTCGAGCATCTCCCGGGCAGGCAGCCGCCGCATCTCGACCAGCCAATCGACGATCGTGCCGGGCGCCGGAAGACGCTCCTCGGGCACGAGCCGTAGCGCGCCGTCGTGCCAGACCAGCGCCACGAGGCGCAGGTACACGTCGGGGGCGAGCCGGCGATTCAGGCGCAGCTCCTCGCGGCAGTTGCGCTCGCGCGCCTCGAGCGTCGTGAAATCGAGGAACGGAAAGCGCACGGGCTTCTTCATCTTCAGCACGCGGTCGCCGGCGATGGCCACCCATGACATGTGCGTCTCGATCCACTGTACGGCTCCCGCTTCGCAGCCGTGCGTCGCATGCGATCGCAGGAAGCGCAGCTTCCCGTCGATGTCCGGCAGGTCCGCGGGCGTCTCGGCGCCGGCGTTGTGCATTGCGTGTTCGTTCACGGCTCTTCAGTGCTCGAGTGCGTCGAACCGCTGCGCGAGTGCGCGCAGCTCGTCGGAAATCACGACACGGTACGGGGTTTCGGCCGCCGCGAGGGTTCGCAGCGGATCGGGCAGCGCCGCCAGCTCGGCTGCGCAGTGCGCCCTCAGCTGCGCGATCGAAGGCTGCGGCAGCACGCGACGGCCCGCGCGCATGCAGGGGCGCAGCAACGGCTCGCCGTCGGAGCGCTCGGTGGCCAGGCGCACG
>Ga0079224_100009550_pt1 | contig 13242 bp, 14 predicted proteins | sample Stecom2015_FD_80414 | JGI IMG/M metagenome (GOLD analysis project Ga0079224, IMG submission 80414) | Agricultural soil microbial communities from Utah to study Nitrogen management - Steer compost 2015 | ecosystem: Environmental > Terrestrial > Soil > Agricultural land | place: USA: Utah... | reverse complement strand
GTGACAGCGCTGACTGGTGACACGGTCGTTACGGTTGCTGAGACGCTGGTGGCCGAGACGCTTCCGGCGGGTGCAAGGTTGGTAAAGGTCGGCCTACGCGCTTCAGCGGGCGACCTTGACATCAGCGCGGCGGGTAACTTCCCGACCATGACGTCTACGACTCTGAACTTCACGACTCTGGGTCTGGTTGAGGGTGAGCATATCTGGATCGGTGGCGACGCAGCCAACACATTCTACACGAATGACGAGAACAACTGCCTCGCGCGTATCCGAAACATCGCGGCCAACGCCCTTACCTTTGACAAAGCGTCCAAGGGTGCGATGGTAACGGAAGCCAGCACCACAGAGACGATCGAAATCTACTTCGGCCGAGTGTTGAAAAACGAGCAGCTTGCTGACATCGTCCGCCGCACCTATCAGATTGAGCGTCAACTCGGCGCTTCAGACGACGCGAGCCCCTCGCAGATTCAGAGTGAGTACTTCACCGGCTGCGTTGCCAACGAATTCGTTCTTAATTTCAACCAGGCGGACAAGATTTCGTCGGACGTTCGCTTCGTCGCGGCGGACCAGGAACTCTACTCCGGAACAGACGGTCTCAAGGCTGGCACCCGGCCAGACATTGAGAACGCGGACGCGCAGAACACCAGCACGGACCTCAAGCGAGTTCGTCTGGCGCGAGTCGTCAACGGCAACGAAGCCCCGACGCCTCTCTTCGCATTCGTTCCGCAGTTGACGCTGACCATCAACAACGGTGTTGAGCCCCTGAAGGCTCTGACGGTTCTCGGCGCATTCGACATGAGCGCCGGTGACTTCGTGGTTACGGCCAGCCTCCAGGGTTACTTCTCGGACATCGCGGCAATCAGCGCGATTCGCGACAACGATTCGCTAACCATGGATATCATGGCGTTCAAGGATAACCAAGGCTGGGTCATTGACCTGCCGCTTTGCACGGCAGGTGATGGTAGCGTGCAGGTCGAGAAGGATCGCCCGATGATGGTTCCCTTGACCCTTGAGTGTGCAAGCGGTGAAGAAGTTGACCCCAACCTGGACTACACGGCCATGTGGATCTTCTTCGACGGTCTGCCGGCCCGCGCTTCGACGCCAAACGACGCAGTGTAAACCTTATGGCCCCGGCCACCATTAACGCTCTTAGCCTTCTCCCGGGCGCGTCAGTGGTGGTCGACAGGGCCCCCAATTCGTCGGCGGCTCCCGGTTCGGTGGGTTACGGGAGCCGCTGGCCCTAATTAAGTTGCGGTTGACGCAAGCAAAAAAAAAGAACATCCCACTAAAACAAAACCCCAAACCCCAACCCCACCAAAACAACCACCCATGTCCAAATCATCTCTATTCTCACAGTTCAAGACTGACGAGAGTGCCGAAAAGAATGGCATTCTCTTCGAGGTCCCCGGTATCTTCCGTTGCCGCCTGGCGCGGGCCGGTGGCAAAAACAATCAGTACGAAAAGAAAATGCTGGAAGCACTGCGGCCCTACCGCAACGTGCCGGCCGAGCAGATCAAGACCGGCGTGCTCGAAAGCCTCAGCATCAAGGTCATGAGCGAGACTCTGATCAAGCCCGGCACCTGGCAGACCTTCCGTGAGGACCAGTGGGTCGACGGTATTGAGAACGAGGCGGGTGAACTTCTGCCTGCAACGGCTGAGAACCTTCGTAAGGTCCTTCTACAACTGCCGGATCTGTCTGACATGATTCTCCGTCAGGCCCGTGACGCTGACAACTTCCGTGCCGAGCAGTTGGAGGAAGAAGCAAAAAACTCGTAACGGTCCTTGAGCACATCCTCGAGCAAGGACCGATGGAAGAGGCGATCCGAAAGGAATGCCAACAATTTGGGCTGCCTCTTCCCCCGAAACTGAAGAATCCGCCGGAACTCATGGAAGGTCTCCATTACTACATGGACGCTTTCAACGAGTTATCCACGTGCCGGCAAGTGGGGTTTGGCGAGGGCCCCATCCCGTGGACGGCGCTGGCCGAATGGGGTAAACTACACTGTAATGACCCGGAAGAACTCGAAATTCTCGAACACCATGTTCGAGCCCTCGACCGGGCTTACTTGAAATGGCGCGCAGCGCAACAAAAGGAATCCTCCAGATGATTGCGAATAACGCCCCCCAACAGAAACAGTGCCCGGGTGCTGCTGTCGGCTCTCCAGGACTGGCCGTGAAATCGGCGGAGGTTAGATCGTTAATCGATTCTTTCTTGCGTGATGGAGGCCAGCATGGCGGAGTTTGACGGCTCAGAGCGGTTAGACCTCGCGGTGTCCGAACAGGGCGCGTCTGCTGTCATCCGTAAGATGAATCAAGTAGCTGCCGCAATGCAAAGGCTCAGCCCCGAGGCGGCAATGTCGCTTCGGGGCGAAGCCCTGCGCCTTGGTGAGCACCTTGAGTCAATCACCAAGGGAGCGGCCAAAGTCGCTCTGGAGTCGGTTGTGCGCGCCACACCAGTGGATACTGGGCTGGCCCGCGCCAACTGGACCGTGAAGGTGAACAAGACTCGGCCGCAATCGCACCCTACGACGGAAGTCGACCCGGATGGTGAGGCCACGATCATGGAGGGCGTAGGGGAGATTGACGCCTCCGATCGTCAGCCCGGCGAGATTTACTGGATCAGCAACAGCGCCCACCACATCACGGCGCTGGAGAACGGGTGGTCGCGCCAGGCTCCGGCGGGCATGACCAAGTTGGCGGTTCAGGCCGCCAATTCTTACGTCCGTGAACAGCGGCAAATCAAGCGGGGGCGTCAGTAATGGCCGAAGAAATTCTCATTCAGTTCGGCGAAAAGGGCGCCGGCATTGTCATTGATAAGATCAAGAAGGTCCAGAAGTCTGTCGACCAACTGAAGTCTGACATGAAGTCGCCTTTGGGTCCGACTCTGGACGCGAAGATGTTTAGCACGGCGGCAGTGGACAAGGCAGCCGTAAGCCTGAACCACCTCGGTGTCGAGTACGACCGGGTCAAGTCAAAGATGAAGTCTCCTCTTGGTGTCGGCAATGACATGCTAAACGCCAAGAACTTTTCTCCTAGTGCCATCCGAGGGCTGAATAACGAACTCCAAAAAACCGGCGACGTCGCCAAAAACGCCGGATTCCAACTAGGTTTCGTCAGCCGCATCCTCGCGGCCATGGCCATTCGGGCCGTAGCCCGTGAAGTGCTGCAACTGGCCGATGCGTTTACGACTTTGCAGAACAGGTTGAAAACTGTGTCCGACGTTCGTGACGTTAGCTTCATCGGCAAAGAGTTGTTTCAGACAGCCCAGGATGCGCGTGTATCGCTGGAGTCCGTGGTCACGATGTACTCGCGTACACGCCGAGCCGTCCAGGACCTCGGCAAATCTCAGCTAGAGACCATGAAGTTCACCGACGCCCTGGCCAAGGCCGTAACCGTCGGTGGTTCGACGGCCATGGAAGCATCGAACGCGATGATCCAGTTGTCACAGGGCATGGGCTCCGGAGCATTGCGAGGCGACGAGTTGCGCTCGGTGCTCGAGCAGTTGCCAATCGTGGCTGAGTTGATTGCCAAGAAAATGGGCAGGCCGATATCAGCGCTGAGAAGCCTCGGTGCTGAAGGAGCGCTCACGACTCAGGTCGTGTTCGACGCCATTACTGAAAATGCTGATTACATCGAAGAGAAACTCTCCAAGATGGACCTGACAGTCGGGCAGGCATTCACTCGTCTGAAGAACCAGGCTACGGTAGCGGCTGAGGGCATGCAAGGTGCTATGAAACACCTTGCCGACGCCATTCAGTGGGTGACGAATAACTTCGACACCATGATCACGGTCATGGAGGGATTGTTGTTCGGGGTCGTGGCGCTAGCAGGAGCTCGTGGTATTCAAGCGCTGGTTACTCAGGTAAAATTGTTGAATGCTGCCACCAGCGCAAACAAGATCGTGATGCTAGCCACAGCTGTGGCGACAGTATCTGCGGCGCTGGCTCCTTTTGTTTGGCAGTTGCGAGTCGCCGAAGGGTCTGTCGTTACGTTTGGCGATGTCACAAAAGCCATGTGGGACGAGTTGCGGGACACCTTCAACGGGTCAGACGGACCTGAAAAGAAAGTCGAGGAACTGACCAACGACATGTATAAGTTGAGTGAAGGTACCAAGCAGTGGGTCAACGGTATTGCGACTGCCCTGGACTACTTCACGAACATACTGCCCGTTGTTCAAGAGATTAAGGCGGCAATCGCGTTTTTCAGGGGCACCGACTCTGACACCATGTTTAGAGACGCGGCAACCAAGATCATTGCGCGGACCGATGCGAACAAGCAGCAAGAAATGGTTCGAGACGCGCTAAAGCAGCAGCGTGATCTGGAGGCACAGAAGCGACTAGCTGATGAGGACTACGCCGCCAGACTGGCGCGTAAGTACCAAAAAGACAAAGAGGACCGAGAAAAAGGCAAAGGGTCACCCGAGTCCGGCAAAACCCTCTCCGAAATCATCGGTGCCACCCAATTCCAGCATGACCTCGGTATGATGGCAGACCCCATGGAGGTTGAGCGCATCAAGATGATGAAGGAAGCGCTGGATTCGCTGAAGCCTTCCATTCGAGCCGCGATCGAAGCCGGTTCACCCGCGTACGACAAGCAACTCAATCAGCTCGACGAGTTGATTCGCATGGAGATTGCGCGCAAGGCGCATCAGGACGACCGAATCAAGGCCGAAGAAGAAGCCAACAAGCGAATCGACAAGCAGCTGGAGGAGCTGCGCAAGGAAGACGAGCGCCGGAATGCTGCCAATAAGAAGGCGGCTAAGGAGATTGCTGATCGGTTTGCGGCCAAGACCGATAAGAACAAGGACATAGCGGCTAGTCTTGACTCAAACTCTGGGCGGCTGGCTCGCATGGCTGAACTACAGGAGTTTACCAAATCCTTTGACGCACTTCCTGAACAAATTCAGGTCGCACGCAAAGAAATCAAACTTCTTAAAGCTGATCTAATTACAGGTGGTGCAGCATCTGAATGGATGAAACAGGTGCAATCTGTGTTCGGTCCTGGTGGTGTCATATCTAAGGGTTTTGCCGACATTACTGCACGTGGTTTGGTCATGAACAAGTCTTTGAGAGAGACCAAGCAGTTGTTCATTGACCTACTGGACCAGGTCGGCGTCCAGATCCTGAGCAGCGCCATTCAGTTCGGCATCAACGCCGGTCTCGGTGCTCTGGGCGCCTCTAGTGGCGGATTCGCCTCCGGTGGATATACCGGCGGGTTCGGTACCAACCAGGTCGCCGGTGTGGTCCACGGCCAAGAGTTCGTGCTTAATGCTGACGCGACTCGTAAAATTGGGCTCGGCAACTTGCAGCACATGAACGCTACGGGTTCGGTTCCCAAGGCGTCAGCGCCTCAATCGGCTGCACAGCCTAACGTCGTGGTGCATAATTATGCAGGCGTCCAGGTCGAAACGGCCTTGTCAGAGGGCCAGGTGCAGGTTATGATCAACAAGGCCGTAAAGGACCAGGTCCCGGGCCTTGTTGCTTCGGCGGTGACCAACCCCAATTCCATGGTGAGTAAAAGCCTTCAGAGACACTTGACGGCTGAACGAAGGCGCGGGCAATGACACTTTCACTAAACTACACCCCACTTAGGGACAGTTATTCATTTGAGCCAGGTTACTCCACGGTCGAGGTGCAACTTGATGGCGGTCTGTCGCGTAAGCGACAGGATGTGCTGTTTCAGCCCCATTTGATGACCGTTACATGGCTGCTGGACCCAACGCAGTATACCCGATTCATGGGGTTCTTTAGAACTGCCCTGAAAAATGCGACACAGCCGTTTCTGGTTGACCTTGTATCAGACATTGCCATTCCCACGACACACAGATGCCGGACCAAGGGAGGCATGCCAAAGCTGACCCAGCAGCGCGGGCACGCGTACTACGTAACGTCGACTCTTGAAGTAGAGGCAAACCCGACGTTCACTGGGCTGATTACCTATCAGGAACCGGACCGAATCGTGTTTGCCACGACGAATCCATACCTAGTTGGCCCGATTGTCGAAGGAGACATCATCAGGGTCATTGATACCCAAGGCACCCACCCGACAGGACCGACTGCCCTGAACCTGGATGGTGTATATACTGTCGATTCCACGCTGGGCTTCAACGTCCTTATCCTGACGACTCCGGCTTCGGACAACTCGGATTGGACCACTCTTGCTGGCCTGGCTGGTACAGCACAGTACGGTGACGCCAGCAACGGCAACGTGACATCCACCGTAACAAGGGTACCGACATGAGCGCACTAACAGACTTCTTTTTCAAATCGAAGCCGGCGGTTGTCCGGCTTCAGTGTTTGGAGATACACCACCCGAACTTCAGCCAAACATATCGTTTCGTCAGGAACGCTGTCGGCGGTATCTACGTGTATCACGAGGATAGCGTGGTTCCTCAGTTCTACTCGCACATCCCGATGAAGTTGGAAGAGATTGGGTCCAAGAACAATCTTGACCAGGAGTTGGAGGTCACCATTGGCGACGTAGGGTCTATTCTCCCCGCAGAACTGGACAACATCCGAACTGCCAATAACATGCAGGTCAAGCCTACACTGACTTATCGTGAGTACACGTCTGACGATTATGCGATGGAAGATGTAGGAGGCGGGGAATGGGTATTTGATGGTCTTGATGACAATATTACATTTGGTAATGTCCTGGATTTCGATAGATTAGACCCTTTCACTGTTTCTTTTTGGGTAGAAACGAGTGACACCGAAACTAGACTTATTGGAAAAAGAACAGCAACTGGAAATACCCCCGGGTGGTCTGTGGCGATCAATGCCGGTGTTCTTCGTTACTTTTTGATCAACCACGGGTCTTCCAATCTAATTAGAGTGCAGTCCGCTGTTTCTGTGAGTGACGGCATCAGGCACCACGTTGCTATTTCTTACGACGGATCTAGCGCGGCAGCTGGTGTGTCGATTCAAGTCGACGGAGTTGCCGTTGGCACGACAGTAGATGACGACACACTGACGTTGTCTGCATCCAACAACGGGCCCCTGCTAGTTGGTTCTACAAGTTCAGGGTCATTCTTAGCCGGCAAAATAGAGCATGTTGCAGTGTGGAGCCAAGAACTTAGTGGCGCGCAAATGACATCGGCTTATGGAGGAGGAACTCCACCAACTGATTTGACGACGGCCGTGGGAGTTACCCCGTTGTTTTGGGTGAAACTGGATGAAAATGATACTGCTACGTCAAATGGTATTATTGACTACGGCAGCGGTGGCAATGACGGCACTGCCCAGGGGGGGCTGTCGCCAACTGGTGGTGTCTTTCAACCAGTTTACCTTGAACCAGCCTTTGGTCCCTTCAACCTTCAGATCAATTCCATCGCCTTCAACAAGCAAGGCTGCACGTTTACTGCCAAGCCGGTCCAGTTCAATAAGTCCCGGACCGGCGACATCTACACAGTAGAGCGGTTCCCGATGCTCAAGGGCTTCCTGTGAACAAGATCCGAATTGACGATTACCTGAATCGTGAATTCCGCCGGCACTCCTACAACTGCTGGGATTTTGTCAGAGATATCTGGAAAGACCTGACGGGTGTAGATTTGGGGCATCAAACCCCCAATGATCCGTCGGTCGGTAGTTACACTCAACGAGCCCTGGAAGTCGCGTCCAGGTTGACCCCGCTGGAGTCTGTAGAAGACCCCTGCATCGTGCTTTTCCAGCGGAAGCGACTTGCGCCGCATGTGGGTGTATACTACCGGGGTAAAGTCCTCCACATGAATCCTCGAGGGGCCGAATACCGGGCTCTTGATCAGGTTTCTGCAAATTTCACTTCTGTTCAATTCTACAGGTAAAATGTCCTGCACCGTCATCGTCGCGCACAATCCGTTGGACAGATCTACCTGGCAGCGGCACGAAGAAGTGCCGGACCTGGCAGAATTCCTGCTAACCGACTTCGGCCCGTTTTACGGGGACACTTTCCCGTCAACAGCCCGGGTCTATCTGGAGTCGATCGACGGAGAGCATGATATCACCCCCGCCACGCCACTAGCGGCTGAGGCGTTACATAAGGTGGCTGGCACCGTGTACGTCATGGTTTGGCCCGCTGATCCCGGTACTGCGTTGGTCGGGTTTGGTATTTTCGTTGCTTCCTTCGTGATTAAGGGGGCCTTGGGGGATGAGCGTCTTCGCGCCGGATCCATTCAAGCCAAGGCCCGTAAAATCCCGATCGGTTCTCCAAACAACCAGCCGGGCCTGAGACAGAATACGGCCCGGCCCAACGAGCGCATACCGGACATCTATGGCCAGGTTCGAGCCACACCCGACTTGATCGCACATCCATATATCACCTATCAGGACAATCTTCAGATCGAGACATCCTACATGTGTCTCGGCAGGGGTAACTACACCATCGCTGCTTCAGACGTGCGCGAAGGTGACACCAAGGTATCGGAACTGTTCAACACGAGCGTACAAATCTATCCAATGGGCCAGGCCCCTGGAGGCGGAACTCCGCAGTTAACAATTGGCGAACCGATTGGCGACTCAGTTATTACCGCCGTACCAATCAAAGGTGTAACGGGGGATGAACTGAACGCGCCAAACACGCTTGCCGTGTACGGTGACATTGGCGAGGCCATTCGCCTGCTTGGTAATCCTCTGGCCGAATCACCGTTGTTCCAGTATCTAGGCTCTGGTGTGGGCACTATCACCTACACGGTGGAAGCCACATTTGAATCACCTACGCAACAGGACATTGCCAGAAATATTGCGGTCGGAGACCCTGTAGGGCTGGAGTGGACCACAGAATGCGTAAGTGTTCACTCCCAGCAGATCATAGAAGGAGATGGTGGGCCATTCATTCGGCCCGATCTGCGAGCGCTTCCAGAGACAATTGACGACGACCACATGACAGTCACTGACATCGATCTGTCGAATCCGTCAAAGGTCGTTATTACGCTATCTATCCCGCCCGCACTGCAGGCTCCGTGGGGAGTAATTGCGGTCTACAATACCTCTGGTTCGTCACAGGCACCGGCCGGGACGATCTACAACCGAGGGTCAATTTTATACCCACTGACTTTCAGGCAAGGGCCTTTCTTCTGTAACGACCCCGACATGGAGTTCATTAGTGTTAACCTGACAGCTGAAAACGGTTTGTGGGTTGACGACGGGCGCGTACAAAGACCGCTGCGTATTGGGTTTACGGCAGAGGTCACCCCGGCCGACGCAAACGGTAATGCTAACGGCACAAAAGAGGTCTTTCAGTTTGAAATTGAAGGACACAGAGGTAACAGAAATTTTATTGGGACAACCTTTACCATTAGCCCGACCTTCGGAGGCAGATTCCTTATTTCGCTGTACCGCGACACAATGACTCTTGTCAAGGAAGACATGCCATCATGGCAGTTGGAAAACAGAACAGGCGCACCACTGTTTCCCTGGGACGGAGCCACCACGTTCTGGAACGTGAAGGGCGAATTCAGTGATATTGTTAAATGGACTCACGCCTACTCTCTGTCGGTTCCGCCTAACATTTCTTTTGGCGATGTGACGACTGTTCATGCTCGCGTGAAGCAGCGTCGAAATCAGTTGCCCGAGAACACCGAGCGAAAACTTAACATCCTTGCTCTACGGCAGACTGCTATCTGGAACGGAACTTCCTTCACGGGGTCAGGTGGCACAGACTCCGGGCTGAACGCGCTGTTCTCGATTTTGAAGGACAACAGGTTAGGCAATTTGCCGAATGAGCAGATTGATTTTCCTGGTATAGCCGCTGCATTCGAAGCAGTGGACACGGCTTTCGGCGGGCTGATAGCCAACCCCGCAACCCTTTTCAGCCACACGTTCGATAATGAGAACAGCTCTCTTGAAGACCTGATCGGAGCCGTCGCCGAGAGTTGTTTTGTAACCGTGTATCGTCAGGGTGACATCATCAAGGCCAGTCCTGATATTGCTTCACAGACCTCGACTGTTTTGTTCAATCACCGAAACAAGATTCCTGGCACCGAGACCCGGGCGGTGAGGTTCGGCACAGAAGAGGAGTTCGACGGTATCCGTGTGCCATACGCAGACGACAGGGACAATCAGATCAAGAACTATACGATTCCTGCGGAAGGGGCCACCAGCAACCCGAAAACGGTGGAGGTCACAGGGATCCGACTAAAGTCCAAGGCTGCGATGCATGCCTGGCGTGCGTATAACGAAATGCTGCATCGCTCGGACTCCGTGGAGTTCGATGCCTTTGAAGAGGCTCTTCTCAGTATCGTAAACGACCGGATCCTGGTCGCCCACAACACCGCTGCGGAAGTGCAGGACGGGGATATCGTCGCCATTGATGGCACCACAGTATACACAAGCCAGCCAGTCATCGTGGCTGGTGATAGCACTTTGTTCATCCAGCATACTGATGGCACAACGGAAGGTATTTCCGTTACGCAAGGCGACACTACTCAGAGTCTGGTGTTGGCTCAGGCACCATCACAGACCCTGCATATCGACAGAGACAGTGGCATGGTACCTCGGTACATCCTGTCACAGAATGCTCGGGTAACACCGATGGCTTTCCGAGTCCAGGAGAGAACCTATAAATCCCCCTGCGTGTACCACGTTACTGCCTACAACTACGATAACGCCTACTACTTCAACGATGGGCTGGCCTTGTGGCTACCGTTCGACCCGGTCACCGCATACGTCTCTATCGGAGACCTGGATGATCGTTCACCCTGGGAAACCGACATTACACCGTTCAACGGAGCAACTGCTACTACGGATGCTACCCGCGGTCGTGTCTACATAGGGGCCGTCAACCAATACCTGGACGTGGAGACCAACAGCGCTCTACTGCAAACGGTTGCCGGCTCTTACACCGTGGCCTGCTGGATCTATCGCACATCTACCGCGAACATAGGCAACATCATTTCCAGTGCAGATGAAAATTACCTGCGGTTCGAACTGGGCCTTACGACTTACGCCTTGCGGGGTATTCATGACGGTACTGTTTATGTGGAGGACACCACAACACCCGACTTGAATACCTGGCAGCATTTCGCATTGACCTATGATGCTGATGCGGAAGAAATGGCCCTCTACATAAACGGTGAGTTGGTCGATAGCGCCACCTCGGTTCCGGCGCCAACCGGCTTTCTGACCTGGAGGGTGTTTGGAAATAACACCGGGTCGGGCGGAATTGATGGCAGGGCTGACGATTTACGCCTATACTCACTCTGTCAGCCGCCGGAGTTTATCCGGTCGCTTTATCAGAAAACCCGCCTATGACACCCACCGAAATCAAAGAAATCCAGGCCACTGGCGTCGACTACTTCGGCCATCCGCTGAAAGTCGACGGCGTCTGGGGGCCGAAGACTGCCTTCTGGCATGGAATTACGGGCCTCAGCGTAAAGCGCCAAGAGGTCGTTAAGGCGGCTCTCGGGTATCACGCCAAAGGAACAGCGGAAGATCCGGGCCGGCCGAACCGAGGGTCGTTTGTTGATTCGATCCTTTATCCTGCTGGACTGACGCCTCGCTATGGCCACCCCTGGTGTATCGCGTTCGTGAGCCATGTCATGCGCACGACAGGCGTGGATTGGCCGAAGTACCACGTCAGCGCATGGGCCCTAATCCAGTGGGCCCAGGACAACGGCAAGGTACTTCCGGCTCATGAGAAGCCTCTCCCGGGGGATATCTTCGCGTTCCTTTACGTCCGTAAAGAAGGCGAAAAGAACTTCCGGGGGCACGGCGGAATTGTCCTGGCTCACGACGGCACGTACTTCGCGTGCTGCGACGGGAACGTTGGAGACGCGGTGCGTGTTGGCCGTCGGGCGTCGGGTCCTGATGTGAAGTTCATTCGGGTCATCAATGACGAGAAGCCTGCTCTCACCATGCCCCCAAACCTAAGTCGCCTTGACGGCGTAGGAGACCGATAATGTTTCTGTGGTTTTGGCTCGGAGGCGTGCTCACGATGGCTGTGCTGTCAGTGATTGCTGACTCGCTGCTACCAGAGTCCGTGGGAGAGGTGCCGTATCCGGTGCGTGTCCTGGTGGTCCTTCTGTGGCCAGTGTCGCTCACGGTGGCCCTGGCCATGGCTCTACGGAGCGCCAAATGACGGAAGTCATCCTTACGCTTGAGTTGCCCGAAGGCAGGTACATCTTCGACCGCGAGAACAATCGTCTGTATGTAGCTGGCGATCTCTGGATCCGGCTTCAGGACGAGGGATATCAGGTTGTTGGTCAGGAGGAGAAGGACGAGTGGAAAAACTAAACTGCTGCAACGGTGGTAAGTATCCGCCTGGCCCACTATCTCAGTGCCTTTGGCGCATGGCCTTCCGTGTTGGTGGTAAGCACGTGTTCTCAAAAGACATGGCCAAGTATCTGACGGTCCATGACCAGCAATACACAGGTGCTTGGAGACTCTGCTCTTGACGCTGATCCTCGCCACCCACCGAGGCATCTACTCCGATCGCAAGATCACTTGCGATACTGGTGATAGGTGCGACCCGATTCGTAAGTTCGCTTACAACGAGGCGCTGGTGGCGGGGTTCGCGGGCGACCTGGAATTGATTCTGGAAAGCATCAAACTGGTTGAGTCCGGGGAAGAAAATCCCAAAAAGATTGCACTGTCGGGCGTCGAGGGACTGATCGTAAAGAGTGGCCGTATCTATATGGTCGAACTGAAAAAGACGTGGCTTCGACCAAAGCGGGAGGCCTTTTACGCTTGTGGAACCGGTGCCAGCCAGGCCATGGCATTCCTTGCCGGTCGGGGTAAAATACGCCACAGTGACGTTTGTGCTGCATTCCGTTACGTGGCCCGGGTCAGAGATGACTGCGGTAAGGGCATGGACTATACAGAAGCGCCCTGAGGGTGATAGCGACCAGCGTTAAATAATGCTACGCTAGGCCTTATGGACGGCCCGGTAGCCAAAGCAATTTTAGACTCGATTCAGGATTTGAGGGCCGACGTGCGTAATGTCGATAACCGAATTCGAGAAATGGCTAGTGAGGTCGGGGGTAAAGACGGAATCCGTGAACGGCTGATGGCCCTGGAGGTCAAAATGGAGCAGTGGTCGGATCGAGAAGTAACACCCATTTCAATAGCCCCCGCCAAACGGTCCGCAAAAGATCATATCCCAGCAGCCGGTGTAGCCGGCGCCATTGTGGCGCTCGCAGAAATCGCGTCTGCACTAATCAGGAAGTGAGAACAACCATGAAGTTCGATAAGAAAAAGATCGCTGCCATCCTGGCCGCCATACTGTCGACTCTAACGGCCCTTAAGCTGTTCCTGGACGACCTGCCCGAGT
>Ga0079224_100009549_pt1 | contig 13242 bp, 13 predicted proteins | sample Stecom2015_FD_80414 | JGI IMG/M metagenome (GOLD analysis project Ga0079224, IMG submission 80414) | Agricultural soil microbial communities from Utah to study Nitrogen management - Steer compost 2015 | ecosystem: Environmental > Terrestrial > Soil > Agricultural land | place: USA: Utah... | reverse complement strand
GAAACGTTCTTATCTCCAGTCATCATGTAAATAAAATCAGAACAGTAATCAAGAGACTTATCAGACTTGATAAACTCTTTACCTTGAGAGTGGCGATAAGCATAAGCTGAAACAACTTTGATCTGACCAATAAGTTGTGCGAATGCTTCATCTTTTTGCGCTGGAGTTAAGTCTTGCGCACAAAGATCGTGATAGAAAGCAGAAAGAGAAACAATGTTACTTGATAGAACTGCCATCGGATGAGCATCTTTAGGGAATGCTTTAATCTGAGTCTTGATACCTTCAGGAACTTCATCATAAGAAGCCACGCGTGCTTCAAAAGCTTTAAGTTCATCTTGAGTTGGAAGCTTTCCATAATTAACAAGATAAGCAGTTTCTAAGAAAGTTGATTTTTCAGCTAATTCCTCAATTGAGTACCCACGGTACTTTAAAATACCTTGCTCTCCATCCAGGAAAGTAATAGCTGATGTACAAGCACCTGTGTTCATGTAACCAGAATCTAAAGTTACATAGCCAGTTTGTGCTCTAAGTTTAGTAATATCGATGGCCTTTTCATTTTCTGAGCCAGTGATAACCGGTAATTCGTAAGTGTTCTCACCGAGAACGAGCTTAGCCTTTTCAGACATAAATACTCCTTAAAAAGATAAAAAAAGATGAGTCATTTCAGACGGATAAGTGAAGTTATCCTACCCTAACTTGCTCTAAATTGTCTAAACATCTTGGATTGTTTTTCTCTTCGGTAAGTGGTGCCAAAAAAATAAGGGCCGGTGCCAATTTAACTCCATTTTTTACCCGACAGTATCAATCTGACCCCATAAACATATGGCACGCAATGCGTCTTGTTGTTAAATTCATTAGTTAATCAAACTTCTCTGAGTATTGGCCTCTGCTTTGCGATTAAAGAAGTCAAACTCTCAAGCAGGATGTTTGAAGCCACTTTTTACCAGGAGATCTTATGACTCTTATGCGGAAAAACTTTTCTATTTTTATCCTCCTTATCTCTTCTCTCATTCTTCTGTCTGTTCAGGCCTTTATATCCTGATAAAAAAAATTTACATTCATTTAAGGATTCAAATATAGACACTCAATAGCGAGTAATGATTTAACGGCCACACACAAACCCAATGCTGGAGTACAAGATGAGTAAAAAATTTTCCTTCGCTTTAATCATCATGAGTCTTTTGATGGTTTCAGTACAAGTCTCTGCTCAAAGAACTGTTCGAGTAGATGAACGTGTTCAAAGGACTTATGTTAATCACCCTAGAGTGGATGTAGCTCAATGGTTACGCCTCTATCCCGGGGATGCTTATCATACAGAGATCAACAACATTGCAATCACTGGTACAAGCTTCGCTACCAATACTGGAAATATTGAAGTCTATGCACAAGGACGCCTTCTTTCTCGTATGGCCTTCAGAAGAATACCATCTCAAGTAACAGTTCACTTTCCACTTGGAACACGAGTAAGCGAAGTCTCTATTCGAGTTAACGGAGAAGTCCATATTGAACGTGTTATTGCTTACATCGTTGAACGTCGTTGGCAGCCAGCACCACGTCCGATTCCACCGAGATATCCAGGACCAGCACCTCGTCCAACACCTCCAAGACATGAGCCAGCTCCGCGTCCAAGACCTCCAAGACATACGCCAGCTCCTCAACCAAGACCTCCTAGATATGAGCCGGCCCCGATGCCAGGTCCACCTAGAGATCTTCCTGGTCCAACACCATTACCTCGTCCACCTCGCCGATAAATCCAAGGCCCTCTTAGAGGGCCTTTTTTGTGTTATTTACAAAGCAATTCATCCTAGGCAGTATGAGAGAAAAGGTCCTAATTATGCAGTGGAGCAATCCTGTTACTATTTCAACGCTCAAGAAGCGCTATAAACGCTTTCTGGCCGATGTTCTGATAGATGACGAACTTCATGTGGCCCATGTTCCTAATACTGGGAGCATGACTTCATGCTGGGATGTAGACTGGCAATGTCTTATCTCTGAATCCTCAAATCCAAATAGAAAATTGAAGTTTACATTGGAAATGACCCACAACGGTCTATCTTGGATTGGAGTTAATACCGCCAATGCCAATAAGTTAGTTAAGGAATGGCTCACCGATGGAAAGCTTGAACCTTTTCTAGACTACAAAAAAATTGTACCCGAAAAAAAAGTGGGAGCTTCCCGAATTGATTTTTTTCTAGAGGAACACCCGGTCCATGCTAACTGTTACATCGAAGTAAAAAATGTAACACTCAAACTTGATAATAAGGCCCAATTTCCTGATGCAGTATCTGAGCGCGGACAAAAGCACCTTTTAGAACTCACGGAATTAAAAAAAGAAGGCCACCGCTGCGCCATGGTTTATGTGGTTCAACGAGAGGATGTTGATTTATTTTCTCCTGCTGAAAGTATCGATCCAAACTATGCCAAACTTCTTAAAGAAGCCGTCTCCGCTGGAGTTGAGGTATATGTTTATCAGTGTAAACTCGATGAAACAGGAATTCACTATTACCGCGAGCTTCCTTACTCCTTATGAAATTCTCTTACCAATTAATTGATGAACAACTCTATCTCAAGCCCACCGTCGAAGAGGGGTTATTCTCATTCAATGAAATCAGCTTCACGCCCTCTATTTCAAAGGATCAGAAGCCTATCTCGGCCATTATTTCCGAACTCGATCCCCTAACGGCCACTAAGCTCCTAGAAGTCGAGGCCAGCCGCTATCCGAATTCTAGTCGCTTTGAAGAATTAAAAAATATAAAAGCAGATTTTGTTTTCCATCCCCACGAAGAACTTATTTTTTTTGGAGGAAGCTTTAATCCTTGGCACCATGGTCACAAAGCGTGCTTGGATTTACTTGGAAATAGAGATTGCATCATACTCCCTGATCGAAATCCCTTTAAGGAAATTATTCACCTCTCTCCTGTAGAGATTTACCAAGAGATTGCCCTCAAAATAAATTACAATCATCATTACTTAAATCCAGAATTTATTCTGCAAGCAAACAAGAACCCTACTTATACTTGGATAAAGCGTACTCAAGAACGTTTTCCTAATGTTAAATTATCTCTTCTTATGGGGATGGACAGCTTAGAATCTATTGAGACTTGGCATCAAGCAGAAGAACTTCTTAGCACTTTGAATTCAATTTATGTGGCATCTAGACTAGAAGATCAAAGTAAACAAAAAGAGCTTCAAAACCGGTTAAGTAGATTTAGAGGACTCCAGATAAAATTCTTAGGTCATCATCCTTTTGAATCTTTATCATCCACCGAACTTAGAAATAAGAAATAAAAAAGGGGCCCTAAGGCCCCTCGAATTTTAATTAGTAACAAGTCCAGTAGCAATCATCGAAGCAAACAGTGCCGTAGTAGTAGTCATACTGACAAACATAATCGCAAACATATCTATCAGTGCAGTAGTAAGTACCGCCTCCACCACCGCCGCCGCCGCCACCAGCAGCAACAGCTACACCTACGATAACAAGAAGAAGACCTACTCCGATCCAAACTCCTGCATCCGAGCTCCAGCTAGCACCAGTCGAATAACCTTTCTTAACAAGGTCAACGAGGTATTCAGAAGCTTGCTCGCTAGTCATTCTATTTAGAGAAATCATAGAAAAAGCAGTATCTAGGTCAGCAGCAAGTTTTTTGTTTTTAACTTCTGATTTAGCAAACTCAATTAACTCTTTATTCGAAAGTCCTTTGGCCTGAAGCTCATTAACTTTCGATTTGAAAGATTTCATTTGCTCTACATAGAAGTTTTTGTCTTGCTGATCCCACTCAACAGTTAGAGCGTAGTTCAATTCATCAAATGCGGTCTTAAGACCATTTTGAGTAGTTGCTTGCGCAGATACTGTGAACACTGCAAAAACAAGCATAATTGACATCATTTTTTTAAACACTGGTTCCTCCTGGAGAATGATTTTTTGTTGTTTATCAATAGCGAGCTTAGTCAGACAAGTTTAAATTTTCTTAAATTACATATGGTTTAGAGCTTCTTATTATGTAACAGCTTAAGTAGCTGAATTCTCTTATTGAAGGGGCTGTCACATGATCTTCTGCAAGTGGTAAGTATTCCCTCAATTAGCTGCCCTCGAATAGAAGAGTCAGTAGTAATCTCTTGGCGAAGTTCATACATAAAGGAATCTTTATTCTCTCCAACGACTTCTCCTACTTGCCAGAGAAGACCGAAGACAAAATCAGTATTGGCCCAGTCGTAACTTTCAAATTGAATTTGATATTCATTTTTCCGAGAGGCATCTTTTCCATTAAAGGTATTATATTTTTTTATTTTTTTAGCAAGTGTTGGGGAGTTTGCTATCTTACCTGCAAAATAATCGGCCATCCCTTCTATAATAGGAGTTGAGTGCGTAAGTTCTAAGTAGTCTGAGAGAGCGACATGAGCGTACTCATGATAAATAATTTCTGGCACCAACGCCGAATCGAGCCAATACCACTTTCGAGTAAAAACGTAGTTAACGGTATCCTGCGAGCGATAAGCAAGCTCAAGAAAGAGAGTTGCTCCCACAGTACGAAGAGCACTATCAGTATCTAGAACGTAGTTATCATTGGTCCATGTAAGAATGAGTTGGCTTAAAAAGCGATGAAAGGTTTGCATGTGAACTTGGTTACGAAATCTTTTAACGATTCCTTCAAGTTCATGATCTTGATTTTTTATATCTAGGCTTGAAAGATGAACTTTCTTACTAGGGCGAAACCATATCTCTTTACCCCAAGGAGAAATATTTCTTGAGGCCATCCCCTGTCCTGCAGGAATAGTTAAAGCATTATTAAATTGAGGTCCTAAATTATCATGGGCAAAGTGCCCAAGCTCAGAGAACTGGTTGGTAAGCTCTAATCTTACAACAACTTTTTCCAATCCTTTTACATAATCAGAATCAAGCTTATCTACGAAGTAGTTTCTCGCCTTGGTCAGGTGGTGATAGACTGTTGCAGCTTTTAAAATAAGTTCTCTATCTTCGTCGAATGAGATAGCTTCATCACTCTTACCACGAACAATTTTGAAATATTCACCGTCAAAAGAATCATGACTCACAAGATTAGTTAATTTTACTTTCTTGAAGATCTGCTTATTAGCTTCACTTCTTTCAACGACTTCAAACTCTCGGCTCCAAGCGGATAAGGAAGCAACTAATAAAAGCACTATTACTAAAAGAGTTTTCATTAAAATAAACTCCCATCATCAATCTGATGATCTTTGTCCCCCATCGTGGCCTCAATCGCCACAAGGGCCAGCACCGGTATAAAACCATATGGAGGTGGAATCATAATTGTTGCTACTGAGCTAAAGGATCTAACCCAAAAAGAAGCCTTATCCCAAAAAGTTTTTCTTGGATTCCAAATCTCTTCAAGTCCTCCAAGCTCATCAAGTTCAGTACCTGCGATAAGCCCTATCTCAAAGGAAGCTGCAATGAGATCCATATATGAGGGAGCACGGCCTTTAAATTGAGTATTTAAAGCGAGCTGACTCATCTCTTTTCTTAAAATTTTTAAAGAAAATCTGAAGCGTTCCATGGGCTCCAGAGGAATCACTTCTATCTCACCATCTTGCTCGTAAACCCAAATCTCAATTCGATCACTTTCAAGACGTGTACGAAGTTTCTTAATCAAATTCCCCATGATAATAATTTGGAGATCAGAATATTGGGCCAATAATTGTTGGCGATGAGTGAGCTTAATAGCATTTGATTGAGTCACAAAATTGCTATATTCCTCTTCAAACGGAAGAGGATACTGCGAACGAAGATTTTTTATTTTATTATGATAGTCCTTAAGAGTGACACTTTTTAAATGAAGTTCCCCAAGTCTTGCTCTCTCAAGTAATCTATAAACTTCTTCATCAATAACTCTGCGGTCTCGTGCTTCTAAGAATAAATCTCTCAAACCATTCTGAGAGAGGGAAACTTCTTTATTCATATCACTATAAAGAAGTCGATAAGCTTCATCGTAACAATTTCTTGCTAAGTATTTTGGAAAGTCTTTTATTAGCTGATAAAGTTTTTCTCTTTGCGAATGAGTCCCTATAAGAAAACGGTGGTGCTCACTATTATCGGCGAAGATGGTCCGGTGAGTGATATTATAGGAATTCAAAAGTATCTGGACAACAACATCATCAATCTCACCTAGTTCTCTTAAATGATAAATACTTCCTTCAAACTGCGACTTAGAAACTTTTCTAAGACCAAGGTTATTTAGAAGAGACTCGTTTAAATTATAAGAACAAAGGTTTCGTTCATTCTGTTCAGTTAAAGCATTTCTATAGGCCTTAACAACAGCTTCTGAATTAATTTTTTTAAGAAGAGCAGAAATTTTTCTATTGTTTGATCTTGTATCGTAGAGACTTCTTCCTTCACGATCATTTCTAAATGACAAGGAATCAGAACTGGCCCAGCTGATTTGTAAGAACAAAGAGATTGTTAATAAAAAGAGCCTCAAAATCATAGATACCTTTTTGGGGCATCATAGAGGAATTTTGGTTAGAGTTGGTAAGAGAGAGAAAAGATTACAGAGTAAAAGGATAAGAGATTGAACTAAATTACGTTAACTTAAAGCTTAAAAAATAAGAAAGGCCCGAAGGCCCTGCTTATTTTTTATCTTTATTAGTTATAAGAGAAATGTTTTCGAGTTTTTGGGCAGATAAAAGATCAAGAACTTTTACTAGACGCTCGTACCTAACGTTCCCATCAACTCGAAGATTAATGAGCGTTTCCGGTTTTGCTCCCTTAAGTGAGTCAGGCAAAGCCTCCATCGTACTCTTCTTTCCATTAAAGGCCACTTCATCATCAGTAAGTTCAATGGTGATTTCTTCCATCTTTTTATCTTCACTTCCCTGTCCTTCCTCTGTTTTAGGAAGTTGTAAAAGAAGTGCGACTTCTTCCTTCTTAAAGACTGAAGTTACCAGGAAGAAAATGAGAAGGAGAAACACCACATCAATAAGTGGTGTCAGGTCCATTGATAGCTGTTCGCGTCTACGTCTGGCCATAAATTACTCCCCTGAAAGCTTAGGGGCTATTTTCTGCTCCATTTGAATTTCAAAATCATCGAGTTTTCCAGAAAGATAGTTATGAGCAACAAAATGAGGAATGGCCACGATTAGACCTACGATTGTCGTTATGAGTGCAAAAGAAATCCCAGAAGCAAATTGTCCTGGATCACTAAGACCACTTTGAGAAATAACCTGGAATGCCTCATAGATCCCCATCACTGTTCCAAGTAGTCCAAGAAGAGGTGCTGTGGTTGCAATGACTTTAATAGTGTTCATTCCAAACTCAAGTTCATGAACCCTTTGGAATACTCCATCCTTAACTAAATCGAGATGGGAAAAAAGGTCTTTACCTGCAAACTTCGACTTGAGAGCTTTAGCGAGTTCAACGGTATTGTTTTCCATATTCTTTTGGAAATCTCTAAAGGCAAATGCTCTCCAAAGAATGAGAGAAAAACCGAGAACATTCATAGCAACAAGTATCCAGGTGATTGAACCACCGGCATTAATGAAGTCAATAAGACGCATAAAAATCCCTTTTAAATCTTATATAGTGAAAAACTTAAGTGGTACCTTGATATCCATTTTAGACTCGCCTAACTCTTGAGGTATTGGCATAAAACGTTTTACTTTTCTAACCGCTTCTAGAGCAGAGGCATTCAAACGCTCGTATGGAGATGGATCTTCAACTTTCACATCTATGATATGACCATCTTTTAAAAGCGTAAAGGCAACAACAACAGTGCCTTGCTGGCCAAGGCGGCGACTCATCGGTGGATAGTATTTATTTTCTTCGATTTTTGAACGTAATTGGGCCTTGTAAAGAGAGCGGATATCATCGATGGCCTGAGTTGGAGCTGAGGATATAATAGTTTCTTCTACTACCTCTTCAGAAATTTTCTTGTTTTCTTCTGGTACAGGCTTGGGTTCGCTCTTTTCTTTAATTGGCGTTTTCTTTGCGGCCGTCTTTTTTACTTGAGGTTTGGGTTCAGATTTTTTTAACTGCGTAGCAATTTGAAGTTTTAATTTATTTGGGGAAATACTTACGCTTGAAAGGACATTCTCCTTTTGCATCATAGTGATTCCACCAAATATTACCGCTAGGTGAAGCGCTGAAACTACAATGAAATGGGGAAGAAATTGGTTACGCATAGAAAGGTTTTATATATCAAACATCTATAAAAGTCTATGCTCAAGCTTCAAACTTTGTAAAAATGACACCACACGCATTTCAGAATAAATGAAGACTGTGCTTCTGGCAAAAATCTTGATTTTATTACGTTCTTTTCCTCCTAACGGACTTGCCTAATTCTTTTCCATCCCCTATCTTGTGGGTTCTACTAAGGACAATGGACTCAAATGAATATCGATGAACTTAAGGCATCACTAGAACAACTTAGCCTTAAAATGAACGAGAAAACATCCAGCACTCTTGCCGATGAATTAAATTCATTGGTGGAGTCCAGTGGAAAAAAATTTCGCCCAGGTCTTCTATTCTTAGTCGGACGTCTCTTTGATCTAGAAATAAAAGACTTAATGCCCTTTGCTAGATCAGTGGAACTTACTCACCTTGCTTCTCTAATTCATGATGATGTCATCGATGGAAGTGATACTCGTAGGAACTCTCCTACTCTGAACGCTCTTCACAACAATACAACCTCCATTCTTGCTGGAGATTACGTGTTGGCCACAATCATGAAGGAGCTAGCACAAACTTATAAACAAGAAATTCTTATTGATCTTACTGTCGCGATTCAAGACCTCGCTGATGGTGAGTGGCTTCAATACACTCTCAAAAACAAGGACTTTGTTGAAAAAGCTGAGTTAAGAGAAATTGCTATTAAAAAAACCGGTGGACTCATTCGCTGGTGCTTAACCACACCGGGAAAACTTGCCTCTTATCACAACATAGATGGTCTTGCTGAAACGGGTGAAAGAATTGGCCTCATTTTCCAAATGGCCGATGACATTGTTGATGCTACTGTTACTAGTGGTAAGCCAGCATTCCTTGACATTCTCAATGGTCAGATTAATTTTGTAACTCAGAAGCTTTGTGAAATTTATCCAGAGCTCAAAGATGGTGTTTACTCTCTTCGTCACAACCCGAATGCTCCAATTCCTTGGACTGAAGAACAGTACTTTGAGGCCATCAAAAAAGTTGATGAGGATATTAATATCGAAAAGAAATTAATTCTTAATCATCTAGAAAAAGTTTGTCAGGAAAATCAGAAGACAGATCTTCTACCTCTTTTTGAACTGATGATTTACAAAATTCAATCTAATTATGAGAGTGTGCTCAATGAACAATAAGCAGATTATAGAACTACAAAAACAAAAAATTGCCTCTCATTTTTCTGATTCCCAGGCCCTTCTTGATTACATGATGGAGACCCTCGGTAACTTTTATTACAGATATCTTGAAACAACTAAAGACCAGGACCTTCAAACTATTGAACTCGGCCCTAAAAGATGGGGCGCTCAGAGTAGCGAATCAAATAGCATGGAAGTCCTCAAAATAAAGAATCCAAGTGTGCGTCCTCATCTTATTGAAGCTGCTAAATCCCTTGGAGCTCAGGGCGGGTTAAATGTTCAATATACTCTTGGTATTGAGCCTCTGGAACTCAATTCAGAAAAAGGTGAAATCATCATTTTTGCTAAGATCGATTGGTCAAATACTCCAACTAATATGAGTAAAACCTCTGAAGAGAAAACTCTGCGATTCAAATATAGTTCTTTAGGTGAATTTAGAAAGGGCTTCGCACTTAAGCTTGAAGAGGCTTGTGAAATATTTCTTTAGGCATTTTTTCTGACATGCTTAGAATAAACCTTCTTGAATAGCCATATCGAGAAGATCACGCCTAGGCCTACAAACACATAAACTTTAAATTCTCTGATCTTTTCTAAGATAACGTCCCCGTAGGTCGCAACAAAGTAGACTTGTGTTGGTACAGACACGAGAGCAGCTGTCCCATCTACCAAGATAAATTTCCAAACAGGAATTCCAAACAGACCACAGCTCATGTGTCCAGGGAAGCGAAGTCCTGGTGTAAAGCGAAAGATACCACTGGCAAGGGGGCCATACTTCGTGAACCAAGAATTGATTCGATCAAAACCGTTGCCAGCAACCTGCTTTTGAAAGAACTTGGTTTTTATAATGTGGGTTCCAAAAAACTTACCTATAAAATAGACGGTGAGGTCAGATATGAAGACCGCCAAAAAACATACAATACTCAACGTAAAAACGTTAACCCCTACTGCCCCTTCATAAGGAGGTGGGTATAACTCAGGATGATGGGCCATATAGGCCACTAAACCTGCTGAAATAAGTGTTAACTCCTCAGGAATTGGAACTCCAAACGAGCTAGCAAACATGAAAGCAACAATGAACCCGTAAACGTACATAGGTTCATAAGCATACTGAGAAAAGAAGGCCATCAGGCTAGCTTCGTTGAATTCCATCATAATGGCCCCATTCTAAAGATTTAGAACATATAAGCAAAGTAAAAAAAGCCTAATTCTCTGACAAAAGATCCCTTGCTCGCGCCTGAAGTGCTCGGTAAGAACTAATAAAAATTGTCGCTAAACAAAGAATAATCAGTACCACTCCAGGAAAAATAATTCGACCAATACTAATACTCCAAGCGAGCTTGAACGCTTCCTGGGAAATCACTTGGGCCATGAACCATCCTAAAATTAGACCTGTCATTAAAGATAACAAAAAGAGAAAGCCAAACTCAAATAACAAGGCCTTTCTGACCTGATGAGTGGTCATTCCCAAGCCTTTGAAAAGGGCGAGATCGTAGTAGCGACGATAAACCTGGTCGTGACAAAGTCCGTAAAGAATAACGAGACCAACAAAAAGACTTAGAATCGAGATCATCTCTATGGCCCTCTTGGACTTGAGAAAAAGTTTCCAAATCTGGTCAATAAGGTTTTCTACATCAATAAAAGATATATTTGGTAATTTGGCCAAGACAGCTCTTTGAAAATCATTTTTGAGATGAGTGTATTTTTGTGGAAGTACGGCAAGGTATGTCCGAGGAGCTCCTTCAAGACTTGGAGGAGAAACGTTTACAAAGAAATTTGGATAAAAACTCGTCCATTTAATTTCCTTTAGGTTTACCACTTCTGCTTCAAACTCTACTCCCTGAATATCAAATTTTAAAAGATCGCCAATCTTTACATTCATTCTTTGGGCCCATCGAGACTCTAAGGAGACCACTGGCCGATCATCTGAATAAGCACTAAAATCTTTACCCTTAGTAATGCGCTCAGAAGGAGAAAGAAAATCTCGACTGGTTAAATTAAGTGCATTATTACGAATACGAGACTCTTCATCTGATTCATCACGAAGTTTGACGTCTCTCTTCTTTCTTTCAAAAACTTTCCCATTAACAGTTTCTAAACGTGCACGGACCATAGGAGTTATGGCCTCTAAAGGTGTTTTTAGATCATTTGCAATTTGAATAAGTTCATCAATTTGCTCTTCTTGAATATCAAAAACAAATAAAGCAGGCTTCTCTTCTTTAAGTTCAAACTCCCCTTGCACTTTAACATCAAGTTGAAGAATAAGTGAAATAAGAGTCGCCCCCAAGCACAAAGATAAAAAGGAAAAGGTAAGCTTATGACCAGAACGAGCAATTTGTCTTAAAGCTACACCAAACTCTAAGGAAATAAAGCGAAGCCGCTCTTTAGATAAAACTTTAAGAATACTCCATTGCCAAAACTTAACAATAAAAGAGGATATTAGAAAAACCATGATGAGTCCGCCGAAAAAGAGATTTCCGATTCGTAAGGACCCACTCAAATTCCAAGAAAAAAGCCATAGAAAAATAATAAAAGGAAGAAAGTCATAATAACGAAAACTTCCCATAACGATCTTGGAAGATTTTAGGCTTATACCCATAGGTGTTCTTAGAAGCCCTAGAAGAAGGGGCACTAGAATCAAGACGGATAATGTGTAGAGAAAAGGAATTTGATAAAAAAGAACATTAAGGGAGAGAGTCTCCCCTAAGTCAGTTCCTAAGTTTTCTTCGAGTATTGGACGTAGCCAATAATAGGCCGGAGAGAAAAGAGTGAATTGAATCAGCATGACTAAAGTAAAAAGGACTGTGAACTGAAGAATCAGCCACGTCACAAGTTTTATCTTAGTAAGACCATGAAGATAAAGAAGGCAGTAATCTTTCAAGCGAGCCGCAAAATGAGACTGATAAAGATAGAAGATTCCAACGAGTGAGAGAATCAAACCAATGAGGGCCGCTAAGGACATGAAGTTAGTGAGCATGTTAACAGCTCGTGCCGTTTGACCACTTGAGTTTTCAGGTAGTGAAACTCGCAGGGCCGGATCAGTAAAGTTCTTGAAAACATCTTTTTTAAGAAGTTCAAAATCACGTGGTAAATAGTTAGGGAAAATAAAGTGATAGGCATAGCTACCAGTTGCACCAAGCTTTAAAAGCCCTGTTTTCTCCAAATCTTTCAAGGGAAGATATATTCGAGGAGCAAGAGAAAAGCCTCGAAGACCTACTGATGAGTCCTCTCGGATAATATCTTTTACTTCAAAAGAGAGTTCTCCTAGCCAAACTTTATCTCCTTTATTTATTTCCCATAAACGCTCTAAATCTTCTGAGATATAGAGACCATCGGCCCTTAACTGATTCTCTGCTTTAATGCTCCCGTAAAATGGAAAGCCCTCTTCGATTCCACGAACCTCCACTAACCGAGTATCCTTACTCTTATCAACCGTGAGCATCGAATATATATCAACAACTTTATAAGAACTCTGGGCCTTAGCTTTAAGTTCCTCAATATACTTGTACTCTTCTTCAGTAAAATTTCTTCTGGCATTCATAGCGAAGTCAGAAGTAAGTAATTCTTTTGCTCGGGAGTTTAATTCGTCCTGAACTTTCGAAGAGATTAAAGAGATTCCAGAAAGACCGAGTGTACCTAAAAGCACAGTAATCGTTACTAAGGCATAGAACACCCAAAACTTCTTAAATTCTTTTATGGTAAAAAACTTAAAAATCACCCAATGCTCCCGTGCTCAAGATGAATGATTCGTGAACATTTCTGGGCAAGTTCCAGATCATGGGTCACTAAGACCAAGGTTGTGCGGGTACTCTGAACCATTTCAAACAAGAGGTTCATAACCATCTCACCTGTTTCTTCATCTAGATTACCACTTGGCTCATCAGCAAAGAGAATTCGAGGCTTAATACTGAGGGCCCTTGCAATGGCCACTCTTTG
>Ga0079224_100009548_pt1 | contig 13243 bp, 10 predicted proteins | sample Stecom2015_FD_80414 | JGI IMG/M metagenome (GOLD analysis project Ga0079224, IMG submission 80414) | Agricultural soil microbial communities from Utah to study Nitrogen management - Steer compost 2015 | ecosystem: Environmental > Terrestrial > Soil > Agricultural land | place: USA: Utah... | reverse complement strand
TGCACACCTGGCTGCCGGACGCCCACGTCGAGGCGCCGACCGCGGGGTCGGTCATCCTGGCCGGCGTGCTGCTCAAGTTCGGCGTCTACGGCTTTCTGCGGTTCGCCATGCCGCTGTTCCCGTACGGCGCCGCCGAGCTGGCCCCGGCGATCGCCTTCATCGGCGTGGCCGGCATCATCTACGGCGCGCTGACCGCCTTCGTGCAGGACGACGTGAAGAAGCTGGTCGCCTACTCGTCGGTGTCGCACCTCGGCTTCTGCATGATCGGCGTCGTCGCCCTCACGCCGCAGGCGATCGAGGGCTCGATCTACGCCATGCTGTCGCACGGCCTCACCACCGGCGGCCTCTTCCTCGCCATCGGCGTCCTGTACGAGCGGCGCCACACCCGGCGGATGGCGGAGTTCGGCGGCGTGTGGTCGCGCATGCCGGTTTTCGGGGCGCTGTTCCTCATCTGCGTGCTCGGCTCGGCCGGCCTGCCCGGCCTGAGCGGCTTCATCGGCGAGTTCCTCGTCATCTTCGGCACCTTCATCACCGGCGCGCCGTACTTCCCGGAGGGCTGGCCGCACTTCATCCCGGTCCCGAAGATCCTCGGCGCGCTGGCCGCGACCGGCGTCATCCTCGGCGCGGTCTACCTGCTCTACATGTTCCAGAAGGTCATGTTCGGGCCGCTGCGCAACGAGCGGAACAAGGACCTCCAGGACCTGAGCTGGCGCGAGATCGCGGTCTTCGTGCCCATCGTCGCCATGATCTTCGTCATGGGCGTGTTCCCGCGCCCGTTCCTCAAGGTCACCGAGAACTCGGTCGACCGCTTCATCAGCGACTACAAGGGCAAGCTCGCCGAGCCGGACGGCCCGGCGCACCTGATCGGGCAGCCGCCACCCGGCGAGGCGGCCGCGGAGGACTCCGCGGCGCCCGAGCCCGGTGAGGAGGCGGCCGCGGAGGGCTCCGCGGCGCCCGAGCCCGGTGAGGAGGCGGCCGCGGAGGACTCCGCGCCGCCCACGCCCGCGACCGCCGAGCCGAGCCCGCGGGCCGGCGAGGCCCCCACCGCCGGAGGCCAGCCGTGAGCCAGGTCCCGGTCAAGCCGGCCGACTTCCTCTTCGTCTCGCCGCTTTTGCTCCTGGCAGTGGTGGCGCTGCTCCTCATCGTGGTCGAGGCGTTCACCCGCGGGCGGCCGCGCTCGTGGCTGATGCCGCTCGCGGTGGTCGGCTGCGTCGGCGGCGCGCTGGCCGCGATCGTCGTCTACCGGGCGCTCGACGGCCAGGCGGGCGTCTCGGCGTTCGGCGGCATGCTGGTCGCCGACCGCCCGTCGATGTTCTTGACCGTGCTGCTGTGCGCCGGCACCGGGCTGGCCGCGCTCATCTCGCCGGCCCACCAGGAGGAGCACGGGTGGGAGAGCGGCGAGTACTACGGGATGCTGCTCCTGTCCGCCTGCGGCATGGTGATGATGGCCATGGCGGGCGACCTGGTCGCCACCTTCATCGGCCTGGAGACCATGTCGCTGGCGGTCTACGTGCTGTGCGCCCTGCGGCGCGGCTCGCGGCGGGCCAGCGAGGCGGCGATGAAGTACTTCCTGATGGGCGCGCTGGCCAGCGCGTTCCTGGTGTACGGCATCGCGCTCCTGTACGGCGCCACCGGCACGACCGATCTGGCGCTCATCGCCGAGCGGATGAGCGATCGCGGCCAGCAGCCGCTGGTGATCGTCTCGGTCATCCTCCTGGTGGTCGCCTTCGGCTTCAAGGTGGCGGCGGTCCCGTTCCACATGTGGACGCCGGACGCCTACGAGGGCGCGCCCACCCCGGTGACCGGGTTCATGGCCGCGGTGGTCAAGGCGGCCGCGTTCGCCGGCGCGCTGCGGGTGTTCGCCGGGGTGCCGGGCCTGGCGGCCAATGACAGCTTCGGGCTCGGCGGCGACTTCATGCCGCTCGGCCGCATGGGCTGGGCCGGCACCTTCGCGGTGATCGCGGCGATCACCATGACGGTCGGAAACCTCGCCGCCCTGCGCCAGGAGAACGTCAAGCGGATGCTGGCGTACTCCTCGGTCTCGCACGCCGGCGTGCTGCTGGTCGGTCTGGTGGCGCTCGGGGTGAGCCCGAAGGGGCCGGCGCTCAGCGCCATCCTCTACTACCTGGCCGCCTACGGCGTCACCACCATCGGCGCGTTCGCCGCGCTGGTGTGGATCGGCTCGCGCGAGCAGGAGCGGGTGCTGGTGGACGACTGGGCCGGGCTGGCCGGCCGCCACCCGGCGGCGGCGCTGGCGATGACGGTCTTCCTGCTCTCGCTCGGCGGCATGCCGCCGACGGCCGGCTTCTTCGGCAAGTTCGCCGTGTTCCAGTCGGCGATGCTGGCGCCGGGGGGCGAGCTCCTCTGGCTGGTCGTCATCGGCGTGCTGAACTCGGTGCTCAGCATGTTCTATTACCTGCGCATCGTGATGGCGATGTACTTCCGCGAGCCGCTCGGTGAGTTCCGCCCGGTGCGCTCCGGCGCGGTCACGTTCGTGCTGGTCACCTGCGCGATCCTGGTCCTGCAGATGGGCCTGATGCCCAGCGTCTGGCTGGGCCTGACGAACTAGGCCACGCGGTGGCCGACTGGCTCGCGGCTCTCCACGAGCTCGCCCAGGTCATGGGCGTGGAGACCGGCTACTGGGAGGTCGACGGGACCCACCACACCGCCACGCCGGAGGCGCTGGTCGCCGTGCTCGGCGCGCTCGGCGCCGGCCTCGCCCGGCCGGAGGAGGCGCCGGACGCGCTGCGCCGCGAGCGGGCGGCGCGGTGGCGCCGGCCGCTTTCGCCGTGCGCCGCGGTCATCGCCGGAGAGCCGTTCGGGCTGACCCTGCGCGTGCCGGCGGCGGCGGCGGGGACGCTGCGGGTGACCGTGGAGCTGGAGGATGGCGGCGCGGTCGCGGCCGACGCCGATCTGGCGGCGGCCCCACCGTCAGGCGGCGCCGAGGTGGACGGGCAGGCGTTCGTCGAGCGGCGGATCGGGGTCGCCCTGGAGCTCGCGGCCGGCTACCACCGCGTCCGGATCGAGGGCGCGGGGATCGCGGCGGAGGCGCATCTTCTGTGCGCGCCGCGCCGCGCGCTGGCCGGCCCGGGCGAGCTGCGCACGTGGGGCGCGTTCGCGCCGGTCTACGCGCTGCGCTCGGCGGATCAGCTCGGGGTCGGCGACCTCGGCGATCTGGCCGAGGTGGCGCGCCTGGTGCGGGCCCGGGGCGGCACGCTCCTCGGCACGCTGCCGCTTCTGGCCTGCTTCTACGACCGGCCGCACCACAACCCGAGCCCGTACTCGCCGATCACGCGGCTCTACTGGAACGAGCTCTACATCGACGTGCGGCCGGAGGCGTGGCGGCGGCTCGGGCTGCCGGGCGCGGAGCAGGTGGCCGGCGATCCGTCGCTGGCGGCGGCCGCCGCGCCGCTCGGCGATCTCGAGCTGGTCGACTACCGGCGCGCCGCCGCGATCCGGCGCGAGGCGCTCGGCCGGCTGTCGCGCGCCGCCTGGGCCGATCCGGCTGCCCGCGCGCGGATCGAGGCGTTCGCCGCCGAGCGGCCGCGGGTGAACGACTACGCCCGCTTCCGCGCCCACTGCGAGACCACCGGGCGGCCGTGGGGCGACTGGCCGGAGCGCGAGCGGGACGGCGATTTGGCCGGCGCCGCCCTCGACGAGGAGCTGCGCCGCACCCACGTCTTCGCCCAGATGGTCCTGCACGAGCAGATGGCCGGGCTCAAGCGGCGCGACGACACCGCCGGCCTCTACCTCGATCTGCCGGTCGGCGTCGACTGCACCGGCTACGATCTGTGGCGCGAGCGCGGCGCGTTCGCCAGCACCATCTCGGTCGGCGCGCCGCCCGATCCGCTGGCGCGCGGCGGCCAGAACTGGGCGGTGCCGCCGCTCCACCCGGGGCGCCAGCGCGAGGACGGCTACCGCTACTTTCGCGAGTGCATCCGCGCCCACATGGAGCACGCGGCGATGCTGCGCATCGACCACGTCATGGGGCTGCACCGGCTGTTCTGGATCCCGCCCGGCGGCAGCGCCGCCGACGGTGTCTACGTCCACTACCCGGCCGACGAGCACTACGCGATCCTCTGCATCGAGTCGCAGCGCCAGGGGTGCGCGGTGGCCGGCGAGGACCTCGGCACCGTGCCGGACTACGTGCGCCCGGCGATGGCCGAGCGCGGCCTGCACGGCCTCTTCGTCGGCCAGTTCGAGTGGCACTGGCACGACGGCACCGCCTACCTCAACACGCCGCGCCCCGGCGCCGTCGCCAGCCTCGACACCCACGACACCGCCACCTTCGCCTCCTTCTGCGCCCGCGAGCACATCCCGGAGCCCGAGGCGACCATGCGCCGCTGGACCGAGAACCTCGCCGCCGGTCCGGCTGACGTCGTCCTCGTCACCCTCGAGGACCTCTGGCTCGAGACCGAGCCGCAGAACGTCCCCGGCACCCACGGCGAGGACACCGCCAACTGGCGCCGCCGCATGCGCCTCACCCTCGACGAGCTCGCCCGCGACCCGCGCGTCACCACCCTGCTCGACCGCGTCGCCGAGCTGCGCAGCCGCTGCTGATCCGCGGGGGCGCCCCGCGGCCGCCGCGGTGCCGGCTCACGCCGGCGGGTCCGGGTCGAAGATGAGCGCGCGCAGGATCGACTCCTCCTCGCTGTGACCGAGCTCCGGGAGGATCGCGTCACCGTAGGAGATCGTCGACAGCCCGCTCTCGAGCCAGGTCGCGTAGTCGATGCCGCGGTCGATGAGGAGCAGCGGGCCGAGGTAGATCGCCGAGCTCTCGCGCGGGCCCTGCGAGGCGAGCGCGTCCGGCAGGACCGGCAACGCCGCCGCGCCCGGGTTGCCCGGCGCGACCACGATCCACTGGCCCGCGTGGTCATCGCCGGTCCAGTGGATCTCGGCGCGGGTGATCGCCGCGCGCGGGTCGCCGCCCTGCCACTGGTAGCGCGGGCGCAGCGGGTCGGTCACGTCCAGCACCGGGCTGTCGATCCCCTCGAACAGGAGGTCCGCCAGATCGAGGGCGGTCGGCTCCGACGAGGTGCGGAGGATCGTCATGCTCGTGCTGGTGTCCGGCCACTTGACCGAGATCGCGAGGCGGTGGGCGTCGGCGATCGCCTCGGGCCAGTAGCCGGCGTCGACCGTCTCGCCCTGCGGATCGAAGGCGCGCGTGAAGCGGTAGTAGATGACGCCGTCGATGAGCGGCGAGACGACCAGAAAGCCGCTGGTCGCCGCGGCCGGGGCGTTCTCCAGCGCGAGCAGGGCAGGGCCGCCGTAGGGCACCCAGGTGCCGCCGCTCACCGCGATCGGCGGGATCAGATCGCTCGAGTCGATGCGCGCCAGGCCGCGCAGCTCGTCGCCCGCGCTCAGCGCCATCGAGACGACCGCGTAGTCGCTGCGGTCGTGGCCGAGGCAGTCGTCGAGATCCTCGATCTCGACCTGCCCGCCGGTGTCGCCGTCGAGCGGGGCCGGGGCGCCCATGCAGTCGCCCAGGTTGACGACGTAGTGGTCAGGCTCGACGCTCACGTCGTCCTCCTCGTTGGCGACCGCGATGGTGAGCGGGCCGACCGGCTCCGCCGGGGCGGCCGGCGGATCGAAGCGGACCGTGTCACCGACCTTCACCCCCTGGACCGTGACGATCCGGCTGAAGGAGCCGCCGCCGAGGAACAGCGGGTTGACGATGGTGACCATGCCGCCGTCGACGCAGGCGTCGTGGCGCGCCACCCCGTCGCCGTCGGTCTGCGCGGTGGCGAGCGGCTGGCCGCTGGGGTCGTGGAAGACGACGGTCGCGCTCGGGCCGATGCGCTCGACCGCGCACGGCCCCTCGGCCGGCTCGGAGCTGGCGTCCGGCTCCTCGGGATCCCCCGGGCCGGCGTCGGCGGTGCCGCCGGAGGGCCCGTCGTCGCCGCCGCAGCCGGCGAGCACGCACCCGAGGGCGATCACGAACGAATGGAACAGGCGAGGACGCATGTCGGCAGTCTCCGGGCACCCGTCGCGCGGTCCATCCGCGCGCGGCTCTCCCCTGACGTGTCCCGCGGCGGCGCCCGGTTCACCGAAATCGCCGCCGCCCTTTGCACGGCGGCGCCGCGGCGCCATGATGCCCCCCATGACGGAGGTCGACATCGTCGAGGCGGACCTCGGGCGCGAGGACCACGCGCGCGCGGTCGTGGCGCTGACCGACGCCTACGCGCGCGACCCGATGGGCAACGGGGCGCCCCTGCCGGAGGAGATCAAGGCGGCGCTGGTGCCCGGGCTCCGGCGCCACCCCACCACCCTGGTCTTCCTGGCGCTGCGCGGGGACGAGCCGGTCGGCATCGCCACCTGCTTCCTCGGGTTCTCGACCTTCGCGGCGCGGCCGCTGGTCAACGTCCACGACCTCGCCGTCCTGCCGGCGACGCGGGGGCAGGGGGTCGGGCGCCGGCTCCTGGCCGCGGTCGAGGCGCGCGCCCGCGCCCTCGGCTGCTGCAAGGTCACCCTCGAGGTGCTGGAGAACAACACCCGGGCGCGGCGGCTCTACGAGTCGGCCGGCTTCGCCCAGGGCGCCTACCAGGCCGAGGCCGGCGGCGCGCTGTTCTACGCCAAGTCTCTCTGAGGGCCGGGCCAGGCCAGGCGGCGCCGCGCCGGGGTGGCGGCGGATTGCCGCAGGGGCGGAATCTGCCGCAATGGCGCGGGGTTCGACGCCGTCCGGAGGTAAAGTGGCCCTGGACACGCGCGGCGGAACGCGTTAAGTAGCGAGCCTCCGGTCGCTCCCGCGGCCGGTCATCTGAAGAGCGCCTCGAGGAGACCAGAGTTCATGGCGTACATCGTTGCGGAACCGTGCATCAAGTGCAAGTACACCGACTGCGTGGCGGTCTGCCCGGTCGAGTGCTTCTACGAGGGCGTGAACTCGCTGGTCATCCACCCGGACGAGTGCATCGACTGCGGCGCCTGCGAGCCCGAGTGCCCGACGACCGCCATCTTCGAGGAGAGCGCGCTTCCGGACAAGTGGAAGGCCTTCATCGAGGTCAACGCGGTCTTCGCCGGCGCCAAGGCGCCGGCCGACGCCGACACCGAGGGCTGGCCGGAGCACCTGGTCGACTTCATCAAGGGCGACGGCTTCGAGCCGTGGCCCGGCATCACCCAGACCAAGGACCCTCTGCCCGACGCCGACGCCGAGGCGCAGGTGGAGGTGAAGTTCAAGGACTTCAACCCCAAGGGCGGCGCCGAGTAGGCGCGCCGCGCGAGAGCGCCCGTCTCTGGGGGACCAGCGCCCGCCTGGCGGGCGCTACTCGTCCTGGGGCTCGTCCACGTTGAGCCCGCGGCGCACCTTGCTGAGCGCCTTTTCCTGGATCTGCCGGATGCGCTCGCGGGACAGCCCGTACTCGGTCGCGATCTCCTGCAGCGTCACCTCGCGCTCGCCGCCCAGGCCGAAGCGCCGGCGCAGGACGTCGGCCTCGATCGGCTTGAGGGTGTGAAGCACCGAGCGGACCTGGTCCGCCATCGCGCGGTTGGCGATGTCGTCGAACGGGGTGGTCTCCTCGATCTCCGGCGACTGGAACACCTCCAGGCGCTCGCGGTCGCCGTCGTCGCCGAGCTGCTGGTCGAGCGAGATCGCCTGGCCGGCCGAGTGCGCCATGGTGCGCTCGAGCTTGTCGGCCGACATGTCGATCTCCTGCGCCAGCTCGTCGGTGGTCGGGCTCCGGCCCAGGCTCGCGGTGAGCGAGCGGGTCGCCTTGCGGATGCGCTGGTTGGCCTCGAGGATGTGCACCGGCACGCGCACGGTGCGCCCCTTGTCGGCCAGGGCGCGGCCGATGGCGTGGCGGATCCACCAGGTGGCGTAGGTCGAGAAGCGGAAGCCGCGGCGGTGGTCGAACCGGGTCACCGCCTTGATCAGCCCGAGGTTGCCCTCCTGGATGAGGTCGGTGAGCGGCAGGCCGCCGTGCTGGTACCGGCGCGCGACGCTGACCACCAGGCCGAGGTTGGCCTGGACGAACTTGTTGCGCGACTCGATGGCGGCGCGCTCGAGCGAGCGGATGCGCTGGCCCCACGCGGTGAGCGCGCGGCTGGGCACCGGCGCCGCCGCCCGCGACCGCCCGCGGCCGCCGCCGCGCCTGGGCGCCGGCTGGCTCCGGCCGGTGCGCCGGGTCATCCGGTGCACCTCGTCGAGCAGCGCCTCGAGCACGCGGCGATCGACGTCCAGGACGCGCAGCTTGGCGGCCACCTTGCGCGCGCAGGTCTCGAGCGCCTGCTGCGAGGCGCGGGTGCGGGCGTTGCGGGCGCGGGTGGCCAGCCGGCGCAGGTTCCTGAACTCCGGCAGGGAGTTGTCGAGCAGCGACTCGACGCGGGCCACCATGTGCTCGACCGCCTGCGGGTGCGACAGCAGCGCCGTCCAGATCTGCGACTCCCGATCCTCGATCTCCTTGGCGAGCTCGGTCTCCCGCTCGGGCGTGAGCAGGGCGGTGCCGGTCATGTCGCGGAAGTACGCCATCAGCGTGGACTCCTGCGACTCGCGCCGGCGGGCCGGCGCCCGGATCCCCCCCGGCTTGCCGGTGGGGTCTGGTGCGGGCTTGGTCATCATCTCCTTCATGTAAAGCGCTGCCTCGAGGTGTGAAGCGTAAGAACCCCTTCAGGTCGCCGGCTCGCTGCGACCTGCGGGCGCCCCGCTCGCACACGACCGGCTGCTTATATGCGGACGAAAGCGGTACGTGGCAAGTCGAGACTCCGACTCGCCCACCCCCACATGTGGGTGACCGCCGTTTTCTTGCCCGTTCAGCGCAGGTCTGCCAGGAATGGCCGGGTACCCAAGCGCGCAGGAGAGTCGCCATGAACCGTACCCAGGTCGCTGCCGCCCGCAAGAAGCTGCTCCGCCGTGGAAGGGCGCTGCTCCGCGGGTCACGCGCCGCCGGCGGCACCGACGCGCTCGGCGCCATGGCCGAGCCGGAGCTGACCGAGCTGCGCGAGATCCACGCCGCCCTCGAGCGGATCGAGCGAGGGATCTTCGGCCGTTGCGAGGACTGCCAGGGCGCCATCGAGGACGACCACCTCGAAGAGGTCCCGTGGGAGCGCCGCTGCGCCCCGTGCCGCGGCCAGGAGGCCGCCGCCGCCCTCACCGGCGAGGCCGACCGCCGCGCGTCCGCCTGATCGCGCGCCCGGTCAGGCGCCGGCCTCGGCCAGCTTCTCCGCCCGCTTGCGGGCGTTGGGGTCGAGGATCGCCTTGCGCAGGCGGATCGACCGGGGCGTGATCTCGACCAGCTCGTCGGAGTTGATGAACTCGAGGGCGTACTCGAGGGTGATCGGCCGCGGCGGCGTGAGGATCAGCTTCTCGTCGGCCGCGTGCGTCCGGATGTTGGTGAGCTTCTTGGTCCGGCACGGGTTGACGATGAGGTCGTTGTCGCGCGAGTGCTCGCCGACGATCATCCCGCCGTAGACGTCCACGCCGGCGCCGATGAACAGGGCGCCGCGCTCCTGCAGGGTGAAGAGGGCGTAGGCGTTCGACACCCCCTGCTCCTGGGCGATGAGCACCCCGCTCTCGCGCGAGCGGATGGCGCCGGCGTACGGCCGGTAGTCGGCGAACCGCGAGTAGAAGACGCCGGTGCCGCGCGTCATGGTCAAGAACTGCGACCGGTAGCCGATGAGGCCGCGCGCCGGGATGAGGTACTCGAGGCGCTGGCGCCCCTCGCCGGATGGCCGCATCTCGGTCATCTGGCCCAGCCGGCGGCCGAGCTCCTCGATGACCGCCCCGCTGTACTCCTCGTCGAGGTCGATCACCACCGACTCGTACGGCTCGAGCCTCTGGCCGCCCTCGCCCTCCTGCAGGATGACGCGCGGCTGCGACACGCACAGCTCGAACCCCTCGCGCCGCATGGTCTCGATCAGGATGGAGAGGTGGAGCTCGCCGCGGCCGCTCACCTGGAAGGCGGCGGCGTCGTCGGTGTCCTCCACCTTGAGGGCGATGTTGGACTTGACCTCGCGGTGCAGCCGCTCGCGGATGTTGCGCGAGGTGACCCACTTGCCCTCCTTGCCGGCGAACGGGCCGTCGTTGACCCGGAAGTCCATGCTCATGGTCGGCGCGTCGACCTTGAGGAGCGGCAGGATGCGCGGCCGCGCGATGTCGGTGATCGTCTCGCCGACGTTGAGCTCGTCCATGCCGGTCAGCGCGACGATGTCGCCCGCCTTGCCCTCGGCCAGCTCGAACCGCTTGAGGCCCTGGAAGCCGAGCACCTTCTGGACCCGGAACTCGCTCTTCGAGCCGTTGCGGTGGGCGAGCAGCAGCCGGTCGCCCACCGCGCAGCGGCCGCTCTCGATGCGGCCGATGCCGAGGTAGCCGAGGTAGTCGTCGTAGGTCAGGGTGGCGACCTGCATGCAGAACGGGCTGTCCACGTCGCTCGGCGCCGGCGGCGCCCACTCGACGATCAGATCGAGCAGCGGCGCCAGCCCCTGATCGCGCGCGTGGTGGAGGTCGCGCACCGCCCAGCCCTCGCGCCCGGAGGCGTAGACCACCGGGAAGTCGAGCTGGGCGTCGCTGGCGCCGAGCGAGACGAACAGGTCGAACACCTGGTCGACCGAGGCGTCCGGGTCGACCCGCGGGCGGTCGATCTTGTTGACCACCAGGATGGCGGGCAGCCCCAGCTCGAACGCCTTGGAGGTGACGAAGCGGGTCTGCGGCATCGGCCCCTCGGCGGCGTCGACCAGGAGCAGCACCGCGTCGACCATGCCGAGCACGCGCTCGACCTCGCCGCCGAAGTCGGCGTGGCCGGGCGTGTCCACCAAATTGATGCGCACGCCGTTCCAGGTGACCGAGGTGCACTTGGACAGGATGGTGATGCCGCGCTCGCGCTCGAGGTCGTTGGAGTCGAGCGCGCGCTCGGCCACCACCTCGCCGGTGCGGAAGGTGCCGGCCTGGCGCAGGAGGCCGTCGACCAGCGTGGTCTTGCCGTGATCGACGTGGGCGATGATGGCGACGTTGCGGACGTCGTCGCGGCGGGCGCGCGAGTCCGCGCTGCGGGCGGGATCCGGGGTGCTCATACGACGTGCCTCACAGGACGGTGGCGGAGAAGATGCGCTGGCCGTTCTCGACGCCCTGGGGGCGGAGCCGGAGGATCTCGAGGCTGAGGCGGACGACCCGGCCGTTGCGCAGCGCGACCTGGACGAACTCGCCGTTGCTCTCGACCCGGTGCACGACGGTGCGGCCGAAGCGCGGGTGGACGAGGACGTCCCCCGGGTTGATCGAGACCTCCTCGGGTTCTGGCTCCGGTTCGGGCTCGGGGGCCGACGCCGCCGCGACGTCCGCCCAGGTGGGCGCCTGCGCCCGGGGCGGCGGTGTCGGCTGCGCCTGCGCTGTCGGCTGCGCCTGCGCTGCCGGCTGCACCTGCGCCCCAGCCGGCGCTGCCGGCTGCACCCTCCGGGTCGCCGGCGCCTGCGCCGGCGCCTGCGCCGCCTCGCCCGCGCCCTCGGGCGCGAGCGGGATCGCCTCCAGCCAGACCGACAGCCCCGTGCTCGCGTCGGCGCCGCGCCGCACCACCACGTCGTCGAAGCACTCGAGCACCAGCTCCACCGAGTGCACCACGGCGCGCCGCAGGTGGCCGCCCAGCACCTCGACGCCGGCGTCGCGATCGCGCATCAGCGTCGCGCGCGCGTCGATCGCCGCTCGCCCGCCCTCCTCCGAGATGCTGCCGGAGAGCTGGAGGAGCTCCAGCCCGCCGCCCTTCACCACGCGAGGCGGCTTCCACGCCCGCCCTTCCTGGTCGAAGGCGTCGAGCTCGGCCAGCTCGAGCGAGCCGGAGCCGCGAAGCTCCGCGCATCGCACCTGGTGCGCACGGCAAAGAGAGCGTATTTGTTCGAACAAGTCGGCGCCGCGGTCGAGGCGAGCGAGGACCCGGCGGCCTCGCCGGCTTTCCGTACTGAACATGGGAGGCGGCTCTATACCACGTGAGGACGGCCCCGCGACCGGGTCCGGAGCGACGCTCGAACAGGCCCCGGGCGCAGTCAAGTCCGCACGATCCTTGACACTGGATCCGCCTCAGGCGACAACCAGGCCCGGAGGGGCCCCCGGGGTGTCAGGCGGGTGTCAGTCCACCGGCGCCTTCACCCGCGTGAGATCGCCGGCTTGTCTCTTGCGTCAGTTCCCGAACACACGCCACACGCGCAACCGGTTGATCCCGCGTATGGCATGAGGTCTGCTCTCCAATCGAGTGTGCCCAGGATGACCAGGATGATGCGAGTCGGCCTGAGTGGCGTCATCGCCACCGCCATCGACGTGGGCGCGCTCGTGTTCCTGGTGGAGGCGCTCTCCAGCCACGTGACCCTGGCGGCGTTTTTCGCCGCCACCCTGGGCGGCATCGCCAACTTCCTCATCAACAAGTACTGGGCGTTCGACGACGAGGCGCCGCTCGAGATCCGCCAGATCACCCTCTACGCGATGGTCTCGGTGGTCACCGCCGCCTTCGTCGCGGTGGCGGTCCACATCCTCGCCGTCCTCATCGGGCTGCCCTACCTCCTGGCCAAGGCGATCGCCGCCGCGCTGGTCTTCTTGTGCTGGACCTACCCGGCGCAGTCGCGCCTGGTCTTCCCGTCGGCCGGCGCCGCGGCGCCGGAGCCCGAGCCGGCCGAGCCTTACAGCGATCTCGAGCTCGTCATCGAGTAGCTCGCTCCCCCGTCGCTCGCTCGCACGTCGCTCGCTCCCACTGCGAAACCGCCGCGCGCGCCCGAGGTGCGCCCGGCGCCCCCAACCACGGAGACACCCATGCCTTCCGACACCCCCCGTGCGCCCACCGCGCTCTCCGTCATCGTCCCCGCCTACAACGAGGAAGAGCGGATCGCCCCGACGCTCCTCGCCCTCGACCGCTACCTGGCGGCCACCTCGCTCGACTACGAGATCCTGGTGGTGGACGACGGCTCGACCGACGGCACGGTGGCGCTGGTCGAGCGCCTCGGCGCCGAGCGCCCGGCCATCTGGTGCCTGCCGACGCGGCCCAACCGCGGCAAGGGGCACGCGGTCCGCGCCGGCATGCTGGCGGCGCGCGGCCGCATCCGCGTGATGGTCGACGCCGACGGCTCGATCCCGGAGACCGAGCTGCCGGCGGTCCTGGCCCCGCTCATCGCCGGCGAGGCGGACATCGCGATCGGCTCGCGCTACGTGCGCGGCGCGCGGGTCGCCGTGCGCCAGCCGCTCTGGCGCCGGGCGTGGAGCCGGCTGGTCAACCGGGTCGTGCAGCGCACCCTGGTCCCGGGCGTGCGCGACACCCAGTGCGGCTTCAAGGCGTTCACCGCC
>Ga0079224_100009546_pt1 | contig 13243 bp, 12 predicted proteins | sample Stecom2015_FD_80414 | JGI IMG/M metagenome (GOLD analysis project Ga0079224, IMG submission 80414) | Agricultural soil microbial communities from Utah to study Nitrogen management - Steer compost 2015 | ecosystem: Environmental > Terrestrial > Soil > Agricultural land | place: USA: Utah... | reverse complement strand
GGACCTTGAATACTCAAGGTCCAAGGTATCCAACCAGTTTCCCTTTGCCCCACAGGGAGCCAACGAAAACAAAATAAACCAGAGCAGAAACAGACGCCCCAAAATCTTGATATGTCCTTTAATTGCTTGCATTTTGTGGATGCAAAGATACATAGGTTCCCTCAATTCCTCCCTGAAATCATATTTCCTTGGATCTCAACCTCAGGGCATTCCCAATGACCGATACCGAACTGAAGCTCATGGCCAGGGCCGCGATCATGGGGGAGAGCAAAATTCCAAAGACAGGGTACAGTACGCCGGCGGCAATGGGAATCCCCAGTACGTTGTACACCAATGCGAAGAACAGATTCTGTCGGATGTTCTTCACAGTGGCCCGGCTCAGGTTCCTCGCCTTGACGATCCCTTCAAGATCCCCTTTGACCAAGGTGATCATGGCGCTTTCAATGGCCACGTCCGTACCGGTGCCCATGGCAATGCCCACATCGCTTTTTGCCAAGGCCGGGGCATCATTGATGCCATCCCCTGCAACGGCGACCACCCGGCCCTGTTTCTGTAGCATTTCGACTTCCATGAGTTTGTCCTCGGGCAGCAGCCCGGCCCCAAAGTCGGCAAGGTCCAAAGTTTCGGCAACGGCCTTGGCGGTTTCCGCATTGTCCCCGGTCAACATGATCACTTTGATTCCCTTGTCCTGAAGTGTCTTGATGGCCCTGGCACTGCTTTCCTTTATTTTATCGCCGATCACCACATGCCCATGTACCTTTCCATCGACGGACAGGTAGGAAACGGTCTTTCCCTGCTGTTGAAAGCCCCTTGCTTCGGCTTCCATGGCCGGTGTAATCTCAGCCCCGGCCTGTTCCATCATTTTGGGGTTGCCCAGGGCAATCCTTTTCCCTTTGACAATACCTTGGACCCCCATGCCGGTAACGGCGGTGAAATCCTCGGATTTCAGGGGCTGTACGTTTTTTTCATTCCCATGGTCCACCGTGGCCCGGGCCAAGGGGTGTTCGCTGTTGCTGTTCACGGAAACGATATATTCAAGGACCTCCTGTTCGCTGGACCCGGTATCGAAGGAGCCCACTTTGTCAACACTGGGCCTGCCCTGGGTAATGGTTCCGGTCTTGTCGACCACCAGGGTATCCACTAGGGCCATTCGCTCAAGGGCTTCGGCATTCTTGATAAGCACCCCGTTCTGGGCCCCTTTGCCCACCCCGACCATGACGGACATGGGGGTGGCCAATCCAAGGGCGCAGGGACATGCGATGATCAAAACTGCAATGGCATTGACCAGGGCATAGACATAGGCGGGTTCCGGTCCCCAGATCGCCCAGACCCCAAAGGTCAGGATGGAGATCAGAACCACGCTGGGCACAAACCAGGCTGAGATGCGGTCGGCCAGGTTTTGAATGGGCGCCTTGCTCCTACTGGCAGAGTTCACCATCCGGATGATCTGGGAGAGCAGCGTATCGCTTCCCACTTTTTCGGCCTGCATCAAAAAGCTTTGGTTCCCATTGATCGTTCCACTGGTCACCCTGTCCCCTTGGGCCTTGTCCACCGGAATGGGCTCCCCACTGATCATGGACTCATCAATGCTGGAACTTCCTTCCGTAATGGTCCCGTCCACGGGGATCCGTTCCCCGGGCTTTACCTTGATGATGTCCCCTATATGGATGTGGACGATGGATACCTCGTGTTCCTGGCCATCGATTATTTTCACGGCCGTGTTGGGAGCCAATTTCAAGAGTTCCTTGACCGCACTGTTGGTGTTGCTGTGGGCCCTGGCCTCAAGCAACTGGCCCAAAAGCACCAGGGTCAGGATGACGGTCGCTGCCTCAAAATAGACATGTACCGCCCCGTCCACGGTCTTGAACTGATCTGGGAAGAAATCCGGGAAAAGCAAACCGAAAAAACTGAAGACCCAGGCCACTCCGGCACCGATTCCGATCAGGGTGAACATATTGGGGTTCCAGGTGACCAAACTCCTCCAGGCCCGTTCAAAGAACATCCAAGTGGCATAAAAGACCACTGGAATGGACAGCACAAACTGTACCCAGTTCCAATACTTTTGATCCATAAGCTCATAGAGCGGGTTGTTGGGGATCATTTCACTCATGGCGATTATGAAAATGGGCAGGGTGAACGCCAGGGCGATCCAGAATTTTTTGGCGAGTTTCCGATAGGTCTTTTCCTCTGAGGAGGGTGCCGGGCTCACCGGGACCAGGTCCATGCCACAGATCGGACAATCACCGGGATGGTCCTGAAGCACCTCTGGGTGCATGGGACAGCTCCATTGCTCCCGGGAAGTGGTGGAGAGGTTTTGTTCCTCGACCAGATCCATTCCACAAACGGGACAGTCCCCGGGTGCATCATAGGTCTTGTCCCCCTCGCACTGCATCGGACAATAGAATACTCCGGTCCCCTGCCCCTTTGGGGGCTCTTTGTGGTTATGTGTATGTTCCGTATGGCCATGGGCCTGATGGTCCAAGGTATCAATTCCGTACCCGCCCCCATCCTTGGCCATGGCTTCCTTTAGGGTCTCCAGGGGAATATGGGTTTCCATTTCGATCGTGGCCTCTCCTTTCTCGAGGTCCACCTTGACCTCCTTGACCCCTTCGACCTTGGAAAGGGTGCCTTCCACATGGACCTTACAACCCTGGCAGCCCATACCGCTTATTCGATAGTTGTGTTTCATGATATTTCAATGTTTATGGCCTATGGAAGATTTCCAAGGGACATTGTACAAAGTTGGTGAAAATGCCGGGGATGGCCCTTATGGAATTGTGGTTTCCATTTGTAAGATTCATACTTTGTCCAAGGCCGTTCTTTTTTGGCTTCCGATCTGCTTGAAATGGCTGGGGGTCAATCCGGTCACTTTTTTAAACTGGTTGCTCAGGTAGGCCACGCTCGAATAATTCAGACGCAATGCGATCTCGGACAGGGAAAGTTCGTCATAGACCAACAGCTCCTTTACCCTTTCGATTTTTTGGGCGATGAAGTATTTCTCGATGGTGGTGCCCTCCACTTCGGTGAACAGTTTGGAAAGTTGACTGTAGTCCTGACCCAGGACTTCACTTAAATGGTCGGAAAGCTTGATCTTGATCTGATTGTCGCGTTGATGGACCAATTCGATGATCGACTTCTTGATCTTTTCGATGGTCCTGCTCCTCTTATCGTCGATGAGCTCAAAGCCCAAGGGGACCAATGCCCGCTCCAACAGTTCCTTTTCCCTGGATGAAGGTTCCCTTTCCAGGGTCACTTCCCCAAGGGCCATATGTTTTGGGACCAGGCCCAATTGTTCCAGTTCGGACCGCACGGCCATGATACATCGGTCACAGACCATGTTCTTGATGTGGATTTTTACACCGCTTTTTTGTTCCATTGCCATAGGAAGGTAGCCTCGGGACCGATTTGCCCATATTTAGTTGAACGGCCCCTTTGCATAGAATCCCTAAAATTAGTGAAAAACCGTCAATATTCCCGCCAGGGCCATTTTCATTGGACCGGTCCCCTGCCGGACCTCCCCTTACATTTCCTGGGTGAAGTAACTATAGTCCTTGAGTACGGTATCGAGATATTGCTTGTCGAAAAGTTCCGAATTGGTCTTTAGGATGCTGTCGACCTTGGTGCGCAGGGCGGTCAGGGTCTTATGGTCCCCGCTCTTTAGAGCAATATGGTAGGTTTCCTTGATCAGGCGGACATCCCTATCACTGAGCAGGGTCACGTTCTGGAACTTTGGGATGTACCGCTTCTCGACCTCTTCCAAAATGGTATGGGACACCTTTGTCTTTCTTTTGGTGGAGATCACCACGCTGCCCGCGGCGGCATCCCCCATCCGTTGCCTTTTGTCGGAAAAAAGAATGCTCAGGAGTCCGATGGACCCCAAAAAAATCCAAATGTCCACCAAACGAAGCATCCAACGTACAAGAAAATGGCTCCAGTGCATGGGACTTCCATCCAAACGGACCACCCGCATGCCCAAGAGCATTTTGCCCACGGTGCGTCCGTTGAACAGGCTGTGCATCAAAAAAGAATAGCCCATGGCCGGTAAAAAGATCAGGGCCGCCAAGCCCCTCTGCGTCCAGGTATCCTCATAGACAACACCCAAGGCCTCAACGACAAGGCCCACCAAATAGGCATACATGTACAGAATGAAGCCATCGATCAAAAAGGCAAGGATCCGCTCACCCAGGCCCACGATCTTATAATCGAGGTTGACATTTTGCGTTGTATTGATTTGGAGGTTGGCCATATAGCTGTATTTTTAACTTTTGGAAACGAATTCCAATTATGCGCGAAGCTGCCTTTGTGAAGCAAAATAAGGAAAAATGGATCGCTTTTGAAAAAGCGATGGCCGCTACGGCCCAAAGTGACCCTGATGCCCTTGTGGATGGCTACATACAGCTGACCAATGACCTGTCCTATGCACAGACCTATTACGCTGAGAGCAAGACATTGCTGTATCTGAACTCCCTGGCCTCACAGGCCCATCAACAAATCTATAGGAACAAAAAGGAATCCGGCAATCGGATCGTCGATTTTTGGGCCCGTGAATTTCCGCTGTTTTTCAGGCAATACCACAAAACCCTTTTGACGGCCTTTCTGACCTTTGCCGCGGCCACCGCGATCGGCAGCATTTCCGCATTGAACGATACCACTTTTGTGCGTTTGATCCTGGGGGATGCCTATGTGAACGAGACCCTCAACAATATTGCCAAGGGGGAACCCACGGCCATTTATGGCAGCGGAAGTGAGATCGGCACCTTTTTGGGCATCACAATCAACAACATCCGGGTGGCCTTCATCGCCTTTGCCTTTGGTGCGATCTGCAGTATTGGAACGGTCTATGTGCTGTTTACCAATGGGGTGATGCTGGGGGCCTTCTGTACTTTTTTCTATACCCAAGGGGTTTTCTTTGAGGCCAACCGACAGATCTGGCTGCACGGGACCCTGGAGATTTCCGTGATCGTAATCGCGGGTTGCGCCGGCTTGATCATGGGCAACAGCATACTCTTTCCGGGAACCTTTTCCCGAAGGCAGTCCTTTATGCGGGGGGCCAAGGACGGGCTCAAAGTAGTGGTGAGCACCATTCCCTTTTTTATCATGGCCGGTTTTATAGAGGGGTTTATCACCCGCTATTCCAATATGCCGGATGCCCTGGCCCTATTGATCATCGGGGGCTCCCTCTTATCGATTGTCCTTTATTATATTGTATATCCAAATCTTTTAAACCGAAAAACGCATGGCGGAACAATACATTGAACTGAGGGTGAACCGGGATTTCGGGGACATCCTTTCCGTTTATTTTGATTTCCTGAGACAGAACCTCAAAAAATTCACCAATGTCTTTTTGAGCTACAATGGAATTTTCATCGTTGGGCTCTTGATCAGCAGTTACCTGCTCGTCACCGGTTTTGTGGGAATGATCTCCATGGAGGGAAGTGGGTATGGCATTGAATCGACCTCCTCCGGGGACAACTCCCATTGGGTTTCCATTGTCGCCGGCGGAGTGTTTTATTGTTTCGTATTGATGGCCGTATTCTTTCTGAATTACAGCCTGAGCTCCTCCTACCTTCACCTTTATGAGCAGTCCAAGGGAAGGGATTTCGAGAGGCGGGAAGTCTGGGCCCACTGCAAGGAAAACATTGGCAAGACCTTACTTTTCATCCTCATGTTGATTCCCTTGTTCATTGGAGTGTTCATTGTGGCCGTGGTCTTTGCCATTATCCCGATCCTGGGACTGTTTGCCCAATACATCGTACAATTCTTTGTCACGGCTTGGATCGGTGTCTCCTTTTTCGCAATGATTACCCTAAAAATGTCGGTGGGAGACGGTTTTTCGGAGGGATGGAGGCTGGTGGCGGCCAATTTTTGGAAATCGGTGGGGGTGAATTTTATCCTGGGCCTGCTCAACGGGATCCTGTTGATGGTCATCCTTATGGTCCCCGGCATCATCATTGGGATCTATACCTACCATGTGGTGGAGAACAATGTGGATGTGGGGAGTTCCGTTCTGGCAATTTCCCTGTATACGGTGACCCTCTGCCTTTTTATGGTCCTGGCGGTCTTCGCCCAATGCCTGTCCCAATTTGTGAACGGCATTCTTTTCTATGCCCTTCACGAGAAGGCATACAACAGCAATGCCAGAAGCAAGATCGAACAAATAGGACAGGCGGATCGGTGATACGGCATTTGTACATCCTGATATGTCTGTTTTGGGCGGCCGCGCTCCCTGCCCAGAAGGATTCCATTGGGCTGCCCGTGGATCGGACCTCGGTCCTGGTCCAGCGGCAATTTGATGGGGAGCTCAATGAAAAGTATTCCGGGCCCGAGTTCCAATACGGGGTGGACCGTGGGGAATCGATGAATCTTATATCCCGCTTTATCCATTGGTTCTTGAATGCCCTGGGGGATATTTTTGGAGTGGATGTCTCCCCTGCCGTGCTGCTGGTCCTTGAATATGTCATTTATACATTGATGGGCGCACTGGCCATTTATCTGTTGGTCCGGATGTTTGTCCGTGAGCGTTTCTCCTCCCTTTTTACCCGAAAGGCCAAATCCCTGATGGACTTGGAACTGTCCCAGCGCCATATAGAGTCCCTGGATCTGGATGCCCTGGTGGAGGAAGCGCTGGGGGAAGGAAATTACAGGCTCGCCGTGCGCTACCGTTTTCTGAAGATTTTGAAGCTGCTCTCCCAAAGGGAGCTTATTCAATGGCATTTTGAGAAGACCAATCAAGACTATATGGAGGAATTGGCCCACGAACCTTTGCAGCAAGAATTCCGAAAGGCCAGCTACCTGTTCGAGAATATCTGGTATGGACTGCAGCCCATCGACGAAATGGGATATCATAAGGTCGGCCAACGTTTTGATTCACTGAATAAATCCATGCCCTGAAGATGGACCGCAGATCAAAGATCATACTCGTTCTCATGGGCCTGGTCCTGGTCGGAATCGTCCTGGCCGAATTGATCAGGCCCAGGCCGATCGATTGGAACCCTTCCTATACGGCCGAGGACAAGATCCCCTTTGGCTGTTTTGTGCTCTATAATGAACTGCCGCTGCTCTTCCCCGGGCAGACCCTGGTGACGGTAGGGGAAAGCCTCTACGGACCCCTATCCGAACGCCAGGGCAATCCCCCTTCCAACTACCTCATGATCAATGAATCCATTGTACTCGACGATCAGGAAACCCGGCAGATTCTGGATTTTGTGGCCCAGGGCAATACGGTTTTGATCGCGGCCTCCGAACTGGGGCCTTCCCTGGCCGATAGCCTGAACATATCCATGGCCTCCGACTATGGGCTAATGGAGGGGTCGGCCGTTTTGACCCTGACCCACAATAGGTTCAAAGGAAAACAATACCCCCTGTCCCGGGGGATTTTCAATACCCATTTCACCAAGGTGGATTCCACGGCCACCACCGTATTGGGGCATATCACCTATACCCGGAAAAGTTACTTGGAAGGCCAAGGGGAGGAGGTCCTGACCAAGGCAAACCTGATCCAGACCAAATTTGGCAAAGGACATTTTGTGGTCAGTTCGACCCCGCAGGTCTTTGGCAACTACTATATGTTGGGAGGAAATTCACAGTACGTGGCCCATAGTTTTTCCTACCTCGAGGATGGAGAACTGCTCTATTGGGACGATTACAAAAAGGCCGGCAGGGCCTATATAGACTCCCCCATGCGCTTTGTCCTGGGTCAAATGTCCCTGAAATGGGCCTATTACCTCGCCCTGTCGGGAATCCTGCTTTTTGTGCTCTTCCGGGCCAAAAGGACGCAACGCATCATCCCCGTGGTCGAACCGCTGAAGAATTCCTCCGTGGAATTTGCCCGGACCGTGGGTGCCCTATACTACAGGAACAGGGACCATACGGACCTGATCGAAAAGAACATCAATTATTTTCTGGCCCACCTCAGAAGCCGTTACCATATGGATACCACAAACCTTGACGAAAGGGCCGTTGGGATTTTGGCCGCCAAGGCAGGGAAGGACGTGGCCCAGACCAAATCCCTGATCGATTACATCCTGGCCATGAAGACCAAAAAATCACATACCTTGGAGGAAGGTATGGAACTCAATAAAAAGATAACCGCATTCAAGCAGTGAACATGGAAGAAAAAGAACAAAAAGAGGACGCATTACAATTCAATTCCCGGGTGGATCTAGCCGAGTTGCAATCGGCGGTCTCCAAGATCAAGGCCGAATTGGGCAAAACGATCATCGGGCAGGATCAGATGATCGAACTGCTCATCGTTTCCATTCTGGCCAACGGACATTCCCTGTTGGAGGGGGTGCCAGGAGTGGCCAAGACGGTGACCGCCAAATTACTGGCAAGGACCCTGAACGTGGATTTCAGCCGGATTCAGTTTACCCCGGATTTGATGCCCTCCGATATTTTGGGGACCTCCATTTTCAATGTGAAGAGTTCCGAATTCGAATTCAAAAGGGGTCCCTTGTTCTCCAACATCATTTTGATCGACGAGATCAACCGGGCCCCGGCCAAGACCCAGGCCGCCCTTTTTGAGGCCATGGCCGAACGCCAGATCACCATGGACGGGGTGGAGTATCCCATGAAGGCCCCCTTTTTGGTATTTGCCACCCAAAACCCCATTGAACAGGAAGGGACCTATCGCTTGCCCGAGGCCCAGTTGGACCGTTTTCTCTTTAAGATCGAAGTGCCCTACCCCTCCCTGGAGGAGGAAATCAAGATCCTGGAGCACAAACACGCCTTGAAATCCCAGGGTGAGGAAGACCTGGTCCAGGCTTTCCTTTCCCCGGATCAAATCGCCCGCTACCAGGCCAGTGTGAAGGAAATCATAGTGGAACAGAACCTGCTCAGGTACATTGCCTCCATAGTGGACCATACCCGAAGCAATGCCAACCTCTACCTCGGGGCCTCCCCGAGGGCATCCATTGCCATTTTGGACGCATCCAAGGCCCTTGCGGCCATCAACGGTCGTGATTTTGTCATTCCGGATGACATCAAAAAGGTGTTGGTGCCCATTTTGGGACACCGCATCATCCCAAGCCCGGAGCGGGAAATGGAAGGCCTGACCTCCACGGCTGTGGTCGGACAGATCGTGGATAGCATTGAAATCCCAAGATAAGGGCAATGAAAAGACGCTTGGGCCCCCTCTACCTCGAAAATCGGTTCTTTGTGATCCTAGTGGTCCTGGTCCTGGGCTTTTTGGTTTCCTATATGATACCCCAGATCCAGGGAGCGGTCAAGCTGCTCTTCTTTGTTTTTGTCCTATTGATCCCGGTCGACCTCTTGTTGCTCTTCGCTTCCAAGGGAAGACTGGAGGCCCATAGGGACCTGCCCGATAAATTCTCCAACGGGGACGACAATCCCGTACATCTGCAACTGCTCAATGGGTATCTGTTCCCGATCGGGATCGCAATGATCGATGAGATTCCCATTCAGTTCCAGAAACGAGATTTTCTCCTGAGGGCCCAATTGGCAAAAGGGGACCACAAAGTGTTCGAATATCATCTACGGCCCGTGGAGCGGGGGGTTCATTCCTTCGGAAACCTGATTGTCTTCGCCACTTCCCCCCTGGGCTTGCTGGCCAGGAGGTATTCCTTCGAACAGGGCCGGGAGGTCCCGGTCTATCCCTCTTTTCTCCAGGTCAAAAAATATGAGCTCTTGGCCTTTTCCAACAGATTGAGGCAGTATGGCCTGAAGAAGATCAGGCGCATAGGACATACCATGGAGTTCGAACAGATCAAGGACTATGTGACCGGGGACGATATCCGCAACATCAATTGGAAGGCGACCGCCAAACGGGGGAGCATGATGGTGAACCAGTACCAGGATGAAAAATCCCAGCCCATATACAGCGTCATTGACAAGGGCCGGGTGATGAAAATGCCCTTCAACGGGCTCAGTCTATTGGATTATGCCATAAACGCCAGTCTGGTGATCAGCAATATCGCCCTGAAAAAACACGATAAGGCCGGGGTATTTGCCTTCAGTGACAAAATAGGGAACCGGGTAGTGGCCGAACGCAGGGCATCCCAGATGAACCTGATCTTGGAGGCCCTCTACCAACTGCGTACCGATTTTGTGGAAAGTGATTTCAGCAGGTTGTACGTGGATGTAAAACGAAACCTGAACCAACGCAGCCTCCTGTTGCTCTATACCAATTTCGAGACCTTGGACGCCCTGCAGCGGCAACTGCCCTATCTCATGGCCCTGGCAAAGCAGCATTTATTGGTGGTCATCTTTTTTGAGAATACCGAGCTCCTTGAATTTGCCGAACAAAGGCTGGGGACGGCGCAACAGCTCTATGAGCAGACCATAGCCCGAAAGTTCATCCATGAGAAGAAACAAATTGTTCTTGAATTGGGGAAACACGGAATACAGACCCTCTTGACACGTCCCGGGGACCTGACCGTAAAAACCATCAACAAATACTTGGAGATCAAGGCCAGGGGACTTATTTGATTTCCGAAAGGCCCCTGGACATTCCCAGGGTGACCAATGCGGGGAGTCCCTCCTGGTCCAAATCAAAATCGGTTCCCCACAGGGTGGTCCCTGAAGGCTCCCATTGAAACACAACAGGGGAGTATTTTCCCCTGAGCCTTCCATGGGCGTCCTTTTTGGAGAAGAGCTCCACGGCCAGACCCACGGTGATTCCCCCGAGAATGGTGGCGGCCAGGTCCTCGTTGTCCCAACCGTTGCTGCGCTGTCCGGCATCGACCGCTTCTTTTGCCACCCCGATCAAGGTACTTCCCCCCACGGCTCCTGCGAAGGTCCAGAACCTATTGCCCTTGGAGGCCTGTTTTGCAATTCCGGCCCCGGCCAGGCCAAAGAGACTGCCTCCAACGAAATGGAGGGTCTTGTCCCATTCTGCCTGTCCATGGGAATGGGAGCAGATCATAAAAAGCATGAGGGTGAAAAGCAGTGGTCTCATAGGGGGTAAATGTAAGAAAAAGCTGTGGTTCCCCTTGATTATAACTCAATTACTTCCCGTTTGGCCGATCGGAACTCCTCCATGAGTTCGGCCACAATATCCGCAGCGGGCATGATTTTATGGATCAGGGCGGATACCTGTCCGATCTCGAGTTCCCCCTCTTCCGTATCCCCTTCGAACATGCCGCGTTTGGCCCTTGCCCTGCCCAATAGGGCCTTGAGCTCCTCAGGGGAGGCTCCCCTTGCATAGGCCTGTTGGATTTCATGGTAAAATTTGTTCTTGAGCAACCGCACCGGGGTCAATTCCTTCAAGGTCAATTCGGTGTCCCCCTCCCTGGCGTCCACAACCCTCTGTTTAAAGGCAACATGGGAGGAGGCCTCCACACTGGCCACAAACCTGCTTCCGACCTGTACCGCATCCGCACCCAACACCATGGCGGCCAACATGGCCCTTCCACTGCCAATGCCCCCTGCCGCAATCAGGGGTATCCCGATGCTCTCGGCCAGGGAAGGGATGAGCACCATGGTGGTGGTCTCCTCCCTTCCGTTGTGGCCCCCGGCCTCAAAACCTTCCCCCACCACGGCATCCACTCCGGCCTCTTGGGCCTTCAATGCAAATTTCACACTGCTGACCACATGGACCACGCAAATGCCCTCGTCCTTGAGGGGGCCCGTCCAGATCTTTGGATTGCCGGCGGAGGTGAACACGATCTTTACCCCTTCCCTTACGATGATGTCCATCAGTCGGTCCATATCGGGATATAACAGCGGGACGTTCACCCCAAAGGGGCGTTGGGTGGCCTTTTTACATTTTTTGATATGCTCCTCCAGTACCTCCGGGTACATGCTTCCGGCCCCCAGTACTCCCAGCCCCCCGGCATTGGAGACCGCGGAGGCCAAACGCCATCCACTGGCCCAGACCATACCGGCCTGGATGATGGGGTATTGAATCCCGAAGAGTTCAGTAATCCTGTTTTTCATGAAAATGCCAATTGGGATTCCGAAAATAAGGGTAAATATCGAAGTACCCCAATTCGGGGGAAAAGAGATTTGGGCCTTAGGATATCACCCCCGAGCCGAGCAGCTCCTCCCCTGTGTACCAGGCCACGAACTGTCCCTGGGTTATGGCGGACTGCTTTTCCGCAAAATCCACATACATCCCATTGGCGACCTTGTACAGGGTGGCCTTTTGCAGGGGCTGCCTGTACCTGATCCTGGCCATTGCTTCCATGGTCCCATCCTCCTTCAGAGCGAGATCGGGACGTATCCAGTGCAGCTCGTCCTCTTTTACAAACAGGGTGCCCCGATAGAGGCCGGGATGCATTTTCCCCTGCCCGGTATAGATGATGTTGCTGTCCACATCGGTTTCGATCACGAACAGGGGCTCCTTGGTCCCCCCGACATTGAGGCCCTTCCGCTGCCCTATGGTGAAATAATGGGCTCCTTGGTGCTCGCCCACCACCTTTCCGTCCTTGGGATCGAATGCCGGTTTCTCGGCACGGAATGCCAATCGTTCCCCCAAGCTGTGGAATTGGGGCTCCCTTGTGGCAAACTGTGGGGCGTCCCCGGGAACTTCCACAATGATCCCTTTTTTGGGTTTGAGTTTCTGTTTCAAAAAGTCGGGCAGGTGTACCTTACCCACAAAGCACAGGCCTTGGGAATCCTTTTTATCGGCGGTGACCAATTGGTTTTCGGCCGCAATCCTTCGTACCTCGGATTTTTGTAGTTCCCCTATGGGAAAGAGGGTCCTGGCCAATTGCTCTTGTGAGAGCTGGCACAAAAAGTAGGACTGGTCCTTATTGGGGTCCTTGCCGGCAAGCAATTGATAGGTCTTGCTCCCATCCGCGTTTTCAAGGGTCCCCTTCCTGCAATAATGGCCGGTGGCCACATAGTCCGCCCCCAATTGAAGGGCGATTTTCATAAAGGCATCGAATTTGATTTCCCGGTTGCAGAGCACATCGGGATTGGGGGTACGGCCCCTTTCGTATTCATTGAACATATAGTCCACGATCTGTTCCTTGTACTGGGCACTCAGGTCAACGGTCTGGAAGGGTATGCCCAATTTTTCGGCCACGATAAGGGCGTCGTTGCTGTCCTCCAACCAAGGACACTCTTGGGAAATTGTTACGGAATCGTCGTGCCAGTTCTTCATGAACAGTCCGATCACCTCGTAACCCGCTTCCTTAAGAAGATAGGCGGCGACACTGGAGTCCACTCCCCCTGACAGTCCGACAACGACCTTTTTCATTTTGGATAATTGATGGTTTGCAAAGGTACAAAATCTGTCCCTTGAGTGCCGTTGGTCGATCCATGGGGACCAAACTTACAG
>Ga0079224_100009545_pt1 | contig 13244 bp, 10 predicted proteins | sample Stecom2015_FD_80414 | JGI IMG/M metagenome (GOLD analysis project Ga0079224, IMG submission 80414) | Agricultural soil microbial communities from Utah to study Nitrogen management - Steer compost 2015 | ecosystem: Environmental > Terrestrial > Soil > Agricultural land | place: USA: Utah... | reverse complement strand
TCTTCCCGGCGATGCCCACCGGCGTCCTCGGCTCCACCCGCGGCCTGGTCCGCCTCGCCCTGTCGGCCCTGGCTCTGCCGGCCGCGATCGGCGCGCTCACCGGCGCGGCCGGGGGCATGATCCTGGCCGGTTTGGAGGGACTCGACGTCGGCGGCTGGGTCGGACTGGCGTTGGTCGGCGCCGCAGTTTCGGTGGTCTTCGTCGCCGTCAACCAGGCCCTGGTGGCCGTGCTCGGCCACATCGGCAGCGGACTGAGCATCCTCGTGGCCGTGCTTGTGCTCGCGACCGGGGTGGTCTCGACGGCGCCGCCGATCCTGCTGACCGCGCGGGACGTGCTCCCGGTCGGGCCCGGGATCGATGCGTTGGCCGCCCTGGTCTTCCCCGGCCTCGGTGGCCTCGGGGGCGCCGTGGCGATCCTGGCTGTCTGGGCCCTCGCGGGCGTCGCCGTGACCGTCCTGGCGGTGCGCCGCCGCCGCACCGTGCGGATCCAGCAGCTCCTCGCCGCCTGACGGGACCGACCCCCTCCCGCCGAGTCGTCATTGAGGTGCCGAACAGTCATTGATGTGCCGAGTCGTCGATCGTGCGCGCCGCACAGAATCGACGACTCGGCATCACGTTGACGACTCGGCGCATGAGCGACGACTCGGCGGGCTTGGGGGTAGGTCAGCGGCGCTCGAGCGCCGTGGCCATCCGGTCCACCGCCTCCTCGAGCACCGGGCGCGGCATGGCGAGATTGAACCGGGCCGTGCCCCTCGCGGCCTCGCCGCACAGGGAGCCGTCGGTCATCGCGACCTTCGCCTGCTCGAGGAAGAACCGCTGCGGGTGGTCGCCGAGCCCGAGCTCGCGGCAGTCCAGCAGCGTGAGGTAGGTGCCTTCCGGCGGCGTGTAGCCGATCTGTGGGATCCGCTCCGCGAGCAGGTCACCGAACCGGCGGCGGTTGCCGTCGAGGTAGGCGATGACGTCGTCGAGCCACTGGCCGCCCGCGGTGTAGGCCGCGGTGTGCGCCACCACCCCCAGTGTCGAGGTTCCGTCCTCGTACGGATGCCCGACGGCGTTCCAGGCCGCCACGTCGGCCGGGTTCGACAGGATGAGCTGGGCCGCCTTCAGCCCGGGCAGGTTCCATGCTTTCGACGCCGACGTCGCCGTGACCGTGTGCTGCGCCGTCGTCTCCGAGATCGACGCGTACGGCACATGGCGGTGGCCGTCGTAGACGAGATGAGCGTGGATCTCGTCCGAGAACACCCGGCCCCCGTGCCGCTCGACCACCTCCGCGATCGCGGTCATCTCCTCCCGCTCGAGCACCCGGCCGACGGGGTTGTGCGGGTTGCACAGCACCAGGAGGTTCCCGCCGGCCGAGAACGCCGCGTCCAGGGCGTCGAGATCGTAGACGTATCTGCCGCCGTCCCGCGCCATCGGCACCTGGATGATCTCCCGGCCCAGCACCGGCGGACGGGTGAGGAACGGCATGTACGCGGGGGTCGGAAGGATGATCGGTGAACCCGGCGTGGAGAAGTGCTGGATCACCGCGTCGAGACCGGTGAGCACGTCGGGAAGCGGTCGGATCATGGCCGGGCGCACCTGCCATCCGTGGCGCGCGCGGTACCACTCGGCGCACGCCTCCGCCACGCGCGCCATATGCGCCTTCGGCAGGTAGCCCGTCAAGCCGCGGTCCACGGCGTCATGCAGCGCAGCGCTGATCTCTGGCGCGATCCCGAAGTCCATCTCCGCCACGAACGCACCGATCGCGTCCGGGAAGGCGGTCCATTTCACGCCGCCGACCTCACGCAACGACTCGACGGTGATGGCGTCGATCGTCTCGGCGAGTGGCGTGCGGGTCTGGGAGTCGGCCGGTCTCACAGCAGCATCCTCGTCCCTGCTCGCGGCAATTGTCATTTCGCCGGTGCCGCCTGATGGCCGACGATATGCGGGTGAGTCAGCCCTCCGATCGCGTCGCCGCACCCCCGACCGACGACGACGCACGGGTCGCCCGGCGTCCGGTCGGTGCCCTCGTCCTGTCGAACCTGCTCGGCGGGATCGGTGTCGCCTCCTCGGTGGCCGTCGGGGCGCTGCTGGTGGAGGAGGTCGGCGGCACCGCGCTCGCGGGCCTCGGGCAGACCGCCAGCGTGCTCGGCGCCGCGCTCGCTGCGATTCCGCTCGCCCGGCTCGCGGCCCGTCGCGGCCGGCGCCTGGCCCTCGGAATCGGGTACGCCCTCGCCCTGCTCGGCGCCGCCACTGTCATCGTCGCCGCCGTCGTCTCCGATCTCCTGCTGCTGCTCGGCGGGCTGCTGCTGTTCGGCGTCGCACAGGCCGCCAACCTGCAGTCCCGGTACGCCGCGACCGACGGCGTCGCACCGGGCAAGCGTGCGCGGGTGATGTCGGTCGTAGTCTGGGCGACGACGGTCGGCACGGTGGCCGGTCCGAACCTCTCCGACCCGGGGGAGCGGCTCGGAGAGCAGTTCTCGCTGCCCGGGCTCGCGGGGCCATACCTGTTCTCGCTGGCGGGCTTCCTGCTCGCCGGCCTCGCGGTACTCGTGCTGTATCCGAACCACCGCCCGGTCGCCACCGGACCGGCCGCACGCCCGGTCAGTGCCCTCGCGGCCGTGCGTTGGGCGGCGGGTGAACCGTCCGCCCGGGTGGGCGTCACGCTCGTCGCCGGCGGTCACGCCGTGATGGTCATGGTGATGGTGATGACTCCGTTGCACATGCAGCATCACGGGATGACGCTCCAGGTGGTCGGTCTGGTGATCTCGGGCCATACGCTCGGCATGTTCGCGTTCAGCCCGGTCTTCGGCTGGCTGACCGACCGTCTCGGTCCCGTCCTGACGTCCTGGCTCGGCGTCGCGGTGCTCGGCATCTCGGTGCTGCTCGGCTACGTCGCCGCCGGCATGACCGGGATGGGGATGACCGCCGTCGCGCTCTTCCTCCTCGGCCTCGGCTGGTCCGCCGTGACCATCGCCGGGTCGACGATGATCGCCCGGATCGACGACGTCGACATGCGGGTGTCGTTGCAGGGCGCGGCCGATGCCGGGATGAACTACGCCGGTGCGGCGGCGGCCGCGGTTGCCGGGCCGATCCTCACCGCCGGAGGCTTCTACGGGGTCAACGTCGCGGGCGCCGTCGTGCTCGCCGTCGTCGTGGTGGTGCTGGTGGCCTCGCGGCCGCGCCGTCCGCTGTCGACCGACCGGTAGCCGGTCCAGCCGCCTCATTAGTGCCGTGCCGGTACCACCAGTGCTCGAGAGGGAGGGCGTGGTTGCTCCCGGCGACCACGCCCTCCCTCTCACCGAGGAGGGACTAGGTCAGGAGAGCGAGAGGCGGCGGGCGCGTGCCCTCCGCTGTCCGGGGCAGGATGGCCTCGGACCGGGCGACCGCCCGGCCGGACCGTCAGAGAGGACCCGGACAGGTGAGCGCAGACCAGGACCCGCAGCAGTACATCGACGAGATGGCCCGCAAGCGCGGCTACGTCCTCGACTACCACAAGGTCATGGCGAAGCACGATTTCGAAGTGCTGCAGGCGGCCAACGAGCTCGTCGACGCCGCCTACCTCAAGGAGCGCACGCTCGACCGCAAGACCAAGGAGCTCATCTTCATCGCCACTCAGACGGTGATCCGCGCACCCAAGGCGCAGATCCAGAGCCACATCCGGCTCGCGCTCGACCTCGGTGCCACCCCGCAGGAGATCCTCGAAGCGATCGAGACCACGTTGCCCGAGGCCGGCGTCATCGTGTTCTCCGCCGGCTTCGAGGCCTGGAAGGAGGTCGTCGGCGCCGATGGCCTCGAACCCACCGTCGAGGCCTACGAGGTCTGAGGCTGCCCGAGTACCGCGGCTTGGCCGCGGTCAGCCGGCGGTGGCCAGACGGGACATGAGCACCGCGTGCGCCGCCGCGACACCCGTCGTGACGGTCGGCTCGATCGAGGGCGCGAATTCGGGGCTGTGGTTGCTCGGCAGGGCCTCGGAGCTCTCGACGGCCTCCGCGTCGTGGCCACCGAAGAACCAGTAGACGCCGGGCACGCCGATCGCGTCAGGCAGATGGCCGAAGTCCTCGCTGCCCATCCGCGCCGGACACTCGCGCACGTTCTCCCCACCCAGTGCCTCGCGCAGCGCGGTGAGCACCGACGACGTCGCGTCCGGGTCGTTGACGAGCAGGGGAAACCGGTAGAGCTCGGTGATCTCCGGCTCCGGAGCACCGGAGGCCTGCGCCTCGGCGCGGATGATGCGTCGTACCGCCGCCAACACCCGTTCGCGGACTGCCTGGTCGAGTGACCGGACGTTGACGGTGAACTCCGCCGCGGACGGGATGACGTTCTCCTTCAGGCCCGCGTGGAAGCTCCCGACCGTCACCACGGCGGCCTGTTGCGGAGCGACCTCGCGGGCGACGACGGACTGCAGCCGGACCACCATGTGCGCGGCGAGGACGACCGGGTCGATGGTGTGCTGCGGGCTCGATCCGTGGCCGCCGCGCCCGCGGACCAGCACCGTCCACGCGTCCGCCATGGCCATCGCCGGCCCCGAGGTGACCTCGACGCTCCCGGCCCGTGCCGGCCACACGTGCTGGCCGTAGACGACCTCCGGTCTCGGTGCCACGTCCCACAGCCCGTCCGCGACCATCGCCGCCGCTCCCTCGGCGGTCTCCTCGCCCGGCTGGAAGAGGAAGATGACCGTGCCCGCCCAGGAGTCGCGATGCGCGGCCAGCACCGCTGCGGCGCCGACGGCGCAGGTCATGTGCATGTCGTGACCGCAGGCATGCATGACCGGGACCTCGCTGCCGTCGCGCAGCACCCCGCGCGTCGTCGAGGCGTAGTCCAGTCCGGTCGCCTCGGCGACCGGCAAGCCGTCGGTGTCCGCGCGGAAACCGACGACGGGTCCGGAACCGTTGCGTAGCACTGCGACCACACCGGTTCCGCCGCACAGGCGGGTCTCGAACCCGAGCTCGTCCATCCGCGCGCGCACGAGTGCGGCCGTACGGTGCTCCTGCATGGACAGTTCCGGTGCGGCGTGCAGCTGGCGGTAGAGGGCGTGCAGGTCCTCCCGCAGCCCGGGAACACTGTCGACGACGGAAGCGGTGGACGTCATGGTCCGATCCTGCCAGGGCGGCACTACTGTGCTGGGCGGACCGCGACGCGGCCGTCGCGGCGGCTGGAGCGAAGGAGACGTGGATGCCCCTGTTCGACCTGGCGCCCGAGGCGCTCGAGACGTACCTGCCGCAGATCGACGAACCGGACGACTTCGACGCGTTCTGGTCACAGACGCTCGGGGAGGCCAGGTCGGTCGACCTCGAGCTGCGGCTCGAGCAGGTCGAGACGGGGCTCGCGCTCGTGCACAGCTACGACGTCACCTTCGCGGGCTTCGGCGGTCACCCGATCAAGGCCTGGCTGACCCGGCCGGCCGACGTGACCGGCCCGCTGCCCGCCGTCGTGCAGTTCCTCGGGTACGGAGGGGGCCGCGGTCTGCCCGTGGAGCACCTCGCGTGGGCGAACGCCGGCTACGTCCACCTGCTCATGGACACCCGCGGGCAGGGCAGCCGGTGGGGCGCCGGTGGGCACACGGGCGACCCGGTCGGTTCCGGGCCCGCCGTTCCCGGGTACCTCACCCGCGGCATCGGTGACCCGGCCGAGCACTATTACCGCCGGGTGTTCACCGACGCCGTGCGCGCCGTCGACGCCGTCCGGTCTCTCGACGACGTCGACCCGACCGCCGTCGCAGTCGCCGGGACGAGCCAGGGCGGCGGCATCACGCTCGCCGTGTCCGGCCTCGTCCCGGGCCTGCGCGCGGTGATGCCGGACGTGCCGTTCCTGTGCCACTACCGCCGCGCGACCGAGATTACCGGCGCCATGCCCTACGGCGAGATCACCCAGTACCTGGCCGTCCACCGGGGCGAGGTGGAGCGGGTCTTCCGCACATTGTCCTACCTGGACGGCGTGAGCTTCGCCCGCCGAGCGGATGCTCCGGCGCTGTTCTCCGTCGCGCTCATGGACACCACCTGCCCACCGTCGACCGTCTACGCCGCGTACAACAATTACGGCGCCCGGGCGAGCGACGTCGTCAAAGACATCGAGGTCTACCCCTTCAACCAGCACGAGGGCGGCCAGGCGCACCAGCTGACCCGGCAGATCGGCTGGCTCGCGACCCTCCCGTAAAGCCTGCAGTCCTTGGCACGAGGTGCTTGGCGCTCGCGCCGTGTGCCTCCGAAGCTCGTCGTGCGCGAGTCCACCGCGCCGCCTGCGACGCACACGTGACCGGTCGGCACAGGAATGACGAGTCGGCACATGAATGACGAGTCGGCACATGAATGACGAGTCGCGGGCGGGCGGCTCAGGCGAGGCGTTCGACGAGGTAATCCACGCACGCGGTGAGCGCGCGCACGTCCTCCGGGTCGACGGCGGGGAACATGCCGACCCTGAGCTGGTTCCGGCCGAGCTTGCGGTACGGCTCGGTGTCGACGACGCCGTTGGCCCGCAGCTGTGCGGCCACTGCCGCCGCGTCCACCCGCTCGTCGAGATCCACGGTGCCGACCACCGGAGAGCGCCAGGCGGGTTCGCCGACGAACGGGGCCGCGACGTCGCTGGCCTCAGCCCAGGTGTAGAGGATCTCGGCCGACTCCCGGGACCGGGCGGCCGCCCAGCTCAAACCCCCGCGCTCGTTCAACCAGTCGAGCTGCTCGGCGAGCATGACCAACGTGGCCACCGCCGGGGTGTTCAGAGTCTGGTCCTTGCGCGAGTTCTCGACGGCGAGCTGGAGGTTGAGGACGTCGGGGACCCACCGGCTCGCGGTGAGCTCGGCGATGCGCTCGAGCGCGGTGGGGGAGCAGACCGCGACCCACAACCCGCCGTCGGCGGCGAAGACCTTCTGCGGGGCGAAGTAGTACACGTCGGTCTCCGCCAGGTCGATCGCGCACGCCCCGGCGATCGAGGTCGCGTCCACCACCGTCAACGCGTCCGTGCCGCCGATGCGTCGTACCGGTGAGACGACACCGGTCGAGGTCTCGTTGTGCGGGTGCGCGTACAGGTCGACGCCGTCTACCTCCGTGCACACCGCCAGCCCACCCGGTTCGGCGCGCCGGATGTCCGACGGCGCCAGGAACGGCGCCCGGTCGGTCGCCGACGCGAACTTGCCGCCGAACTCGCCGAACGCCGCATGCTGGGCACGCTCACGCACCAGACAGAAGGCCGCGGCGTCCCACACGGCCGTCGATCCGCCGTTGCCGAGCACCACCTCGTACCCCTCGGGCAGGCCGAATAGCTCGGCAACGCCCTCCCGTACCCGGCCGACCAACGAGCGGACCGCCGGCTGGCGGTGCGAGGTCCCCAGCACCGTCCCGCCCAGCGCGGCGACCATGTCCGCCTGCGCCTGCCGGACCTTGGAGGGCCCGGAGCCGAACCGGCCGTCGGCGGGCAGCATGTGGGTCGGGATGGCGACAGTCTCCATGGAGGCCGATCCTGCCATCACCGGGCGTGGTCGCCGCGCCGTGTCCGTGACCCGCACGACGGAGGCGGGTTCCCCTGGTCGAAGGCACGTGTCAGGGGCCTCGACTGTCGAACCTGCCTCCAATGAGGAGCAACGGTCGTGGCAGGCTGCGCCCAGGAACGGTGAGCGGAAGGACTGTGTCGATGACCGAGCGCACCACCCAGGCGGACCCCGCACCGGACCGTGCGGCGAACTCGGCGGGCCCGGCGGACACTGCGGCCGCGGCCCGCGGCTCACGGCCACGGCGGCGCCGGTGGCGGCGCGGCCTGGTCGCCGGCGTCGTCGGGCTCGTCCTGGTGGGCGGTCTCGTCACCTACGACACCCGCGATACCTCACCACCCGAGCCGGAGCTCGCCGAGCCGGTCGATCCTGCCTCGGGCGACGTCAGCGCCTTCCCCAGCCCCGGAACCGTCACCGTCTCCGCGCGTACCGAGCTCAGCTTCCGCGGGCCCACCGACCTCGACGGCCTGACCGTCACCGGCACGCAGACCGGCGAGCACGACGGCACGTTCGTCGAGCACAGCGACGGCGACGGCGTGAGCTGGCGCCCTGACGAGCCCTTCGAACCCGGCGAGGAGATCACGGTGAGCACTGCGATGGCGGTGCGCGGCGCCGACGACGGCGAGTACACGCTCACCGTCGCCCAGCCGGCCGAGCGGCCCGCGCTGGAGGAGCCGCCGGTCAGCCGGGCTGTCCTCAACGCCGAGACCAGCGAGGGCGAGGTCCCCGCCGAACACGTCCGGCACTACCGCTCCGAGCCGGACCTGCAACCCCCCGTGGTCGACGTCTCCGGCCCCGAGGCGGGCACCACGGACCCGTCGGCCGGCCCGGGGACGGGCCCGGACTCCTCGCCGGGCATGACTGCCATCGGTGCCAAGGGCGGGTACGGCCAGAAGGGGCCGATGCTCGTCGACGACGCCGGTGACCCCGTGTGGTTCCATCCGGTCACGGGCGCCGACGCCCGCGACGTGCAGGTCCAGGAGCTCGACGGCGAACCCGTCCTCACCTGGTGGGAGGGACGCCAGCCCGTGGGCTACGGCTACGGCCACGCCGTCATCGTCGACCAGACCTACAGCGAGATCGCCCGGGTCGACATGGCCGGCGGCTACGACGCGGACTCGCACGAGTTCCACCTCACCGACCGCGGGACCGCCCTCATGCTCAGCTACGAGCCGGTGCGGATGGACACCTCCCACATCGGCGGCTGGAGCCGCGGCGCCGTCGTCGACAACGTCATCCAGGAGATCGACCTCGCCACCGGTGCCATGCTCTTCGAATGGCACAGCGTCGGCCAGGTCGGCCTGGAGGAGTCCTACCTCGACGAGACCTATCTCGACGTCGGCGACGAGCCGTACGACTACTTCCATCTCAATTCGATCGACGTCGACGACGACGGCGACCTGCTCATCTCCGCCCGGCACGTGTGCGCCGCGTACAAGCTGGACCGCGAGACGGGGGCGGTGCGGTGGCGCCTCGGCGGGACGGACTCCGACTTCGAGATGGGCGACAGCGCCCGCTTCTACCGGCAGCACGACGTCCGCCGCATGCCGGACGGGACCATCACCCTCTTCGACAACGGCGGCGACTGTGCGGACACGCGGGAAGTCAGCCGGGGCCTCGCGCTGGACGTCGACGAGGAGGCGATGACCGCCGAGGTCGCCCGCGAGGTCGGCCACCCGGAGGAGCTGTGGGCGGAGAGCCAGGCCAACTACGGCGAGCTGCCGGACGGCACCGCCCAGCTCGGCTGGGGCAGCCTGCCGCGCTGGTCGCTCCTCGACAGCGACGGCGAGGTCCTCCTCGACGCCGCGATACCGGGGGACCTGCGGGTCACGTCCTACCGCGCCCAGCGCGTGGAGTGGACCGGCACGCCGGTGACGAGCCCGCGCGCCGTCGTGGCCGCCGGTGCGGTGCACGTGAGCTGGAACGGCGCCACCGAGGTGGCCGCCTGGCGGGTCACGGACGACGGCGAGGAGGTCGCCACCGCCGAGCGCACCGGCTTCGAGACCGCCGTCGACCTCGGCGACGACGTCGGTCGCGGCGGTCTGGAGGTCGAGGCCCTCGACGCCGACGGCGAGGTGCTCGCCACCGCCCCCGTGGGCGGCTGATCCGGCGGTGGCTCACCGGCGCCGGACGTCCGTAGCATGGCCGGCGACGCGCGCGGGCCGGGTCGGCCCAGCAGCCAGCTCCCCGGCTCACTTGTCGAAAGGTAGGCCAGCATGCCCTCGCAGGACCTCATGGATGCCGCAGCCCGTGCGCTCGCCGCGCCGGTCACCGCCCGGTCCGTGGCCGGCATCGTCGACCACACGCTGCTCAAGCCCGAGGCCACGCCGGACCAGGTGAGCGCGCTCGTGGCGGACGCGCGACGGCTCGATGCCTACGCGGTCTGCCTGTCCCCGTCGCTGCTGCCGCTCGCCGAGGCGAACGGCATCGCCGTGGCCGCGGTCTGCGGCTTCCCCTCCGGCGCCCACCACGCCGAGGTCAAGGCCGCCGAGGCCGCCCGCTGCGTCGCCGACGGCGTCGACGAGATCGACATGGTCGTCAACCTCGCCTTTGCGACCACCGGACAGTACGGCGCGGTCCGCGCCGAGATCGCCGCCGTCCGAGAGGCCGCCACCCCGCCCGTGGTACTCAAGGTGATCATCGAGTCCGCAGTCCTGAGCGACGAGCAGATCGTCGAGGTCTGCCGGGCGGCCGAAGCCGCCGGCGCCGACTACGTCAAGACCTCCACCGGCTTCCACCCAGCCGGCGGCGCCACCACCCACGCCGTCGAGCTCATGGCCCGCACGGTCGGCGGACGGCTCGGCGTCAAGGCGTCGGGCGGCATCCGTACCGCCGACGCCGCCCTGGAGATGATCGCCGCGGGTGCCACCCGGCTGGGCCTGTCCGGCACCGACGCCGTCGTGGCGGAGCTGCCGGCTGACTGACAGCCCGGACCGGCTACCGGCCCGACCGCACCTCGAGGACGTGTGCCGACCATCCGGCGGTCCGGCCGCACACGTACACCGAGCACATCATCGGTGGCGGGACGCCCAGATGATCGAGCAGGATCGCCCCCCAGAACATCGTGTTCGGGGCTCGCTCGTGAGCCGGCACGCCCCGCTCGGCGAGGACCTCCTCGGCCGCGGTGGCCACGGCATCGGCCGCGTCCAGCCGGCGCGCACCCAGCTCGACGCACGCCTCGCGCACCACCTGCGCCCGCAGATCCGCCGGCAACGCCTCGCCGAAGCCCGGAACTGCGCCGTGCCGCTCGACGAGCGCACGGACCGCGGGCCGGGCGTCACCGCTCCGTTCGGCCTCCTCGACCACGTCGAGACCGCGGGCGACGGCCCCGCCGAGGAACGGACTTCCCGCCACCGCGACCGCTGCCGCCAGGCACCCGGCGACGTCGGCGCCGACCTCGGCGGCCAGCCGCACGGTCCGGGTCGAGGGAGAGAGACCGTTCTCCGCGACCGCCAACCAGAACGCGTCCAGCGCCCGCACCGCCGCCGGGTCCGCCTCACCGCGCCAGCGCACCAGGAAGCGTTCGGTGGCCGTCTCCATCAGATCGACCTCGCGCTGCGGCACCGCCGGGACGTCGACGCCGCGGGCCGACTGCGCCACGAAGCTCAGCGTCATCGCCGACGCCCGCGCCAGGTTGTCCAGGGCCTGCTCCAGCGAGATCTCGCTGAGCGGCCGGTACGACCACACGGGGGCGAGCTGGGCCAACGCCGAGAGCACGTCCGCGCGCGTGTCGCCGGTCCGGACCGGCAGGTGGTACGGCTCGGCCGGGGGCAGGTCCCGCTCGGTACCCGCCAGCAGGCCCCACAACCGGCCGAACGGCATGGCCCGGACCTCGCGCAGACCGATCCCGCGGTACCGGGGCGCACCGTCGTCGTCGACGGAGAAGATCGGAGCGGGCGGCCCGGCTGTGGCGCTCATCACGCGCAGGATAGGCGGGCAGGACAGACACGGCGAAATCCGGGCACCGGCCCCTTCGGTGTCCGGGGAGGTCAGCGGGCCCGGCGACTCCCTATCCTTGCCCTGGACGGTCCCGCCGGTCGGTACCGGATCCGGCGAGAAGAGGAGCGGGCGTGAGCGACCTGATCGACACCACCGAGATGTACCTGAAAACGGTGTACGAGCTCGAGGAAGAGGACGTCGTGCCGCTGCGCGCCCGGATCGCCGAGCGGCTGGGCCATTCGGGCCCCACCGTGTCGCAGACGGTGGCCCGGATGGAGCGCGACGGGCTGCTCGTCCTCACCGACAACCGGCAGCTGCAGCTGACCGACGCCGGGCGCGAGCGGGCGGTCCAGGTGATGCGTAAGCATCGCCTGGCCGAACGGCTGCTGGTCGACGTCGTGGGCCTGGACTGGCCACACGTCCACGAGGAGGCGTGCCGCTGGGAGCACGTGATGAGCGAGCAGGTCGAGCGCCGGCTCGTGGACCTCCTCGACCACCCGCACGTCGACCCGTACGGCAACCCGATCCCGGGCCTGGGGGAGCTGGCCGAGCCCCGCCGACCCGGCGAGCCGTTCGGCCGCGCCGAGTCCGGCCCGCTCGAGTCCGGCCCGGTCGAGTCCGGCCCGGCGGGGAGCCGGTCCGTGGCGCAGGACAACGTGACGCGTCCGGGCCGGCCGCTGACCGACGTCGCCGCCGCGCCCGCCGGTCAGGCCGCGAGCCGGGAGGTCGTGCTCGAGCGGATCGGTGAGCCGCTCCAGGTGGACGTCGAGCTCCTCGCCCGGATGGCCGACGCCGGGCTGCGGCCGGGAACCCGCGTGGAACTGCGGGTGCTTCCCGGTGCCGACGTCGTGGCGTTGCACGTCCCCGGCGCCGAGATGGAGCTCGAGGTTCCCGAGGAGATCGCCCGTCACCTCTTCGTCTCCGGGTGAGCTTCGACACGCGCCGTGATCGAAATGTGACAGAGCGGCGTCCGGCTGGGTATGGTTCCAGCGCTTCACGAGCCCTCCTTCGTGAAGTCTCCGGAGCGGCCGCCGAGCCCTGCCGCCACTCCGGGGTCGGTGCGAACAGAGCGAACGGCAGGGACTCGGGGGAACCACGGTTCTCGGTTCCGTGCGGCGCGGCAGCGGCGGGCGGGACCTTGGGGTGAAGTACGGCCACGGCCGTACCGGGCTGCTCCGGCCCGAACCCGACAGCTCACCCCGTAGGCGGTCAGGAGAGGTACTCGTTGTCAGACGTCACCACCAGGGGCCGGCACCGCGCTGCGGTGCGTCCGCGGACCCCACTTGCCCAGTTGTCCTTCTCGCCGCGCCGTAGCGTGCTCACGCTCGCGTCCTCCGGCCTCGCACTGACGATGGCGGCCTCCTCGGCCGCCGCGGCGCCGGAGAACACCACCACGCAGGCGCAGCCCCAGGCCGACATCGCAGCCATCACCGACGAGGCTCGTGCGTCCCTGGTCACCAACCCGGTCGTCGAGACCCCGAGCAACGTCTCGTGGGAGCTCGAGGAGGCGACCGTCGAGGCCACGCCCCCACCGGAGCCCGAGCCGGAGCCCGAGCCGGAGCCCGAGCCGGTCGAGACCCTCGACCGTTCCACCGGCGTCTCGCGTGACACCGTCCGCGAGGACGTCTCCTCGCAGGAGGTCGCCGAGACGAGCGAGCCGGCTGAGCCGGCCGAGACGCAGTCCGCCCCGGCGTCGGGCATCGGTCAGCAGATCGTCAATATCGCCCGGCAGTACATCGGCACGCCGTACGTCTACGGTGGCTCGACCCCGGCCGGCTTCGACTGCTCGGGCTTCACCCAGTACGTCTTCGCCCAGGTCGGCATCTCGCTGCCGCGTTCCTCG
>Ga0079224_100009543_pt1 | contig 13245 bp, 10 predicted proteins | sample Stecom2015_FD_80414 | JGI IMG/M metagenome (GOLD analysis project Ga0079224, IMG submission 80414) | Agricultural soil microbial communities from Utah to study Nitrogen management - Steer compost 2015 | ecosystem: Environmental > Terrestrial > Soil > Agricultural land | place: USA: Utah... | reverse complement strand
CGGGGCCGCCCTCGCCGGAAGCGTGGACCTGCTGCGGCGGCACGCGGTCTTCGCCGGGCTGTCCGCCGGGGCCGCCTACCTCGCCGCGCGCTGGGAGTCGCGGCGCGCCCCGGAGCGGACCGTGGTGTTCGTCGCGGCCGACACCGGGCACCGCTACGTGGACTCGGTGTTCGCCCGACACCGCGAGGCGGCCGACGTCGACTCGCTCGCACCCCACCGGGCGGCCGACCCGTCCCAGCTCGCGCTGCCGTGGTCGCGGATGGAGTGGGGCCGCGCCCCGGCTCCTGAGGCGGCGCGGTGGCCCGGCGACGCCGCCGAGGTGCCCGGGGCGGCGCCGGTCGCCTAGGGGGCGGGGCGGTCCCGCGCGGGCGGGGCCGCCCCGCCGTCCTCCTCACTGCCCGTGCTGGCCGTGGAGGTCGCGCAGGTACTCGGCGAACTTCTCCAGGCCGTCGATGTTGCGCGGCCCGCTGATGCCCTCGTTGTAGTCCAGGACGAAGAAGGCGTCGTCGACCACCGCGGGCAGTTCCGCCGTGACCGGCGAGGACTTCAGGAACTCGATCTTGTCCTCGGCGGGCTGGTCCCCGTAGTCGAGGATGATGACCACCTCGGGGCGCGCCTCGACGACCGCCTCCCAGCTCGCCTGGAACCACCGCTCCTCGACGTCGCCGAAGATGTTCTCGCCGCCCGCGAAGCGGATGATGTCGTTGGGGGGCACCTGGCTTCCGGCGGTGAAGGGCTGGTCGGTGCCCGAGTCGTAGAGGAACACCGGGACCGGGTCGCCCTCGGGTGCCTGCTCGCGCACCGCCGCGACCCGCTCCCGGAAGTCGGCGACGACCTCGTCGGCCCGCTCCTCCACGCCGAAGATCGCGCCCAGGCGCTCCAGGTCGGTGTAGAGGGCCTCGAACGGCTCGACCCGCTCGGGGAAGCCCGGGTAGTTGTAGCAGGACTCGGTGTGCATGAAGCTCTGGATGCCGAGCCTGTCGAGGATCTCGGGGGTGATGCCGCGCTGGTCGCTGAAGCCGGAGTTCCATCCGGCCACGACGAAGTCGGCCTCGGCGTCCACCACCAGCTCGCGGTTGAGCAGGTCGTCGCTGAGGAACTCCACCGCGGCGTAATCCTCGGCCCACGGCGACTCCTCGACCGGCGGGTTGGCCGGGGGCATGACGTAGCCGAGCACGTGGTCGGTCAGGCCCAGGACGAACATCTTGTCGGCGCTGCCGCCCTCGTAGACGACCGCGCGCTGCGGCGTGGTGTACTCGACCTCCTCCCCGCACCGCCGCACGGTGACGGTGCGCACCTCGTCGGCGGCCTCGATGCGGGCGCCGCAGCCGCTCAGCAGCAGGACGCCGACGGCGGGGAGCAGCGCCGCCCGCAGCGGGCGCCGGTCCGTTCCCGGTGTCGCGGTCATGGGTTCCTCTTCTCAGTGTCGTCGGGCAGGAGCGTGTAGAGCAGTTGCGGGGCGCCGGTCAGCGGATGGGGGACCACCTCGGCCTCCACTCCGAAGACCTCGCGGACCAGCGGGGGCGTCAGGATCTCGCCGGGCGTGCCCGAGGCGACCAGGCGCCCCTCGGCGAGCACCCCGATCCGGTCGCAGGCCGCCGCGGCCAGGTTGAGGTCGTGCAGCACGACCAGGACGGTGGTCCCGGTGCGGCGCAGCAGCGACAGCAGGCCGACCTGGTGGCGGACGTCGAGGTGGTTGGTGGGCTCGTCCAGGACGAGCACCCCGGGCTCCTGGACGAGCGCGCGGGCCAGCAGCACCCGCTGGCGCTCCCCGCCGGACAGCTCCAGGACGCCGCGGCGGGCCAGGTGGGCCACGTCCATGCGTTCCATCGCCCACCGGCACAGCCGCCGTTCGCGCGCGTCGAGCGGCCGGTTGCCGCGCTGGTGGGGGGTGCGGCCCAGGGTGACGACCTCCTCGACCGTGAAGTCGAGGTCGGTGCCGTTCTCCTGGGTCAGCGCGGCCACCTTCCGGGCGCTCTCCCGCAGCCTCAGGGAGGACAGGTCGGCGCCGTCCAGCCACACCGCTCCCCCGCTGGGCCGCAGCGCCCGGTAGACGCAGCGCAGCACCGTCGACTTGCCCGAGCCGTTGGGTCCCACCAGGCCGACCACCTGACCCTCGGGCACGTCCAGCGACAGCTCGCGCACGATCCGCCTGCCGGCGACGTCCACGGAGACCCCGTCGATGCGCAGTTCCACTACCGGCCTCCGAACAGGTAGGCCCTGCGGCGCATCAGCGCGACGAACACGGGAACGCCGACCAGCGCGGTGAGGACGCCGACGGGCAGTTCCCGGGGCGCGGCGAGCACCCGGGAGGCCAGGTCCACCCAGACCATGAGGACCGCGCCGACCAGCGGGGCGAGGGTGAGCACGCGCCGGTGCCCGGCCCCGGCGGTGATGCGCACGGCGTGCGGGACGACCAGTCCGACGAAGCCGATCACGCCGCTGACGGCGACCATCGCCCCGGTCATGGCCGCGGTGAGGACGAACAGGATCCGGCGCAGCCGGTCGGTGTCCACGCCCAGGCTCGCGGCGGTCTCGTCGCCCAGCGCCATGGCGTCGAGCGGGCGGCCGAGTCCGCGCAGGACGAGCACTCCGGCGACGACCACGGCCGTGACCGCGGGCAGCGCGCCCCAGGTGGCGGCCCCGAAGCCGCCCATCGTCCAGAACAGCACCGTGGCGGTGGCCTCGCTGTTGGGCGCGAGGTAGACGATGACGCTCATGAGCGCCTGGAAGGCGAAGGACATCGCGACGCCGGTCAGCACCAGCCGCAGCGGACCCACCCCGGTCCGCGTGCGGGCGACGAGGTAGACCAGCAGCGTCGCCGCCGCCGCGCCGAGGAAGGCGCCCACCGAGACCGCATGGATCCCGAAGGCCGCGAGTCCCCCGGTGACGGTGACGGCGACCGCGCCCACGGAGGCGCCGGAGGAGACGCCGAGGACGAAGGGGTCGGCGACCGCGTTGCGGACCATCGCCTGCACGGCCACGCCCGCCGCGCCGAGTCCGGCGCCGACGACGGCGGCGAGCAGGACGCGGGGGGTGCGGATCTGCCAGACGATCTGGTAGCGCGGGACCTCGTCGGCTCCGATCGCTCCGCCGCTGAGCGCCGCCCACAGGTAGCGGGCCGTGTCCTCGGGCGGGACGACCGCCGCGCCCAGTCCGATCGCCGCGAGCACCGAGACCGCCAGGACGGCGGTGAGGACGGCGGCCGCGGCGGCGGTCTTGCACGCCGTCGTCGCGCGCCCGGGGGCGGGGCGGTGGGCCGGGTCGTCCGCGCGGTCGCGGTCCGGTGCGGGGGGAAGCGTCCCGGGCGGGGGGTTGGCGTGGCGCACTCCCGGTGCCTTTCCGTTGCGTACTTACGACAATGGATATCGTTTTCAAAATACCCTGCCGGACGGTTCCCCACAAAACGGACCACGGTCGCGGGGCGTGGCCTGCGACGGAGGCGCGCCGACTCCGGGCGCGACGGGCCCCGGACGCACCGGCGGCCCCGTGGAGGTCACGGGGGCCGTCGGTGCGGGGCCGGTGGGCCGGGCGCGGGGCGGCGCGGACGCGCCGCGCCCGCCCGGTCGCGCGCACCGGCACCCGGGCGAAGGGCGCGGCGAGCGCGACGAGCGCGGGCAGGACTGCCAGGGCGAGCACTGCGGGCAGGTAGGAGTCGGCCAGGTCCCGGCCGAGCGAGAGCAGCAGCGGCGCCACCGCGGTGGAGGCCGCCGCCACCGCCTGGGGCAGCCCGCGCAGCGACCCGATCACGCCGGTGCCGTAGTAGTGCGGGAACGCGACGGCCCCGACCGCCTTGGCACCGGAGGCGGCCGCGCCCAGCGTGACGCCGTAGAGCACCGCGGTGACCCCCGGCGACACCAGCGGCAGCATGGCCAGCGCCCCGCCTGCAGCGCCATGGAGACGAACAGGAGCAGCCTGGGGGAGAACCGGTCGGCGGCGGCGCTGAACAGGAACGACGCGGCGAGCCCGGCGACGGTCTGCGGCAGGAAGCCGACGGCCGCCTGCGCGGTGCTCAGCCCGCTCCCCCAGCAGCGCGATCTGGTGGAAGTACACCGCCGTGCTCACCAGTCCGCTGCAGGCGACCGCGCCGGTGACGACCCAGAACATCGAAGTGCGCACGACGACGCGCAGCGGCCGCGTGGACCGCTCGGGCGACTCTCCCGCCGCGCCCCGACCGGCCCCCTCCCGCGCGGGGCGCACGCCGCGCAGTCCCCACAGGGCGACGGGCAGCACGACCGCCCAGACCAGTGCCGCCTCGGCGAGCACGGTCCAGCGCCATCCGTACTCCGCGACGACCCGCTCGCCCAGCAGGGGGACCAGCGAGATCCCGGCCGTCCCCACCGCGGTGGTCACCCCCAGCGCGGCGCCGCCCCCCGGACCACCGCCACGGCCACGGCGGTGGTGGCCACCAGCGTCATCCCGCCCTGGCCCATCGCGCGCACACCGACGAACGCCGCGGTCAGGCCGACCAGCTCCTGGACCGCGGCCAGCAGGGTCAAGAACGCGCCGAAGGCCACGGCGACCAGCGCCAGGACGGGGCGGACGCCGAACCGGTCGACCGCCCGGCCCAGCCAGGGCAGGACCAGCGCGCCGCTGAGCGTGCCGACCAGGTAGGCGGTGGAGACCGCGGAGCGGCTGACGTCGAGGTCGGCGATGAGGTGGTCGATGAGGATCGAGATCCCGGCCGTCTGCCCGGGGCCGCTCAACGCCAGGACGGCGGCGCACACGGCGACGACGGCGGCGCGGGGCGGCGGGCGGGGCGGAGGCGGGCTGCGCTTCGGTGTCGGCGCGCGGGGTCAGGGGGACCTCCTTCGTCGGGGCGGGCACGTGGACGGGCGCGGCGGCGCGCCGGTGGGCCTGGGCATGGGTTCTTCCACCAGTGACGTCATCGCGGCCGTGCGCGCGGTGGCGGCGTGCTTCGCCGTGGAGCTGTCCGCGCGGGAGGTGGCGCGGATCGCGGTGCGCGCCGAGACCGCGGCCGACCCGACCATGCTCGGGGAGCGTCCGGTGCTGTTCGCGCAGCGCGAGGGGCGCGTCCTGGAGGAGTTCGGCGCGGCCCTGCCCGCGAGCGTGGTGGTGGGCTGTCTGACCGGCGGGGGGCGTGCGGTGGACACGCTGCGGCTGGCGCCCGTCCGCTACGGGGCGGCGGACCTGGCGGCGTTCGAGGAGCTGCGCGCGCTGCTGCGGCGGGCGGTGGCCGAGGCCGGCCCGGTGCTGCTGGGCCGGGTCGCCACCGAGAGTGCCCGGCGCAACCAGCGCGCCGTGCCCAAGCCGGAGCTGCCCGCGGTGGAGGAGGCGGCCCGCGGCAGCGGCGGCACGGGGGTGCAGGTCGCGCACAGCGGCAACGTGGCGGGTGTGCTCTTCGACGCCGCGGTGCCGGACCTGGCCGAGCGGGTGCGGGCGTGTGTGCGCCTGCTGCGGGGCCGCGGTGTGCCGGTGACCCGGGTCTTTCGGGTGCCCTCTCCTGCGGTGCCCGTCGGGCGGGGGTGTGCGGCGTCGGGGGTGCGTGGTCGGGCGGTGTCGGGCGGGGCGCGGTGAGGCGCGGGCCGGGCGGTGCGGGGCCGAACGGCCCGCCGGTTAAGGGACGTCTGGAACTACGGGATCCGGTCGGTGCCGGTATCGGCCTGTCGGTGGCGGTGTTCTGGCGTCTTTTGCGGCTTTCCTCCGCTTGTGGTGCGCGGCGACGGCGGTGACCTGCGGTTGGAGCCCACGCCCGGACAAACCGCACTTTACCGGCGGACGTGACGCGAGACACATTCGACCAGGAGGCTCGGTTCCGCGCGGGAAGCGCGACACCATAACGGAAACGGGTCCGCACACGAGGCTCGGGCGTCGGCGCAAAGGCGCGCAGAAAACCTGTTTCGGGGCAGCCCGGCATTCGCCAGAAGGATGGCTCTTCCCTGACCGTGGCTGTAACATTTTATTAACACGCTCGTTGCTCCTCTCCCGCACCCGCAACAGGCGCGCGAGCTTCGGACCGAACCCGTCTCTACCCGGCAGCACCTCGTCCCTTTGGAGACTTCCATGACCACGGGCCCCATCGGCCTGTTCGCACCCCAACCCCAGCGCCCCCGTCTGGGGACCGTCGCGCTCGCCTCGGGGGCGGCCTGGGTCCTGGCGGGAAACGACACCGGGGTCATGGTGACGGCCTCGCCGCGCCTGTACCCGCACATGTGGAGCTGGGACGCCGCGTTCATCATGGTGGGCCTGGCCCAGTTGGACGTGGACCGTGCCGCCCGGGAGATGGAGACCCTGCTGAGCGGCCAGTGGGCCGACGGCATGATCCCGCACATCGTGTTCAGTGAGGAGAACGGCTACTTTCCCGGTCCCGACCGCTGGCAGACGGCGGTGGTGTGCGAGCACGCGCCCGCCCGGCCGCACACCTCCGGCATCTGCCAGCCGCCGGTGCACGCCATCGCGCTGCGCAAGATCGTGGACGCCGGGCGGCGGCGTTCCGGTGCGGACCGTCGCCGCGCCGAGTCGCTGCTGCGCACCAGTTGGCCGCGGCTGTTCGCCTGGCAGCGGTGGCTGGCCACCTACCGCGACCCGCTGGGCACGGGCCTGATCGCGGTCACCCACGGCTGGGAGTCCGGCATGGACAACTCCCCCCGGTGGGACTCCGCCTACGCGGCGGTGCGGCCCGGCAGCAACCTGCCCCCGTACGTGCGCGAGGACCTGGACAAGGTGGGCGACGAGGGGGAGCGTCCCACCGACGCCGAGTACGACCGCTACCTCTGGCTGATCGAGGAGATGCGCCGGGTCGGCTACCGTGCCGACGAGATCGTGCGCACCGGCAGCTTCCTGGTCGGCGACGTGTTCCTGACCGCGTTGTTCGTGCTCTCCTGCGAGGTGCTGGCCGAACTCGGCGAGGAGGCGAACCAGCCCGAGGAGCAGATCGCGCTGTTGCGCCACTGGGCCGCGCGGTCGCGCGCCGCGGTGCTGGACACCCGTGATCCGGTCACCGGTATGGCCCGCGACTACGACGTGCGCGCCGGGAAGTGGGTGTCGGTTCCCAGCATCGCCGGGTTCGCTCCGCTGCTGTGCGGGGGGCTGGATCCGCGCCAGCAGGCGGAGATGGTCGCCGTCCTGGAGGGCCCCGACTGGATGGGCCACCCCGACCTGGTGGCCGCCACCCCGCCCACGGTCTCCCCCTCCTCTCCCCAGTTCATGCCCAAGCAGTACTGGCGGGGACCGCAGTGGCCGGTCATCAGCTGGCTGTTCAGTTGGGCGATGCGCCGCGGCGGCCTGGACGACACCGCCGCCGGTATCCGCGCCGAGACGCTGCGGCTGGCCTCCGACGGCACCTTCGCCGAGTACTACCACCCGCTCACCGGGGCCCCGCTGGGCAGTCTCAGCCAGTCCTGGACCGCCGCGGTCGTGCTGGACTGGCTCTACGAGGGCTGACCCGCCGACCGGGTCCGCGGCCCGGCGCCGCGTCCCGGGTGCTCCGCCGGACGCCGGCCGCAGCGGGGCTGGTGCTCCCGATGGCAACGGTCGACCCGTTATGCGGACCTTTGACATCCGTTTCCTCCGCGCACGTGGCCCCATGATCACAGACGGGATAGGATCGCATCCCATTTCCGGGAACCGTACTGTCCAGCCAGCCAGAAAAACCGGCGAAAGCAAAAGGGGCGAAACCACCATGACCGGCGAAGCACAGGACAGCACCCGCGTCGAGGGGTGGCAGGATCGGGCGGCGAGCCTGGCGGCGGCGTTCGACAACATCGGGCAGGACTACGACGAGGCCTTCCCGCACAAAGAGGGGCAGATCGAGTGCGTGCAGCGGCTCGCCGGCCGTCTGCCGGAGGGCGCCCGCGTGCTGGACCTCGGCTGCGGCACCGGGATGCCCACCAGCCGCCAACTCGTCGACGCCGGGTTCCGGGTGACCGGCACCGACATCTCCCCGACCATGGTGGAACTGGCCCGCCGCAACGTCCCCGAGGCCGAGTTCGCCGTCGCCGACATCCTCGACCTGTCCGAGGAGCGGGCCTACGACGCCGTGATCGCTTTCTTCTCCCTGCTGGTCCTGCCCCGCGCACGCATCCCCGAGGCGTTGGCGGCGATCCACCGCGCCCTGGTGCCCGGCGGCCTGTTCTGCCTGTCGATGGTCGAGGCCGACATCGACGACGTGCCCATCCAGTTCCTCGGCAACCAGGTGCGCGTGAGCGGCTACCTGCGGGACGAGCTGCGCGCCGTGGTCGAGAACGCGGGCTTCTCCGTCGAGGACGAGACCGCCTTCTCCTACGCCCCCGCCAGTTCCCAGGCCTACCCGGAAGTCCAGCTCTTCCTCACCTGCCGCCGCGTCGACTGATCTGTTTGTCCTGGTCACAACGGTGGAAAGCGGGCAGACTTGCTAGTGGGGCACGCTGTGCCGCTTTCCCCGTCCCCGACCCGCACGTCCCAGGCCCCGTTCGCCGAACGCGGAGAACCCACACCGATGGAACCGAGACGCCAGCGCACCACCTCCCATGCCCTTCCCGGTACTCCCGCAGGGGGCGGCCGTGCCGTGCTGTCGGACGGCCAGCGGGCCCTGCTCCGGGAACGCCTGGGTTTCCTCAACGACGCCACGATGGCGATCGGCGCCAGCCTCGATCCGGAGAAGACCGCCTGGGGGCTGGCCGACGCGCTGGTGCCGACCCTGGCGGACTTCGCCGCGGTGCACCTGGTCGACACCCTGCGCCTGCCCCACCGCCTGGAGGTCGGCCCTCCCGAACCCGCCGCCCCGTCGTCGCGGTCCCTGTGGCAGACCTCCGTCACGCACGACGGCCACTCCCGCTGGCGGTCCCTGACCCCCGTGGACGACACCTGGACTCCCGGCCCCGACCATCCGGTGTACCAGGCGATGGCCGGCGGACGTCCCGTCGTCTCCAGCGTGGACGCCGGCACCGCCGCCGTCCTGGACGACGGGGCGGGCCGCGATCTGGTGGGCTGCTCCCTGCTCGTCATCCCGCTGATGGTACGGGGCCGGAAACTGGGCGCCGCCGTCCTGGCCCGCCATCCCCACCGCTCCGGTTTCGACGAGACCGACGTGCTCACCGCGCGCCAGCTCACCGCCCAGGCCAGTCTCGGCGTCGACAACGGCTACCTGTACCAGGCCCGGGCCAGCGTCGGCGACTCCCTGCAGCACAGCATGCTGCCGACCCTGCCGTCCCGCCTGTCCAGCGTGGACATCGCCTACCGGTACGTCAGCAGCAGCCACACCGCGCAGGTCGGCGGCGACTGGTTCGACGCGATCCCGCTGCCCGGCAGCCGGGTGGCGCTCGTCGTGGGCGACGTCATGGGGCACGGGCTGCGGTCGGCCGCGGTCATGGGCCAGTTCCGCACCGCCGTGCAGACCCTGGCCGCCATGGACCTGCCGCCCGACCACGTGCTGCGCCACCTGGACGACCTGGCCCACCAGCTCGGCGACGGCTACCTGGCCACCTGCCTGTACGCGGTCTACGACCCGGTCATCCACCGCTGCACGATCGCCAGCGCCGGGCACGTCCCCCCGGTCCTGCTGCGCGGTGACGGCACCACCGAGATCCTGCGGCCGCCCACGGGGGCGCCGATCGGCCTGGGCGGGGTGGCCTTCGAGTCGTTCGAGTTCAGCGTCGCCGACGGCGACGTGCTGGTGCTGTGCACCGACGGGCTGGTGGAGACGCGCGGCCGGGACGTGGAGTCCGGGCTGGAGGAGCTGCGCGCCCACCTCACCGATCCCGCCCGGTCCCTGGACGAGCAGTGCCAGACGCTGCTGCAGGCGTTGGGCACCTCCGAGCAGGAGGACGACGTGGCGCTGCTGCTGGCCCGGCTGCGCGGCATCCCCAGCCGCGACTTCGCGCAGTGGATGCTGCAGCCGCGGCCCACCACGCCCGCGCTGGCCCGCCGCCTGCTGCGCACCACGCTCACCGAGTGGGGCCTGTCCTCCCTGGTCGACCTGGTCGAGCTGCTGGCGACCGAGGTGATCACCAACGCCGTGCGCTACGCGTCCCGGCCGATCGACCTGCGGCTGCTGCGCACCGACATCCTGCTGTGCGAGGTCACCGACGACGACCAGCACCGCCCGGTGCTGCGCCAGGCGTCCACCACCGACGAGGGGGGACGCGGTCTGCAGCTGGTCAGCCACCTGTCCCGCCGGTGGGGCGCCAGCGCCAAGACGACCGGGAAGGTGGTCTGGTTCGAAGTGGACCTGCCTCCTGACGCTCCCCGCGCGGAGAAGGACTGATCAGCGGCCCAGCCGGTGGTCCAGTGCGGTGTGGCGGCGCCCGGAGGCGGTGTTGCGCACCGCCTGGGCGATGGCCCGCCGCGACCCCACCAGGACCACCAGTTTCTTGGCGCGGGTGATGGCCGTGTACAGCAGGTTGCGTTGCAGCATCATCCAGGCGCTGGTGGTCACCGGCACCACCACGCACGGGTACTCGCTGCCCTGGGAGCGGTGCACGGTCAACGCGTAGGCGTGGGTCAGCTCGTCGAGTTCCGCGAAGTCGTAGTCGACCTCCTCGTTCTCGTCGGTGACGACCGTCAGTGTCTGTTCGACCGGGTCGATGGCGGTGACGTTGCCGAGGGTGCCGTTGAACACCCCGTTGGCGCCCTTGTCGTAGTTGTTGCGGATCTGCACGACCTTGTCGCCGACCCGGAAGACCCGGCCGCCCACGCGTCGTTCGGCCGTCCCCGGGCGGGCCGGGGTGAGCGCCTCCTGCAGCAGCGTGTTGAGGTTGCCCGCGCCTGCCGGGCCGCGGTGCATGGGGGCGAGTACCTGGACGTCGCGGCGCGGGTCCAGGCCGAAGCGCCGCGGGATGCGGCGGGCGACGACGTCCACGGTCAGTTCGGCGGCGGCCTCGGCGTCCTCGCAGGGGAAGAGGAAGAAGTCGGACATGCCGTCCAGGTGGATGGGGCGTCCGGTGTTGACGCGGTGCGCGTTGGTGACCACACCGGACTGGGCGGCCTGGCGGAACACCTGGGTGAGGCGGACGCTGGGTACGGGCGAGTCCTCCGCCAGCAGGTCGCGCAGGACCTGTCCGGCGCCCACCGACGGCAGCTGGTCGACGTCGCCGACGAGGAGCAGGTGCGCGCCGGGTGGGACGGCCTTGGCCAGTTTGTTGGCGAGCAGCAGGTCGAGCATGGATGCCTCGTCGACGACGAGCAGGTCGCAGTCGAGGGGGTTGTCGCGGTCGTAGGAGGCGTCGCCGCCGGGTTTGAGCTCCAGCAGCCGGTGCACGGTGGACGCCTCGTGTCCGGTGAGTTCGGTGAGGCGTTTGGCGGCGCGTCCGGTGGGGGCGGCCAGGACGATCCTGGCGCGTTTGGCGGCGGCCAGGGCGATGATGGACGCCACGGTGAAGGACTTGCCGCAGCCGGGTCCGCCGGTGAGGACCGCGACCTTGCTGGTCAGCGCGAGTTTGACCGCTTTTTCCTGTTCGGGGGCCAGTTCGGTGCCGGTGCGGCTGTGCAGCCAGGACAGTGCCCGCTCCCAGTCCACGTCGGCGAAGGCGGCCAACCGGTCCTGTTCGGCGTTGAGCAGTGTGCGCAGTTGGGCGGCCAGCGAGGTCTCGGCGCGGTGGAAGGGGATCAGGTAGACGCCCATCACGGTCTCGCCGTCGCGGTCGGGCAGCTTCTCGCGTACCACCCCTTCTTCGGCGACGAGTTCGGCCAGGCAGTCGATGACCAGGGCCGAGTCCACCTGGAGGATCTTGACCGCCTCGTTGGTGAGCGTCTCCTCCGGCAGGTAGCAGTGGCCGTCGCCGGTGGATTCCGACAGGGTGAACTGGATGCCGGCCTTGACCCGCTGCGGGCTGTCGTGGGGGATGCCGACCGCCTGGGCGATGGCGTCGGCGGTCTTGAAGCCGATGCCCCACACGTCGGCGGCCAGCGAGTAGGGTTCCTCGCGCACCACCCGGATCGAGTCGTCGCCGTACTTCTTGTAGATGCGCACCGCCAGGGAGGTGGAGACCCGGACGGTCTGCAGGAACACCATCACCTCCTTGATGGCCTTCTGCTCCTCCCAGGCCTCGGTGATGATCTTGGTGCGTTTGGGGCCGAGCCGGGGCACCTCCATGAGCCGTTCGGGGGTGTGTTCGATGACGTCGAGCGCCTTGTCGCCGAAGTGGTTGACGATGTGTTCGGCCAGCCGCGGCCCCACGCCCTTGACCAGTCCGGAGCCCAGGTAGCGGCGGATGCCCTGCACGGTGGCGGGCAGCACCGTGGTGTAGTTCTCCACCTGGAACTGCCGTCCGTACTGGGGGTGGGAGGTCCAGCGGCCCTCCATGCGCAGCGACTCGCCGGGGTGGGCGCCCAGCAGGGCGCCGACCACGGTCACCAGGTCCGCGCCGCGCCCGGTGTCGATGCGGGCCACGGTGTAGCCGGTCTCCTCGTTGACGTAGGTGATGCGCTCCAGCACCCCTTCCAGGACCGACGGGCGGAACGGTTCACCGGACGCCATCGGGGCACCTCCCGGGCGGTGTGGGCGGACAGCGGGGACACCGCCGACCGTACCCAACTCCGGTGACGTCCGCCGTGGCGGGGCGCGGCGCCCCGGGCGCGGGCCGCGTCCGGGGCGTGCGGTCCTTCCCCGGCGGTCAGGCCGGCCGGTTGGTGCCGGTCCCGCCCGGCCGGGAGGGCCGGGCGGGTGGCGGAACGTCGGCGCTGCCTCCGCCCGCGGTGTTCGCCGGGGAGTCGCCCGCCGCGGGCGGAGGTGTCTCGGGGGCGGCCGCCTGCCGTCCCGGTGAGGACCGCGCCCTCTCCTCCAGTTCCCTGATCCGCTGGTGCATCAGTTCCAGCACCTGGGGGCGCTGGGCGTGCGCCTCCTCGTAGGCGATGAGTTCGCGCACCTGTTCCCGGGTCAGTGAGCGGATGCGGTACTGCAGGGTGTCCAGCGGCAGGTGCTCGTAGTCGGGGATCGCCAGGGTGTCGCGGTGGACTCGCGCCATCGGACCTCCTCGTCGTCGGTGCGGCCCGCCGGGGTCACACGGTGGTGAGCGCCACCTTGGTCCAGCCCGGCTCGTGCCGGTCGAACGCCTCGTAGGCGCGCAGGACGTCGCCGGTGATGGGCTCCTCCTGGGTGAGCACCGAGGTGATGTCGATCTGCTGTGAGGCGACCATGTCCAGCAGCGTGGGGATGTACTTGCGGTGGTTGCAGCTGCCCGCGTTGAGGGTCAGGTTCTTGGTCACGGCCATGCCGATCGGGAAGGCGTCGGCGTTCGGCGGGTAGTTCCCGACGACCGCCACCGTCCCGGCCTTGGCCACCGCGTCCACGGCCCACCGCAGGGCCTG
>Ga0079224_100009541_pt1 | contig 13245 bp, 9 predicted proteins | sample Stecom2015_FD_80414 | JGI IMG/M metagenome (GOLD analysis project Ga0079224, IMG submission 80414) | Agricultural soil microbial communities from Utah to study Nitrogen management - Steer compost 2015 | ecosystem: Environmental > Terrestrial > Soil > Agricultural land | place: USA: Utah... | reverse complement strand
GGCGTCGTCGCCCAGGCGCCGCCGCGGCAGCCCTTGGGAGGCGGCCAGCGACTCGATGAAATAGTCGACCAGCTCCTGGATGTCCTCACGCCGTTCGGCCAGGGCCGGCACCCGGATCGGCACCACGTTCAGGCGATGGAACAGGTCCTCGCGGAAACGGCCCTCGGCGATCTCCTGCTTCAGGTCTCGCGAGGTCGAGGTGATCACCCGCACGTCCACCTGCACGTCCTGTTCGCCGCCCACCCGGCGGAAGCGCTGCTCGACCAGCACCCGCAGGATGCGGCTCTGGCTCTCGCGCGGCATGTCGCCGACGTCGTCGAGGTAGAGGGTGCCGTTGTGGGCGCGTTCGAAGACGCCGATCTTGCTCGGCCGGCCGTCGTGGCCTTCCTCGCCGAACAGCTCGAGATCCAGCCGCTCGGGCGTCATGCCGGCGGCGGCGATGGCCACGAACTCGCCGCGCGCGCGGGCGCTGGCCTCGTGGATCTGGCGCGCCACCAGCTCCTTGCCGCAACCGGGCGGGCCGGAAATCAGCACCCGGCTGTTGGCCGGGGCGACCTTGGCGATGGTGCTGCGCAGGGTCTGGGCCGCCGCCGACTTGCCGATGAAGCCGGTCGGCGCCGCCACCTGGGCGCGCAGCCGGCGATTCTCGCGCTTCAGCGAAGACGCTTCCAGCGCGCGCTGAACAACCACCACCAGGCGATCGGACTTGAACGGCTTTTCGATGAAGTCATAGGCCCCGCGCTGCAGCGCTGTGACCGCCGTCTCGATGTTGCCGTGACCCGAGATCATGACCACGGGCAGGTCGGGATCCAGCTCCTTGATGACGTCCAGCAGCTCCAGCCCGTCCAGACCGCCGCCCTGCATCCAGATGTCCAGCAGGGCCAGCGACGGCTTCCGCGCCCGGATCGCCGCCAGCGCCTCGTCGGAGTTCGAGGCCGTGCGCACGGCGTGGCCCTCGTCCTCCAGCAGGCCCGAGACCAGCTCGCGGATGTCGGCCTCGTCGTCGACGACCAGAATATCGGCTCCCGTGGATCGCATGTCGCCTCGCTATTCGCCGGCCGCGACGGCGGAGGTTCGGGGAGCTTTCGCCTCCCGGCCCCCGGCCGCGGCCGATTGCAGTGGGGATTTCAGGGGGAAGACCAGGCACACGCGGGCGCCCGACAGTTGCTCGGCGTCGGCCAGCTTCAGCTCGCCGCCGTGCTCCTCGCAGATGCGTTTGACGATGGCCAGGCCGAGGCCGGTGCCCTTGTCGCGCGTCGTCACATAGGGCTCCGTCAGCCGGTCGCGGTCCTTGGCGGGCAGGCCGACGCCGTCGTCCTCGATGATGAAGGTGGCCAGGTCGTCGACGACCTCCAGCCGCGCCGACACGCCCGGCCGCTTGCCGTCATCGGGGCGGGGCGCCAGATCGCGGCGTGCGGCCACGGACTCTCCGGCGTTCTTCAGGATGTTGGTCAGGGCCTGGCCGACCATCCGCCCGTCGGCGTGCATGACCACCTTGGGCAGCGGCTCGACCAGCTCCACCCCGACCGTCGGCGCCGCCACCCGCTGGGCGAACACCGCCTCGCGCAGCAACTCGGCCGGGTTCTCGGCGGTGAAACGCGGCGCCGGCATGCGGGCGAAGGACGAGAACTCGTCGACCATGCGGCCGATGTCGCCGACCTGGCGGATGATGGTCTCGGTGCAGCGGTCGAACACCTCGACGTCGTCGCCGACCTGCTTGCGGTAGCGGCGGCGCAGCCGTTCGGCCGACAGCTGGATCGGCGTCAGCGGGTTCTTGATCTCGTGCGCGATGCGCCGCGCCACATCGCGCCAGGCGGCGTTGCGCTGCGCCGTCACCAGCCGGGTGATGTCGTCGAAGGTCAGCACCATCTCGCCGCCGACCCCGCCCTCGATGCGCACGCGCAGGCGGCGCGTCTCGCCGCCCCGGCTGACGTCGATCTCCTCCTCGATGTGAGCCTCGGCGCGCCCTGCCAGTTCGCTCAGTTCGGGAGCAGCGTCGCCCAGTGGGTGGCCGATAATTTCCGCATCCGACAGGCCGAGGAGTTCGACGGCGCTGTCGTTGATGGCCGACACCCGCCGCAGCCGGTCGACCCCGATCACGCCGGCGGACACGCCCGACAGCACGGTCTCGATGAACACCGTCCGCCCCGTGGCTTCCTCGCTGGCCGCCCGCAACGCCGCCTGCTGCGCCTCGAGGTCACCGGTCATCCGGTTGAAGGCGACGGTCAGGTTCTTGATCTCGCCGGGCCCGTCCTCGCCCTCGACGCGCGCGGTCAGGTCGCCTGCGGCGACGCGGTCCGCCGCCTCGACCAGTCGTCCGATCGGAGCCGAGATGGCGCTGGCCGCCGACATGCCCAGCCAGACAGCGCCGACCAGCACCAGAAGGGCGGTCTCGATATAGCTGAGCGCAAAGGCCGCCTGGATGCGGTCGCGGCTTTTGCCAGCCTCGCGGTAGGCGACGATGGCCGCTTCGCCCTGCCGCATCTTGGCGATCAGCCCCGGCTGCAGCGGGCGAACCAGATACAGATAGGCGTCGCCATAGCCGGACAGCGGGTACAGGGTCCGGATGGTGTCGGGGTTCTCGGTCACGTCGATCGGCGCGGTTTCACCCAGCGCCGCCTCTTCGAGATCCTCCCGCGACGGGGCGAAATAGGGCGGGGCGTCCGCCCGTTCGCCCTGCGCCAGCATCTGGCCGTCGCCGTCGATGATGTAGAGCGCCGGATAGCCGAACAGGTCCGCCACCTGGGCCAGAAGCTCGGAGTACTGGATGCGATAGGCGAAACGGGCCCGCGCTTCCGGAGCGGCCAGCTCGTTGGCGATGGTGGCGAGGTCGGCCTCGACCTCGATGCTGACGTCGCGGACGTAGGCCTGTCCGATCTCGGCGCCGTTCTGGACCGCCGACGAGACGTTCTGGCTGAACCACTGGTCGACCCCCCGGTTGACCAACACCCCGAACACCAGGGCGATCAGAACCGCCGGCACCAGGGCGACAAGCGAGAACAGGGTGACGAAGCGCAGATGCAGCCGCGCTCCCGCATGGGTCCGCTGCTGGAACAGCGACAACACCCGTCGCCCGATGACGAGGGCGAGGCCTCCGATCAGCAACAGATTGACCGCCAGTATGATCAGCACGGTCTGGCTGGCCATGGCCCGCGCCCCCTCCCCGCTTGTCCCCGGGGCCACGGCCACCAGCCAGATGGCGGCGACGGTGATCAGGAAGGCGACGATGTAGGCGATCAGGAAGATGTTGCGCCGACGCTCTTCGGACCAGCCGGCCAGCCAGCTCGCCGGCCCCTTCGGCGAGGCGGCGTCCGGTCCGGCTGGCGTGGGAGGCGCGTCCGTCATGCCGCGCCAGCTTCGGCGAACTGTGGCTCAATATCAACAGCCGAGTTGCCGGAATGCGTCACCGGTCGCCACAGCCCGGCCAGCGCGGCTTCGACCGCCTCCGGCGTGTCCAGCCGGCACAACCGCGCCTTGGCCGCCCGGCGCTCCAGCGGATCGGCGGGCCACGGGGCCTGTTCGACGTACCAGCCGAGGTGTTTGCGGAACATCTTCAGCCCCAGAGGCATCCCGTAGAAGGCGACTGAGGCGCGCAGGTGGTCGATGACGATGGCCAGCCGGTCCTCCCGGCCGGGCTCCTCCATCACCGTCCCGTCGGCCAGGGCCCGCTCCAGATGGGCGGCCAGCCAAGGCCGCCCGTAGACGCCCCGGCCCAGCATCAGGGCATCGGCCCCGGACTGCTCCAGCGCCGCCCGGGCGTCGTCGGCCGTAACGATGTCGCCGTTGACGATCACCGGCACCCCCACCGCCGCCTTGACCTCGCCCACGGCCCCCCAGTCGGCCACGCCGGTATAGAACTGCTGCCGGGTGCGCCCATGAACCGTGATCGCCCGGATCCCGATGTCCTCGGCCCGCCGCGCCAGTTCCGGCGCATTGCGGCTGGCGTCGTCCCAGCCGAGCCGCATCTTGACCGTGACCGGCCGCGAGGTCGCCTTGACCGCCGCCTCCATCAGCCGGCAGGCGAGATCCGGCGTCCGCATCAGGGCCGAGCCGCAGGCCGCCGCCGCCACCTCCTTGGCCGGACAGCCGAAGTTGAGATCGATGATGTCGGCCCCGGCCGCCTCGGCCATGCGCGCGCCCTCGGCCATGGCGCCCGGGTCGCGCCCGACCAGCTGGATCACCGTCAGCGGCAACCCTTCCCCGACGGCGGCGCGGCGCACCACGTCGGGACGAGCCCGCGCCAGCTCGGCGGCGGCGACCATCTCGGTGGCGACGTAGGCGGCGCCCAGCCGGGAGGCCAGCCGCCGGAACGGCAGGTCCGTAATCCCGGTCATGGGCGCGGTCAGCACCCGTCCGGGGACCCACACCTCGCCAATCTGCACGCCCGTCGCCATCGGCTCCTTACCGCCGCTCATGACGCCCTCGTCAAGCACGACGGCGGCGATTAGAAGGCCGGGATGACCTCTCCCCTCCCCGACTTCGCCGCCGTGGTGGTCGCCGCCGGCGCCGGCTCGCGCGCCGGCGGGGCCAAGCAGTGGCGGGCGCTGGGCGGCAAGCCGGTGATCCGCTGGTCGGTCGAGGCCCTGCTCAGGGCCGGCGCCGCGGACCTGATCGTGGTCGCTCCCGCCGTGGAAGGGGCGGAGGCCGGAGAGGCGCTCGCAGGCCTGACCGGCTGGCGGCTGGCCCCGGGCGGTGCGAGCCGGGCCGATTCGGTCCGCAACGGCCTTGCGGCGCTCGGCGGGCCGGACGACCGGCCGGTTCTGATCCACGACGCCGCCCGGCCCCTGCTGGACGCCGCGGTGATCCGGCGCACGCTCGACGCGCTCGCGGACGCCGACGGCGCCCTGCCCGCCCTGCCTGTCGCCGACAGCCTGCGCCGCGCTGCCGACAGTCTGATGACCGATGCGATAGAGCGCGACGGTCTGTGGCGCGCCCAGACCCCCCAGGCCTTCCCCTACCGCAAGATCGTCGACGCCTTCGCCGCCTGGCCCGACGACGAGCCCGCCACCGACGAGGCCACGGTCGTGCAACGCGCCGGCGGCCGCGTCCGCATCGTCCAGGGCGATCCCCGCCTGATGAAGCTCACCTACCCCGAGGATTTCGCCATGGCCGAAGCCCTGATCCCGCGCCGCACCCGCGTCGGCACGGGCTTCGACGTGCACCGCTGGGGGCCCGGCGACGCCGTCTGGCTGTGCGGGGTCGAGATCGCCCACGACCAGACGCTGATCGGCCACTCCGACGCCGACGCCGGGCTGCACGCCCTCACCGACGCCGTTCTCGGCGCCATGGGCGACGGCGACATCGGCGACCACTTCCCGCCGACCGATCCGCGCTGGAAGGGCGCGGCTTCAGACCAGTTCCTCGCCCATGCGGTGGAGCGGCTGCACGCCCGTGGCGGCCGGCTGGTCAATGTCGACGTCACCCTGATCTGCGAGCGGCCGAAGGTGAAGCCGCACCGCCAGGCCATGCGCGAGCGTCTGGCCGAACTGCTGGCCCTTCCTCTGGACGCCGTCAGCGTCAAGGCGACCACGACCGAGGGCCTCGGCTTCACCGGTCGCGGCGAGGGCCTGGCCGCCCAGGCCGTGGCGACCATCGAACTGCCGGACTAGGGCCGCTCGGGCGGCGGCCGGAAGGCGCGCCACAGGGCGCCGAACAGGTTGACGTAATCGTCGGTCCACGGCCGCACCCCGGTCTCGGGGGCCTCGCGCCAGTTCGGCTTGCCGCGGAAGTCGGCCAGGCCGCGCTCGGTAGGCGAGATCGCAACCGCCTCGGTCGAGGCGATGGCCATCTGCGGCATGGAGTTGTCCTCGATATAGAGGCCGTGCAGCGCCGGCCGGCCGAGGACCCTGGCCGCCGCGATGGTCGGCAGGACGATCTCGAGATTGCGGTTCGACAGGTGCAGCAGCACCACCCCGTCGGGCTTCAGCAGGCGCAGATAGCCGTCGATCGCCTCGACCGTCAGCAGGTGGGTCGGCACCGCGTCGGACGAGAAGGCGTCGATGATCAGCAGGTCGTAGCTGCCGGCCGCCTGGCCCCCCAGGGTCAGGCGGGCGTCGCCCAGCACCGTATCCACCTCGCCGACCGCGCAGTCCGAGATGAAGGTGAACCAGCGGGGGTCGCGCGACATGCGGTCGACCGCCGGGTCGATCTCGAAAAAGGTCAGGCTGTCCTCGGCGCGCTTGTAGGCGGCCATGGTGCCGGCTCCCTGCCCGACCACGCCGATGCGGGCCGGACCCCGGGCCTGGACGATCTCGGTCGCCTGACCGATCGGGGTCAGCGGGTGATAATACATCCCCGGCTGGCAGTCGTAGCGCTCGTCGCGGGCCTGGGCCCCGTGCCAGGTGGTGCCGTGGGTCAGGATGTGGACCCTCCCGCCCATGCGCTCGTCGATCTGGTGCGCCACCCGCATGACCCCGAAGAAGCTGCGCTCGGAATAGCTGGCGTCATAGCCGCGGGTCACGAACTGGGCCGACAGGGCGATCATCAGCAGGGCGGCGGTGAAGGCCTGGGCCCGGTCGCGCAGCAGGAAGGCGCAGACCACGGCCGGGCCGAGGATCACCATGCACAGGGTCTGCAGCGGGAACAGCGGCAGCATCCGCCACAGCCCCGCCCAGGCCTCCGCGTCTACGGTCATCCACGCCGACAGGCCCGCCGCTCCGGCCGCCAGCATGGCCGCGGCGATCAGCGCCCCGGTCTCCTCCCCGCGCAGTCGGCGGCGGTCCCACGGCCGCGCCAGCCCGACCAGCACCAGCACCAGCGGATATTCCCAGACCATGTCGAACATGACCGGAGCGACCAGGGCGGTGAAGGCGCCGCCGACCACGCCGCCGACCGAGAGCAGCAGGTAGAACTCCGTCAGCCGGTCCGGCGGCGGCCGTCGCCGGGCCAGCGTCGGGTGACACATCAGGGCGGCGAGGAAGAAGGCCAGGATGTGGATGACGAAGGCGACGCGGATGTCGAGGGTGCGGAAGGCGACGACCACCACTACCACGGCGCCGAAGGCCGCCTGCAGCACCAGGGTGACCGGCAGCGGGATCCACGGCCGGGTCTGGAAGGCGATCACGAAGGTGAGCAGGTAGAGCGCCAGCGGGATGACCCACAGGAAGGGCGCCGAGGCGACGTCGGTCGACAGGTGGGCCGTCACCCCCAGCATCAGGCTGGACGGGGCCGCAGCCAGCAGGATCAGTATGCCCTTGTCGCGCCACGGAATGGCCGGGGTGGCGGCCAGCCGGGCCGGCTCGGCGTCCCGGTCCAGCCGCCGACGCCAGACGATGAGGGCGAGGCCGGCGACCATCAGCAGGAAGGCGCCGTAGCCCCCGGTCCATGCCATCCGCTGTCCGAACAGGGTCGTCAGCGGCTCGATCACGAACGGATAGGACAGCAGCGCCAGGAAGCTGCCCAGGTTGGAGGCGGTGTAGAGGACATAGGGGTTCTTGCCGTCCGGATAGCCGGCCCGCACCCGCGCGAACCAGGCCTGCAGCAGGGGGGCGGTCGCCGACAGCACGGCGAAGGGCGCGCCGACGGACAGGGCCAGGGTGGCCAGCAGCCAGCCGATCGGCGCCGACGGGTCCGGATCGCCCAGCCAGCCGTTGATATGCAGCGGCAGGAACAGGGCCGCCGCCAGCAACAGGCCCAGATGGGCCAGCACCTGCACCCGGATCGATCCCACCCGCTGCAGCAGGTGGGCGTAGAGATAGCCGGCCAGCAGCGCCGCCTGGAAGAACACCATGGCCGTGTTCCACACCGCCGGGGATCCGCCGAGCATGGGCAGCACCAGCTTGGTCACCATCGGCTGGACAACGAAGACCAGCGAGGCCGAGGTGAAGATGGCCAGGGCGAACAGCCACGGCGTCAGCCGGTCGGCGGGCCGGGCCGCGCCGACGCCGGACTCGCCAGTGGTGTCGCTCATGCCCGCCCCGTATGCTGGCGCCGCAGCGGGCGCGTCCCGCACCCTGAACCGACTCGCCGCCCCTTCGGAAGGCCCCGCTTGATGTTTCCCGACGATGTCGAACGCCTCGCTCGCGAGGTCATCGAGGCCGCCGCCGCGCGCGGCCGGATGGTCGCCATGGCCGAGAGCTGCACCGGCGGCCTGGTGGCCGCGGCCCTCACCGCCGTTCCCGGCTCATCGGCCGTGGTCGAGCGCGGCTTCGTCACCTACAGCAACGCCGCCAAGACCGAACTCCTTGGCGTGCCGGCCGGTCTGATCGACAGCCTCGGCGCCGTCTCCGGGCCGGTGGCGCGGGCCATGGCCGAGGGCGCCCTGGCCCGCTCGGCCGCCCAGGCGTCGGTTGCGGTCACGGGCATCGCCGGCCCCGGCGGCGGCTCGGCCGACAAGCCGGTCGGCCTGGTGCATTTCGCCGCCGCCGGACCGGCGGGTGTGGTCCATCTCGAGCGCCGCTTCGGCGACATCGGTCGTGAGGCGGTCAGGCTGGAAAGCGTGCGGACAGCGCTGGGCCTGTTGCTGGACCGGATCGGCGCATGATCATCGACGCACGCGGCCATCGCTGCCCGACCCCCAGCCTGCGACTGCAGAAGGCCGCGCGGGAAGCCGCGCCCGGGACCCGACTGACCCTTCTGGCCACCGACCCGATGGCGCGCATCGACGTGCCGCATCTGATGACGGGGCTCGGGGGGTGCGTGCTCTCGATCGTGGAGGTGGACGGCGTCCTGACTATCGAGGTCGAGACACCCGCCGTTCCGACAGCCTGACCACGGATTCCGGGAGGTCTTCGTCGGTCTCGAGCTCCGGCGCGCCGCTGGAACGCTGGACGATCTCCATCTCGGTGGCGAAGGCGCCGCCGTAGAAGATGGCGTTGACGTTCCACGACAGCCAGATCAGCAGCACCACGATGGCGCCGACCGAGCCGTAGGTCGCGCCCAGCGGGGCGATCTGCTCGACGTAGATGGCGCACAGCCAGGACGAGATGGTCGTCATCACCGTGGCCACCACCCCGCCGACGATGGCCGGGAACCAGGCCACCGGGGTCCGGTGAGACATGGCGTAGCGGTAGAGCATCGTCAGGCCGACCGCCAGGCCAAGCGCCGGCCACAGGTCGACCAGCGCCAGCCCGGGGCCGGCGGCGACAGGCTCGCCGGGGCCGGTGTGCCTGAGCAGGCGCGAGGTCACCACGGCGCCCGACACGACCGTGAACAGGGCGAAGGCGAACAGGGCCACGAAGAAGGCCAGCAGGTTGAATTTGAGGAAGCCGTGCGGCTCGGTCTCATCATGGATGAGGTTAAGTCCAGCCAGCAACGCCTTGAATCCGCGATGCGCCGCATAGCCGCCGATTATCAGCGCGAAGGCGCTCTGGGCCGACACGGTCCGGGCCGAAGCATTGGCCAGCCGGTCGATCTCGGTCAGGAATATGGAGCGCGCTGCATAGGGCATGACGTCGGCGAGGGCCGCCGCCTGCTCGGCGACCTGGCTGATCGACAGCACCGCCTTGTAGAAGCCGATCAGTATGGCGATGGCCGGGAAGACGGCCAGCAGGGCGAAGAACGACACCCCGCCGGTGTAGAGCATGACGTCGCGGCCCCAGCTGCGCGCAAACGCCTTGACCGATAGGCGGCCCCACAGCGCCGGCGTGGCCCAGCGCGCGGCCTCTTTCATGTCTGTACTGGACTGCAATCCCGTATCCTGTTCCGCCCCCGGAGGAGCTCCCTTTAACGCAATTCGCGGCTGGGGAAAGGAGAACGGGGCCGGTTGCCTCGCCACGGGCGCCGTCTGTATGGTCCGCCGCCATGAAATCGCGGCCCGGTCGGGGGGCTGCTGGAGGCTTTCGCCGTGACTTCCGAACCGCGCATCCTGGTCGTCGCCCCTGATGACGACCTGACCGGCTCCCTGTGCCAGGGACTGGACGCGCTGGGTTGGCGCACGGTCACCGCCCGGTCGCTGGCCGGCGCGGTGCAGGTGCTGATGGACTGGCCGCTGGAGACAGTGATCCTCGACACCCGCACGCCGGACGCCGCCGGAGGGGTCACCGCCCTGCGACAGACCGTCTCGCCGCGCCGGCTGCCGGTGATGGCCATCGGCCCGGACGCCGCGGACTGGCCGGACGGCACGGCCGACATCGCCATGTCGGGCCCGCCGCACGCCGCCCAGGCGGCGCTCCGCCTCGAGAACCTGGTGCGGGCCGCCATCGCGGAGGAGGAGGTCGTGCTGCGCGAGGCGACCTTCGCGGCGCGCGGCGAGCCCTTGCCGCTGGCCGAGGCCGACGTGAGCCCGCTGCGGATCCTCGCCGCCGGCAAGCCGGACCGGCATTTCCTCGCCCTGTCCAACGCCCTGGCCGCACGCGGCTGCGACGTGGTGGCTGCGCCGACGCCCTACACGGCCTTCGACTACCTGCATGAGCGGCCGTTCGACGCCGCCGTCCTTTGGGGCGCCGAGGATCACGCCCCCGCCCTGTCGATCGCTTCCGGGATGAAGCGCAACACCCGCCTCTACCACATCCCGGCGGTGCTCTATCTGCGCGGTTCCGGCGAGATCAATCTGTCGGAGCTGTACAATCGCGGCTTCGCCGACGTCGCCGCCGCCGACACCCCCGAGGAGGAGACGGCCGAGCGCATCGTCGCCCTGGCCCGCCATCACCGCCGTCACCTCGCCATCCGCCGGGCGCTCGAGAGCGCGCGCGGCTCCGGCCTGACCGACCCCGCCACCGGCCTGTTCACGCCGGAGCTGTTCGCCGGCCATCTGGCGCGGGTCGCAGAGGGCGCGCGCCAGCGTCGCCGGCCTCTGTCCGTGGTGGTGCTGCGCGTCTCCGAGACCGCGGCGGTGGCCGAGGCCCGCCGCGACGGCTGGCTGGATCGCGCCCTGCCCCAGATCGGGGCCATGGTGTCCCGTCTGATTCGCACCGAGGACACCGCCGCGCGCCTGTCGCCCGACGTCTTCGCCCTGGCCCTGCCGGCCACGCGCGGCCCGGCCGCCCGGATCGCCGCCGACCGCATCGCGGCGGTGATCGGCTGCACCGCCTTCGACGCCGGCGCCGACCGTTCGCCCTTCGTGGTCGAGTTCGAGGTCGGGGTCGCCGAGGTTGGCCCGGGCGAGTCCCCCGCCGCCGTGCTGGAACGCGCCTCGGCCGACATCCGCGTCTCCGGCGCTCAGGGAGTTCAGCCATGACCGAGGCCGCCAGCCCCAGGGAAGACCACGTTCTCGTCGAGGTCACTGTCCCCGCGCCCGCCGACGCTGTCTGGGCGGCCCTGCGCGATCCCATGAAGATCAGGGACTGGTTCGGCTGGGAGGCCGACACCCTGAAGGACGAGATCGACTTCATCTTCGTCACCCACGCCAGGGCGGACGAGGCGACGCGGACGGTCGTTTTCGAGGGCGTCAACGACCGCTACGAGGTCGAGCCCCGTGGCGAACACAGCGTCGTCCGGGTGGTGCGCTGCGTCCCCGCTGGCGACTGGTCCGACGTCTTCGACGGCATGATCGAGGGCTGGATCTCCTTCACCTGGCAGCTGGCCTTCGCCTTCGCCCGACATCAGCTCGCGCCGCGCCGCACCCTGTTCTTCTCGGGGGCGCCGCGCGAGGACCGGCTGGGGCGCAGCCTGCTGGGGCTCGACGCCGCGCCCGCCGCCGGAGAACCTTGGTCAGGCCCGCTCGGTCCCGAGCCGAAGTCCGCCGGCCACGTCTGGTTCACCGCCCGCCACCAGACCGGGGTCTCCGTCGACGCCTGGGGCGACGGCCTGCTGATCGTGGTCGACCAGCCGCCGTCGGAAAAGAAGCCGACCGGCTTCGTCATGCTGACCCTGACGACCTACGGTCTCGACGACGCGTCGCTCGCCGCCCTGGAGGCGCGCTGGCAGGCGTGGTGGGACGAACGCTTCGAGACCGCCGCTCCCGGCTGCTAGGCCGCCCCGGCCACCCGGGCCAGATCCGCGGTGATCCGCTCGGCGACCTTCAGCCGGTCCTCCGGCGTGTCCCAGTCGCCCTTGACCACGATCTTCTGGTCCGGCCGGATCTTCCAGAAGGCGTGGTTCTTCTGGATCAGGCCGACCAGCCCCATCGGATTGGGGAACACGTTGTTGCGCAGGGTCAGGACGGCGCCCTTCGGCCCGACGTCGATGCGCTCGACGCAGGCGGTCTTGCAGTTGGCCTTGATGCCGACGATGCGCAGCAGCTGCTTCGCCTCGTCCGGCAGCGGGCCGAACCGGTCGATCAGCTCGGCCGCCAGCGCCTCGCGGGTCTCGTTGTTCTCGGCGTCGGACAGGCGCCGATAGAGGCTCAGGCGAACGTTGAGGTCCGGGACGTAATCTTCTGGAATCAAGACCGCCGCGCCGACATTGATGGCCGGGGACCAGCCGCGGTCGACGATCCCGCCGCCCTCACCCGCCTGGCGCAGCTCGGCTACCGCGTCCTCCAGCATCTGCTGGTACAGCTCGACCCCGACCTCGCGGATGTGGCCCGACTGCTCGTCGCCCAGCAGATTGCCGCCGCCGCGCTGGTCCAGGTCGTGGCTGGCCAGCTGGAAACCGGCCCCGAGGTTGTCCAGCGACTGCAGCACCTGCAGCCGCCGCTCGGCCGACAGGCTCATCGGCTTCTCGGGCGGGGTGGTCAGATAGGCGAAGGCCCGCGCCTTGGCCCGCCCGATCCGGCCGCGGATCTGGTGCAGCTGGGCCAGGCCGAACATGTCCGCCTTGTGCACGATCAGGGTGTTGGCGGTCGGTACATCAAGTCCCGACTCAACAATGGTGGTGGACAGCAGCAGGTCGTAGCTGCCGTCGTAGAAGGCGCTCATCACGTCTTCCAGCTGGGTCGCCGACATCTGGCCGTGGCCGACCACGAACTTGATCTCCGGGACCTGCTCGCGAAGGAATTTCTCGATGTCCGGCAGGTCGGCCAGCCGCGGCACGACGTAATAGGCCTGCCCGCCGCGGTATTTCTCGCGCAGCAGGGCCTCGCGCACCAGCACCGGATCCCACGGCGTGACATAGGTCCGCACCGCCAGCCGGTCGACCGGCGGGGTGGCGATAATCGACATCTCCCGGATGCCCGACAGCGCCATCTGCAGCGTCCGCGGGATCGGCGTCGCCGTCAGGGTCAGCAGGTGAACGTCGGCGCGCAGGGACTTCAGCTTCTCCTTGTGCTTGACCCCGAAGTGCTGCTCCTCGTCGACGATCACCAGACCGAGGTCCTTGAACCCGACCTGCTCGCTCAGGACCGCGTGGGTGCCGACGACGATCTCGAAGCTGCCGTCCTTCAGCCCCGCGCGCGTCTCGGCCGCGTCCCTGGCGGTCACCATGCGG
>Ga0079224_100009540_pt1 | contig 13246 bp, 9 predicted proteins | sample Stecom2015_FD_80414 | JGI IMG/M metagenome (GOLD analysis project Ga0079224, IMG submission 80414) | Agricultural soil microbial communities from Utah to study Nitrogen management - Steer compost 2015 | ecosystem: Environmental > Terrestrial > Soil > Agricultural land | place: USA: Utah... | reverse complement strand
GCCAGTTCGTAGGCTTCGGCCAGAGTGTCAGCTGTAGCAATGCCAATCGGGGTCAGATGCTTGACAATTACTACCGTTGGCCCCTCAAAGCTGCTCACCGCTCGCCAGGCTGCATCGAGATCGAGGTAGTTGTTGTATGAAAGCTGCTTCTGGCCGCCGACCATTTCGCCACCCAGAGGGCCAGTGCCATCAGTTCGGCTGTAAAACGCGCCCGCCTGATGCGGATTTTCGCCATAGCGCAGTGTATCCACCTGATGCAAACCCAGAGAGAGATGCCGGGGCAGGGCATCGGCAGGCAGGCCGGGGGCCAGATCGGCAGATAGAAACGCGTGGATGGCGGTATCGTAATCGCGTGTATGCGCAAATGCCTTGACAGCCAGACGGTGACGTGTTGCAATGTTTATGTCGGCGGTCCCCCTCAGTTCTTCGATTATCGTTTCGTAATCATCAGGATCGCACACCACGGCAACATGGAAATAGTTTTTGGCCGCCGCGCGGAGCAGCGTCACACCACCAATATCAATCTGTTCGATGGCATCCTGCAAAGTGATGCCTTTTCGAGCGACAGTTTCCTGAAAGGGATAAAGATTGCAGATTACCATGTTGATCGGTGCGAATCCGTATTGATTCAGCGCGTCAATGTCCTCCGTAGTATTGCGTGCCAGTATGCCTGCATGAATCGCAGGGTGCAGGGTTTTTACCCGGCCACCCAGCATCTCAGGCATACCTGTCAACTGAGAAATGGACGTAACGGGCAGATTAGCTTCTCGCAGCGATTTTTCTGTACCGCCACTGGCAACGAGGTCCCAACCAAGCTCAACAAGCGCAGCAGCAAATTCCAACAGTCCTCGTTTGTCGTAGACACTCAATAATGCGCGTGGCATAAGCAGCAGTCCTTGATACACTCCGGTGAAGTGCCCGGATTATAACGCTCAACGGATGTCTCGCACCAGCATCGGTTATGGATCGAAATCCAGTTGTTCGATGGGGTGCAGGCGTAGATAGCCTTGCGATACTTGAAAAATACAAATGATTGTGAAAATTTACACAATTTGTTGTATAATAGTAGTGCCAGATGTCACCAAACAAGGGGTACAAAGATCATGACCAAGCCACGCATCATCATTATCGGGGCAGGTTTTGCCGGATTGTATGCCGCCCGCGCACTGGCCGACAAACCCGTCGAGGTCCTTCTGATTGACCGCCACAACTTCCACACATTTACGCCGCTGCTGTATCAGGTGGCAACGTGCGCCCTTGACCCCAGTGAGATCGCGTACCCGGTACGGCACATCTTCTACGACAGAGCCAACATCCGAGTCCTGATGGGGGAGGTCGTTGACATTAAACCTGCTGACCAGAAGGTGTATGTCAGGACAAATAGCGCAACCGAGGCTGTCAGCTACGATTACCTGATCGTGGCAGCCGGAAGCGCGACCAATTACTTTGGAAACCAATCTGTCGAGCAGACAGCTTTCGGCCTGAAAGACCTCCAGGATGCTGTGAAACTGCGCAATCATATCCTCAAGTTGTTTGAGCGTGCCGCGTGGACTGAGGATGAAGCCTACAAGCAGGCCCTGACAACAATGGTTGTGGTTGGCGGCGGACCAACCGGGCTGGAGACTGCCGGCGCATTGTACGAGCTTTACAACCATGTTCTGCGGCAGGAATACCGGCATTCACCCGATATGGCTGCCCACGTGATCCTTGTGGAGGCCACCGACCAGTTGCTGGCCTCATTTCCCCCCAAGCTGCAGCAGTCGGCTCTGAAGCAACTGACTTCATTGGGGGTAGAGGTTATTCTCGGCAACCCAGTTCAGGAAGCCGGGGAAAACTATATCCGGCTGCAAGACGGGCGCGAGATTCCGACTTACACTATTGTCTGGGCAGCAGGCGTGAAAGCTTCCTCGCTGGGCGCAATGCTCGGTGTTGAATTACAGCGGGGTGGGCGAGTACCTGTCGAACCAACGCTTGAAGCTGTCGGCCTCAAAAATGTGTATGTTGTCGGTGACATGGCGTATCTGGAGGACGCTGCCGGCCAGCCTTATCCGCAGCTAGTTCAGGTCGCCCAGCAGCAGGGCAAGCTGGCGGCAAGGAACATTTTGCGGCGTATCGATGGACAGGCGCAGGAACACTTCCAGTATCGTGATCTCGGTATCATGGCTACAATTGGCCGGAGTCGGGCTGTCGCATGGATCTTCAACCGGTTACCCTTCACCGGCTTTATCGCCTGGGTGATGTGGCTGGCCCTTCACCTGATCTGGCTGATGGGTTTCCGCAACCGGGCCAGCGTGCTGATAGGGTGGGTATGGAACTACCTTACCTATGATCGTTCGGTCCGCATCATCCTCGATCAGGCGGGTACTAAAGTCCACAGCCCAGAAGCTGTCGAGGTAGAATACTGAGGGGGTGTGCACAGGGGAGCCGGCATCCCCGGCTCCTCCATTCTTTTAGCCGACGCTCTATGCACATGAATGGACTGTGCAAGTATCCGACAACAGGCTAAAATTATCCCATCCAATTCTCAACACGAATTTCAAGGATATTTAAATGAGCGCCGAGTCCTGGATTCTTGAACGCCGTGATGCAAAGGCAATCCCACATCTGGAACAATATGCGCCTGTCTGGCTTGTGAATCAGCAGGTGATGCCGGAAGAAGATGCTGTCCAGTTCAACGTGATTTTTCAGCATCACCTGTATGGCTGGGTAAACCGGCGGTATCGGTACGATGCCTTCAACGATGTGCTATATTACAAAGGACAGAACCTGGTTTCTGAGAAGGATATCCTGGAAGTTCAGGAAACAGAACCCTGGATTATCACCGACATTGTGGATATACCTAACGCATATGGCGGCTAGCACTGGATTGACATAACACAGTCCGAAATGATTCCAGCAATTCATCAGCGATAGCAGCCCAGGTGTATTGCTGGGCCAGATCAGCCGCTCTCACGCTCATACGCTGGACAATGTCGGGATGTTGTAAGATCGCAGTTATTCGTTGGGCAAGGGCAGCCGGATCGCGCGCCGGCACCAGATAGCCGGTTTCGCCGTCCCGCACCAGAAATGCCAGCCCGCCTACCTCTGAAGCAATGACCGGTGTGCCGGACGCCATTGCTTCGAGAGCGACCATCCCGAAAGATTCGTAGTCAGATGGCATAATCACTGCTGTCGCGGCGGTATAGTAGTAAACCAGATCATCCTGCTCTTTGGCTCCAACAAACTCGACCACCGTGCTGAGTTCGTATTCTTCAACCTTCTCTTGCAGGCGAACCATCTCGGCATTGGTGAGGTCCGCCGGGTTCCCGCCAATCACAATGAACCGGACTGATGGCAGCAGTTCAGGCTGCTCCATGCGGATAATCCTGAGTGCTTCAATCGCAGTATCCACCCCCTTCAAGGGTTCAATGCGTCCGACAAACAGCAGCATGTCGGTCTCGGCTGGCAGGTTGAGCACTCGCTTTGAATAGGACTTGGGCAGCGGGCGGAACAGGTTGAGATCAACGCCGGGAGAAACGACGCTAATCTTGCGGCGGTCAGCGCGGTATAACCAGAGAAGCTGTGAGTATTCGGCTGGCGTCGCCGCAATAATGTGGTCCGCCCAATCCACGATCTGCCTCTCAACTGCGATTCGTGTGTCCGGTGATGCGCTGCTGGAGCCAATGCGATTTTTCATCTGCCCCAGGGTATGGAACATCTGAACACATGGTATGCCCCAGACCGCTTTCAGCCTGTTTGCCACCCAGCCACTCAGCCAGTAGTGACTGTAGATAGCGTCATAATTCAGGTCATGCTGCTCGGTAAATGCGATGACTCCGGCGATAAATTCGGGCAGATGTGGAAAAATGCTGTCTGGATCAAGCTGATGCGGTTCACCTGCCGCGATATGGATCACGCGAACCTCATCACCCAGCGAGGTGTCAATTTGTGGCGCTTCGGGCGCAGTTCGACGCGTAAAAATATCTACGGCGATACCTCGCCGCCCGAACTCCTGCGCCAATTTACGCACGTAAACATTCATGCCCCCTGTCTTGCTACCGCCCATCGGAGCAAGCGGACTGGCATGGATACTGATTATAGCAAGCTGACGGATTGACACGGCATCATTCACCAGTTAATTTCGCTTTGAGATTCAGAACTTCCGTATCTTTGCCACCCATGTGATATTTATAAGTCTCATCACCCTGAAGAAAATCGAAGACCGTGTGCCCGGTTTCGATGGCATGTTGGATATTAAACGCCAGCAGGACGATCCCCGGGCTGAGATAGCCATACTCGTCTGGGCGCAGGCCGGAGTTATAGACCAGAATGCGCCCATCGTAATCGAAATTCAGATAGGCGGCTGCGCGTTCCCCATTTACCGTCAGAAAGCTGAGTTGAAGCCAGCCCCGGTCATTGAGAATTTTGGTGATCCTTTTAAAAAAATCGACGTTCTGGGGATCGGCCAGAAACTGGGATTTGTTCGGATCGCTGGAGGCCATCATATCAAGGAAATGCTCCATCTCTTCCGCGAGGTCGTGCTCCGGTCCGGCGATATACCAGTCGACCCCAGAATGTGCGCCCTGCACCCTGCGGAGCTTGCGCCGCAGTTCGTGTCGCTGCTTTTTGTCGAGAAGGGCAAGGTACTCTGACCATGATCCAGGCAGCTCGATAAGCGGACAGACATCTTCATGCTCAATCGAGACTTCGAAGCCGCAGTTTTCAAGGTATTTGGGAAACTCCCGGTGAGATACAGAGCCTTCCGGGATATTGTAGAGTTCGATGCAATCAAACTGGCTGGCGTGATCGGCAACATACGCAGCCAGCCGGCTCAGCACAGGTTCGACGTAATTCTGATCGACAATAATATCCAGATAATCCGTTACCTCTTTGCTGCCGATACTCGCAACATAACGTTTCTGCTGCGGATTCGTGCCGATAAACCAGGGGGCCAGACCGATGAGCCTGTTGTTCTCGTCGCGACAGGCAATCACCCAAAGTTCCCCTGGCTGATAGACACTCCACCACGTTGACTGCCATTCCCAGGTGCTGAAGATACGATTCGCGGTGCTGCAATACAGCAGGTTATTCCATTCCGGCTTCAGAACATCAAACAGGTCGGTTTGGGTATAGACTTCAAGCTTCAATGAATGCTGTTCCTTGCTAGTAGTGGGCAGTAATGTTTATGAAGGTCGCCAGAATTATAATAGCCGGCCTGCGCGCTGCCAATTTGGTGAGCATCCAATCGGAAATTGGCCTTAACCATCACGCAGGATATGCAGTCCATTAAAGACCACCAGTCTCTATTGTCTTATCACGAAAATATCAGACTTATATTGGAGACAGGTGAACGGTACACAAGATAATAAGAAGCCGTCTACCGTTTGCTGCATGTAGACGGCTTCGGAAGAGCAATTAACGGTAGAAGTGTTTAGGCGGGCGCCTTCTTGGCCGCATTCAATTTGTAATCATACGCAATTGCCAGCTTTGTATTGGCGTCGAACAGGTGGAGATTATCCATATTGATGACCGCCTGAATGCGACCACCCACCTGCGCGTCGGTGCGCGGGTCAAAACGGGCAATGAAACTTGAGTTCTTCTCGTTCAGATAGACGACGATTTCATTGCCCATCTGCTCAACAACTTCTACATTGGCCTCAATGGCCTGCGGTGTGATCCCAGGCGGCGCGAAGCGAGCGTCGTGGATGTCTTCTGGCCGGATGCCCAGAATCACTTCCTTGCCAGTATAAGGACGGAACGGCTCGGCATGGCGCGGATCCATGGTGACCTTAAAAGCGCCGGCATCCGCAACCAGATTGTCACCCTCGGCAGTCAGGTGCGCATCGAAGAAATTCATCGATGGGCTGCCGATGAAACCGGCGACAAAAACGTTGCGGGGATTATTATAAAGCGCCTGCGGGGTATCGACCTGCTGAATTTCGCCCTCGTTCAGGACACAAATACGTGTACCCATCGTCATGGCTTCAACCTGATCGTGGGTCACATAGATAAAGGTTGTCCCCAGGCGCTGGTGCAGTTTGGCAATTTCCGCCCGCGACTGAACGCGCAGTTTGGCGTCAAGGTTTGAAAGCGGCTCGTCCAGCAGGAAAACCTGCGGCTCACGCACGATGGCACGCCCTACAGCAACACGCTGACGCTGACCGCCCGAAAGCTGACGCGGGCGACGATCGAGCAAGTTAATGCCCTTTGCCTCATCAATCAGTCCGAGGCTGCGCGCTGCTTCATTCACACGGCGATCAATTTCATGCTTTGGAGTCTTGCGCAAGCGGAGGCCGAACGCCATATTGTCGTAAACTGTCATATGCGGATACAGGGCGTAACTCTGAAACACCATTGCTACGTCCCGATCTTTTGGGGCAACATTGTTCACGACGCGGTCACCAATCAGAATTTCACCTGACGTGATTTCTTCCAGGCCGGCCAGCATACGCAGACTGGTCGATTTGCCACACCCGGAAGGGCCAACGAAGACAAGGAATTCTTTGTCTTCAATGTGCAAATTCATGTTCTTGATGACAACTGTGTTGCCAAATGCTTTGGTCACATTGCGATAGGTCACACTTGCCACAGGACTTCCTCCATCATTGTCTGGCAGCTTTTTAAAAACGTAATAACGCAACTATTTATAGAATCTGCACAAAGAAATTGCTTTCCACAGATTCCTGTTTTTCTAAGTGAGGATTATAATTACTTCTTTGGAATTTGCAAAAATTCATCAAGAAATGGGACAACATGGCCGAGAATATCAGCGCGGAAATCATCAGCGTGGGAACAGAGATTTTACTGGGCGAGATTACGGATACAAACTCAGTCCATATTGCCCGAACCATGCGCGATCTGGGCATCAACGTGTTTTTTATGACATCGGTTGGCGACAATGAAGGTCGAATCACCGACTCTATACGCACAGCACTGTCCCGTGCAGACATCGTGATTACCACCGGCGGGTTAGGGCCAACTGTGGATGATATGACTCGTCAAGGTGTCGCGAACGCAACAGGACGCCCTCTGATTTTTCATCAGGAACTGCTCGACAGTATTGCGGAACGATTCAGCGGGTTCCGCACAACAATGACAGAAAATAACCGCCGGCAGGCTTACCTGCCTGATGGGGCGATTCTGGTCGAGAACCCGGTTGGGACAGCCCCCAGCTTTATCGTCGAGCACGAAGGCCACCTGGTCATCAGCCTGCCCGGGGTTCCACGTGAGATGAAATACCTGCTGGCAGAACGCATCGTGCCGTTTTTGCGAGAACGTTATCTGCTAGGGATTATCAAAGCGATAAACCTGCGGGCTGCCGGAATCGGGGAAAGCGCACTGGATGACCTAATCGGTGCGGACCTGCTGGAAGACAGCAATCCGACGGTGGGCCTGGCAGCGCACAGCGGGGTTGTGGACATGCGCATCACGGCAAAGGCAGACACAGAACAACTGGCTGACCAGATGATCGCGCAGGTGGTCGCCAAATTGCAGGAGCGCGTCGGTTCATATATTTTCGGCACAGACAACGATACGATTGAATCCGCCCTGGTTAGACGATTGCAAGAACAAAAAGCCACGCTGGCAATTCACGAAACAGGGGTTACAGATGCTGTTAAGGCGCGGGTTCTTTCTGTGCCGGAAGGCGCGTCTGTTCTGTGCCATACGGAGGGGTTTGCTTCCCCCGCTGATATGAACACAGGTGGTGATCTGCGCGACCTGGCTCTGAAAGCTGCCGAGCACCTTTGCAGCAAAACCGGCGCAACGATAGGCATCGCTGTGGTGAGCAATCCTGACCAGCAAAGCGACCACGCAGACAGTGACATTGGCACCGCTGTTGCAGTGTATACGGGCGGGCGAACAAGCTCGCGGGTATATGGCTTTGGCGCACGAGCCGAGGAAGCGCGGCTCTGGACAAGTACGTGGGCGTTAGCTCGTGCCTGGCGAATGCTGGTAGAAGACGCGGATTGATTGCACGCTTCGCCCAAAACTCGTTAACGATTCTGAAAATGGTGCTGAATGGCTGATCTTGTTCAGATGCTACTCAAAACCGGCCTGCTGCAGTTTGGGCGATTTGCCGTCCAGTCGGGCTGGAAACCCTATCGCCTGAATCTGCACATGCTCCCATCATATCCTGACGTGCTCGGCGCTTTGATTGAGGAAGCTGTTCCGGCGGTGGGGGAGGTGGACCGGCTGGTTGCTGCTGCGGACGCCATACCTTTCGGCGTCGGCCTGAGCCTGTGCACAGGTATTCCGCTGGTCTACAGCCGGGGTACAGATGAAGCTCCAGTTTATGATCTGGTGGGAGCCTACGACATTGGTCACCCGGCTCTGCTCGCCGCAGGTAGTCTCAACAGCCCGGAGTTGATGAGCAGATTGATTGGCAGGGCCAAACAGGTTGGGCTTGAGATCGAAGGCGTCATCGCCGTCGTAGACGAAGGATTGTTTCAATCTGCTCCGGTTCGTATTCACGCCCTAGTGAAGCTGCCATCAGTGGTCGAAATGCTGGTAAAGAACGATCAACTGCCTGCCGGACAGGGTCAGATGGTCCGGGAATGGCTCAATCGTCATCATCCAGGCTGAGAAGGGCCATGAATGCGTCCTGCGGCACTTCAACCTGACCGATCATCTTCATACGTTTCTTGCCTTTTTTCTGCTTTTCCAGCAGCTTCTTCTTGCGTGTGATGTCGCCGCCGTAACATTTCGCCAGGACATCTTTGCGCAGAGCCTTGACATTGGCGCGGGAGATGATCTTTTTGCCTGTGGCTGCCTGAATCGGCACAACGAATAACTGCTGCGGGATCAGGTCTTTCAGCTTGCTCACTAGTTTCTGGCCCTTGGTGTATGCGTCGCTACGATGAACGATCAGCGCCAGCGCATCAACCGGCTCGTTGTTGACCAGAATATCCAGTTTTACCAGATCGCCTGCTCGGTAGCCGTCAAATTGATAATCGAGGCTGGCATAGCCTTTTGATACGCTCTTCAGCCGGTCATAAAAATCAACGATCAGTTCCGAAAGGGGAATGTTGTAATGCAGGATGACGCGATTGGCGTCCAGATATTCGGTTGTGACATATTCCCCATGCTTCTTGATGCATAACTCCATAATCGGACCGATGAATTCCTGTGGCGTATAGATCTGGATTTTCATCCAGGGTTCACGAATTTCGGCAATCGTGCTCTCATCGGGCAGTTGCGCCGGGCTGTCGATGGTGACCATCGTGCCATCGCGCTTGATAACCTGATATTCGACACTGGGCGCTGTCGCCAGAATATCCAGATCATATTCTCGTTCCAGTCGTTCCTGAACAATCTCCATGTGGAACAGACCGAGAAACCCGACCCGAAAACCGAAATTCAGCGCCTGCGAAGTCTCCGGCTCGTAGGTGAGCGAAGCATCGTTAAGCTGAAGCTTCTCCATGGCATCGCGCAGGTCTTCATAATCCTCGTTGTTGGTGGGGTATATCCCCGCAAACACCATCGGTTTTGCCTGCTCGTAACCCGGCAAAGGCTGTGACGCGCCATTCTGTGCCAGCGTAATTGTGTCACCAACGCGGCATTCGCGCACCGTTTTCAGACCGGTTGCGATGTAGCCGACTTCACCCGCGCCGAGGGAATCAATCGGCTTCATATTTGGCGAAAATACGCCAATCTCCACCGGTTCAAACGACGTGTTGGTTGCCATCAGGTACAGAAGTTCGCCCTTGTTGACCCGGCCATCTACAACGCGCACATAGGCAATGACGCCCTTATAAGAGTCGTAGTGTGAATCGAATACCAGTGCCCGCAGGGGCGCGTCCTCATCACCGGAGGGTGGGGGGACTTTGGAAATTACCCTTTCCAGAACATCCTGTATTCCCACGCCGCTCTTGGCAGATATATGCAGCACTTCATCAGCAGCGATGCCAAGCAGGTCCTCCATTTCTTTTGCAACCTCGTCCGGACGGGCTGCTGGAAGATCAATCTTGTTGACAACGGGAATGATTTCGAGGTCCTGCTCAAGCGCCAGGTAGACGTTGGACAGTGTCTGGGCTTCAATACCCTGACTGGCATCGACGACCAGTACCGCACCTTCACATGCTTGCAAGGCCCGGCTGACTTCGTAGGTGAAATCGACATGGCCGGGCGTATCAATCAGGTTGATGACGTACGCCTGTCCATCAAGCGCGGTGTAATTCATGCGAACAGCGGACGCTTTGATCGTCACACCTCGTTCGCGCTCCAGTTCCATACCATCCAGCACCTGTTCCTGCATTTCGCGTTCAGAAACAGTGTTGGTTAACTGAAGCAGGCGGTCTGCCAGTGTGCTTTTGCCGTGATCGACGTGGGCGATCATGGAAAAATTGCGGATGTTTTCGCGTTTCATGGGCACGAGATCTAACCGGGACAATTGTCTCGCCCATTATACGCGTTCACGTTGTGTACGTATATGGTAATCACTCAAAGTACCGCTGAAACAATGGCTTCGACAGACACAACGGCCTGATCAGCATATCCCCAGCCCAACCACACCAGAAACTCAACATTGCCGGCGGGACCTTTGATCGGAGAGCGGGTCAGGCCGCGAACGCTGAAATCCTGATCCAGACTAAAGCTGAGGATCGCTTCCAGTACACGGCGATGTACAGCCTGATCCTTGACGACACCGCCCTTGCCAACATCCTGTTTGCCGGCCTCGAACTGGGGTTTGATAAGCGCGATGACATCCGCCTGCGGTGTAAGCCAGCCCTTGATGACCGGCAGCAGCAGTCGCAGCGATATAAACGAAGCATCAATTACAACCAGATCGACCGGATCAGCCAGTTTTTCGAGGTAGCGCGCATTGGTGCGCTCCATGACAACCACCCGCGAATCCTGACGCAGGGTGTAATCCAGTTGACCATAACCCACATCAATTGCATAGACGCGCGCCGCACCGTTCTGCAACAGGCAGTCGGTAAAGCCCCCGGTACTCGCGCCTACATCGGCACAGATACGCCCTCTCACGTCTAGTTGGAAAACCCGAAGCGCCTCGGCCAGTTTCTCGCCTCCCCGGCTGACGAAGCGCGGCTTGCTTTTCAGTTCGAGGCTGACATCTGGTTCTACCCGTGTACCCGGTTTATCGACGACCTTTCCATCAACCAGTACCTCGCCGGCCATAATCATCCCGCGAGCCTTGGCGCGTGTCGGAGCCAGCCCTCGCTCACACAACACAATATCGAGGCGCTGTCGTTCCGCCATCATCAGCCCCGTGTCAGCGGAATGATCAGATCAAGCGGATTTGGTGTCTCCTCGTTAACCTGAAAACCATCCACCGCGATGGGCAAATAGCCTTCCGCAGCGATCATGACACTATACGGAGACCCATATTCGAGCAGTCTATCGACCTGGAAAGCACCGTTGCGATCCGTGATTGCTGTCGCATAGATCTGATCCTGCCGCCACTCGAAATCCGCGATTGAGAAATCCTCCGTAATCAGCACGAAGGTGACGCCGGGTACGCCCTGACCTGTTTCGCCATCGTAAATCCGCCCTCGCAATTGGAGACCTCGAACCGTAGCAAAGCGGTCAATCGGAAGCTGACCAATACCCACCTGAGCAGTGGCTGAAGCCAGCGGTACGTTGTTAATGAGCAGGTCCAGTTTATAGGTTCCGTCAGGGATGTTACCCTCGCTGTTCAGGCGAACAAGATAATCCTGGCCGCTTTCAACATTGTTCCATGGGGCTGTCCGCTCATAAAAAACAGTATTATCGACGGATAAACGCATTGTCCAAAGTGTGCCCGGCGCAATCTGCTGCCAGTCGAATAACCCGTACAGCGTGTTGATCATACTGGTAAAGCTGCTCACCGCACTGGCCGTGATAGCTTCTGCCGGGCTGTTGGCGGTGGCAAAGTGAACATCGGTAAACACCTGCGGAAACACACCCTGCTGTGCGCCGGCAATGACGAAGTCCGAGGTGGCAGAAAGGCTGTTGTTAATGTACAGCTCCAGGCGGTATGTCCCGGGCGGCAGACCATCCGGGTCTTCAATCTGAATCGTCTTGGCCCCGCTTTCGCCGTCAATGCTGGACCAGGCATCCTGAGTGCGGGCCAGTTCCACGCCGCTATAGTACCAGATTGCTGTCCAAGGGTCGCCCACCTGCATGTTGCGGAAGATAAATCGCGCATTGGCGATATTCCCGGCTGGGAGGGTGAAGCCGTTGCCAAGCGGCGTGCCGCGATTATCTACAATACCGAATACGATGTTGCTGAAGATGGGTTCAGGTTCGGCAGCACCACCTATCACCAACCGCGCATTTCCAGCCGCGCGTCCGTCGGCAAACAGAGTAAAGTCATACACGCCATTCGGCCAGGGCTGATTCTCGCTGCCGATGTACCACAACCCGCGCTCACCGCCGCTCCAGCGCACCGGAGCAAGGCTGAATGTGGGATTGGGGATGCCGTCTGTCGTCACCCGCAGCTCATAGACAGACTCCGGGGTCATGTTCTCGTAATCAAAGAACAGATAGAGGCTGTTGCTGCCGGCAGGTAAGCGGCTGACTACCGTGGTCGGCATTCCAGCCTCATTCACGGAAGGGGCAAAGAACAATCGGCTGAAGCCCGGCGTGCCAGAGGCAGTCGGACGGGCTGGCGGCTGCATTGGCGTGTCGATGGACAAACCGAGCGAGGCGGCGCGCAGCAGGGGGCGGGCAAAATTGGACGGGCGCAGGGAATTGATGAAAGTGCCGGTAGGGATACATACATCACTGGCGCTCACCAGCCCATCGTTGTTGGTATCCTGGAGCGGCAAACAGGTTGCGCCGGGCTGCGGGTCGCTTGTGGGCGCGGTGGTCGGGATGCCGATTAACTGGCCGCTCTGATTGTATGCCCCGCCACCTGACATCGTGCCCGCGATCTCCGCTCGGGTTCGTATCCAGGCTGGGCCACTACTGCTCGGCTCGAACGCATACCCGCTGACCGTGCCCCGTCGAACGTCCACCGGATCATTACCAATCCCCGGATAACCCACAATTGTAATGGTGTCGTCCAGTTGAACCTGAGATGAGTCACCCAACTCAACAAAAGGAAGTGCCAGTGCGCCCGGTTCGATCAGACGACCATCGAACTGGCGGTTAATCCGCAGCAGGGCAAGATCGAGGCCGGGGTTCACCTGTACGATTTCAGCGCGAAACTTCGGAAGCGGCGCGGCATACGGTTCAGGCGCAACAGCGACAATGAGCGAATCTCCCGGACGCGCCGGATTCGGCAGGATCGTATGGGCATTCGTGAGTACAAGCTGGGCTCGAT
>Ga0079224_100009539_pt1 | contig 13246 bp, 13 predicted proteins | sample Stecom2015_FD_80414 | JGI IMG/M metagenome (GOLD analysis project Ga0079224, IMG submission 80414) | Agricultural soil microbial communities from Utah to study Nitrogen management - Steer compost 2015 | ecosystem: Environmental > Terrestrial > Soil > Agricultural land | place: USA: Utah... | reverse complement strand
GGCGCGAAGGCGAGGTGGCAACTGCCGCACTCCTCCTTGACGACCGGATCCGCAACGGGGGGAAAGTAGTGACTGCCGCCGGCCTGCGCGCGCGCCAGCACGAGGCCGGCGAACACGAGCGCGAACGCGGCAGGAACGACCATGCGAGTGCGAGGCTTCATGCGATTCTCCTTGTCGGGATTGCGCGTGCAAGGGCCGTCACTGGCCGAGCATGAAGGTGAGCCAGTCGCCCTTCTCGAGCGCCGTGCATTCGCGGCCGAGCACCTCGTTGCAGTTGCGCTTGAACCACTTCTCCACCTTCGCGGGATCGGTGTAACGTGACGGCGAAGCGGACAGCGCCATCGCGTCGATCGCCTTGCCGGACGGGCTTCGTCCGCCAGCGCGCGTGTCGGTGCCGTGGCAGGAAGTGCAGGCCGGCGTGTCCGCCTTGCCGCTGGCGAAGGCGTGTGTGTGCAACGTCTTGCCGCGCGCCGCCGAGAATCCGGCGAAGGCGGGATCGGAGGCCCTGGCGGCACTCGCCAGGCGGGTCAGCTGGTCTTCGCGCGGGCCGGCCACGCCGGAGAGCGGTAACGCGAGCGCCAGTGCGATGCAGGAGAGGCGAAGCGCGATGCGGTGTTTCATGTTCTCGTCCCGGGCGGATTTGCAGCGTGCGACCGATGCACGGGAGCGACTCTGCGCGGATCCGGTTGAACGCGACCTGAATCGCGCGTTCATGCTGCGTTCAGCTTCGGCCGCCTATAAGGCGTCCTGAAGACGGGTTTCGCACGGGAGCGACAGACATGTCCGGCCGACACGGGATACACAGGGCACGCAGCTCGCGCGCACGGCGGATCGCGTGCGCGCTCGTGTTCGCGCCGGCAATCGCGCTCGGGCCCGGCGCCGCACCGGCGCACGCCGACCGGCCGCACGACCACGACCGTGCGCGCGAGGCGCTGGAAGCCGGCGAGATCCTGCCGCTCTCGACCATCCTCGCGCGTGTCGAGCGCGAGCATCCTGGCCAGGTGCTCGACGTCGAACTCGAGCGGGAGCATGAGCACGGCGAGGTGCGCTGGGTGTACCGGATCAAGCTGTTGCGCCCGGGAGGCACGCGGGCGAGGCTCGAAGTCGACGCGCGCGACGGTCGCGTGCTCGCGAGCCGAACACGCGAGCGCAAGACCGACTGATGCGCATCCTGGTCGTCGAGGACGAGCCGACGCTGCGGGCGCAACTCGCCGATGCGTTGCGCGCGGCCGGCTACGCGACGGACTGCGCCGACAACGGCGTCGACGCGCGCCACCTCGGCGAGACCGAGCCCTACGACGCGGTGGTGCTCGACCTCGGGCTGCCGCGCATCGACGGGGTCACGGTGCTGAAATCGTGGCGTGCCTCGGGCCACGCAATGCCCGTGCTGGTGCTCACCGCGCGCGACAGCTGGCACGAGAAGGTCGCAGGCATCGATGCGGGTGCCGACGACTACCTGACCAAGCCGTTCCACATGGAGGAGCTGCTGGCGCGACTGCGGGCGTTGCTGCGCCGCGCCGGCGGACATTCGAGCGCGGAACTGCGCTGCGGACCGCTGGTGCTCGACACGCGCAGCGGCCGCGCGACCGTCGACGGTCGCCTGTTGCCGCTGACCGGCCACGAATACCGCGTCCTCGCCTACCTGATCCACCATTGCGACCAGGTGGTCTCGCGCAGCGACCTGATCGAGCACATCTACGAGCAGGACTTCGATCGCGACTCGAACACGGTCGAGGTCTTCATTGCGCGCCTGCGCAAGAAGCTTCCGCCCGGCACGATCGAGACGGTCCGCGGCCTCGGATACCGCCTCGCGGAGCCACGATGACCGGAAAGGCCGCCGGCGGCACGTCGCGAGGATCGCTGCGGTCCCGGCTTCTCGCCGGCACGCTGTTCTGGATCGCCGTGTCGATCGTCGCCGCGGGATGGAGCCTCGGCAGCCTCTTTCGCCAGCACGTCGAAGCGCAGCTCCACGCGGAGCTCACGACGCACCTCGACCAGCTCACGGCGAACATCGGCGTCGACGACGCGGGGCGGCCGTTGCTGCAGCGTCCGCTCAGCGATCCGCGGCTCGAGCGCCCCTACTCGGGGTGCTACTGGCAGGTCGACGCTATCGACGGCGCCCGGGGCCTGCTGCGCTCGCGATCGCTGTGGGACAGCGTGCTCGACGCACCGAGGGACGCCCCGGGCGATGGCGAGATCCACCGGCACCGCATCGATGGCCCGGAAGGCGCACGGCTCGTCATGGTCGAGCGCGTCATTCGCATCGACGAGACGCCATCGGGTAACGGCGGCACCTTTCGGCTGATCGCGGCGTTCGACGAGGCGTTGATGGACGAGCCCGTGGCGCGATTCCGGAGCGCGCTCTGGCTCGCGCTCGGCGCGCTGGCCGCGGGCCTGGTGCTGGCGGCCGTCATGCAGGTGCGGGTGGGGCTGGCACCGCTGCGCAGTCTGCGCGCCGCGCTCGCCGCGGTGCACGGTGGCGCGACACAGCGACTCGAGGGAAACTTCCCGGGCGAAGTGATGCCGCTGGTCGACGAGTTCAACCGCGTGCTCGCACAGAAGGCCGGGGTCGTCGAGCGCGCGCGTACGCAGGCGGGCAACCTCGCGCACTCGCTGAAGACACCCTTGAGCGTGCTCGCCAACGCCGCGGACGCCGCGATCTCGGCGCAGGCCGATCACGAGCTGGGGCGACTGGTCCGTGAACAGGTCGACGTCGCGCGAAAGCAGGTCGACTACCACCTGTCTCGCGCGCAGGCCGCTGCCACGCGCGGCGCGTCGACGGGCGACAGCACACCGGTCGGGCCGGTCCTCGACGGACTGGCGCGCGCGATGCGCCGCATCCACGCGGACCGGGCGATCGAGCTTCGGATCCACCCGGTGCCCGCGTCATCGTCGTTTCGCGGCGACGAGCAGGACCTGCAGGAGATGCTGGGCAACCTGATCGACAATGCCTGCAAGTGGGCAACGCACCACGTCGAGGTGGCCGTTCGCAGCGAGGGCAGCCGGCTCGTGTTCGTCATCGACGACGACGGCAAGGGGATCGCGAGCGAGCAGCGCGGCGCGGTGCTCGAACGCGGTGCGCGCGTCGACGAACAGGTGGCCGGCAGCGGGCTCGGTCTTGCCATCGTGAAGGACATCGCGGACCTGTACGGCGGTGAACTGTCGCTGGAGGGATCGCCGCTCGGTGGCCTGCGGGTCGCGCTGCGGCTGCCGCGCACCTAGTGCCGGTTCACAGGCCCCGGTGTCGTGGGTTGCATCACTCCCCTTCGGTCGCGAACCCGCGCAGCCACGGATCGAGGTGTGCGATGTCGAACGTTCCGGACTCGAACATTCGCATCATCTCCGCGTGGCCCTGCATCGATGGCCGTTGCAGACGCCAGCCGTTGACGCGAAGGAACACGTCGGCTGCGGCAAAGGCGATGCGTTCGTTGCCGTCCAAGGGCCCCCTCACCCCGCCACGCCGGGCGTGCCGGCGCCTCTGGCGCCCAGCCGATGCGAGATGGCGCCCGCCAGTCGCCCCACCGTCCGGATCGCCAGCGCCTTGCGATCCGCGGTCAGCGTCGACTTCGGCAGGCTCACCGCAACCGCCGCAACGGCTTCGGCCGAGGCCGGCCCGAAGATCGGCGCGCCGATGCACACCATGCCGCGGCGCGTCTCCTCGTCGTCCACCGCGTATCCCTGTGCCGCTACCTGGCGCAGCTGCGCGAGCAATGGCTCGGGACGAGTCACGCTCTTTCGCGTCAACGAATAGAACGCCCTCGACACGGCGAGATCGACGACCCGCTCGGCCGGCAGGCTGCTCAGCATCGCCTTGCCGCTCGCGGTGCAGTTCGCCGGCAAGCGCATGCCGATCCGGAAATTGAAGCCGAAGGGCCTGGAACCGTTGCGGCAGCCGACGTAGACGATGTCGGCGCCGTCGAGCACCGAAAGCACGAGCGACTCCTCGGGCATCGGCGACCCGGTTTTCAGGAGCGCCTGGAACTCGGCCACCACGTCGGTGCGCGCCATGTAGGCGTGGGCCAGGTCCATCACGCGCGTGCCGAGTTGGTAGCTGCCGTTGTCCAGCCGCTCGACCAGGTTCGCCTGTGCCAGCGTCGCGCACAGGCCGTGCACCGTGCTCTTCGGAAGTCCGAGCGCCTTGACCAGCGCCGCGAGCGTCATCGCCTGCTTCGCTGCCGCCAGCGTGTCGAGCAGGCGCGCCGCGCGGGCGACCGCAGGCACATTCGCGCCCCGTGCCGGCGCGGGCCCCCTGGGGCCGGTCCGCTGCCGCGGCGGGGCGATCGACCCGGCCGCTTCGTTGATGTCGGACATCGCGTACCTTCCCCGGTGAGGCGCAATCGTTCAGGGTACCGAACGTTCGTTCAGCATAGGGCCGAGGTTGACCACTTCCCGGCGCTGCCAATAGGCTGGTGCCATCGCTCGATTCGATGATAGCGGTTCAGCATACCGAACACGCCCGGGACGACGGGGATGACGACGAACTGGGGAACCCGACTCGGCGACGCGATCCGCGCCGCGCTCGACGACGGCGACGTCGAAGGTGCGCGTCGACTCGCGCTGCACGGTGACGGCCAGGCCCGTGACCTGGCCCGCGAGTACGCCTTCATGGTGCGCGGTCTCGGTGTCACGCTGGGCGTGATGCTGCGCCTGCTCCTGGGGGCGAACGCGCACGATGCAGCGGGCGCCGGCGAGGCCGCGCAGCGAGCGATCGGGCGCGACGACGATCTGGCCATCCTGCTGCGGCGCCTGCTCGACGGGCTTCGCGACAGCGCGCAGGTCGGCGGCCCGTCGCCGGCGTCGCCGGACGTTGCGGCGCGAGCGACCGTGCCGGAACTGACCGAGATCGTCACGCAGGCGCTCGCCGCGAGCCAGGCGCAATTCGCGACCGACCAGACGCGCCGCGCCGACGAGGTGGTGCGCACACTGGCCGACGGGCGGGCGAAGGCCGCGACGGCGCTGCTCGAAGCGAAGGACCGGGCCTGGCTCGCGTTGCACGATCCGCTGGTGCGCTTCATGGCCGACGCGTTCGCGTGGGTACTGGTCCACTTCGGCACGCAGGGCCTGCTGCAGTTCCACCTGGATACCGCGGAAGGCCAGCGCGCCGGGTTCGAGAAGTGGGAACGGATGCCGCCTGCCGAGTTCGCGGCGACGACCGCCTTTCTGCTCAGGCAGCACATGGGGCAGGTGCGGGTCGAGGAGGACGAGCGCCGCTTCACGATCCGTCAGTCGCCGTGCGGCAGCGGCGGACGGCTGCGGCTCGGCGGCGCCTACGACGGGCCGCATGCGCTGCCCTTCGTCGAGGAAGCCGGCCCGCTGACCTTCGGCGAGCCGCGCATGCCGGTGTATTGCACGCACTGCGCGATCTGGAACGGCAGCGCCACGCTTCGCTGGTTCGGTCGCGCGCAGTGGGTCTTCGAGCGACCGGCGCGCGCCGACGGTAGCTGCACGCTGCACATCTACAAGCGGCGCGAGGACGCGCCTGCCGACTACACGCGCCGGGTGGGGCTTCCCGGCGCAGAGGGCACGCGATGAAACTCGCCGAGCAGGTCGCGGTGATCACCGGCGGCGCCAACGGCATCGGCGCGGAGACGGCGCTGCGCTTCCTGCGCGAAGGCGCGCAAGTGATGATCGCGGACGTCAACGAGGCCAACGGCCAGCGCACGCTCGCGGCCGCCGCCCACGCCGGCCACGGCGACCGGATCCGCTTCGTCCGGACCGACGTCGCCGACGAAGCCCAGGTGCAGGCGATGTTCGACGCCACGCTCGCGCACTTCGGGCGCCTGGACTGCGTGTTCAACAACGCCGGCATCGGCGGCGTGTTCGGGCCGATCGCACAGACGCGCGTCGAGGACTGGGACTACACGCTCGCCGTGCTGCTGCGCGGCGTCTTCCTCGGCATGAAGCACGGCGCGCGCATTCTTCAGGCGCAGGGCAGCGGCGGCTGCATCGTCTCGACGTCGTCGGTGGCGGGCTACGCCGCCGGCTCGGGCGCGCACGCCTATTCGGCCGCCAAGGCAGCGATCGTCAACCTGACGCGCAGCGTGGCGGTGGAACTGGCGCCGCACCGCATCCGCGTCAACGCCGTGGCGCCGGGTCCGCTGATGACCGAGTTGTTCCACCGCGGCAAGGCCGAACAAGCCGCGCAAACCATTCTCCAGCGCCAGCCCTGGCCCGAGCCCGGCGCAGCGTCCGACGTGGCCGGCGTGGTGGCCTTCCTTGCCAGCGACGACGCCCGCCTGATCACCGGCGAAACCATCGTCGTGGACGGCGGCCTGCTCGCGCGCGGACCCGCGCTGTTCGGCGAGGGCGCCGACAACGCGCTGATCCGCGTCGCGGGGCTGGACAAGGGCACGACCGGCCAGCCGTCCGAACGGCGCGCGCTGCCCGAGGCCTGAACCTTCGACGATCCCCCTGCAGACGGCAAGGAGACCCCGCCCGTGAGTCCCGCACCGAATCCGGCCCCGAGGGCCGCCTCGAACCCCGCCTCGAACCGCGCCCCAGACGTCGCCACAGATGCTGCCGCGCTGCGCCGGCTGATGCGCACGATGCTGCTGATCCGCGCCGTCGAGAAGGCCTGGGGCGATGCCTACCTGGCCGAGGAGATCGGCGGCATCCCGCCCGCGCTGTCCACGGGACAGGAAGCCGTCGCCGCCGGCGCGTGCGCGGCGCTCGGCGTCGGCGACTTCGTGTTCACCACGCACCGCGGCCAGGCCGCGCAGGTGGCGCGCGGGCTGGACCCGAAGCGCATCCTCGCCGAGCTGTACTGCCGGCGAAGCGGTTACAACAAGGGCAAGTCGTACCACGTCACGGACGTCGATCGCGGCGTGATCGGCATGGGCGGGATCGTCGCGGCGCAGGTGCCGGTGGCCGGCGGCATGGCGCTGGCGCAGAAGATGCGCGGCACCGATCGCGTGAGCGTCGCGTTCTTCGGCGACGGCGCCAGCAACGAAGGCGCGGTGCACGAAGCGGCCAACCTGGCCGCGATGTGGACGCTGCCGCTGATCCTGCTGTGCGAGAACAACGGCTATTGCATCACCCAGCGCGACACCGACGCGGTCAGGGCGCCGTCGATCGCCGCGCGCGCCGCCGGCTACGGACTGCCCGGCGTGGTGGTCGACGGCACCGATCCGCTGGCGGTGCAGGCCGCGGTGGCCGACGCGGTAGCGCGCGCACGCGGCGGCGGCGGCGCCAGCTTCGTCGAGGCCCGCTGCGAACGCCTCACCGGCCACCTGATCCACGACACGCAGGGCTACCGACCGAGGGAAGAGCTGGACGCCGCGTCGCACAGGGACCCGATCGTGCTGTTCGGCGAGCGCTTGCGGCGAGACGGCGTGCTGCTGGCGCCGGAGCTGGCCGCGATGAAGCAGGAGGTCGACGCCGAGGTCGCCGCCGCGGTCGACTGGGCGCGCGCCCAGCCTTGGCCCGCGCCGCACGAAGCCTACGAGGACCTCTGGGCCTGAACGCCGCTACCGGAGACACCCGATGTTCGACACCCGACTGTTCCGCCCCTCGGCCCCGGTGAAGCCCGAAGAGAGGGACTGGCCGAGCTTTCGCGGCGCGATCAACGAAGCGATGCGCGAAGAAATGCGGCGCGACCCGCTGGTGTTCCAGATGGGCGAGGACATCGCGCTGGCCTCGCCGTTCGGCGTGACCACCGGTCTGGCGGCCGAGTTCGGCCGCGAACGGATCCGCGACGCACCGTGCTCCGAAGTCGCAGTCGTCGGCGCAGCGATCGGCGCGGCGATCGGCGGCATGCGGCCCATCGTCGAATTCCAGTTCGGCGACTTCATGTCGGTGGCGATCGACCCGCTCACGCACCAGGCGGCGATGCTGCGCTATCTCACCGGCGGCCAGGTCCGCGTGCCGCTGGTCATCCGGCTGCCGTGCGGCGGCGGCCAGGGCGCGGGCTCGCAGCACTCGCAGTCGCTGTACTCGTGGTTCGCGCACGTGCCGGGCATCAAGGTGGCGCTACCGTCGACCTCGATGGACGCCAAGGCGCTGATGAAGGCCGCGATCCGCGACGACAACCCGGTGCTGTTCTACGAGCACAAGCAGCTCTACCGCACCCGCTGGCCGGTGCCCGACGCGTACCGCGACGCCCGGCACGTCGGCGAATTCGGCCGCGCTGCCGTCCGGCACGAAGGCACGCAGCTCACCGTGGTGGCTACGCTCACGATGGTCCACCACGCGCTGGCCGCGGCGCAGGCACTCGCCTCCGAAGGCCTGTCGGTCGAAGTGCTCGACCCGCGCACGCTGGTGCCCTTCGACGTCGACACCGTGGTCGCCTCGGTGTGCAAGACCGGACGCCTGCTGGTGGTCGACGAGGCCTACCTGAACTTCGGCATCCAGGCCGAAGTCATCGCCGCGGTCACCGAGCGCGCGTTCGACGCGCTGAAGGCCGCGCCGCGCCGCCTGGGCAACCCCGGCGTGCCGGTGCCGTTCGCGCCGCCGCTGCAGGATGAAGTGCTGCCGGGCCGGGCGCGCATCGAAGCGGCGATCCGCGAGATGCTGTCGCGCTGAAAGCGAGCCGCGCAGCCATGTCGACGACCCGTCCGGGCGCCTACGCCTGGTACCCGAACGACGCGCTGTCGCAGGCGTCCAACGCCGTGCAGTTCATGCGCGCGCTGGGCGCGGAGCGCTGGGCAGACCTGGTGCGCTGCGGCGACGAAGACCCCGAGCGCTTCCACCGCGCGCTGCTCGACCACGTGGGCTTCCGCTTCTACCGGCCGTACGAGGCGGTGCTGGACGAGTCGCGTGGCGCGCCCTGGGCGCGCTGGTGCGTGGGCGGCACGACCAACGTGGTGCTGAACGTGCTCGATCGCTGGCGCGGCACGCCGACCTGGGACAAGGCCGCGATCGACTGGGAGGGCGAGGACGGCTCGCGCCGCACGCTGAGCTACCGCGAGCTCGATCGCGAGGTCTGCCGCCTGGCCGGCGGCCTGCGCTCGCTGGGCCTGACGCCCGGCGACGTGATCGCCGCCTACCTGCCCAACCTGCCCGAGGCGATGGTCGCGATGCTCGCCGTGGCCAAGATCGGCGCGGTGCTGATGCCGCTGTTCTCAGGCTTCGGCGCCGACGCGGTGGCCGCGCGCCTGCTCACCGGCGGCGCGAAGGCCGTGATCACGGTCGACGCCAGCCTGCGCCGCGGCAAGCTGGTCGGCGCGAAGGCGGTGGTCGACGAAGCGGCCGCGCAGTGCCCCGCGCTCGCGCACGTGCTGGTGCTTCGCCACGCCGGCACGCCGGTGGCCTGGCAGGCCGGGCGCGACCACTGGTGGCACGAGCTGTGCGCCGCGCAGCCCGACACCGCGCCCACCGAGGAGATGGACGCCGAGGCTCCCTACCTGCTGGTGTTCACCTCCGGCACCACGGGCAAGCCCAAGGGCGTCGTGCACTCGCACATCGGCTTCACCGCCAAGCTGGCGCTGGACCTGTGGCTGATGCTGGACTGCAAGCCGGCCGACCGCGTCTTCTGGATGTCGGACATGGGCTGGATCATCGGCCCGCTGATCGTCTTCGGCACGCCGCTGGTGGGCGCCACGCTGGTGCTGGTCGAAGGCGCGCCCAACCACCCCGACGCCGACCGCATGTGGCGCATCGTGCAGCAGCACCGGGTCAGCTACCTGGGTGTGGCGCCGACCACGGTGCGCACCTTCATGGCCCAGGGCAGCACGCCGGGCACCACGCACGATCTCTCGTCACTGCGGATGCTGGTTTCCGCCGGCGAGGCGTGGACGCCCGAGGCCTGGTGGTGGCACTTCCGGCAGGCCGGCGGCGGTCGCCTGCCCATCCTGAACTTCTCGGGCGGCACCGAGATGATCAGCATCATCGGCTCGACCGTGCTGTTGCCGCTCAAGCCCTGCGGCTTCAACTGCGCGCTACCCGGCACGGGCGCCGACGTCGTGGACGAGAATGGCGCGAGCGTGCCGCCCGGCGCCGTGGGCGAGCTGGTGATGCGTCGGCCGAGCATCGGCATGACCCGCGGGCTCTGGAACGACGAAGCGCGCTACCTCGAGACCTACTGGAGCACCTGGCCGAACATCTGGCACCACGGCGACTTCGCCAGCCGCGACGCCGACGGCCAGTGGTACATCCACGGTCGCTCGGACGACACGATGAAGATCGCCGGCAAGCGCACCGGCCCCGCCGAGATCGAATCGTTGCTGATGGCCACCGGCCAGCTCGCCGAAGCGGCGGCCGTCGCGGTGCCGGACCCGATCAAGGGCTCGGCGCTGGTCGTCGTGTGCGTGGCGAAGCCGGGCGCAAGCGACGGCGCCGAACTGCGCGCCGAGCTCGAGCAGGCGGTCGTGCGAGGCCTCGGCACACCATTCCGGCCGAGCCGCCTGATCTTCGTATCCGACCTGCCGCGCACGCGCAACATGAAGATCATGCGCCGCGTGATCCGCGCGGTGTGCGCGGGCGAGGACGCCGGCGACCTCAGCTCCCTGCTGAATCCCGAAGTGGTGAGCGAGTTGCGGGCACGCTGCGCCGGGGCGGTGCGCTGACTTTCCACGTTGGGCTCAACGCCTGGGCGCCGGCAACCTTCCGAACACCTTCTCCAGCCCCATGCCGATGGCGATCAGGCGCCGGTCGCTGCCTGCCGGGCCGTCGAGCTCGAGGCCCACCGGCAGCTTGCTCGTGGCGCCCAGCGCGACCGGAATCTGCAGCCCGGGGATGCCGGCATTGCTGCCCGGATCGGTGTTCTGGATGTAGGTGATGAAATTCGGGACGCTGCTCGACTCGGGATTCGCATCGATCGCCACCTTCGGCACCGTCGGAAAGACGATGGCGTCGAGCCTGTGGCGGGCGAAAGTGTCCTTGTAGAGCCTCTGCAGCGCCGGGCGGCTGGTCTTCATCGCCGCGTCGTAGGCGGGCCTGGCGTCGACCACCGTGTTGTCGGGCCCGGGCAGCTTGCGCGGGATCACGAGCCCGTCGTAGGTGCCCTTGACGTCGGGGCTGGAGATCTCCCTGGCCACGTCGGCGATGGTCTTGCCCGAACCGCTCGCCTTCAGGTACTTCACCATGTCGTCGTAGGCCTCGTAGAGCGCCACCGGAAAGCCGACGGCGCCGTTGAGCTCCATCAGCTTCGGCATCTCGACCACGACCACCGTCACGCCCGCGTTCGTCATGCCGACCAGCGCGGCATCGAAGGCGGCCTTGGTGTCGGCGTCGAGGTTGGCCTGGGTTGCAGCCACCACGCCGACGCGCACCCTCTTCAGATTGGCCGGCTTGATCGCCTCACCCCCGGCGATGACACGGTCGAGCAGCGCCACGTCGGCCATCGACCCCGCCATCGGACCGGCCGTGTCGCGCGTGTGCGAGATCGGCGCGATGCCCTTCTGCGGGTAGCGGCCGGCAGTCGGCCGCAGCGACGCGCAGCCGTTCAGTGCGCACGGAATGCGCACCGAGCCGCCGGTGTCGGTACCGAGGCCGGCCGTCGCGATGCGCGCGCCGATCGCCGCGCCGCTGCCCGACGACGAACCGCCAGCGATCTTCGTCGCATCGTAGGCGTTGCGCACACCGACCTGCTCGCTGCTCCTGAACGCCGTGTTGTAGCCGGTGATGCCGAAGGCCAGCTCGTGCATGTTGGTCTTGCCGAGCACGATCGCGCCGGCCGCGCGCAGCCTGGCTACGACGGGCGCGTCGGCCTTCGGCACGAAGCCCTTCAGCGCGGGCGTGCCGGCACTCGCCGGCAGCCCGGCGACCTCGATGTTGTCCTTGACGACGACCGGCACGCCCCCGAGCGGCTTGCAGCCGCCGCGCTTGCGCGCGGCATCGGCAGCCCTGGCGGCCTTCAGCGCGCCTGCCTCGTCGAGGGTGATGAACGCGTTCAGGTCGGCGCGCGCCCTGGCACGCTCGAGCGCCGCGCCCACCAGTGCCTCGCTGGTGTACTTGCCGGCGCAGATGTCGGCCGCGGCCTGACGGGCGGTCAGCGTGTCGAGATCGGGCGCGGCGTGGGCGATGAGGGGAACCGCGGACAGGATGGCCAGGGGCAGTCTGGACAGGCGCGCACTTCGCATGACGAATCCTCATTGGGCGGGGGCTGGATGCTCCGGTATCGGTTCCGGATCGCCCGGAGATTCTGCGGCAGGCGCCGGGATTTGTCTGCCGTCATGTCCGCGGACGTCGACTCGGCACGCCGTGTCGTTCGTCCTGTGCGCGCCCCGCCCTATTCGAAGCGAAGCAAATGCTCGGCCGGCGTGCCGGACCCGAAGCGCTCGATGAGCGCGTCGAGCTCCGCGATCAACGTCTCGTTCTGTTCCGGCTCGATCAGCCCGTCGCCGGCCATGCGCGCCAGCAAGCCCCGGTCGATCGCTTCGCGCAGCGTGCCCAGCGTCGGCACCGACCGGCGACCGCCCTCGTCCAGGACGGCCTCGATGACAGCCGACAACTCCTCGCTCGCCTTGACCGCCGTAAAGTCGGCGGCAAACGCCTCCTCGCCGAATTCCGCGACCAGCGCCTCGATCTCGGCGTAGAGCGAATCCTCATTGCCGAAGCGCGACGAATCTGCCTTGAGACCGTGGCCGGTGCGCGCCCTTCTGAGACGGCCCCGCACGAAGCCGAGCGTGACGGGGCCCTCGATGTCCGGATCGTTCAGAAGCGATTCCATGAAGGCGGAGAGCTCTTCGCTCGCGCGGCTGTCGCCGCCAATGGGCAGTGGCATGGTCGTTCTCCTGCGGAAGGGAGGCGCGGGGATGTCGCAGCGTGAACAGGCCCTAGCGCTGCCGAACGTAGCTTCCCGGCGCGTCCTCGATCGGGGCATAGCCCTTGCGCGGCGCGCCCATCGCGGGGGGCTTGACCCGGGCGCCCGAGTGCGCCTGGAGCCAGGCCTGCCAGGCCGGCCACCAGGAACCCTCGTGCTTCGTGGCGGCCTCGAACCACTCCTCCGGCGCCATGTGCGGATCGGCAAGCCCGCGGGTGAGCATGCGATAGTGCCGCCTCGGGTGAACCGGACCACTGACGATGCCCGCGTTGTGGCCGCCCGAGGTGAGCAGGAAGGTGAAGTCGTCCGAGCGCACCAGGTTGTCGACCTTGTAGACCGATTTCCAGGGCGCGACGTGGTCGGTTTCGGTGCCGACGACGAACATCGGCACCCGGATGTCGGACAGCCGCACCAGCCTGCCGCCCACGGGGAACCGGTTCGTGGCGAGCTCGTTGTCCAGGTAGAGGCGATAGAGATACTCGGTGTGCATGCGCCAGGGCATCCGCGTGCCGTCGGCGTTCCAGGCCATCAGGTCCACCAGCGGCG
>Ga0079224_100009538_pt1 | contig 13246 bp, 19 predicted proteins | sample Stecom2015_FD_80414 | JGI IMG/M metagenome (GOLD analysis project Ga0079224, IMG submission 80414) | Agricultural soil microbial communities from Utah to study Nitrogen management - Steer compost 2015 | ecosystem: Environmental > Terrestrial > Soil > Agricultural land | place: USA: Utah... | reverse complement strand
ACCTGGGGAGAATCGAACTCCCGTCCAGTAGGTGAATCTTGTCAGCGTACTTACGAGTGTAGCAGGCCTCGATACATCTTGTCAAGCGGACCTGCTCCTTGACAAGGCGGTTGTGCATGTGTCTTAGCGTAGAGCGCTTGCACCACCCTCTACGAGCGAACTCTCTAACGACTCCGGTTACGGTTTGGGAGAGTTTGCCTCACCCCGGAGAGCAGCGCTATCAGGCTGCTAGAGCAAATGCGTCAGCATTTATTGTTTGCAACTGTTTTAACGAAATTAGTTGCCATTTCGACTCGTGCTGTGCAATCATCGGTCCCCACTGTCGAAACCGGTCAGGCACAATGTGTTGCGTGGAAGCGCGGGGATTCGAACCCCGAATTCCTGCGCGCAAAGCAGGTGTGTTACCGTTACTACTACGCCCCCATGTGAAACGCCTATTCGGAGAGATTTCCTAAGACGGCTTCAACGCTCCCCCGCCAGGTGACGATCCTAGTACTCCTGATTAACAGCCAGGCGTTTTGCCAACGTAAACTACAGGGGAATGTTTAGTGGACTTGGAATCAGCCGCGCGTATCAGTTCCCAATTTAATCCTCCTGCGCCCACAGAACAGGATTACCCTCTACAGCCTAGCCTGAGGGAGGCAAATAACTCACTAGGATATAGGGCTGCTCTATATCCATTACGGGGCACCATCCGAAAGGCACGCTTACCGCAACAAGACTATTCTAGCACATCAGTGCTGGGCTGTCAAGCCCAGTGGCTGAGCCTCGGAGTCGAACCGAGTTTGAGAAGTTTATGAGACTCCGTGAGATTCCGACCTCCCGCCAGCAACGGTGTGCTACAGATTGTAGCACACTTGGTTTAGACTGTCAAATCAGAACTTGGCAGCCACAGCCCGAGCAACCTCCTTGGCAACCTCATAAGAGATGTCGTTGCCATTCTCGTCAAAGAAGAAGTTGACGGTGATCATTCCATCAGGGTCGTCGGTGGGATTCTCTCCCGCTAGGACTACATTGGTGGGTGCCCAACTAACTACAACGTCTGGGCCAATCTGCTGCTCTCCTGCAGGTGAGTCAATTACCTTTGTCTTGGCCATTAGATTAGCCCCTTCTCACGGTTCTCTCGCGTCGTGGTGAAAACCTTCTTCACCTTGTCCATAGACTCGTCGTAGGTTTCCTCGGTTAGGGATGCCTGCTGATAAGCAGCCAGAGTAGTTCCCGCCTTGAAAGCCGTTGTTAGTTCGTCCAACACCTTGTGAAAGAGAGCCTCGGACATTGCACTTCCGAACTTCTCTCCGTTCTTGAGAGCCAACTCAAGCCATCCGATAGCATCGACAATGGCGAAGGCCTCTACGTGGGCCAAACGGCGCTCGTTGTCGGAGCCGGACTGATTGATGAAGATTCTGTCGTTGTTTGCCATGGTGCAAGCCTACCACGTGTGTGGCGGGCTGTCAAGTCCCGATCCCTGGTATCGATCCAGGCATACAAGGATTTTATGAGAATCCTCAGCGTACCCTGCGCGACCGGGTTGTGTCAGCGCTTGCTGACCTCTCGAAGAGCCTCCCACAACTCAGGGTAGTGCTCTGAAAGAAAGATTTGCACGTGTGGTGGAGCGTCTCTCCAAAGTTGCGCCAAGTATTCCATACATACTCCGAAGGTTTACCGTGAAAATTGATTGGTTCGTTGTAACCGCTGTGATCCTTTTTCTTTACAACTTGGCTAACGTTCCGTCCGCCCCCTGGGCCACGATCCCAGAACTCCCTAATTAAAAGTTAGGTACTCTGCCAATTGAGTTAGAGGCGGTTGGTAGGCCCGGTGAATTACGATATCACGACTCCCTGCTTAAGAGGCAGGTACTCTTCCTCTGAGTTACGGACCCTTGAGTGTTAAATTATAGCGTGCCCCCGGCTGGACTCGAACCAGCGACCAAGATATTAAGAGTATCCCACTCTGACCAACTGAGTTACGGAGGCATGGATTAAAGAAAAACTTCATATTTATCGTACATTTTACCTAACGATATGGTTGATTTCCCTTCTACCACAGATACGGGCAACTCCCACAATCTGCCGTCGAAAGTGTACACGAACAACAAGTCAGTATCCTCACTTGATATCTTACCATAAGTACCAGACCAAGATTGATTTCCTCCTTTAGTTCGAAGTGCTACTTCGAATGACTTACCTCTTGGCTGAAACTTAGAGGTCTTACATTGAACTCGGAGAACTCCTTCTTTGTCCACAACAAGATCGTACTTTGAGTTATCCGTTAAAGGAACAGACACCACAAACCTATTCTTAGTGTAGTAGGCTATAGCCATTGCTACCCCAACGTCACCTTGCTGCTTCGTGTTTTGTCTAGATGCCATGTGCCACCCGAGGGATTCGAACCCCCAATGTGTCTCTGTCACCCGTTTACAGCGGGCTTGCTTCACCATTTGCATAGAGTGGCAAGTGCGGACTAGGAGTTTGCGAGACTCCGACACCGCGATCTGGAAGGTCAGACCACCCTCCAAGTATTTCCGACTTGGCACCGGGCTAGGTTTTCGTACTAGCCATCATACGTCTGCAAATCCTTTTCGACGTTGCAGAACGCCGCCAGGGGAGCAACCCCTGAAGTCTAGAAGATGAAAATAAGCAAAGCAACAATCGCTAGAATACCAACAACTGTCCAGATTAGTCCACCATTTCTTCGCACATGTACTCCTTAAGGATGTTCTGTGCTTGTGTTACTATTCTAGCACATCCACCTTACAGAGTCAAGCGCCCCCGGACGGATTCGAACCGCCAACCGTGCAGTTTCGAAGACTGCTGTTCTTCCGTTGAACTACGGAGGCATGGAGTAGGTTGAAGAGGTACACCGTTGGCGTTTCCGTTGGCACTGTATCGAACCGCTGAGCATGTCATCTACTGCCAATAGTAGTTCTAGACACTCTAAGATGCACGTACAACCTACTACGTACCCGCCGAGGGATTCGAACCCTCACGTCCTAAGACACTGCGTTCTAAGCGCAGCGCGTCTGCCATTCCGCCAGACGGGCTTGCGTACCGAAGGTGGGATTCGAACCCACACGCCTTTCGGCGGAGCATTTTGAGTGCTCTGTGTCTACCATTTCACCACTCCGGCATGTGCCCCAACTTTTGAGTCCCGGGGCTGGACTCTTGTTTACATATTACCACACTCAGTGGTCCATGTCAAGTCTTAGTCTCTGTCGAAGTCCCTCCAGTGCTCGACTTCCTCCACAGATACCACCGGAGTCGTAGTCCACCATCGGTTCAGACTGGAGATGAACATATGCTTCCCGACCTCGGGGTAGTCAACGTCCTCCCAAGCGTCTGGATTCTGCCACGGGAAGCATAGTTCGGTTCCCGCCTTGATCATGAGGAGACGTTCAGTTCCTCCTTCGCAGCCGTTACGGCTGACTTTACGCCAGAATCCGTCTTCTAGATCAATAAGATAATATGATCCGGTCTCTGTGGTTGCCTTGATGACCTTCTTGTTCTCGTTTTCGCTCATGTAGACACTCTAGCATGTCTTGGACCATGTGCCAAGACTTGATCGGTAACGTAACACAAGTTCAGTGGTATCCATGTCGTCCTTTCTTCTCTTACGCGGTAGGCTGACGTATCGAACGCCATGCGTTAGCACCATCCGACTAGCAATCGGTGACAGGGACCTCCCTGCATAACCTACCTTATGACAACACCCCGATCCTAGCACGAGGACCGGGGTGCTGTCAAGAGATTAGATCACTCTTCTGTGTCGTCCTCTTCTTCAACAGAATTGTCGGTCTCGTCGGGCTTGATATCTTCGGACTTCACGCCCTCTGTCTCGGTCAACTCATCGGCCTGGTCGCCCATGGCAACGTGCAGGTCACGAGTGGCCTCCTCAGGAACGTACTGAACACCCTTGCGAGCCTCTTCTCCCTTGGGGATTCGCTCAACTCGGTTAGGTGGTAGGTGGACCTCTTCATACTTGTCAGACATTGTACCTCCGTAGATTGTACTGACGGACACACAGTAGAGTGTGCTGATTAAGTATAGCAGACACGCATCCTCCGGAGTTAGCCCCTCCCACCCTTCTCGGACGAGAAGATGCTGTCAATGGGCTTGGGCCGATGCGCGAGTCCGGCAGAGAGGATTCGAACCTCCATGTATCCAGTTACGGTTCTCTTCGTTCGTAGCGAAGCCCGATACTGCCGGATGTGGGTCGAAACTGTAATATTGAGGAAATACCTGCTAGAAGATAGCAGGTATTTGTTTACTTTCCTTCAGACTTTTTCTTCTCGTCCCGCTTGATTTCATCTCTTGCCATTGGAAGCAAGGTTTCCTTTATCATGTCATATGAGGTCATTTTACGTACTGCCTTGATGGCGACCATAAAAGAGCAGATAAGGAGAATCAGGCTTAAGGCTAAAAATCCATTTTGATTTGTGTAGGTCCAAAGGTCTAAAAATAGATCAAACAAGACGAACAAAACTAAGAATCCCCAGATATACAAGGAATTCTTGAAGTTCTTCTTCCACTCGGAACCCATAACCCATCCAAGATAGTTGCTCAATTGTTATTCAATGATAGCACACTCGTACCCCCAGCAGGATTTGAACCTGCGTGTCACCGCTACGGTTTCTACATGATATAAGCATGAGCCGATATGGGGGCATCAAGAAAGACCGAGTTTGAAGACCCAAGACAGGGTAAAGAGACCTATATGAATCCCTAAAGCCATAGCCCCGGAGGCCTGCTTCTCGTCAAAACCTCGTTCTTCCAATGTCTCCACTATATCAGATGTGGGAATGGGACAACCCTCGGTGAGGAGCATCGCCTTAATTTCATCTACAAGGTCAATCACCCTCGCTCCTAGTTAGGAGAAAACGAATAATAGGTTAACTGCTAGAAATCCTGCAAAGAAGCCTATCACGAATAGTAGAGCAAACTTCCAGATGCTTTTCATAGATTGTCCTTACGCTGTCCGTGCGCTTGACAGGAGTCGAACCTGCACGGCCTCACGACCACTGGACTCTCATTCCAGCGTGGCTACCATTACACCACAAGCGCAAATAAGAGGAACCTCCTACGCCCTCCCCAATCAGCAGGCCCGCAAACCCTGCATCCCCTCGGAGGTTCCTGCGGCGAGCCAGAGAATCGAACTCTGCCGGGTGTTACCCCTTACCATCGTTCCAAGATGGCCGCTAACCAATCGCTTACTCGCCAGTGTGTCCCGATAGGTAGTGTTTCCGACCTACCCTGCCGCCCTCCCTAGAATCACTGCGTCATTAGACTAGGCTTTAGACTACAGTCGCTCGGGACCACACGCCTGATTCAATTGTCTTCTGAGTATAGCACATCATTCGGGGGAGTACAAGTACTCAACTCCGTACGTGTACTCCATCTCCCACCTAGCATTACGCTCTTTGTGGGTCTCAATAAATTTCTTCGCATCTTCAACAGAAGCGAAGGGAGTCACTGTTTCTGGGTCTACTGAAACTCTCCGAGGAGGGTACCCTAAGGAGACGTTTCTGCATGTAGCAAAGACTTGTTCGTTGACTGGCATGGTAGTCCTTTCGTCGTTTGTAATACGCGGCGAGTGAGGGGTTCGAACCCTCTTGGCTATTACACCGTACCTGTTTTCGAGACAGGCTGCTATCCAATTCGCTTACTCGCCATGCCGTGTGCTTGAGGGTAACGATCCCTCGGGTGGCCGTCGCCTTCGCCTCTACCAGACTGCCCACTAGAGAACAGAGGAGGATTTGAACCTCCTGGCCCCTCCATAAACACACGAGCACTCCCAGCGGGATTCGAACCCGCGTCCTCCTGACTGAGAATCAGGCGTCCAAGGCCTCTAGACCGTGGGAGCAAGACCATTTTTCGCGCAGGTGAGCGTCCGGCTGGATCGGAGGACTTTCGTCCGCTTTTCAGTATATCACAGAATCTATCAGACTTCAAAAGGGTCTTCGGGGACCACCACATGATCCTCGCAAGCCACGTAAACAAAGCCAGTGGGAAGGCTCTTTACTTCTCCTGGCTCTCCACAAGTCTCACATGTATAGGATGATCGAGACTCGGCCTCATTCACCAGGTCATACATCTCTTCTCGATCTTCATCACTCACACCGTCCGACGGAGAGAAATAGAAGCGCAGTTCTGCAAACTTTTGCTTAACCTGCTGGACCTCATAATGTGGGTCAATCTTAGCGAGATTTCTATCCAGTTCGGAGACGAGACCGTACCAGCCGTTGCCAATATGAATCTGCTCTCCCCAATGTTCTGGGATGCGGTCTTCAACCGCCTGAGGGTATTCCATTACAACTCCATGGTGTTTGAGATAGTGTACACGATCTTCTTAATTCCGGCATCCTTCAAAACCTTCTGACAACGAATGCAAGGCTTGGACATAAGAGGATCGCCAGAATTGTTCACTTGCGCCACATAAATAGTACCACCTGCGACCCTGGTGCGACCGCAGGCCTTAAGGGCTGCTACTTCTGCATGGACCGCAGCCTGGGTCTTAGGGTCGGGAACACAGTTCGGATCGTTTCGACTAGAATTTGTAGCAACAGAAAGAACCCTACCACCCACAACAATGACGGCACCATGCTTCTGATTGCACTCAGAAGAAGATGCAGCGTCAATAGCACGATTGAGATTCCTTCGGTCCTTGTTAGAAAGAACGGCCTTAGTGCCGTATGCGTAATTCTCCTTTGGGCACTAGGACCACCACCTTTCTTCGATTACCAATATACTACAGAAGATTAAAGTCAAAGTACTTGTAGTTAGATTCTGACAGACCTAAAAACCCAGACAGACGGTAAGCAGTTACCATAAGCCTTGCCTCCTCAATAGCGATTGAGAGATTGGTCCAGTAGGAGTGGTCTACCTGGTAGATTATTTCGCCCGTCTTGCTGTCGTATAGTTCTATCTCCCAGCCTGGGTCCATGTGAATCCAGTTCGGGCCATACCAGTACCCACCGGGGGAGTATGCCTTAAGCCTAGCGCGGACCCTGTGTCCGACCCTCATAGCGTCTTCGTAGATCGTCATGGAGCAACTATAGCATGGAGGATCTATGCTGTCAAGAGGGAAAGGCCACAAACACCTTCAAGGTGCTCCAATCTTCTTGGAGTTCGATGTGGGCGGACTTGACGCCCCATCGAGCAAAGACCCTCCCGCCTTCCTGAGGGCTGTGGACCTCTACCTTTGATACCTTCACCTCTGATAGGAATTCGGAGATGAATTGCTTCTTTTTCTCTTCCAGCCACCTATCGAAATCTTTGGCTCTGCGGCCGTCGTGAGCAGGTGCTCCTCTTGTTGCGTAGGAGTGTCGGACTTCGGTGTCTGTTGGAATTTCGGTTCCTATCGTGGTCATGTCGTCCTGTCTTGTAATGTAGAAATGTGTTCATCCTATGATATCAAGAAACAGGAAGGTTGGGGTGCTAAAGACCGAATGAGTGTTTTCTATCTAGGAGCCTTAGGACAGCGTCGGTGGCCTTCTCCGTCAAATTCAGGAGAAGTTCGTTATCTTCAAAATGTTGGACGAAGGTTCCGTAGATTTCCTGAGCGACAGATGCTCTATTAGGTATTGGCCATTCCTTTAGTTCGGACAGATCAACAAGGGGTTCGTAGCCACACAGGGGCTCATGGGGAAATACCCTCCCGCAGTAAAGTTCAGTGCCGTGCCCTTGAGAGGATTTGAACCTCCATGTCACCATTACGGTTTCAACTTCGTATCAGGAAGAGCCGATACAAGGGCGTGATATTAGAAGAGAGTTTCTTGTACGTACAGACATTCAAAATCCTCAGGGTTTGTCCAGTCGTCTCCGCGTTTCCCGCAGACGCTGCAAGACCACCAGCCGAAATCGCTTTCGCTCATGCCGAGGTGCCCATGTACAAAGTCCATTACTCTCCTCTAGGCTTGTAAAAATCCTTAAGAGCCATACAAGTTCTGCAAGGAATGTGCCTCTTGTGTTCAAGACAAACTAGGTCCACTAGTGGCCCGCCGTAGTACACCGAGGCCATCGGCATTGTCTCGTGGTCTTCCCCACATCCGCAATCTTTAATTAAAGGATCAGAAGGCACGTTAATCGCTCCAAATGGTGCTAGACGGAATTTCTGTTCTCGTAATAATCCCGGTTCGTGTGAATAGGACCTGAAACTCTTCAACTACGAACTCCGTTGACTCAAACTTATAGAGTTTGTAGCCACTAGAGAGGAGTTCTTCGATATCCTTTTTACTAAACCAGTGCCGCATCAATTCAACGTCCTGGCAGCCAGAGAACCACCGCGTTCCGCCAAAACCGTACCTGATGTGGTGCTCCATTGGCAGGTCACGTGATACCCCCTCAGTAAGGTTGAAGATGAAGGGGTTGTAGTTTCCATCCCCATCATACCACATGCCATGATTGGTGTCAGGGTTCTCAATGCGGAAAATCTCTAGTGTGTTCATGCTCCCCAGCCAGGATTCGAACCTGGACTGAAACATGCAGAGTGTCTAGTGCTGCCGTTACACCACCGGGGAATGTGGGCCATAAGGGAGACCCGGCCCTGCTTTCGCAACCTTTACTGTAGCACAGACCCGGGAGCGTGTCAACCTCGGTAAACAGTTCCGTCCGGCCATCGCATCTCTATTTTCTCTTCTTCCACCTTGCCAGGAGAGAAGACCAGCCTCCAAATGTCGTGATTGTCCTCCCCGGTCACCTCGATAATCCCAGCGACTGTTACTCCGACCTCCGCAAGGATGTCGACCAGTGCCTTTGAATCTTCGACAAGGTCGTAGAACTTTCCGCGTTCATAGTCGAAATAGATGCCATCAACATACTCATCGTCGTCGGGATCAATGAAAGAGAAGGAAGAGAGCGCTGCAATTTTCTCTAGAACCTCCACTGTAACCTCTCGGGAGAAGGTAATCTCCCCGTCAAGGGTGCTAATATACCCCATGATCATCCTTTCGTCGTTTGGGTACTACTATAGCACAGGCACGTTCTGCCTGTCAATCACTTTGTCAATAGCCTCGATAGCCGCCTTTAGTCGATCTTCACGAGGACCGCTGACCTCAATAAATGGAACATCTATGTCCGACATAAGGACATCTCGGAACCTGTCAGTGTGCCATTCCCGTAGGTGCTCCCCTGTGCGGGAGTTGTACGGGTCTTGTTCGAATGGAATGTCCGGCATGGTGAGGATGTACAGCGCGTGCTTCTCCGCCTGCTTAACCCCTGCCTGTAGGAGGTCGTCGTGAGCATTGCCTGAAACTCCGCTGTCTTTCATCATGTAGTAGCGGTACCAAACGGCTGTGGCAAGACTATCGGTGTCGCAGATCAGCATACCATTTGCCTGCTCCGCCATACGCTCCTCTAGGGCATCCTGCGCTCGGGAGGTCAGCCAGAACTGCTGGTCGTCCCAAGAGGCGTCTCCGCCCCCTCCTTCGGCCCTGTGGCGCTCTTCAATCAGCCTTCCTACCTCTGGGACCACAACGGTGTTGTAGTGCGCTCCTAGGGCGTTTGCGAGCGTTGTAGTGCCAGTTGACTCGGCTCCTAGGACGACGATGCGAGGGACCATGAATCGCTTGGTGGCCGGAGGCATCTGGTTTGCAGTGTGGAAAGCATTCGCTCGGCACATTGTTCCGCTAATCGGGACCTCGTTTCGCTCCTTGTCGAACATTACGAAGGCAGACCCCATGTAATGCGCCCAACGACGACCATAGTCCTCGGAGGCGACAACCACATCGGGAGTAAACCCAAGAGCGGATAGGGTGTAATCAGCCCACACCTGGCTAGAACGTGCTTCAGAATCGTTTGTGTAGGGGTCATCGAGAATCTTGACCCGCACAGCCTGGTCGGAGAAGGTCTCATAGATTGCAAGGGCACGAACGTAGGGAGAAATCTCCTCGTCCTTGTTTGCCACTAGGAGGACGTAGACGTGCTCTGCAACTTCCAAGGCCTTCTCGATGAGGGCGACATGACCTAAATGTAGGGGGTAGAATTTTCCTGCGACTACTGCGGTGTTGTACATCAGGACTCCACCCTTTCAACTCGGAGGTTGTCCGGGACAATATATGTGTACTGAGGAGGCTCAGAAATATCAATCCCTAGGTGAGGGCCTACATCATCCTTGTGAACAAACTTTAGGTTTCCGTCAAGTCCTCGGACAAGACTTTGATCTTCCGCCTTCTCCTTCTTCTCATCCTTGCGCCACTTCATGACTCCGATTACGCAGAAGATCATGTAGATCACAGTCATACCAGCAACCATCGGCAGACCCTTGAACAGATATAGGCCGATGTCAATGACATCCACGAAAATCCAGATGTACCAGTTCTCAAAAATCTTGCGAGCAAGGAGGAACTGAGCGATTAGCGAGCCAACAGTAGTGAATGAGTCAATGTAGGCTACATCTGTAGGAGTTGTGGTGTCGAGAATAAAGCCCATAATGGCCGCACCTGCAACCCAGATTGCTCCCCAAAAGAGCCAAGACTTCAGATTCATATGGCTGATCTTAGCCGGAGCCTTCTTCTCATCGCTCTTCCTCTTCATCCAGCCAAGCCAGTAAAGAAGACCAAAAGCGCTGGTAAAGAGGTAGTAGACATTGAGAATCACGTCCGCGTACAGCATGTACTGGAACATGAGAACCGTGAAGAACACGGCGTTGATGACTCCGAGAGTCCAGCCAATCTTGGCCTTGTTAAGTGCCAGGAACAACACTGCTCCGGCTCCGGTGATGACACCGATGGTCTGAATCCAGTCTGAAAACAGGAACTGAATGAAATCTAGCATTGTTTTACCCTTCGTTAATGTCCAGCCAAGCCGTATGCCAAACGCTTGAAACTAGACGGGACTGTATAAATGTCTGTGGCATGTCCTAAGCATACCACCTGCTCGACACTGTGTCAAGCCGCTGCCCCACCAGGATTCGAACCTGGACTGAAACATTCAGAGTGTCTAGTGCTGCCGTTACACTATGGGGCATTGAGCGCGGGCCGGAGTCGAACCGGAACAGGGTCATGGAGGTCCCTGATTTCCCACGAACTAATTTGTGAATTTGTCCGCGCTAGGGGTGATTGTTCTCATCCTCATCTTCATGTGACAGTCAGTTGCCCGACTGTGTGGTGCCTGCCGGTTACGATCCGACGACTCCGAGGCTTCAACTCGGCACGTTTCCAATTACGCCAAAGCACCTTGTCAGTAGAGAAAAAGTCGAAGAAAGTCTTTATGACCGCTGCCTCATCCAGTTGGCTTCTCCGAGCACTGCCCGGAGGAGGGAATCGAACCCCCTATGCGCGGTTTTCCGCTGAAGTATCTCTCTTCTACACACCTACTGCGAGCGGGTAGGGAGATTTGAACTCCCACATCCTCCTCGGCAAGGAGGTACGCTACCATTACGTCATACCCGCAAAATTTATCTGAGAGCCTTACATGGGAATCGAACCCATCGAACCATCCATACCAAGGATAGTCGAGACCCAGCACGCAAGGCGAAAGGAGGTCTTAGACCTCCGAATAGTTACTTACAAACGTTTCCGGGACACATGCTAGCAAGTGGACAATTGGCGCACATGGCGTCTCCTTTCATTTCTGCAAGTATACCAGATTGTAGGTTGAGTAAAAGCGATAGAAAGTGTTTTATACCGTGCTAGCCACTACACCAAAGCGACATGAGTGCCGCCCCTGGGATTCGAACCCAGCCCTGTCCTTGGAAAGAGGAAGTAACTCTCCATCTACGCACCAACCTTGAGCCAATACCGGGAGTCGAACCCGGAGATTCACATTACGAGTGTGACGTTTTCCCATTAAACTATATTGGCCGGACTTAGACCAGTGTATCACAAGTTGCGAGCCAGGTCAAGACACTTTAGTAAAGCCTTCTTTGAGGAGTCCCCTTACTTCCAAGGCTTCAACCTCCCTCCATCTTGTTGAAGTCTAACCGTCTAGCCTTCAACAGCGTGGCTCGTTCATGAAGGTTCGTGCCGCTGCCGGGCTAGAACCGGCATGGCGAATCCGAGCCCTCCGAGATTTACCAAGAATGGTGAAGCCTCCGAGCGAGACTGAGTAGGTTTTCATAATACTCCTTGAGAGAAGCGGGCGACAAGTTTCCTTGCCGCCCGCCTCCACTACTAGAAGGGGAAGTCTCCGTTACGGCCTCGCTCAAGCAGGTCGATGAGCCCGAAGGACGCATCTGTTAGCCCGCCGAAGTAGTACCTATTAGGCTTTGATGCCCCATGGCCCCTAGAGTAACCTGCCAAATTCCATGTGTAGACCGGAACACTGTCCGGAACAGCGTCAGTCGGGTTGCCTCCGTAGAAGCCTCCCCACGTTTGCTCGTCCGTAATGATCACAACACGGTCGTGACCGTTGTAGTGGCGCTGGACAGCCGAGGCGGTGTCAGTTCCTCCGAGGGAGTTGAACTTGCTCCGAGCCATCGAAAGCACGGACTCTCCCTTACGGAAAGGAACCTTCTGGGAGGTTGTTCCGAACTCTACCAGGTCTACATTCTCACCACGGAGGGCGAGAGCAGAGCCGAATAGCGCAGCCTGCTCGGCGTATCGGACTGTTCCGCGCTCGGAGTATGAGTGAAACATAGAACCAGAACGATCAACCAAAACAAGTGTACGGCCCTTCAGAGCCGGAACATTCGCAAGAGAAGCCTCAAGGGCATCCTCTAGAGGCTGAGCAAATAGAGCGGAGTGCTCCACAGCCTTCGATGCCGAAAGGAATCGAAGAGGGAGTTGACGGGACTTGGCAACCTTCTCCGGGTCCGCGATGTCCTTTGCCACCTTGTCGAGAACCTTTCGGTCCACGCCAGCGTCAAGGAAGTTACGGAGGTTTCGGATGGTAGCCATGTAGCCCATAGTAGGAATAACCGACTCCCAAGCCTTAGCGTCCATTCCGCCAGAGATGGCTCCGGATAGAGCCTCCCAGGTAAGACCAGCAGCCTCTAGACGCTCGGTGAGCGCACCCTTGTTCGCCAGAGCGCGAACCTCTTCGCCGGAGAGCGAGAGAAGTTCCTTACGAGCAGCCAGGATAGAAAGAGATGCCGGAGCCTGAGCAGAGGAATCGTAGCGACGCTCAAGAGCAAACTTGAACAGGTCAGCCTGCTTCTCATCTACCGGGGTCGGGTGAGTTAGTTGAATAACGTCCGCAAATCGGTAGCCCTTGGAGGCGGTGTCGTACTTACCGAGAGAGTACTCGTTGTAAGTAGCAACCGCACCATCAGCAATTCCTCGCTTGATCGGCTTAGGGATGCTGCGTCCGTACTT
>Ga0079224_100009535_pt1 | contig 13247 bp, 10 predicted proteins | sample Stecom2015_FD_80414 | JGI IMG/M metagenome (GOLD analysis project Ga0079224, IMG submission 80414) | Agricultural soil microbial communities from Utah to study Nitrogen management - Steer compost 2015 | ecosystem: Environmental > Terrestrial > Soil > Agricultural land | place: USA: Utah... | reverse complement strand
GCCAGCGGCACGCCGTCACGCACGCGGCTCAACCACGAGGCCGGCGGCCGCACGCGGCTGTCGGGTGCACTGTCCGCGCTCATCACACTGGCGGCGGTGCTGTTCGGAGCGCGCTTCATCGACGTGCTGCCGAGGGCCGTCATCATAGGCATGACCGTGGCGGTGGCGCTGGTCGTGGTGGACAGGTGGAGCACCAGGCTGATCCACCGCGTGCTGCGCGGCGACTTCGGCAGCCGGCGCGAGCACCGGGTGACGATCGCCATCATTGCCGGCGTCGCGGCCAGCGTCGTGGCGTTCGGCATGCTGGCGGCGGTCGCGCTTGGCATGCTGACCTCGGTGGTGATGTTCATCGTGCAGATGGGCAGGTCGGTGGTCAAGGGTGTGCTCGACGGTTCGAAGCTTCACTCGCGCAAGCTCAGGCACGTGCGCACGATGGACCTGCTGCGCAGCCACGGCGGCCGCATCGCCGTGCTCGAGTTGCAGGGTGCGCTCTTCTTCGGCGCAACCGACCGCATGCTGCGCGAAATCGATTCCCTGGTGGCCGCGGGTGTGCGCTATATCGTCATCGACTTCCGCCGAATCAGTGACGCGGACATATCCGCGGCCGCGGTGCTGGCGCGCACCTGCGGGCAACTCGACGCCAAGGGCGTCGTGGTCGCCCTGAGCTACCTGCCCGAGGGCAGCCGCTTGCGGGTTCTGCTGGAGGACCTCGGCTTCGGTTCCCGCGACGGCGACGCCAGGGTATTTCCCGATACCGATCTCGCCCTCGAGCACTGCGAGGACCTCCTGCTCGCCACTCTTCAGGAGGAGGCGCATTCGGCCGCTACGCGCGGACTCGAGCATCTGCTCGAGCTCGAGGACCTCTCGAAGACGGAGAAGGATGCGCTCTACGCCGCGGTAGACAGACGCTCCTTCGCCGCCGGCAGCTACCTGTGCCGCCAGGGCGAACCCGGCGACAGCCTGTTCGTGATCGAACACGGCCGCGCCGACATCTCCATCGGCGTCCCCGGGCAGGTGCGCCGCAAGCGCCTGGCGACCCTCGGCCCCGGCTCGGTGTTCGGCGAGATGGCCCTGCTCGACCGCGGCGTGCGCTCGGCCGACGTGCAGGTGGTCGAGGATCTCGGCTGCTACGAGTTCACCAACCGCGCGTTCAACCGCCTGAAGGACGAGCAGCCGCGTATCGCACTCATCGTCCTCGACCGCCTGGCCCGCGTTCTGGTGGCGCGTCTTCGCTCCGCCAACGAGACCATCGGCGAGCTGGAGCGCTAGGGTGCGCTTCAGCGCACGCGTTGTGCATCGGCACGCAGGACGTGCACCCTACGCGCACCCGGCGAGGACCGCGATGTTTGCGGCGATACGCCTACTGCGCGGGCCGTGCCGCCACCGGCATCATGATGTGCGCGTAGGGCGTGCCCTTCCACATCACGTAGGGGCCGTCGGCGACCGGCGTGTCGGGCAATCCCTCGAGCTGGGCCGGGTCTGGAACAATGATCATCACGTGCGGACCTTCGATCACCCACTGGTTGTCGGCGGTGGGCGCCTCGGCGTAAGGATCGATGTTGCTGGCGCCGATGTCGTCACCGTCGAGCATGTAGGCGAGCCCGATGCGGTCGGTGGTGAACGGCTCCTTCTTCGTCCATGCCTCGGCCCATTTCAGCCACACCGCGTCGAGACACATCGCCTCGGGGATGGCCATGCAGGTCCACTCGCCGCTGCCCTCGCGCAGCACGTTGCCCTCGTGGTCGACCACGGTCGCCGTCTCGGCGATGGCGGGCGGGGCGGCCTTGAGCGCCATCTCCATCTGCTGCGCGGCGTCCGGGCCGGCGGCGCCGACGGGAAACGCTGCAGTCATGAGGATGGCGGTGGTGAGGATTCGAAGGACGGTACGGGATCGGCACATGACGACAACCTCCGCAACGATGGCGCCGGGCGCAGAATCGACCGCGTGGCGGGCCCGGCGGACCGCCGCGGCGGCACCCCAATCCATCGCGCTTCGGCCCCGGCCGCCTCCTCGGCTCCGGAGATGACCGGAGAACTGTCGAGGCGACCGGGGCTCGCGTCGAGCCGCAGAGGCGGACCGCGGGGGTGTTCACACCCGGCGGGCGCCGCCGGCTCGCGACCGTGACCGGCAGGGCGTTGGCTCCTCGGGGACAAATCTTGCGCCCGACTCGCGGACCCGTCAAGTGCCAGGCCGTCGTCCTCCTTCGTTCCACACGTCGGCGCACGCTGCAGTGCGATGTGGCACGTCGGCTTGCTTATTCACTATACTTGCCGGATCAACGGACGTGCGGGCCGGCAGCCGCCTGGCGCCGGCAGGGGGTTTTTTCGGTTCGATAACCAACGGCAACGCTGAGGATACAGATCCATGAAGAAGCGACACATGACAGCCCTGTCCCGCCGCTCGTTCCTGGCCGGCATGGGCGCGGTCGCGGCGGGCATCACGTTCATGCCGCGCCGGGGGTTCGGCCAGGAAGAAGAGAAGTTGGTCAACTTCTACAACTGGGACACCTACATCGGCGAAACGACGCTCGGCGACTTCCAGGCCGCGACCGGCATCGAAGTGAAGATGGACCTTTTCGCGGACAACGACGAGTTGTTCGCCAAGCTCAGGGAGGGCAACCCGGGCTACGACCTGATCGTGCCCACCAACGATTACGTCGAACGCATGATCGTCGCCGACATGCTGGTTCCCCTCGACCATTCGGCGATCCCCAACATCGAGAACCTCGGCGAGGCGTTCCGCGACGCCGAGTTCGACCCCGGCCGCAAGTACAGTCTGCCGTACATGTGGGGCACCATCGGCATCGGCTACCGCAAGTCCGCCCTCGACGAGGTGCCGGACAGCTGGAAGTGGCTGTACGACTCGGACAAGTACTCGGGCCGCATCGCCCTGCTCTCCGACGCCGGCACGATCATCCAGATGGGCCTGAAGTACCTGGGCCAGCCCTTGAACGCGACCGATCCGGAACTCATCAAGCAGGTCGAGGAGATGCTGATCCGGCAGAAGCCGCACATCAAGTCCTTCGCCGAGGACAATGGCCAGGACCTGCTTCTGTCCGGCGAGGTGGATCTCACCATGGAGTGGAACGGCGACATCCTGCAGGTAATGGAAGAGGACGACGACCTCGACTACGTGGTGCCGAAGGAGGGCGGCCTGATCTGGCAGGACTGCCTGTGCATACCCAAGGGCGCCCCGCATCCGCAGAACGCCCACGCGCTCATCAACTTCATTCTCGACGCCGAGGCCGGCCGGGACATCGCCGAGTTCATCTACTACGCGACCCCGAACGCCGCGGCGCGCGCCCTTGCCGAGGACGCGTACAAGAGCAACCCGGCCATCTTCCCGCCCGACGAGACCATCGCCATGCTCGAGGCGTCCATCTACAAGGGCGAGGATTACCAGCGCCTGGTGGACGAGGCGATCACCCGGGTGCGGGCCGCGTGACGACGCGACCCCTCGCGTTTTCGCTCTCCCCCGCCTTCCTCCCCTGACCGGGGAGGAAGGCCCGGCGCGGCGTGGACTCCTGGCGAAAATTCCCGCTCGTCTTCTGGCTGTTCTCGCTGCCGCCGACGCTGTGGCTGCTGCTGTTCTTCCTCGTCCCGCTGGGGCTGATCTGGCTGTTCAGCTTCGGCGAGAAGCAGGGCATCGTCGGCATCGATATCACGTGGACGCTGGCCAACTACGCCCGCGCCCTCGACCCGCTCTACCTGCAGATCTTCGTCAAGTCGTTCTGGTTCGCCGGTCTGACCACGCTGATCTGCCTGCTCGTCGGCTTCCCGGTGGCGCTCGCCATCACCTTCGCTCCGGCACGCTGGCGGCCGGTGCTGCTTTTGCTCGTCATCCTGCCGTTCTGGACCAACCTGTTGATCCGCACCTACGCGCTGATCGCGGTGCTGCGCACCCGGGGCTTTCTCAATGACGGCCTCGAATGGACCTGGGAAGGGGCCAATGCGCTGCTGACCCTGGTCGGGCTCGGCGACCTCAACCTGCTGGGCGAGCGCTTCCAGCCCTTCGAACTCCTGTACAACAACTTCGCCGTGGTGTTCGGCCTGGTGTACGTGCACCTGCCGTTCATGGTGCTGCCGCTGTACGCCGCCCTCGACCGCATGGACAAGTCCTACCTCGAGGCGAGCCTCGACCTCGGTGCCAGCCAGCTTCGCACCTTCCTGTCCGTCGTGGCGCCGCTGGCCATGGCCGGCATCGTCTCCGGCTGCATCATCACCTTCATACCGGCGCTCGGCTCGTTTCTCACCCCCGACCTGCTGGGCGGACCCGACAGCCAGATGATCGCCAACGTGATCGAGAGCCAGTTCAAGTCCGCCAACGACTGGCCGTTCGGCGCCGCGCTGTCGTTCCTGCTCATGTACGTCACCTTCTTCGTGCTGGCCCTGCGCGCCTTCATGACGCGCGGCCGCGCCGGGCTGGACGCGGCGTGATGGGCATGCGCAGACGACGCGACGGCATCGGGCCGCTCGAGTACACGCGCCGCGCCTGGATGCGGCTGATCCTGCTGGCGACGTTCGTGTTCCTGTACGCGCCCATCGTCACACTGGTCGCGTTCAGCTTCAACGACAGCCGCCGCAACATCGTCTGGCGCGGCTTCACCCTCGAGTACTACGAGAAGGCGTTCAACAACGCCGGGTTGATCGAGGCCTTCGTCAACTCGCTGACCATCGCCTTCTTCAGTACCGTCGTCAGTACCGTGCTCGGGGCGCTGGTGGCGCTCAAGCTGTGGCGCTTCCGCTTTCCGGGCAAGGCGCCCTACGAGGGCGCCATGACCTTGCCCATCGTCATTCCCGAGATCTGCATGGGCGTCGCCATGCTGGCCTTCTTCAGCCGCATCGGCTGGCCGAGCGGACTGACCTGGCCGTTCAACCTCGGCGCCATCACCATCGCCCACATCTCCTTCAGCTTCCCGTTCGTCGCGGTGGTGGTGCGCGCGCGCCTGGCCAACTTCAACCGCGAGCAGGAAGAAGCGGCGCGCGACCTCGGCGCCACCGAGTGGCAGGTCTTCCGCGACATCATGATCCCGTACATGAAGCCGGGCCTGGTGGCGGGCGCGCTGCTCGCCTTCACCCTGTCGCTGGACGACTTCGTCATCACCTTCTTCACCTCGGGCCCGGACACGGTCACCTTCCCGGTGAAGGTGTACTCGATGGTGCGCTTCTCGGTGACGCCGGAGGTCAACGCGGCATCGACCATCCTGATCGCGATCACCCTGGTGCTCACCACAATCGCACTGGTATTGCAGAACCGCCGCACCACGGACTGAGGGGGCGGGAGACCAAGCAACTGGCAAATCGGTCAATGAACGAACGCAGAACCATCATCAGCGTACGCGACGCGGTCAAGCGCTTCGGCGGCGTCACCGCCGTCGACCATGTCAGCATCGACATCGCCGAAGGCGAGTTCTTCGCCCTGCTCGGCCCCTCGGGCTGCGGCAAGACCACCTTGTTGCGCATGATCGCCGGCTTCGAGGTGCCGTCTTCGGGGCAGGTTCTCATCGACAGCCAGGACATGGCCGACGTGGCGCCCAACCGGCGGCCGGTGAACATGGTGTTCCAGTCCTATGCCGTGTTCCCGCACATGACCGTGTTCGACAACGTCGGCTACGGTCTGAAAGTGACGTCGACGCCCAAGATCGAGATTCGCGAACGGGTCATGGAGGCGCTGGCACTGGTGCAGATGGAGGCCTTCGCCGCGCGCAAGCCGGACCAGCTCTCGGGCGGACAACGGCAGCGCGTGGCGCTGGCGCGTGCGCTGGTCAAGCGGCCCAAGGTGCTGCTGCTCGACGAGCCGCTGTCGGCGCTGGACGCCAAGCTGCGCGAGGCCATGCAGCTCGAACTGGTGAAACTGCAGGCCACCGTCGGCATCACCTTCGTCATCGTCACCCACGACCAGGACGAGGCGTTGTCCATGGCCGACCGCATCGCCGTGCTGGAGAACGGCCGGGTACGGCAGATCGCCTCGCCGGTCGATCTGTACGAATATCCCTGCAGCCGCTTCGTGGCCGACTTCATCGGCAAGATGAACGTGTTCGAGGCGCGCGCGAACGGCTTCGCCAACGACTCGCTGACGATCGACGTCGACGGCCTCGGCAGCCTGAACGTGCCGCACCCGGAGCGTGCCGCCGGGGCGCTGAGCGTGGCCGTGCGCCCCGAGAAGATGCGGCTGCTCACCCCCGGGGAGGATCGCGACGGCCTGTTCGCGGTCCCGGTGACCATCCGCAACATCGCCTATCACGGCAGCGAGAGCCACGTCTTCGCCGTCACCGAGTCGGGACTGGAAGTCAGCGCCACGATTCCGAACCGAAGCCGCGACCACATGCGCCTCGCCGCCGGCGACGCCGCCACCATCGGCTGGCGACCGGCCGACACCCTGGTTCTCGTCGAGTAGCTCCCGCGGCGCGACGCGGCGCCGTTGCCGGCGGCGGCGCCGTGTGATAATCCACGGTCATGAACATCGTGGCCAACGACGAGGCCCTGCGCTACAGCGAGCTCGGGCCGGACCAGATACTCGACGCCGTGCAGTCGCTCGGCTATTGCGCGGACGGCCGCCTGCTGGCGATGAACAGCTACGAGAACCGGGTCTACCAGGTGGGGCTGGAGGACGCCGAACCGCTGATCGTCAAGTTCTACCGACCGCACCGCTGGAGCGACGAGGCGATCGCCGAGGAGCACGAGTTCGCCCGTGAACTCGCCGAGGCGGAGATCCCGGTCGTCGCCCCCCTCGCCGACGCCGACGGACGCACCCTGCATCGCCACGGCGCCTTCCGCTTCTCGCTGTTCCCGCGTGCCGGGGGCCGCGCGCCGGAGCCGGACGACCTCGACCAGCTCGAGATCCTGGGACGCTTCCTCGCCCGCATCCACGCGGTGGGCGCCACGCGCGACTTCGCTCACCGGCCGACCCTGGACGTGACGACGTTCGGCGAGGAGTCGTACCGGTTCCTGCTCGAATCCGGCATGCTGCCGGCGGAGCTGGAGCTGCCGTATCGCTCGCTCGCCGAGGACCTTCTCCAGCGCATTCGCTGGTGCTACGAGCGCGCCGGCGACGTGGTCCTGCTGCGCGCCCACGGCGACCTTCACATCGGCAACATCCTCTGGACCGACGAGGGGCCGCACATCGTCGACCTCGACGACGCGCGCATGGCGCCGGCGGTCCAGGACCTGTGGATGCTGCTCGCCGGCGACCGCGCCGAGCGCACCGCCGGACTCGACGCGCTTCTTTCAGGCTACAGCGACTTTCGCGACTTCCCGCCGCGCGAACTGCACCTCGTCGAGGCCCTGCGCACACTGCGCCTCATGCATTACTACGCGTGGATCGCCCGTCGCTGGAGCGACCCGGCCTTCCCGCGGGCGTTCCCGTGGTTCGCCGGCCGGCGCGCCTTCGAGCAGCACATCCTCGACCTGCGCGAACAGGCCGCGCTGATGGACGAGGAACCGCTGTCCATCCACGTGTAGCGCGAACACCGCCATGGCCATCACCCGCCGCCGGTTCATCGAGAGCGCGGGCATCGTGCTCGCCGCTCCGGCGCTGAGCCGGGCCGCGACCCGGCCGCACATCACGCACGGAGTCGCCTCCGGCGATGTCGACACCGGCTCGGCAGTGATCTGGGCACGCGCCGACCAGCCCGCCCGCGCGCTGGTGGAGGTGGCGACGAGCGATACGTTCATCGACGCCCGTCGCCTTGCGCCCGTCGACGTGCTGCCGCAGCACGACTTCGTCATGAAACGGCTGATCACGGACCTGCCACCGGGGCAGCAGATCTTCTATCGGGTCGTCTTCGAGGACTTCGCCAGCGGTCGGGGCCGCTCGGAACCGGTGACCGGCCGCCTTCGCACCGCGCCGGATACGCGGCGCAGCGTGCGCTTCGCCTGGTCCGGCGACACCGCCGGACAGGGCTGGGGCATCGATCCGTCGCGCGGCGGCATGCAGACCTACGCCGAGATCGCACGGCACGAGCCGGACTTCTTCCTGCACTCGGGCGACGCCATCTACGCCGACAATCCCATCGCGCCGCGCCAGGCGATGCCCGACGGCGGCACCTGGAACAACCTCGTCGTCGAGGGTGTCGACAAGGTGGCCGAGACCGTGGCCGAGTTCCGCGGCCGCTTCAAGTACAACCTCAACGACGCCCACCTGCTGACGATGAACGCCCGCCTCCCCACGGTGTTCGCATGGAGCGACCACGACGTCGTCGACAACTGGTCCGACGGCATCGACCTGGCCGCCGACGGGCGATACTCGGTGCGCGATATCCGCCTGCTCGCCGCCCGCGCCCGCCACGCCTTCGGCGAGATGACGCCGGTACGACTCGACCCCGCCGCGCCGGGCCGGATCCACCGGCGAATCGGCTACGGACCGCTGCTGGACCTGTTCGTGCTGGACACGCGCTCGTACCGCGGCGCCAACGGCCCGTCCCGGGAACCCGAACCCGGCGAGCCCACGCGCCTGCTCGGCGCCGCCCAGCTCGACTGGCTGAAGGACGCCCTGTCGCGTTCGACCGCCGCCTGGAAGGTCATCGCCGTCGAGCAGCCGATCGGCGTCGTCGTGTGGGACGACTGGCGTGCGCGGCGCGGCGCCGATGCGGTCGCGAACGGCGATCACGGCGCGCCTCTCGGCCGCGAACACGAGTTTGCCGAGCTGTTGCGATTCATCCACGCGCGCGGCATCGACAATGTCGTCTGGCTGACCGCTGACGTGCACTACACCGCGGCGCACCACTACAGCCCCGAGCGCGCCGCAGTCGGTGATTTCACGCCGTTCTGGGAGTTCGTCTCCGGACCCATCCACGCCGGCACCTTCGGACCCAACGAGCTGGACATGACCTTCGGCCCCGAGGTCGTGTTCCAGAAGACGCCGCCGCCCGAGCGGGGCGTCAACCTGCCGCCCTCGGACGGCCTGCAGTTCTTCGGCCTCGTGGACATCGACGGCGAGTCCGCACGGATGACCGTGCGTCTGATGGACCGTAGCAGCGGCGAACTGTATCGCGTGGATCTGGATCCGGCGTCGCCCTGACGGGCGCCGGGCGGCAGGCGCTACTCGTGGCGCTTGACCTGGCCCTGGCGGATGCGGCGCTGGTCCTGGAGTTGCCGGCGCATGTTGTCGAAGGCGTCGCGCACGGCGACGTAGGCATCTTCGTGGGCGTGGCTGCGTTCGCCCGCGGCCTCGTGAGAGGACACCAGTTCTCCACCGGGGAGGGTGACGCGAACCGACACGGCGTAGCGATTGCCGTGATGGTGGCGATGCTCCGACGGCGCCACCACGACGTGGCACTTGAAGATGTCCGGCTCGAACTGCGCGAGTTTCTCCGCGTGCTTCTCGATATCCGCGCGCAGCGCGTCGCTGGCGTCCATGCCCTTGAAGGTGATCTCGGTCTCTGTCATGGCGCGTGTCCGCTTGACGATCCAAGCGCTCATGTTATAGCGCGCAGGAGTCGCGGACCTTGACGCGGATCAGCTTGCCCCGGACGGGCCGTGAACCCGGCGACCGTCAGACCGGGTGAAATATCTCGTCGACGGCGAGCGGCCCGCCAAGCAGCCGCTGGTCAACGCAATAGCCGATGAAGTCCTCGAGATTGCGCCGGTTGGGCTCGATCCCGGACGACCACGGATCGGCGCCGTAGTGGCTGAACTCGTACTCCAGCGTGTTGCGCGCGTGCATGATCATCGAGTAGCCGGGGTCGACGTAGCACGCCCGCGCGATGTCGCGGGCCTCGTCGAACATGCGCACCAGCTCGCCCGCCAGCTCCGGGCGTCGCATGAGGCGCTCGGCCTTGACCGCCAGAACGTGCATGATGGGAAAGTAGCCGTGACGGCGGAAGTAGGCGCGCGTGGTCTCGCTCCAGTCGGGAAACAACCGCTCGATGCCGCCGCCGGGCGTCATGACCGCCTCCGGCGGGTGCGGATTGATGAAAGCGTCCACCTCGCCCGCGCGCAGGGCGGCGACCACGTCGTAGCCGCCCGGCAGCCGCTCGATGCGCACCCCGGCGCCGTAGTCCCGATCGATCTCCTCGGGATTCTGGGTCAGCCAGTGAACGCTGCGCCAGTCGACGCCGTGGTCGCGCTCGAGGTCGACCTTGGCCAATACCGACATGGTTACCTGGAACGCCCAGATCACGACCCGGCGGCCGGCAAGGTCGGCGGGCGAGCGGATGTCCGAGCGCGAGCTCACGAACACGTGGTTCTGGCTGAACAGGCGCCGCGGAAACACGGGCAGCGCCACGAGGTCCTCCATCCCCTGGCTGCGGGCCACCAGGTACGACGCCAGCGACACCTCGGCGGCGTCGAACTCGCGTTCGACCAGCATGCGCCGGTGGCGGTCGACGCCATGGCGGCGCGGCGGGTCCATGCCGACCTCGAGAAAGCGGACGTCGAGCCCCGGCGGCGGCGCCACCGCACCGGTGAACAACGGCGCGTGGCGGTCGTAGCGGTCGACGGCGACGGTCAGCACGTCACGATTCATCAGGACGCTCCGCGCGACTCAGGGTCGACGCGCGCCGGCGCACGACACCCGTGACGATGATCGCCGCCGCCAGCACAAGCCCGGCGATATCGGTCGCAAGCCCGGGAATCATCAGCAGCAGCCCGCCCGCCAGGGCCCCGAGCCGCGCCACCCACGATAGCGGCCGGTCGAGGTAGCCCGCCACCGCGACTGCCACGGCGGCGACGCCGATGGCGGCGCTCACCGCAGCCAGCGCAATCTGCCCGGCCTCGCCCTGGCCCAGTAGCTCCGGCCTGAAGGCGAAAATGAACGGAATGATGAAGGCCGGCAGGGCCAGCAGCACCGCACGCCCGGCGATCGCCAGCGGATTGGCCTCGGCCAGGGACGAGGCGGCGAAGGCGGCCACAGCGACCGGGGGCGTCAACGCGGACAGCACCGCGAAGAACAGCAGGAACATGTGCGCCGTCAGCGGCGTGAGACCGAGGTCGATCAGGAACGGTGCGGTAAGCACCGCCGCCATGATGTAGGCGCTCGGCGTGGGCATGCCCATCCCGAGAAGGATCGCCAGCACGGCCACCAGGATCAGGGACATCACCATGCCGTCGCCGGCCAGTTCCAGGATCAGGATCGACACCTTGCCGGACAGGCCGGTCATGCTGATCCCTCCCACCACCAGTCCCGCGGCCGCGCACGCCGCCGCCACCGGCACCATGCGCCGGCAGGCGAGGATCAGCGCCGAGGCCAGCGACAGCGGCCCGAGCCGGGTCTTGCGGCGCATCATGGCGACCACGATGACGCTAGCTATGCCGACAACGGCCACCATCGTTGCCGAGTAGCCGATGAACAGGGCGCCGACCAGCGCCGCCAGGGGCACGATGAACAACCCGCCGTCGCGCAGCGTGGGCATGAGCCGCGGCACGTCAACGGCGTCCATCGGCGCCAGGCCCAGCCGCTTCGACAACAGGTGCACCTGGATGAACACGCCGAGCAGGTAGAGTCCCGCCGGCAACAGGGCCGCCTTGGCGATGGTCAGGTAGGGGATGCCCGTGATCTCCACCATGATGAACGCAGCCGACGCCATCACCGGCGGGATCAGTCCGCCGCTGGTCGAGGCGGCGACCTCGATCGCACCTGCCAGCGAGCGCGGGTAGCCGAGGCGGCGCATCATGGGAATGGTGATCGAGCCGGTGGTCACCACGTCCGAGGTCGGGCTGCCCGAAACCATTCCGTATAACGCGGACGAAAAGACTGACACCTTGGCCGGTCCGCCGACCGTGCGCCCGCTGACGCAAGCGGCAAGGTTGAAGAAGAACTCGCTGCCGCCGGCGCGCTCCAGGATGGTGCCGAAGGTGACGAACAGGAACGCGTAGGTTGCAGCGACCCGCACCGGCGCGCCGAAGATGCCGTTGGTGGTGAAGATGGTCTGGTCGAGGAAGTGCTGGAAGCCGATAGGGCCGTGGCCGATCAGGCCCGGCAGGCGGTCGCCCCACAGGTTGTAGGCGAGCATGGCGACCACAATCAGCGTGAGCGCGAGGCCCACCGTGCGCCGCGTCGCCTCCACGGCCAGCGCCGTGAGCACGGCGCCGACCACGATGTCGCCCGTGGCGAGCGGATCGAGCAGCGAGATGCGGGTGACGATTCGGCCCGACTCGAGCACGAAGTACACGCCGCAGGCGAGCGCCGCCAGCGCCAGCACGACATCGGCGAGCGGCGGCTGCGAGCGCTGCGAGCCGGGCGTGGCGGCCACGACCAGGAACAGCAGCGCCAGCATGAAACAAAGAAAAATCGCCGCCAGCGCCAGCGGATCGATGATCGCGAACGTGGCGGCGTAAAGTACCCAGAGAGAGACGCCGAGCGCCAGGAGGGACACGATGGCCCCCATCGGACCATCCGGCTCACGCCTCGCCCCGACCGCGAACAGCAGGGCCATTGCGCCCTTGAGAGGCGCGTCGCCGGAATCACTCGACATAGCTGGGATACCAGGTCGGCCGGCGCTCAGTCCATCAACCCGGCTTCGCGATAGTACTTCTCGGCGCCCGCGTGGTAGGGCGCGACGGTCAATGAAGCCATCAACTCGGGGGTGAGCGCGGCCATGGACTTGTGCACGCCCCTGACCTTGTCGAGGTTCTCCACAAGGGCCCGCGTCAGGTTGTAGGCGTCGTCGTCGGACATGCGCTCGCTCGCGACCAGCACCGCGCTGAGCGCCACGGTGGGCACCTCGTGATCCAGCCACTCGTAACCGCCGGCCTCGATCACGTAGGGATCGGCGCCGGTCGACGCGGCCACGCTCTCGATCACGTCTTCGTCGAGCGGAAGGATGTCGAGCTCCATGTTCTCGGCAACGCGGCTGAAGTAGCGATACGGGACGAACACGCCGTTGCCGGCCATGTCGAGGCGCCGATCGTTGAACAGGTTGGCCATGTCGCCGCCTGGAGCGTAGACCACCTGCCCGCCCCAGGACTCGATGTCCTCGTAGGTGATGCCGTAGGCGGCGAGGATCTGCTTGTTCATCTCCTGCACCATGTTACCGCGCTGGTTGACCGCGATGCGGACCGGCGGCTTCTTCTCGGCGATGTCGCGCATGCCGGAGATGCCGTGCTCTTCCATGAAGCTCTTCGTCATCACCATCTGCATGGGCGCCCAGTTGTAGAGCACGGCGATGGCCCGCAGGCTCGTCACCGGCTGCTGAAACGGCTCGGTACCGTCGACGGCCACCTTGAGCTCGATGTTGTGCACGATGCCGAGGTCGGCATTGCCCTGGTTGAGCACGGCGACGTTGGCAAGCCCGCCGCCGGAAGTCTGG